>WUUC01073451.1_pt1 | contig 10814 bp, 12 predicted proteins | sample 6278441 | NCBI WGS metagenome assembly WUUC01 (sample SAMN13675441, study PRJNA597444) | soil metagenome | isolation source: soil | place: USA: Washington | collected 2017-10 | reverse complement strand
TCCCAGCAACCGCAGCCCCCGGCGTGCCGATCAGGTTGTCGGTGCAACGTGCGAAATAGAATGGACTCCTAAGCAGCATTCAGCTCGCTCTGAAGAATCCTGCCGTGGCAACTTGAGCCGTGATGTCCGAGCCGTCTGGCGTCACGACGAAATCATGCAGCGTCATTGGCTCGATGTTCGCGTCGGTGCCCGCCGTAGTGTCGTTGTCGTAGGCCGTCACGAGATCGTTCCATCCGTCACCCGCAGCCACGCCTGTCCAGGTCTGGTCGGGAATGTCCAGATCCACGCGATCGTTGACGTCATCGGGCGAGAAGGCTACGATGTCGGCATCGGTCAGTACCTTGCGCGCGTAGCCGGCGTTGGTGACTTCGTTGGTCGTGCCGGCGACGAGTGCTGAGACTGTATCCACATCCTGGAGTACAGAATCGGCCTGGATGCCGGCCGTCGCCAGGATCAGGACAATGATGGCCGAGTTCGCAGGATCGTTGATGTCGACGCGCCGATAAAGCTCTGCGACGCGACCCTTGGCGTTGTTGAAGACGAAATCAGCCATTGTCCTGGCTCCTTTGCGAAGATTTCCTGGACCCCTTGCCATCACCACCAGCAAGACGCTTCCTTTGAAACTCCTCGAGGTTGAATTTCTTGTGCTGCTTATCCTCGAGCACCGTCTCATAGCCATGCACCCGGCGATAGCCGGATGGATTGTTCTGGTCGGGCGACTCCTTTCCTTCATGAACGGTTTCGGCGTGCTGCATGCCGATGGTCTGCTCGGTCGGCTCGCCTTCCTCGTCCTTGACGAAAAGATTGGCGTCCACGATCTGTTCGCCGCAATGGCAACAGTAGTACCCGGGACCACGCACGATCGTGTAATGCAGATCTTCCGGTTTGGTATGCAGGATCAGCTCGCCTTTGGAGATGGTCAGGAAGCCTGCGGCCTGGCCGGCCTCGATCATCTTCTGGCTGAAATTCTGCTCCGGCCTGACGCCAGTGTGCTTGATCTGGAAATGATCGACCGGCGGCGGATTGAGAACATCACCTTCACGCTTTCCGGCGTCCTTCAGACCGAGAGGGTTGTGTTTGCTCACGCGTTCGGGATCGCGTGTGTTTCGATTCGGCTTCCATCCTTCGGGAAACCGATAGATGCGCTTCAATTCCATTGCAGCTCTCCTTGGGAGGAAGGTCGAATTGGGCCTGACGTGTTTTGCGTCAGGCCCAGGTTCACTACTTCTTCGACTTCGGCGGGTCCTTGCGGAGCGGCGCTTCCTCCTCGGTCTCGGGCGGCCAGAACGCCACGTGCTGGTATTGGCCATCTTCCGGCTCTTTCGTCATCACCTGCACCTTGTCCAGGCGGAAGTGACGCTGCGCGAACTTCGGAATCTGGCCGATCGCGCCCTGGAGAACCGTCGAGCCAGGCGTGAACACGTCCAGGTTGACCCACTGGACCTTGCCCTCGGTGACTTCGACATATGCGACCCTGGCCGGACGCACGCGTGGGAACAGATGGATCTGTTCCGTGAGCTGGTCGGCCGTAAGGTCGGGGTTTTCCTGCTGATCCCGCGCGTCGTCCAGCGCCTTCTGCATCATGCCGGGATCGTTGAGCGCGAAGCGCATCTGCATCACTTCTTCGGGCGACTTGTTGCCATCTTCCTCGCTCATGCCGGGAAGAAGAGCCAGTCGAACCAGAACCTCTGCTCCTACTGCTACCGTGCGTGCCATGGTTTTACAATTCTCCGTTTAGTTGGAAAGTTGCTGCGGTGCTACTACTTGCCCTTTTTGGCGTGCTTGATGAGATCGTCCTTGCGGTCGTCGGACGAGTATTCGATGCCCTCCTTGTCGAGATGCTTCTGCAGCTCTTCGACGGTCATGCTTTCGAAGTCCTGGTCTTCGGCCTGGGCCTTCTTCGACCTGGCGCGGCTCTGAGCGGCGCCGGCGCTGGGAACAGGCGAATGCTTGTCCGGCTTCGCCGCGCCCATTTCTTCTTCGTCGTACTCGTGCTTGTTGATGCGGACGCCGTCGACCAGCACCGTCTCGCATACTCCGTCTTCGCCTCTCAGCTGGGTGGCGGAAGGACCCGGTTGTTGCTTCGGCATTGATGCCTCCTTCGGTTGAAAAATAAAAAGAGGGAGGAGGATCGCTCCTCGCTCCCTCTGTGTTCAAAGATTTCGTCCTTGTTCTCCTGGGGGCCGGTTATCCTTTCAAGAGCATCGTGTGCCGCGGCTGGACGTTCTTCACGCCCCAGGCCAGCGCCACTTCGATTTTGATCTGCCGATATTGGCGATAGAGCGAAACCTCGAACTGCAGGCCGGTCAGCGGGTCCGCAACGAACGTGCGGTCATCCGCCATGTCGCCACCTTCCGGAAGTGCCGGCGCCCTGGTCGCGAGCTGCAGAGCGTTCTGGTAAAACGCCATGTTCGCGATGTAGCTGTTGGTGATCGTCAACGCCGTAGCCGCGGCGGGGATCGCCTGACGCAGGCCCGGCTCCTGCAGCGTGATGGTGCCCGGAGCAGCGACGCCAGCAGCAACCACGTACTGGTTCGTGTCGCCTGCGAACGTCACCACATCGCCGGCGAGCACGGTGCCAGTGCCGGTGATGAGAGGAATGGCGGTCGCGCCGACCGCGAAACCCGCGGCAGTGGTGGTATAGCCGGCGCCGGTGCCTTTGGTATGCGTCTTGATCTGCGCGCTGTCGCCAACACCGAAGCCTTCGACGCGACCGACGATGCCTTCACGCAGCAGAGCATCGGTGCCGGCCTCGTTGACTTTGAACAGCACCGACTGCTTGCCGCCCAGGTTGGCCATCGCTGTGGTGCCGAGCACCATGCGCCGCCCGATACGCGGAGCGCCGTTGTCGTCCAGGATCTTCTTGCTCTGCGCGAAGTCGCTCAGATCACCGGCGGTGCCGAATGGCGCGGTGCCGGAAGTGCCATAGGCGCGGCTGGTGGCGATATAGAGAGCTGCGAGATCGGCTTCGACCTCGTTGCACGCCGCACGGAAGGCCTGCGCGAATTGCTGCGTCTGCATCGATGCGAGCATGCCCGACGAACGAACCGCGCGCTGCTCCTCTCCCGTCCAGCGCACCGGCCAGTACCGCGACTTGCTGATGGTCATCGTGGTGTTGCCGAAGTTCTGGTCGCCGTCGCTCGGCGGAGTTGCGCCAGGCGTTACGTCGCCGCCGACGATCGCAGGCACGATCGGAATGGTGACGGTCTGGTTGAGAGCAACACGCTCGACGCCGGAGTTGCGCCCGACGGCCGGAATGAACCCGACCAGCTCGCGCGAAACCATGTCGAGCGCTTCGTACATGTTGGGGATGAGGCCGGTAAGAGTGTTCGCGCCTTTGATGACGCCGAGCTTGGCCGCGTGGTCGAACATGACCCACGACAGCTGAAGGCCGATTGCCTTGACGTGGAGTTTGAGACGCTGGCCCAGTGAGAGCCGGTCTTTTATGGCCAAATATGTGTTCACAGCAGGACCTCCTGAGTCCGTGGTTGAGATGGTTCCGTTTTGCCCACCATCCCGATGGACCCAGCAGTGCAGGCTTCCCGCCTGCCACATCTGTGAAGCCGATCATCACAGGCGTCCCACCTGCTCAGATCTTAAAACTCGGTGGAAGGAGAGGCAGGCATCGCGCCTGCCTCTCGTCCTTCTCCTGATCTACCCACCTACAAGTTTCGCCTTATACACCTTTAAATATTTTTTGTAAAGGCCTTCTCCTAAAGGCCTGTTTTCTCTACGTCAATCAGCGATCTGATACCCCTCTTTCGATTTCGTCATGCGCTCTTCGTGAGGCATCTGCTCCCATTGCGCGCGACGAATGACCTTCGCGCCGGTCGCATGACCTCCACGGTTTCCGCCGGCGCCACTGCCGGATGCGCCGGCCGGCCACCAGTGCGGAGCGTTCTCCTTCATCTCTTCGAGCCATTCCGCAGGGCTGTATGGTGATTTGTTGTCCTTGCCCAGGATGATGCGCTCTTCTTCACCTGCGTCCGGATCGTACTGCACCGCGTTGCCGTCATCATCGACCGAGAAGAGGTTGCTGGCACGCAGAAGAACGTCTTCCATCGCACCAGGATGCACGCCGGCTTTCGCCGCGGCCGACAGAACGTGTGCATCACGCACTCGGTCCATGTAAGACCCTGCGACCTCGAGAGCGCCATTCATCTGCTCTTCCAGCTCGCCGATTTTCTTCTCGTAGTCGGCTTTCATCTTCTCGGTGCGCTTCAGCACGATCTTCTCGATGCCTTCCGCTCCCTGCTTCAGCAGCTCCGCCTCCTCGCCGCTTTCGAAGTGCTGCATCAGTTCACGGACGGCCTCGGGATCGATGCCTTCGAACTTCGTAGCGAAGTCCTTGAACTTTCTCTCCGCGGCTTTGCGTGCTTCGCGCTCCGCCTTCAGCGAAGCCTTCAGCGAGCCGGTGTCCTCGACGCCATCCACGTCCAGACGGTACTTGCCATCCTTCTCGACGTAGAGCGAGCGCTGCGCCTCGGGCAGCTTCTCGACAGCGCTCTTGTCAGGGAGTTCCAGGGGCAGAGCGGTCAGTAGACCCCCAGATCGGATCAGGTGCCGAAACATCATGTCCGAGACCGTCTCGCCCAGGCTCCACAAACACGTCGAGGTGGCACGGTAGATTGCGGACATCGACTGGCCGAGCCTGGTCAGTGTCGCCGGCGGGACGGCCGACGGTGCGCTCGATCTTGATGCGACCTTCATGAGCAATGAGTCGAGTCTTTCCTTCTCTACGAGCGGATACATTGACTTCATAAGTCTTCTCTCCTTTGCGGTTGGTAATACCTTCTTGCGCGTCGATTGACGCGATGTTCGCGTCGAGTTCCAACTCGACGTTGACCAGGGTCACTTTGACCTCAATCAGTTTTGGATTCCTGGCGTCGATCGGGCCGATATCGACCCTGGTAACACCAGGAATCTCGGAGCCATCCTCGTTCGTAATGAACGTGCCGCCGATGGTTCCATCACTCTTGATCTTGACCCGCTTCATGTTTTCATCCTCTGCCTTCGACAGGTACAGGGCACAGCCTCGACTGAGAAGTTATGTGAATGCGATGGGCCGATTGTGTGCGAATGCGGATGCTGATGCGAATCACCAGGAACCAGATGCACATGTTGGTTATAACTGTTGATGCCATAGCGCTCCGGCCTGTTCGGGCAGTCGCTGGTGCACATGATCGGCATCAACGTGTCCGTGGTTTTATCGGCAATCTTCACCGGCAATGCGACCACAGGCAACGCAGCGCCGAATTTGAAAAATGATCTTCTGTTCATTGTGCTGCCACTCTCCTTTCAAGTTGAGCCAAGGTCAATGGGTTTCCTCGTCCGTCAACCAGGTCCTGCACTGTTATCTTTCCGGATCTGAAGAGTCTCGCCCGTCCTTTGCCGAGCTGCTCATCGAGCTGCTCACGCGTTCTAGATTCCAGCCACTGACGCATCGTGACATCGGTAGGCCCATCCGCACTTGCATACCGCGGAGAGATCCGACCGAGTTCAGGCATAGATATCCCGAGTTCTCGAAATGTTTTCGTAATGGGCACCAGGACAGAACGACAGCCCCAGTGACGTGGAGGCCCACCGTTGAAGGGAAGTCGAGTTCTCCCCATGGGAACTCCTGAAAGGTTCCACTCATTGCCCGAATAGGCAATGCACACATCGGTCGTCCTGGAATCGAGGGTAGAAAGTTGGCGCACACCTTTAACGAGATCTCCCATTTGTCGAAAGGTGGCAAGGCGAGCGTCATTAGCAACCTGCTGGATAGAGGCGTGAACGAGAGTGCGGGCATTTGCCCTTGAGGTTTTGAGCACACCTGGCGTGATCGGAGTGCCCATTACACGAGCTACGATCTGCGGATTAGTTTCATTGGCAAGGACACCTGCGCGGACTGCGTTTGCGAATCGAATCTGGGTGTCCTTCGCCTGTCTCTTCCACCACGTCGCCGATCTTGCACCATAGATGAGGCTGCGGGAGAAAAGCTTTTTGAGAAATTGCTGAGGCGGAAGGTTTGCCTGCAGACTGACGAGAAGAGTTCCCGCAACAGGCCGTAGAGCAGAAACGCTTGCAACAGCCTCGACGCGAGCCACTCCCTGAAGCGTGCTATGAACTTCTGCAGCGATCTTTGTATAGTGCTCATCAATCACCTGTGCCGCCTGTCGAATGAGGCGGGTCAACCGGTCACGTTTGAAGGTCGTGATCCTGGGGTCCATCAGGATTCTTTCAAGCTCGCGTCCAAGTGCCTCGATGTGCTCGACCGCCTGCGCTGTGGTGTACGCACCAAGGCGCAGCAAGTCGATCTGATGCGAGATGAACCGCTCGGCGACGAGTAGGTCAGTTCCTGTCAACGTCCCCTCAATCGACTACGCTTAGCACGCTCAGTTGCTGTCAATCCTGTGCCTCGCCCACGGGTCATCAATTCCCTACTAAGGCTGCTGCGCGATGGTTTTAAGGCGATCTTGCGCATGTCCTTGAGATGAGACAGCGCACCATGATATGCAGAAATACGGCCGACGCGTTGCCGATTAATTCTGATAATTCGGTTCATCTCGGCACGCTCAGGAGATCCCCGGGCGATAGAGCCTAGACCCTGCTTCAGGCGACGCGCCTGAACAGCAGCAGCCCGAGCAGCGTCAGACCAGGCCATCAGGCGCCTCCGAATCTAGGCGGACCACCTTCGCCTTCACCACCCGGCGGATCGTCCTCATCATCAGACGCAGGATCTGGCTCCGTAAGAGCGGCGAGCGCAGCCATGCGGCGCGCGCCTTCCTGGATATTGTTTTGTTCCTCCTCGAACGTGCGGCTCTCGGGAACGACGCCACCTCGCTGCAGGTTCTCATGCAGCGTGCGATCCGACACGGCACCTTGCTGCCAGGCGGATACGATCGCGCTCAGCATGCCAGCGTCCATCGGCGCCGGGAAGAAGTCTGTGTTCTGCTCGTAGACGACGCCTTTAGGGTTCGCACCGGCCCATTCAGAAAACCATTTAAGCGCGATCTCGATGCCCATCGATACCGTCTGGGAAATCATCGAGAGCATCGATTCTTCTCCCTTGCGATGGATCTCTTTCGACTCGGCAGTCTCTGACTGCTTTTTCTGCGGCTCGAGCATCCGCGCGCCGAGAATCGCCATCTGGGTTTCCTTGCGATCGAGAATCTCACGCAGAGTCGTAAGACCGCTGCCGCTGAATTCCAGATAGCCGACCTTGGTGTTTGGGTCTGGGAAGTTCCAGGCGCTCGCAGAGCCGACGTAAAGCTTTTCCTTCGGATCATCCGGGCGATAGCCGGCGATGTACGGCGTAGGCAGGCCGGTGAAGTGCGCGCCGTGCTCGTAGTCTGCCATTGTGCGGTAGTGCGACAGATTCATGTCCACCAGGTCAATGAGCGGAGGGTCGGTAGGGTCGGCGTCAAGGCCTTCTGCGCCGATGAAGACGAATGGGATGTAGGTCATCGCCTTGCCGCCCATCAGAGGGAAAACGTCGGTGCCGATCTGGTCGAAATCTCCGATGTCAGCGTTCGGACTTAGCACAGGTGCCGGTGCTACCGGGCCTGCTGGTCCGGCTCCGGCTGCCGGCGTAGCTGCTGCAGGTCTGGTTGATTTCTCCCGGCGTTTGAAGAGGCGCACGCGATAGCGGCCGCCAATCAGATCCAGGACGCGCCATGTCTCCTGCACGTCGTCCTCGAAGGCGTCTTTGGAAACTGACACATCCTCTTTTAGAACGACCATTGACAGAACGACTTTGTTGTTGATCTTGTCCGTCTTCCAGTTGATGATGCTCTCAGCTACATACATCAGCAAACTGGGGCGCACATTCTGGGTCAGCTGGTCAGCCAACGTAGCGTATCCATTCTGCGGCTGTCGCACCTCCGGGCAGTCAACAAAGATTCCGACGCGGCCTTTTTTCAAAGCCTCAGTCGAAATATCCTGGCCGAACACCTGGAGAGGTTTGTTCGAGAGCGTCACATCCTTCAGCATTTCCTTGATCGCCGGCGGCACCTCGACGTGAGGTGGACGACGGAACACCATGCCGACCAGGCCGACGATCGTGCGATAGGTTGCGTTGTAGAACGGAGTGCGCCCTTTGTACGCATCATAGGCAGCTGCCGGCTGGTCGATCAACATCGGCAGGTAGCGAACTCCGGCCTGGTGGATAGCGTCCTGGCCGTCGTAGGTATCCTGGCAACGCTGCCATTTTTCGGTGAAGCGGTTGTACTTCGGATGCGTACTATTGACAGGCATAATCAGGCCCCTCGTTGCCGCAGCTTGTTAACCACAGCATCAGGCACGCCGGTGACGGCTTCCACTCTCGGCTGGTTGCGCTTCGCCTGCTCGACCGCCATTTTCTTGAAGTGATCCTGCATCTCGCGCTTCGCTACAGACATCACTCCTTCGAACAGGAAACGATCGTGCCATGGTCCATTCATATGAAAGGTGCCGTCCATCATGATGATGATTTCGATCTGAACCTTGACCGGATTCTGTGGCGTCTCGAGCGCCGCCTTGGCGTTCTCTTCGGATCGCTGACGCAGCGCTTCCTGCGCCTTGGCAGCTGCATCATCCTGCGCCTTTACATGCATTTCGCGGTCGTCCTTGATGCCGCCCATCAGATACCTCCTAGTTGGATTTTTTGCATCTGCTTTTCCATCACAGGGAATTCGTATTCGACGTAGTAGCCGATCGCATCAGAAATGTGCGTCAGCATCGGAGCTTTCTTCTTGTCGATCTCTCCTGATCCTCCCTCAAGGAGTGTCACACCCTCGAGATCAGTGACAACGTGAGGAGCCTTGTGGGCATCGACCATCATCCGGATCGTCCCCGATTTAGATTTGAGACGCGTGTTCAGCGCGTTGATGCGTGCTCTTTCTTTCGGGTTGTGGTCCTTGACTTTGAACGAGAGCCTGTCGCCGAACGTCGGCCTGAGTTCTTTGGCGATAATGTCCCAGTCGCTGCCTTCAACCTTCGCAGAACCGCGCGCACCTCCTGTTGCATCACCGTAGCATCGAACTCGACCCTGATGTTTACCCCAGTCACGGATGATTCGCTTGCAGACTGCCTGGGTGTTGCTGTTCCTTGGAATCCAGACTTCCCCAATAACTCCACTGCCCATGATCGGGCGATCGAGGAGCGCAGCGCCTCCAGGACCTTGCTCATATTGACGTGGGAGACTCTGCTCCTGGATGACTGCTGCCACTCCTGGCTCAACGTTGAAATCGAAACACAGAATGAGATCGGCCCTGGGGTTGTAGGCAAGCTTGGTTGTGTGGGTATCTTCGGAGAAGGCGTAGTAGGCGCGGCCGGTGAAGTTGATGAACGACGCGTTGTATTCCTGGTCATAGGTGAGCTCGTCCAGGTCTTCTTTGGCTGCTGCGATCTCGGCTGCATCGAGCACCTCGGACGACTTCCAGTGGAAGCTCGCCCATTCAGATTCCTCGCCGTGCTCCTTCATCAACGCCTTCGCGCGGCGATCGATGTCGTAGTAGTGATTGCGCCCCTCTGGCACGCCTTCGAGGTCGCACCATCCTTTTCGGTCAGACAGAGCAGGACGAATGTGATGCGTCCACGCCTTCGGAAAGACGTTGCCGAATTCCGTAACGACTCCGCCGTCCCAGGGAGAACCCTCGATGCGCTCCGGAACATCCAGGCCGACAACAGTCAGCTGCGCGCCGGTGATGTAGTAGATCGTTAGATCAGACTCGCTCGGCTTCCCATCCATCATGTCCTTCGGGGTGAGCGCCTTGAGATCCTCCCAGAAGATGCGCTTAGACTGGTCGCGCGTCGGGCCTGATGCGAAAAAGCGTGGGTCCCACGGCTGGAAGGCATTCATGCAAGCGCGGACCAGGCGGCGCTTTGCAATCTCGGTCTTGAAACTCCGTCGTCCTGCCGGCACTGTATTGAAGCGATGCTTCGAGTTCCAATACGCAGCCTGCACAGGGTGATGACGCATTGGAAACCAGCGCGCAGGCAGGAGTGGAGCCTGAAGATCAAGTGCGCCCATTGATTTCCCGGCGAGCCTGCCTTGAGATGCGCAGCTCAATGCAATCAGTGCGAGTCAGGCGCTTGCAGAGGCGGCGGATAAGCCACAGCGGCATGCGCGCGCGAGCTGTCTTGATCTTGCAGGGACGCAGGCGCTGCGATCGCTTACGGGCCGACATAGCGATAGTGAGGTTTACAGCGGATCGTCACAAGCGGACGCCACGGGCAGATCCAGGTTGTGGTGTACCAAAGACGCCAGCCGATCTGCTCAAAACGCATCAGCCGATTCCGATGATTGGTTTGTGTCGATAGCTCGACGCACTTTTCTTTCGTTTAGCACGGAGTTTATTTCTCTCCAGCGCCTGTTTCGTGGCGTCACGGCCTGACGCATATGTTCCACGGCTTGTCGGCGCCTTGGGGACAGGGCGCGTGCGAGGTGGTGCGGAGAAGTGAGTGCGCATCCGGCTCGTATAGGCTGCTCCGGCTACGACAGGATCATCACGACCCCAGTCATATGAACCACCACTGCGAAGTCTTTTGCGGATCAGCTTAAGATCCTGCGCAGCCTTCTGGCGTGCGGCAACGGTGGTGTAGTACGGATCGAACTTCGGCGTGCCGTACTCGTGGAACTTGCCCTTCTGCTCCGCCATGCGCCGGCGGACCAGGGCGGATGCGCGTCGTGCTGCTTCAGACCAGGCCATCAGTAACCTCTCCGTTGAATGCGCAGGCGAGCTGCGTGGTATTGACCTTTGCCGTCGGTATCGATCGGCGCTTTGATTCGTGCTCCACGACGAATGGCGTTACGCACCGCGGTCGAAGCCGCAGCCACGCGACTCATCTTG
>WUUC01084510.1_pt1 | contig 10815 bp, 8 predicted proteins | sample 6278441 | NCBI WGS metagenome assembly WUUC01 (sample SAMN13675441, study PRJNA597444) | soil metagenome | isolation source: soil | place: USA: Washington | collected 2017-10 | reverse complement strand
GCGGCACCACCGGCATTGACACCTTGCGGCTGGTCTTGTCCTGATGGCACCTCAGAACACGAGAGCGTCGAAGCGATGAGGGTTCGGGTCGCCAGAGACAAGTGTCAGGGCCACGCCATGTGCAACGCCGTCGCGCCGTCTGTGTACCCCATCGATGACGACGGTTACGTCGACATCGAGGCCGCCGAGGTCGCTGAACCCGATCGCGCGGCGGCCATGCGGGGCGTCGAGACCTGTCCGGAGCGCGCCATCGCGGTCGAGGACTAACACCGGGATCGGCTTGGGCCTGCACGCAGGCGTTCGTTATCGGAGGAGGGCGGGCGCACGAAGGACGGCCGGTGTGGCCGCCGCGACCGCGAGTGAGGAATCCAGACTATGACCCACCAGGCGCGCGAGTGTCTCCCGGGCAGCCACCAATGCGTCGGGGTCAATGCCGGTCTTGAAGCCCTCGCGGTGCAGTAGGTGCACCAGATCGTCGGCAGCGATGTTGCCGGCGGCACCGGGAGCGAAGGGGCAACCGCCCAAACCACCCGTCGCCGCGTCGAATCGCCGTATGCCCACGGCGAGGGCTTCCCACACATTCGCCGAGGCCATCCCATAGGTGTTGTGCAGATGCAACCCGAGTGGCATGTCGGACAACGATTCCCGCACTGCGGTGAGCCCGCGGCGAATGTCTCCAGGAGTTGCGGCGCCGATGGTGTCGGCCAGATGAAGAACCTCGATGTCGAGCGTGGCCAGCCGCTCGGCCAGCGGGGCCAGCCGCGTCAGCGGGGTGTCCCCGTCGAAGGGGCAGACGAATGCGGTAGCGATCGTCGCCTCCATGACCACGTCGTGATCGCGGAGGAATTGCGCGGCGTCGACGAGTCGGGCGAACGCGTCATCGGTCGCGACGCCTGCGTTGGCCCGGCTGTGGCCGTCGCTCGCGGAGATCACGAAACGGATGTGGCGAGCTCCGACTGCCACGGCACGCTGGGCGCCCCTCAGGTTGAAGACCAGCGTGTACATCGCAGCATCGAGTCCAGCTAGGCCGGCCACCACGTCGGCCGTGTCAGCCATCGCGGGCACCTTGGCGGCGTTGACGAACGCACCCACCTCGAGATGGCGGAAGCCTGCCAGCGCCAACTGCCGGCCTAAGGCGATCTTGTCCGACGTCGACACCATGGCCGGCTCGATCTGAAGTCCGTCGCGCAGTGCAACTTCGGTGATCAATACCTCATCGTTCATCTCAGACGATCCCTTCCTCGTGGAGTCGGGCACGGTCGTCGGCGGCGTACCCCAATTCGGCCAGGACATCGTCGGTGTGCTCGCCGAGTTCCGGTCCGATCCACCTTGTCGCGCCGGGATTGTTGATCAGTCGGGGAACGACGCCCGGGAAGGTCACTTCCCGAGGAGTGCCGGCGCCGATGTCCACCACATGAACGTCGTGCATCTCTCGGGCCTGGAAGTGGGGGTCAGCGAGGATGTCCGGCGCCTCGTAGATAGATCCACTGGGAACGTCATGGCGGTCGAGCACCTCCAGCGCCTGTGACCGCGTGACCCCACGTGTCCACTCCCCAATGGCAGCGTCGAGTTCGTGTTGATGCCTGACACGACCCGCGTTGTCGACGAGACGGAGATCGTCCTTGAGATCCAGGCGGCCGATGGCCTCCATCAACCGGCGGAAGATTGCATCACCATTGCCGCTGATGACCACGAACTTGCCGTCCGAGCACGGGTAGGTGTTGGACGGCGCAATACCCGGAAGGCCAGATCCCGCCGGCGCTCGCTGGATGCCGAAGGCGTCGTAGTCGGGGGTCAGGGACTCCATCAGGGAATAGACCGCCTCGTACAACGCGACGTCGACGACCTCGCCGGTATGTGAGGCATTGCGCTGCACCAGTCCCATCAGTGCACCGATGACGGCGTACAAGCCGGCTACCGTGTCGGCCAGGCTGATCCCCACCCGCACCGGTGGACGATCGGGATACCCGACGACGTGACGAAGGCCCCCAACGGCTTCCGCGACTCCTCCGAATCCGGGACGGTCGCGGTACGGTCCAGTCTGACCGTAGCCGGACACGCGTACCAGGATGACTTCCGGATTGAGTTCGCTCATGACCTCCGGGCCCATCCCCCACCGCTCGAGTGTCCCAGGACGGAAGTTCTCCAAGACGATGTCGGCCCGGGCAATCAGTTTGAGCGCGATCGTGCGGCCCTCGTCGGTGCGCATGTCAACGGTTAGGGACCTCTTGTTACGGCCCAGCGTGCGAAACAGCAGCGAGGTATCGCCGCCGTGACGACGCCAGGTGCGCAACTCATCGCCCGTGCCGGGCCGCTCCACCTTGATCACGTCGGCACCGAAATCACCAAGTAGGCGGCCCGCTGTTGGGGCTGCGATGAAGTTGCCCAGTTCAAGGACACGTATGCCCGCCAAGGGACCGCGACCCTCAGGCGTCATAGCACGAACGACCGGAGCTGAGAAGAACATTCAACATCCGGCCAGGCTATCCGAACGCCGTTTGATTTACTACTCCCGAACTCCGCGGCCATCGGCTCATACGACGTCCAGAGCGCTGGCGACAATGCTCTCGACGTCGATGCCGTGATAGCGGTAAACAGCTTCGAGATCACCTGACTGCCCAAACCGGCTGACGCCGAGGGTAATGCCGCGCACTCGATTGATGCCGACCAGGAACGCCAGAGTATGCGGGTGCCCATCGAGAACCGTGACCATCGGTGCGGCGCGGTCGGCAGGAAAGAGTTGATCGAGAATCCAGCTGGGTCCCTCACCACGTCCCTGGCGCGCCTGGATGGCGTCGAAGAGCAGTCGGGGACTGGTCACGCAGACTACGTCCGCCGCCACCCCGGCCTGATCAAGCCGCTCCGCGGCCGCGATCGCCTCGACTGTGACAGCACCCATGGCGACGAGGGTCACCTGGGGAGCCTCGCGCCGGATCAACGGATAACCACCGGCGATCACCTGGCGACGCCGGCGTTCGCGCGCTACCGCATCGTCGGGAATCCCGGCCAGCGTCTGGTCGATCGGGCGGGTGGACAGCCGAAGGTATGCCGACGTGCCATCGGGCCGCCCGAGGTTGGCGATACTCGCCAACAACGTCCATTCGGCGTCGAGGGCGAACGCGGGCTCGTAGCTGACACAACCGGGTTGCTCAAGACCTAGCGAGGGCGTCGTCACCGACTGGTGCGCTCCCCCTTCGGCGGCAAGCGTCACCCCCGAGGGCGTGCCGACCAGGATGGACTGGCCACCAGCGTAGATGCCGAATGACCAGGGTTCCAGAGCGCGCTCGACGAACGGGTCGTACAGGACGCCGATGGGGAACAATGCCTGCCCCCAACGGCTCCACGTCGACCCGAGTTCGCTGATCAATCCGACGAGGTTCGTCTCGGCGATGCCCAGTTCAATGTGCTGACCGGTCGGCTTCTCCCGCCAGTGCATGATCGTCTCGGCGTCGTCATCGAACCAGTCGCGTCGTTCGGTTGCCGACCAGACCCCAACCTTGTTCACCCAGCCGCCGAGGTTGGTCGATGTGGAGACGTCCGGACTGATCGTCACGACTCGCTTGGCCGCTTCGGGCGCCTCCCGGGTCAGATCGAGCAGAGCTCGGCCGAGGGCGGCCTGCGTAGTGGCGGTGCCCTTGGGTGTTCGTCCGAAGTCGGTCGGGACACCGGGCGGGAGTGCCGCGGGAATCTGGATGCGGTCAAGACGATGGGCCGTCGCGGCGCACAGACGGCCAGGCGCGCTATCGGCGGTGAACCGCTGCCACGGCCGACGCGGATCCATCTTCAGCCGAGACGCGAGCTGCGCGAACTGTTCGATCGTCAGCAGCGCCGAATGATTCTGCGGGTGACCTTCGACTGGCAGGCCGTGGCCCTTGATGGTGTAGGCCAGGATCACCGTCGGCCGCGAGTCGTCGATCGCCGCAAACGCACGACGCAGCGCGGTGAAGTCGTGCCCACCAAGGTTGCGGATGGCCGAAATCAGCGTCGCATCATCCAAGCCGTGCACCAGGTTCGTGATCTCCTCACCACGCGACCCGTCTCCGGGCAGCCGCCGCCGTAGTTCTGCTGCGTCGCACCGCAGCAACCGCTGGTACTCGGGATTGGGCATCTCGATGATGCGGCTCTGAAATGCGGCGCCGCCGGGTCGTGCGAACAGTGAGGTGAGCAGTCCCCCGAACGCAACAGTGATGGTCTGCCACCCAGCAGCATCGAACATCTGCTCCAGTCGCCGGACCGCGATGTTCGGCACGACCCGGTCCAACGATTGCCGGTTGAGATCGACGATCCACACGACCTCGCCAAGCTCGGCTACGGCCGGGTCCAGAATTGCCTCCCACACCGCCCCCTCGTCGAGTTCGGCATCGCCCACTAGTGAGTACTGCCGACCGGTGCCAGCACCGCCCATGTGGGCGTCGACGTAGCGGCGGGACATGGCACCCCAGATCGGTGCCGTGGCACCAATACCGACCGATCCGGTGGAGTAGTCGACCGTATCGGGATCCTTCGACCGGCTGGGATACGACTGCAGTCCGCCGAATTCACGCAGAGTACTCAAGAATCGTTCGTCGAGATTGCCGAGCAGATAGTTGATGGCGTGCAGCACAGGCGAAGCGTGTGGTTTGACCGACACACGGTCCCCTGCCTGAAGGTGCTCGAACCACAGTGCCGTCATAATCGACACGATCGATGCTGACGATGCCTGATGTCCACCAACTTTGAGCCCAGAGCGGTTCGGCCTTATTCGATTCGCGTGGTGCACCATCGCCGTCGACAGCCACAGCACACGATCGTGTACTGCGATGAGCGCCTCGGGAGAGGGCGGACCAACGGCTGCGCGAGATTCGGCGACCGGGACCTCTGGGGACATAGAAATTGCCCTTCCTCAACGTGAGTCGCCACTTCTGCCCGCGGCAGCGGCACGGAATGACCCCACAACTGTCGAATCGGTGAACCTCACGCCCCTCGGGCAAAGTCAGGTGCGCTCCGGTCGCTTCGCGGCTCGTGTGCGCTTCGCTGGCGGTCGCTTCGCCGGCGGTCGCTTTGCCGGCGATGGGCCGGCCCCCTGGCTCTGCACCGCCTGCACGATCGAGTTCATGATCCCGATCACTGCGACGTCGAATAGCTGCCGGTCTGTGAAGGCAGTGGCCGAAACGGCCGAATTCAGGTGTGGAGTGGGTTCTCCGTCGGGCGCTCCGTCCACGGCGCCGCCGGCGATCTCCCGGGTGGCCCAACCGACCACGAACCGCTCGAGTGCCTCGAACATCGGATATACCGCACCCTCGGGCACACCCGCATCAATCAGCCGTGCAGTGACCGCATCCAGAGTCCGATTCGCCATGCCCATCGCGCGGCGCTTGATGATGATCGGCATCAGCGTGGGGTGAGACAGCAACAGGTCGAGCAGTTGCGTCGAGCCCGACAGCAGTAGCGACCGCCAATCTTGGTGAGGCACATCGAGAATAACCATCGGGGTGCGCTTAATGGCGCGCTCCGTCGCCTCCACCAGGATGGCATCCTTGTTCTTGAAGTGGTGGTAGAGCGAGGCGCCATTGACGCCCAGTTCATCAGCTAACCGCCGGATACTGAAGCCCTCGACGCCGGATTTGTCGATGATGGCCAGTGCCGCGTCGAGCGCAGCACCCCTCTCGATTAGTGGGGATTTTGGTCGACCCATGGCCCCGCTCAGCGCCTTCCGGCGTCTGCAGGTACTTTGGCACGACCAGGGGCGGCTGGCGACCGTTTCATGATCAATCCTTCGGCTGTCGCGATGTTGAACGTCCGTTCCACTCTAATTGATCATCGTTAGATAGTGGACCGTCTTGCTGCCAACCAGCCCCATGCCGGGAATCACGCGCGGGCCGCAACCCCTCCACGCGAGTGGTGGAGTCGAGATCGGGCTCCGGCGAAACGTGTCCGACCGTGCTCATGACTTCACCTAACGTCGTGGGTGTTTGAGAAACGGACTGGCTGAAACCAGGCGCTCACAGCGGTCCGCTGGCAGCCAGATCGGTATCCACCTTCAGCGGTCGTCGCGACTCCAGCATGATTATCTGCCAGTTGATACGAGAGTGCTCAGCCCACTCCCGTCGCGACTTGTCCCGCGCCCGCTGCGGGAAGCCGTGGTGGATTCCCTGGGGGTCGTGCGAGATCAGGCCCTTCCTCAATGGTTGGCCCAGTGAGTCTCCGCCGTGTATGAAGGCGATCTCGTCGTAGTCGGCGTTTCGGTGATACCAAGGGATCCGCTCGACGCCCTCGACGCTCTCGAAGGGGCGCGGCAGCAGGTTGATGATGTTGATGCCGTCGGCCACCAGGAACACGTGCATCGATGGCGGCAGGTGCAGGCTGTCGGACATGATGACGTTCCAATCGCGAACGTTGAACGCGAAGGGAAAGTAGTCACCCTTCCAGCCCTCCACGTCGAACGGGTGGTTCGCCAGCATGAGTGTGGAGATCTCGCCGTCGTACTTGACCCGTAGCTCGACCTCGCCCTGCGATCCCTCGTATTGGGCCGGCTCAGGAACGCGAACCACATCGGAGTCGAAAGGTGCGTGCCGTCCCAGACCAGGGTAGGTCGGTGCGCGCATCTCGCCGACGCTCTCGAACCCCAGGCCGACGATCGGACCGTCGGTGATCAACCAGCGGTGGCTGATCGCCTTCGGAATGACGACATAGTCTCCAGGCGCGAAGTCTAGGGGACCGAACTCCGTTTCCACGCGGCCGGCACCTTCGTGAATGAACCAGCATTCGTCGCCGTCGACGTTGCGCATCACGAACGGCACCGACTCTGCGCGCCGGGACAACCACACCGTGACGTCGTCGTTGTAGAACAACCGCATCGGTCGACCGGAGGGATCGTGCAGATCCGCGGGTTGAAGATCGAACGCGGAGACATGGCTGGACCGGAACCGTCCCTCGCTGCGAAACACCGTGGGGTCCGAACGGCGGTAGAGCACCGATTCACGACCGTCAAACCCGTCGCGACCCAACTCGTCGTCGCGCAGGTCTCCGATATCGCGGTGGGCCTGGCGGCTGGTGCGGCCCTTGCTGTGTTGAATCAGTGTGCGCATCGACTCTCCCTGAGCGCTAGCGGCCTGGCTAAAACCAAATTATGTTCGATTATTCGGGACGTCAAGGCCCCGGTCGCTACTGCAACAGCTATACGGACGAGGCTGCATGGACGACGCGGCCATCCGGGAAGTACAGCGTGCCGGGATAGTCAGGCAGCTCAGCCGGTGCATCGTCGGCGAGCAGGGCATGGGCCTCAGCAACGTCGTTCTGATTGAAAGACCGCTTGTTCATGGTGAATTCCACCATGTTGCCGTCAGGGTCCTTGGTGTAGATCGAGGCAATGAACTCATGGTCGACTTGGCTGACCGTGCAACCATGGGCCAGCAGCCGTTCCTTGCGCTTTTCGAGTTCTTCGGAATCACGCACAGCGAACGCGATGTGGTTGACCCACCATGGCAATCCGACCCCAACCGAGATGGAGGGATCCCAGTCGTCATCCTGATCGAAGTCGGACAGGTGCAGATCCCAGAGCACGAATAGACCTCCAGAGCCAGTGCTGTAGAAGACGTGCTTGGTCCATCCCGCCTCGGGGCCGCCCATAGCCTGACGCTTGATCACTTTGACCAGCTCGAAACCCATCACCTCCGTGTAGAACTCATGAGATGTCTTGAAGTTGCGGGGCGTGATGGCGAGATGATGGATCATCCGTGCCGACCTCCTCTTTCCTGTCGCCGAGTTGCGGCAGCGCGCCCGAGCCCCATCGGGCGTAGTGAGCTTTGGCACTATCGGGTCCGAGGCGCGGGCGGCCCGCCGCGCGGAGCCGAATAAATCTAACACTACTAGATTAACTCAAGGGGCGCTCTTTCGTTGCTGTTGGGTCAACCACACCCCGCCCGAGGTCCAGAATGCCCGAGCGCGTCGACTGAGCTGCAGCGTGCCGGCCCGCCAGGTAGCCGAAGGTGATCGCGATACCGATGGTGCAGCCGGGCCCCCAATACGCCTGCCCTGACGGGGATGCGACACAGTTTCCTGCTCCGTACAGACCCGGGATCGGCCGATTGTGCGTGTCGAGGATTCGTCCGTGTACATCGGTCGCCGGCCCACCCTTGGTGTCGAGGGCTCCAGCGCCGAGAATCACACAGTGGTACGGCCCGGACCCACGGAATGGGTACATCGAGTCGCTCTTCGCGTCGTGCCGCGTCGCCGATGCCCATGCCCGCTCGATCAGGGTCTCGCCGCGACGGAAATCAGGGTCACTTCCACTGCGTGCGTGATTGTTGAAGGTGTGTACGGTCGCGGCTAGCTGCGAGGCGAAATCGTCTGCTAACTCGATGAGGCCCAACTCTGGTGCCAGTTCCCGCAAACGGTGCGCGATGTTCTCGGCCAGCTCCTGCCAGTCGGCTCCTGAGATGAGATAGGACGGGTTCTCCTCAGGAAACGGCACCGGGTAGCGGCCCATCCTGCTTCCCCGAATCGACGGCTCCGCGCGGAGATCTGATGTTCGCACCGACTCGTCGAAGATCATGAATAGGACGCGGTTGGTGTAGTCGTGATGCGCAGAGTCCCAGTAGAAGTGCGCCTGACCGCGATCTGTGTACGGCGCCTTCTCATTGACCGACCGCTTGCCCAACCGGTTGACCATGAGCATCGAGTCGCCATATGCGTAGAACACGTCGCGGCTGGTGACGCGATGGTGAAGAGCCTGCTCGACCACCAGCTGCGTCCACCACGCGTGGGTCATGTTGCCGAACTGCGCCCCGTTTCGCAGCGCAATGCCAATGATATCGCCGGTGCAGGTCCACTCACCGGCGCCTCCGAAGATGGGCCCGCGCAACCAATCCGCAGCCATCTGCTCGTTGTGTAGAAACCCGCCGGAACCGAAGACCACGCCCTTGCGGGCGCCGATCAGGAGCGTGTCGCGGCGGTGGCGTGCCTCGACGCCTATGACCTGCCCGTCGCAGTTGCGCAGCAGGTCCACTACTTCGCACTGCGACAGCGTCTCGCTGCCCTTCGCTTCCGCAGCCCCACGCAGTCGCGTTGCGAGGAGTTCGCCACCGCCGGGGTCGCCACGCCTCCAGCCCTCCGGGAGGCTCGGCGCGAGTTGGTGGCCCCACGGCGCGCATTCCGGCAAATCGCTGTAATAGTCGGGAAAGTCATGGCCCCACATGTCGAGTACACCGTCACCGACGAGTTCATCGACCACCTCCGCGGCGTGATCAAAGAAGCACTCGATGAGGTCAAACTCGCGGCGGGACAGACCTAGAGTGTGATGATCCGGGCGATACCTCGCCGGGTACGCACTGCGGGCCATGTAACGGAGCATTTGGTCACGCTTATCGACGATTCCCTGTCCTCGAAGGTGGAAGTTGTTCGGAATCCACATTCCGCCGCCCGAACGCGCCGTCGTACCGCCGAGCGCCTGTGCCTTCTCGCACATGGCCACCGATGCGCCCGCGCGACTTGCGGCCGCTGCCGCTGCACCCGCGGCGACGCCGGAACCGACGACGACGATGTCAACGATGCGGTCCCAGACGTCTGGGGCCCAACCGGCGGCCTCAGACACGGCTACGTTCTTCACGCTCGGCCTCTGCGGCAACGGCCGCGACGACCTGCGCCAGCATCGCCGAGATGTTGGCGATGAGCTTCGCCTCCCATTTCCGATCGGTATCGAACTCACTGGACCACTCGACGAATGCGCGGTCGCCGTCGGTGACCTCTCGAACGGAAGCGGTGCCCACGAAACTCCGCATACCCCGCGGCGGCTCGCCAGGGAATCCGTACCGGATCCGCCGCTCGACGTCGTCGAGGGTCACAAGCACCTCCTCGATCATCCTGCCGTCAGCCAGGTTCAGCCGCCGAATCGGCGGGGTGCCGTCGACGGCGGTGAACACTTCGCATCCCCGACATCCCGGTATCCAGCGCCCCACGGCGCCAAAGTCACGCACGAGTCCCCAAACCGTGGCGACATCCGCATTCACGACAGCGCTGGAATGTGCCCTTGCCATCCATGGCCTCCCTGGGTAGCTCTGGTCGCGCATACGCCGTCCAGGCCCGCGCTGGAGGGACGGCCGTCCATCGTGCAATAATACAACACTGTTGGGTTAACGACACGAGAGGTGTCTTGATGCGGAGTTCTCACCCCGAGACGAGCGCGACTGGACCGGCAATCGACCCGCGGCGCTTCCGAGGCGTCCTGGGCAGCTTTCCGACGGGTGTCGCGGTGGTCTCAGCCATGGATGACGCGGGGCAGCCCGCCGGGATGGCGATCGGCTCGTTCGTGTCGGTTTCGCTCGACCCCCCGCTCATAGCCTTCTACCCGACCAGAGACTCACGCAGCTTCGCCCGGATGCGCACGGCGAAGTCGTTCTGTGTCAACGTGATCGCTGCCCACCAAGAGGGCCTGTGCCGTACATTCGCCGGCAACGCTCAAGACAAGTTCGCCGACGTCGATTGGGAGCCCACCGCGTCCGGCGCACCACGGCTTCGAGGCGTTGCCGCGTGGATCGACTGCGACTTCGAGTCCATCACCACTGCCGGCGATCACCTTCACGTTCTCGGCCGCGTCCGTGACCTCGACGCCGCCGACGCGGCCCTGCCGCTGGTCTTCTTCCAAGGCGGTTATGGGCGCTTCTCCCCGTCCTCCATGGTGGCGGTTCCCGAACCCGACGTCATCGGCTACCTTCAGCATGCAGATCTCGCCAGAAATGAGATGGAGGCCCTGGCAGGCGAACTCGGCGCTGAGTGCCTGTCGACCGCCGCAGTGGGTGACCAACTGGTCGTCATTGCGGGAGCAGGCGCTCCGGCGGC
>WUUC01113881.1_pt1 | contig 10816 bp, 10 predicted proteins | sample 6278441 | NCBI WGS metagenome assembly WUUC01 (sample SAMN13675441, study PRJNA597444) | soil metagenome | isolation source: soil | place: USA: Washington | collected 2017-10 | reverse complement strand
TTGAATCCGGTCAGGTCCGTCCCCGTCTGGTGGCCCGACTCGGCCGGGTAACCCCACATGTTGTCCGTCGTACAAACCTCCCCTTGTAGCGCATGAATACCGAGGAAGCCCGTCCGATATTTCGGTGGGCGCCCCTCGGTAGGGCGAGTGCCCATCGTTTCGCGTCCCACACAATTTCTGATTTCGAGTATTGGGAAATATCAGGCGGCAAGAAGTACCAGAATCAACACAGTCGCGTCGGTTCACTGCGCACGGTCGTGCCGGACCTTCGCAATGCTGCACACCCGGTGTCACGACACCGCGTGTGCAGGTACCTCAAGGCCGTGGGCGGTGACCAGGCGGGCCGTTCCGTCGGCCAGCCGGTAGGACAGTCCCACCACGGCGGCCTGTCCGGCTTCGACCGCCTGCGCCAGGACACGGGAGCGGTCCAGCAGCAGGCCGACGGTGTGCCGTATGTGCTCGGCGATGAAATCGGCGTCCTCGGTGCGTCCGGCGGCCCGGGCGGCCAGCACGCTGGGGGTCACCCGCTCGATCACGTCCCGCACGTAGCCGCCCGCCGGCGTGCCATCCTCGACGGCGGAGCGGGTGGCCGCGACCGCGCCGCACGCGTCGTGGCCGAGCACCACGACCAGCGGGGCGCCGAGCACGCTCACCCCGTACTCGATGCTGCCCAGCACCTCCGGTCCCGCGACGTGTCCGGCGGTGCGGACCACGAACAGGTCGCCCAGCCCGCGGTCGAAGATGATCTCGGCGGCCAGGCGGGAGTAACAGCCGAAGAGTACGGCGAAGGGGTTCTGGGCCGGGACGATCTCGGTACGGCGGGCGGCGTCCTGGTTCGGGTGTTCCGGCACACCGGCGACGAACCGCTGATTGCCGTCCAGCAGCATCTCGAAGGCTTCACGGGGCGTAAGGGGCTGGGTGTCGGCCATGGGAAGCAGACTACGGCCAGGCCCCGGCACGGCTCTGCCAGGTCTGGCCGTAACTGAGGCGTCGGACGAGGTCAGGAACAGCGGCGGCGGCACCCCCAGCCGCTGGGCGATGGCGTCTTCTGCCCGGGACCTCAGCGCGCGGCGAAGCTGGTCGGCCCGGTAAGGCCAGGCCACATCGTGGACCTCCTCGCCGACGTCTACTGGGGCGACCTGGACATCCTCCTGCTCGACCTGTCACCGGGCACCGGTGACATCGCGATCTCCGTCGCCCAAGTGCTACCGCGAGTGGAGCTGTTGGTGGTGACCACCCCGCAGTCCGCCGCCGCAGAGGTGGCCGAGCGGGCCGGCGCCATCGCCCTGCAGACGGGGCGAGGCGGCCGTCGGCCAGGTCGAGGGCGATCGCCAGCAGGCCCGACCAGCGGCTGTGCCCGAACCGGGCTCTACGAGGAAGGTAATTGACGGCAAGGGCGCGAGTCACCTGGGGGACCTGACAGGCACTGTCTCCTGCCGATGGGGGCGCCGTTTGCTCGGTTTGGTAAGCCGTATGCGCCGGATGAATGTGTGGCGCATACGGCGCGGTTGCGTGAGCCGGGCCGACGAAGCGTGTGCGGCGGCCCCGCGGGCGGCGCTCGTGTGTCGGCGCCGGGTAATCAGCCGCCCTGGTTGCCTGCGGTGCTCTTTGTCTTCAGCGACGCCACGACTTGTTCTGCCAGCTTCTTCGCGCTCGCTGCGCCGTTGTCGCTTCCGTCAGTGGACAGCACGCTGACGACGGCCGTGCCCACACGGGCGGCGATCATCGTGGTGCCGGTCTCCCAGGCGCTGTCGGTGAGCGTGATGGTGTACGCCTCGTCCCCGAGCCCGGCCGTGGTGGTGCCGGTGACCGTCACCTTGCTGTGGGTGTCGGAGTCGGTGAAATTCGGGCACGCGGCGACGACCTTGGCCAGGCCCTTCATCACGTCCGCGGAGGTCGTGCCGCGGTAGACGTCGATCTCCTGGTCGAGTTCGGCGGACGTGTTCTTGTTGATGTAGGAGGCTTGCACGAACGACACCCCCTCGATACCGGTGAGGTCGATCCAGCCCGTGGCTCCGAGGTTGGCGCAGTTCGGCTTGGCGGCGTTCTTGGTGGCCGGCGGCCGGTAGGTGGCGCCGGTGTCCCGGGTGAGGCTGGGGTCGGCGGCGAATCCGGACGGGAAGTACGACGCGGGTGCCAGGGCCTTCTTCAGTTGCGTGCCGGTCAGCAGGCCGGCGTCGGGGTCCTTGGCCTTGGTCGGCTTGGCGGCTGCGGCCGCGTGGGCGGAGGAGGTGGCGGAACTGGAGGAGCAGGCGGCCAGGGCCAGCGGGAGTGCCGCGGCGGCGAGCACCTTGAGGGCACGGGAGGGGAGAGGCATCGGAGTCCTTGGAAGAAGGTTGCACAGTGCGCCGCGCCGGGGGCTGGGTTTGCGTGCGCACCGGGAATGCTGCTTTGTCCGGAGCCGGGCGGGCGGGGCCCGAAGATCAGCAGGCCCGGGGCAGACCTTAAGAGGTCGCTGGCCACGAACAGATGTCCAGTTGTTCAAAGCTCGGTCAAAGGGACCGCACGGAACCGCCCTCAGCTGAAGATTTGCTGTGCCTTGAGGGAATCTTGCGATGTTTGAGGAACAGGGTTTTCCGATCATGGCGTCCGCGTCGGTTACCGTGCGATCCGCTCCACACACCCGGAACCAGAAAACCGTCGCGTCGTGCCCTGCGGCGCGTGGACGGCGACCGGTCGTTCCGTTCGTACAGGCGGCGCTCGCCCCAAGGGGCCACGGGGAGATCACCGCGTGGGCCGCGATCATCGCTGTACCGACCATGGTGTGCGGTGTGTACGGCATGAACTTCGACCACATGCCAGAACTGCGCTGGCGCTTCGGCTACCCCCTCGTCCTCGCCGTCATCGCCACCGCCACCGCCTGCTTGCTCATCCACCGGGGCTTCAAGCGCAACGGCTGGCTGTGACCACCGAGCGCCGCCCCTGCCTCGTGAGAGCGGCGTCATACACGAACAAGCGCCCCTCGCACGGTCCTCAGGACCGCGCGAGGGGCGCTGCGTTGTGGTGTGTCAGGCCCGAGCGCCGCTCACTGCAGTGCGGTGCGCGTCCTGCGGCGGCGCAGGGCGAACACGGTGGTCGCCGCGCCGGCGGTGAGCAGTCCGGCGGCGAGGGTGATCGGCAGCGCGGGGGAGGCCGAGCTGGCGTCGGCGACGTTCTGCGCCTTGAGGTCCTCTACATACGGCGCGTACTCGGCCTTGGCCGACGCAGCCGTGGCCGTCTGTGCGTAGTGCGGGATCTTCTTCACCGACTTGACCGAGCCGTCCGAGTTCAGCAGCACCTGCTTGTTGTTGGGGTGCCGGAAGTCGAACATGCCGGTCAGGCTGCCCGCTCGCTGGTCGAAGGAGGCGTCGCCGATGCGGCCGGTGCGCCAGTTGTTCTCGATGAACTTCGTGATCGAGGTCTGCTCGGTGGCGGTGTGGTCGTCCTTGTTGACCTTGCTGTAGGGGGAGATGACCAGCAGCGGCTGCCGGGTGCCGGGGCCGCAGCGGTTCTTGTAGCCGCCCGCGGCGGCCGGACCGGACTGGCACATCGCGCTGTCGAGCGCCTTGCCGTTGGAGCCGAGCGTGGAGTCCTTCGAGCCGTTCAGCACCTTGGACGTGACGTGGTCGTACCAGCCGTCGGAGTCGTCGTAGGCGACCACGACCGCGGTGGACTTCCACTCCGGGGACTGCTGGAGTGCGTTGATCTCCTTGACGAGGAAGTGCTGCTCGTCGACTGGGTCGGAGTAGCCGGCGTGGCCGTCCTGGTACTCGGCGGCCTTCAGGAAGCTCACCGCCGGGAGGTTGTCGGCCTTCAGGGTGGCGTCGAAGTCGGTCAGGTCGTAGTTGTGGTTGGCGCGCCCGGCGTGGCCGATCTCGGCGACGCTCTTCGGGGCCAGGTGGTGCGGGTTGGACGTCGACTTGTAGTACTCGAACGGCGAGTGGTGCGGGCTGTAGTCGACGACCGCCGCGCCGCCGACGTTGGTGTGCGTGGTGCCGGAGCACTTCGCGTAGTCGCCGCTCTTGCCGTCCCACGCGGTGGAGGGCCGGAAACCGCCCTGGAACCAACCCCAGCTCACGCCCTGGGCGTTGAGCAGGTCACCGATGTTCTTGCCCTGCATCGCGGCAAGCGCGTTGGTGCTGGTGTGGTCCTTGTCCGCGCAGTCGTCGTAGGCCGGGTCGGGGTCGTTGGTGACCGTGCCGACGCCCTTGGCATCGGGCGAGAGCACCGTGTACGAGTCCGGCGTCTTCGTCTGCTTCGGGTTCTCCGTGCCGGAGGCCGGATCCACGGAGATCACGCCATGCGTCTGACCGGAGATCAGGTTGAGTGCGCCGGGCGTGGAAGGACCATAGACCGAGCTGAACGAGCGGTCGTTGAGGGAGTACTGCTGGGCGTAGTTCCACAGCGCGGTGACGGTGTTGCCGTCGTAGTAGTCCATCACCAGGCCGGGCTCGCCGAACAGCCCGGTGCACTTGTTGACTTCGGTGTTCTCGACGTACTTGTCGGCCTTGCCGGCGTCGGCCGCGTACTGCTCGGGGCCGTAGGAGTGGTTCTGGTCGCAGGTCATGGCCTGCGCGTTGCTGAGCCGCTTGGGGGCGTACAGGTTGGGGTTGTTCTTCAGCAGTCCGGCGTTCAGCAGGTTGTCGGCCTTCGGGGTGTGCTTGGCCGCCGTGAACTTCGTGCCGTCTGTGTTGGCGGCCTTGGGGTAGGTGGCGAAGTAGTGGTCGAACGAGATGTTCTCGTCGTAGATCACCACAAGGTGCTTGATCGGCGTCGCGGTGTGCGTGTCCGAGTGGCCGTGGTGGGCGGGGGCCGCCGATGCGGGGACCGCGCCGCCTGCCGCGGCCAGTGCGGCCGCGCCGAGCAGGGCACCTACACGCGTCACCCTGCGTCGCGCACCCGCGGTTCTTCCTGTGACTGAGCCGATCATGCTGTCTCGCCTTCCGGGGAGCCCAGAGTTTCCGTGGTCATGGCATCTACGGCCAGATCCTCGGCAATGGTGACTGCGGATCAGGGCAGTGGCGATGACGGGCGAGCGAATGTTCGGTCAGGACATTCTCATGAGATTTTGAGTCGTTCTTGACCAGTATCGGCGGGCAGGATCGGGCCAGTGGGATACGGCGAGTTCAGGTCAGCAGTCCGCGTCCCAGCCAGTCGGATGTGTCCCGTGCGCCGGGCAGGGCGAAGAAGTAGCCGCCGCCGAAAGGTGTGATGTAGTCGACGAGGGGTTCGCCGGCCAGCCGTTTCTGTACCGTCTCGAACTGCCGGGCCAGATCCTGCTGGTAGCAGCAGAACAGCAGGCCCATGTCGAGGTTGCCGTTGCTGGCCATGCCCCGGTCGTAGTTGTAGGCGCGGCGCAGGATGCGCTGGCCGTCGGTGGCGGTGGTGCGCGGGTTGGCGAGCCGGATGTGGCTGTCCAGCGGGATCACATCACCCTGGGGATCCTGCGCGTAGTCGGGTGTGTCCTTCTCGTGCCGCCCGTCCAGGGACGCGCCGGTGTCCCGGGCGCGGCCGAACATCCGTTCCTGCTCGGTGATCGAGACCCGGTCCCAGAACTCCACCAGCATCCGGATCAGCCGTACGACCTGGTAACTGCCGCCGACCGCCCAGTCCGGCTCGCCGCTGCCTGTGCCCACCCACACCAGGCGGTCCATCGCGCGGGTGTCGCGTGCGTCGGGGTTGGCGATGCCGTCCTTGAAGCCCATGTGATTGCGTGCGGTACCGGAAGGGCGGGGCGGGCTGACGAAGCCGTCCAGGCGCCAGCGCACCTGCATGCCGCCGCGAGTGTGCCGGGCCACGTCGCGCAGGGCGTGCAGCACGGTGTCCGTGTTCTCGGCGCAGAACTGCACGCTCACATCGCCATGACACCAGGCAGGGTCCAGGTCGTCGTCCGGGAACGACGGCATGGCGGTGAGCCGGTGCGGTTTACGGGACGCGAGGCCGTACCGGTCGTCGAAGAGCGAGGCGCCGACGCCCACCGTGACCGTCAGCCGGTCGGCGGGGACCTGCGGGCCAAGGGTGCCGGAGTCGGCGGGCGGGGCGGTGATGCCGAGGGAGTCCGGGGTTCCGCCGGTGGTCAGGAACCGGGCCCGCTCGGTGACCGTACGCAACAGGTCGGTCAGTTCGGCGCGGCTCTCCGCCGTCGCGTCGAAGGACACGAACGCCGTGGCACGCTGCGCCGGAGTCGTGATCCCGGCCTGGTGGCGACCGTGGAAGGACACACTCGGCGCGCCGTTCGCGGCGCTTTCGGGGGCACTGGCCGCCACGAGCCCAGCGCCGGCCACGGCAGCCGCACCGGCCAGAAAGCCCCGGCGCCCCACCTCGCTCACGCGTTTCACGCGGTCCTCCGTACGTCGGTGAGGGCGGCGACATCGGCCAGCCGCTCCACCAGCTCACTCATGTCGGCGTTGACCTTCTCCCGCTGTGCACGCGTCAGTTGGGCGAGCGAGGTCCAATGGCCATCGTGGTCGAATGCGTCGAGGGTGTGCTGGGTGCGGTTCATCCAGGTGTCGATTCCGGGCAACCCGGTGGCGCGGGTCTTCAGCAGCGGGCGTAGATAGCCCAGGAGGACGCGGGTGCCGTCGAGGTTGGCGCGGGCGGTGGCCAGGTTGGTGCCGCTGCCGTAGTCGGTGCGGCCGGTCAGCTCGAACTGCACGGTGTTCTCCAGGATTTCGTGCGCCCGCAGGCCGACGTCTGCCGGGTCCATCCGCTGGTCGGGCCAGCTGTCGCGCAGTGTGTGTACGGCCTTGGCGAGCCGGTCGGCCACTCCGCGCAGGCTGCTCGCCGACTCGCCGTGCCACAACCCGTACTCGAGACGGTGGAAGCCCGCGAAGTCCTTGTCGTGCACCCCGCCGACCAGCCCTGCCGTGGTCCCGTTGATCTCCGCGTCGGCGTCGCCGAAGGTGCCGTAGGCGGCGCCCATCCGCTCGTACACCAGGTGGGCGGGCAGCCAGGCGGTGCGGGCGGCGGCGAGGTCACCGCGGTCGACGGCGTCGCGCAGCGCATCGGTCTTCTTCACCAGTTCGACCGTGCGGGCCTGGATCCACTTCTGGTAGGCGAGCGTGGGCGGGATCAGGTCCTGCTGGGTCACCGGAACGGCGGCCGGACCGCTCTTCACGTGTCCGCCGCCGCTCACTCGCACCGTCGGACCGGTGACGGCGTCCGCATCGTCGGGCAGGCACTTGAAGGCGTACGCGCCATTGCCGAGGGTGACCTGCATCGCGCGGGTTGTGCCTGGGCCGAGTCCCTCGACCTCGCCGTAGACCGCACCGGTCCTCGCGTCGGTGAGATATACCTCGGCCGCCGTGCTGGAGGTGTTGCGCAGATCGAAGATCTGCTGTCCCGCCTCGGCGTGGGTCCAGCCGCGTCCGCAGCCGGCTGGTGTGACGTCGATGGTGGTATGGCGCGGACCGTCGGTCGTGCCCGCCCGGTGCCCGCCGTCACCGGAGCCGCCGACCGTCAGCATGCCCGCCGCCACCGCTCCGGCGGCCAGGAGGGCGCCCGCCGCGAGCAGCACGGTGCGTCGGCGGGCGGCGGAGCGGGATGGAACGGGCATGGCTCCGGGTTCGGGTGCGGACACGCCGGGGCTCCAGTGGGTCGTACGAATCATCAGGCGGCGTTGATGATGCTAAGCAGGTCACGGGCCTGTGGACCGCCTTCCTGACCAGCTCCTGACCAGACCAAAAGCCAGAATTCGTCGGTAGTTCATCCAGGGCTCGCCGCAGGCGTCCGGTTGCCGGGGCTCAGGCCGGGTGGTGGTGCACCTGGGCGTCGTCCGTCACCTCGTACACATCGATCCGCAGCAGCCACCGGATGCGGGCCGGGACACGCTGTACGTGCCACAGGGCGGAGGTCGGTACGACGAGCGCGTAACGGATGTCCGGCAATTCGCTGGTCATCCGGCGCAGGAGCTGGCCGTAGGCGGTGTCGGCGTCGACGCCCTTCTCGCTTGTGCGGCCTTTGGCCTCGGCGATCAGGCGTTCCGTGCCGCGCACGGCCTCGATGTCGGTCCACTGGTCCGTGGGTGTGACGGGAGTCCAGCCCTCGGCGACCAGATGGCGGCGGAAGGCGTCGGTCACGCGGTCCTCGTCGCTGGGGGCGGCCAGGAGCTTCCGCAGGGCCTTGAGGTCGGGCTCTCTGCTGCGGCGCAGTCGGCCCCTGCCGTCGGCGTCGAGGTCGGCCGGGCGGATGACCGCGAGGCGTATCCCGTTCTGCGGGATCAGCGTGTCGCGGCGGGCGTCGTACAGGGCCCGCTGCTCGCCGCGGTGTACGCCGCTGACGGTGAGCCGGTCCGGTTTGTCGAAATGCGGTACCGGCTGGTCGTGCTGCAACTCCCGGTACTCCACGATCAGCTGCCGGCCGGGCCAGTAGGCGTCGACCGGTAGCTTCACCCGCCGCCCGTTCGCACTGGCGTCGCCCAGCAGCCAGTCGAACCTGTGCTGGCGCAGGCCCGCCTCCCCGAGCACCTCGTCACACAGATCGAGGACGTACGCCTCGTCGCTGTTGTCTCTCCCCATGGCTCGGGATGATGTCACCCCCACCCCGTGCGCGGGTGCCCACCGAAGCTCAGCCAGGCTGCTCGGCCAGAATGCGGCGGGCTCTGCGTTCCACGAGGACGGGCACGTAGGTCCGGATGGGCGGGTCGGTGAAGGATGCGCGGGCTTCGGCGATCGCGGCCTCGATCTCGGCGGGTGTGCGGCGGCCGCTGTATGAGGTCGTGAGCTGCTCGAATACGTGTCGGATGGCGGCGTCTTCGTCCAGGCCGATCGACATGACTCCCCTTTGTTGACCGCGGCGCTCTGCTTTCCTGGCGGGGCCCGCGACAGCGCCCTGGACGACGGCGCACGTATGGCCATCGCAGGCGCCCTGCCCGCCCTCTTCCAACTCGCGGAACGTCTCGGCGAGTCCCCCGACGACAGCGCGGCGGCGGACTGACGGGGGCGACAGGCGTTCGGCGAGCCGATGGGGCCCTCGGCGCGGCCGGGAGGGACACGCGGCGCAACATGTCCGGTTCCCGTCGGGTTGCCGGTGTCGTCCTCGCGGACGTGCTGTCCGGCGGTGCCCGTACGTTCTGCACGGGTGTCGCCGCGTACGGAGACGCACGTCTGAACGCCTTTGCGTGGCTGGCGGGTCCGGGCCGGATCCGTCACGATGAGGCACCGGTGCGGCGACGGATCCGGTTTCCTACGCCGGACGAATCGACGCCCGGCCACCCAGAGGTTGACCAAGAACAGCGCTGATCCCGCGATGGGCCAGCCCACGGACGCACCGTCGCGGTAGGTTGCGAGGCCCGCCGCCAGCAGCAGAGTACCGACCGCCACGCCCATCAGGTCGAGGAGGACCTCCACCTGCCTCGCGTGGCGGCACGGTGATTCCGCCACTGTACGCCGCTGCCTGGGGCTCCTGATCCGGCAACAAAGCCGCGATCCCCGCCCGCTGCACGTCAGTCAAACGGCACGCTCAGCGCAACGGTCAGATCATCCGGAGGGGGACCCCGAACTCGTCTTCCGCCTCGTCCTGCGTCGCGGCCGCACCGGACCCGCCAGTCTCTGCAGGCCGGTCAAGCCGCAGTACGGCGTGCGTGTGCCCTTCGCCGGCGCAGCGGCAGGCGGGTGAGCCGGTACGAGCGCACCACGGCGATCAGACACAGCAACGGCAGAGCGAGCGCGAGTGCGACCGTGCCTGCCATGCGGCCGGCGTCGAACGTGCCCGCCGCCCGCGGCGTGAGAACACCCGCAGGATCGAACAGGACCTCGACCCGATCGCCCGCGGCCGTTGACGACCGGCAGCCGCGCAGTACGGGGCCGGTCAGCGGGACACCGTCCACGTGCGCGAAGGAACACAGCCCAGTCGCGCCCGCGTGGCCTGACAGCGAGCTGCGGACCGCCGTCACGACCACCTCCTGGCGCTGACCGCGTTCCGCCATCACGATGTCGGCGGTCACCTGCGGCACGAGGAGCGCCAGCAGCACACCCAGCACGGCGACCGCGCCGACCAGGACGCGCCCGGCCCTGACCACCAGGAGATACAAAGTCAACGCGAGAGCGCAGACAACCCCGCCGGCACCCGCCCGTGCGGCCGGGACCCCGGCCAGGCGCGCGACGGCGGCACAGCCAACGACGCAGAGCGTGCCGAGCAGCCCCACGACAACGCCCTCGCGCACCAGCCAGACCGGAGGCCGCCCCGGATACTCGGCCGGCCCCCACAGCACGGCGCGCACGCCACGGGGCCGCGCACGTCGCCCGGCCATCGCACCGCCCTTTCTCCGGCATGGTCCACTTCAAGTCCCTGTCGGGGCCTACAGGGCATTGTCCTTCGTGACCCGTGGCGGCAGGACCGCCCCCGGTCCGCTCACCTTCGAACACGCGCCGGAACCACCGGCAAAAGCATCGCGGCGTCAGGCTCGGGGAGCGAGGGCGCGGTGGTGGTGGCCCGACCCCACAGGCCGTCGTGGCTACGGCAGTTCCCCGGTGGCGGGGCCATCAGTAGCAGTGCGGTGATCACCCCGCCGGTTGCTACGGGCTCGGCCCCCATGCGAGGAGAGGGCCGCTGCGGTGGCAAGCCCGCCCGTCCACCCATGTCACCCAGGACGTTTCCCGGCCTCGGGTACGACGTCGGCCTTCACGTTCCGACCGCGGTCGGAACGTGAAGGCCGACGTCACCGATGTCAGGTTAGGGGGCAGCAGGCGCCGATTGGCGTCCTCGCGGGGTTACTTGATGTAGACGAGGCCGTCGGTGGTGATGGTGGGACGGCCGCTGGTGCCGACCACGACGATCTTGACGGTGTGCTTGGCGCTACTGGACCAGGTCTTCGTCCAGATCGCCTGTCCGTACAGGG
>WUUC01100167.1_pt1 | contig 10816 bp, 7 predicted proteins | sample 6278441 | NCBI WGS metagenome assembly WUUC01 (sample SAMN13675441, study PRJNA597444) | soil metagenome | isolation source: soil | place: USA: Washington | collected 2017-10 | reverse complement strand
CCGGGCGTGCTGGAAATGGCGGAACAGCATCGCCTGACGGCGTACGATGCAGCCTATCTTGACCTCGCACAACGAACGGGGCTGCCGCTGGCGACGCTTGACGAAGATCTGCAAACGGCTGCCCAGACGGTGGGAGTGCCGTTGCTGTAAGTTCCCAATGGTCGCCGCCAGAATCAGTACCTGGTCGCACCAACTCCTCTGTGTGCCTCCAGCAACACTGCTTATAAACCGGCGGATACTAAAGAACAGCACCTTCCCGGATGGATCAATAACATCAACGTCATCGCGCGACAGGATCTTTTCCTTGTTCATCTGCGTGAATGTATAGCGTACGGTTTCCCGCGGGCCGGAGTGGTCGTGTGGCGCTTCAGCTCATCATCGCGGCGGCCGGCTGTTAATTGCTGCACGCGTCACAATACTCTCCGGCATGAATCGCAAGTAGCGCTCGAGAATAGCCCGGTAATCCGACCCCGAATTGAATTCAGCAAGCGCATGATAAGCGCCTTCGAGTGAGGGATCGAGTTCGATCGCGCGCTCGAGAATCTTGCGGGCGCGGGTCTCGTCACCCGCCGCTTTCCAGGCGACAGCCGCCTTGTGGTAGTAAGGAGCGAATTGCGGCCGTTGAGAGATGGCCTGTTCGAACATCAGAGCGGCGTCACGCGGGCGGCCCTTCAAATACAAGACAAGCGCCAATGAGGCTGTCACTTCAGCATCGCCGGAAAAATGTGAACGAACCGAGGCCAGCAGTTCGAAACCTCGCTGAAGATCGCCGGCGGACCGCTCCCTCTCGCCGATTGCGATATGCGCCAGCCCCAGATTCCGCGACGCCAGGGGCTCGGGAGCAGCCCTCCATGGTCTCAGGACCTTATCTTCGTTTGCCGCCGCCGCGGGCTTTTTGCGAATCCAATGATCCGTGAAGACGGCATGTCCGCTGTCCGGGGCCTTGCGGCGCGTCATATGGCAATCGATGCAGTCCGTCCGCGCGGCGGCGTGTTCTCCGCCATGACAACTCTGACACTTCGACCGGTAGTGAGCCTGCGAATCGGCGATGCTCTCGTGCGGATTGTGGCAGGTTCCGCACCACAGTTTTCCTTCGCTCTCGCGGGCGCAGGCCGATAGTGCCATTTGCTCCACGTGGCTTGCCACACGGAAGCGGCCGCGTACGTAGACGGAAAATGTCTGCTCCAACTCTGCGCCGGGGATGAAATCGCCCCAATCGCGGCCGGGATTGCGGACACGCGCTTCGCCGCCCAGGTGGCACTGCTCGCAAACACTCGCCCTTGCAACTGCATTGAGCTTCGCAGGATTTACGATCGAGCCGGGGCGCGGATTCTTCAGGTGAGCAACAGAAGAGCCGTGACAGCGCTCGCATGTGATTGCGATGGCATCGCTCGAGATCGGCGGGTCAGCATACCGGTTCGTCGTGTCTCGAACCGGCCGCGGCGATCCGGCATGACAGTACAGGCACTCCGCGATGATGGGTCGATTAAAGTCGGGCTGTTGATTACCCTCGTAGCCCGGAGCGACGTCCCACACCTTTCGGCGTGCATAGAAAGTGATCGGCGACTGGAAGAGGTATCCACCGATGTTCACTAAAAAGCCGACGGCGTGATTTCCTGAGCCTATCGCGTAGGCGGTCTGATAGGCAGCCGAGAAACGGCCGCGTTTCACCGTCTGCTTCGGACCGTCAACACTGAGCTCGGAGTCGCCATGCCGGAAGCGGGCTTTGGCGTGCGCCGTAACTTCATCGGACCCGGCTAAGCGCATCGACCGCGCCATGCCGGTCTTCAGATATGCTTCGACTTCCTTCTTATGGCACGAAAGGCAGGCGGAATGGCCGCTCGCTCCAGCGGCTATTTGAACTACAGCGGCGATCAGAACAAGCCGGATCAGAAAAGAATCTTGATTCCTAGCTGCAACTGCCTGGGAGAGTTCGCCTGCCCGGTAACCCGCCCGAAGTTGCTGTTGCTGAGATTGGCCGTCGGCACTCCATAGGCGGTCTGGTTGAACGCATTGAAGGCTTCGGCGCGGAACTCGGCGCGCATACCTTCGCGGAAGAATGGGAAGGCTCGAAAGACGGATAGATCCCAGTTTATGCGACCGTCGGATCGAAGCAGGTTACGTCCTGTGTTTCCGAATGTAAACGGCGGCGGCGCTGCAAAGGCGCTTCGGTTGAACCATTGCTGCCGAGTGGGATTGTCTATCGTAGGATCCCCTACCAGATTCAATCGCAAGTAGCCACTTGCGTTCCCGGTGTTGGCGGAATCTCCATTCACGTTCAGAGTGTAGGGCTGTCCCGATGTCCAGAGCGTGATGACGTTCAACTGCCAGTTCCCGAGAATATAGTCGGCGACGCCGTTGCCGGTAGAGAAAGGCTTCCCTTTCCCGATCGGCAGTTCATAGACGACGTTCGCCGACAACACATGGGTCAGGTCAAACCCGGAAACGCTCCGATCCCGATTGAACGTGTATGGATCCTGCACTGAGTGCCCTTCCACGCCATACCAGCCGGAGCTGCCGATATCGATCGACTTCGAGTAGGTGTAGTTCACCATGTAAGCAAGCCCGCTGCGGTATTTCTTATCGAGCAGGAATTGCAGCGAGTTGTAATTGCTCCGCCCCCAGGAACGATCGAAGAACGTTGGAAGGATGTATGGGAACGGAGTGCGGGCGCGGTAATCACCGGGCCCCGGAGTCAGCGCGGTGTTGTAGTAGCCGCCGAGCTGCAAACGCCGTCCGCCCGATCCCACGTAGTTCACGGTCGCGACAGTGGTCTGGTCCAACTGATGCTGTATACCGAAATTCCACTGCATCGAGTATGGATTCTTATGATTCGGATCCATATACCAAAGCACCTGGTTGAACGGCGTCGGCGTCGGGAACAGCCCCTCAGGGAAAGGATTGGTTCCTTTGTGAGTTGGCGTGGGATTCGCCGGCGTCGGATTATTCATGTTGTTCGCGATCTGCTGCGCAACATCGGGCCAACCGCCTTCGTAGTTCTGCGCAGTCTGAGTGACGCCCGCCCAGTTGTCGTAGAAGATCCCGAATGAGCTGCGAATGGCTGTGCCTTGGCGTAATCGATAGGCCAAGCCGAATCGAGGTCCGAAATTCGTTGTCGTGTCCTTATAGATCTTGCCTGTCGGGCTGACCTCGACATGCTCGGGCAAGGCATCGCCCGGAACGCACGGCGCGCGGCCGCGATCCTTGCAGAAAGGAATCTGCCGTTGAAGAATGTAAACGCCGCGTATCAGGTCGTACGCTCCCGTTTCAATGCCGCCATTCTCGCCGATGCTGTCGTCGGCTCCGTACGGCGGAATGAACGTGCGGTCGTAGCGAAGACCGATATTCATCGTCAATTTCGGCGTGATCTTCCACTGATCCTGAAAATAGAAACCCATGACGCCGCCCCAGCGGACGGTTTCGTGAACGTTCCGGCGGTTGGCCCCGTCGGGAAGGTTCAAAAGGAATGATGCCAACTGGCTTCCTGTGGCGCCGGTGAGATCCGAGGTCTGGAACGGCTGGAAGCCTGAGCTGGCACTGTTGTAATAGGCTTCAAAGTTGGAGCTATCGAGCGAACCGCCCCACCGCATCGTGTGGTTTCCCACGATCTTCGACACGTTCCCGCGGTAGTGATGAATATCTGTGAAATTGGGGTTCAGCGAGTTGCTTTCTCCCGCCCCAATCCAATCGGCGATCGACAGGTTCGGCACCAGGTAGCTGTCCTGCGCCACGAAGTTCCCGGCGAATGTATCCGCGAACCCAACCTGCCTGGCAAAGTCCTGTGATTGTACTCCTTGCAGCCGGTTGAAAGAATCTCCCCGCAGGTGCACGCGACCATATTGAAGCTGCAGGACCGTTGTCGGTGAAATGGTGCGGTTCCAACTCACGCCGATGTTCTTGGCTCGATTTTCGCCGAGGCTCAGCATCGCCGGAAAGCCGCCGGAGCCCTCCTGATCGAGCAGCAGCCCGCTCCATCGGAACCACAAGAAATCCTTGGAGGTCAGGTTATGGTCGATACGCCACGTATACTCTTCCTGGCCTTGTTTGAATGGTGTGCCCTCGAGGTAGTTGCGATCGGCGTTGGTGCCCACGGGAATGTTCGGCTGTGGAAACACCGTCTGCGCATAAGTAACCATGCCGGGATCGATACGCGATCTCGGGATGATGTTGTTCGGAAACCGATCGCGGATGAATGCCCCAGGGCGGGCCGGATCGGGACGAGTGGTTAACGGGTCGAAGATCGGACGAGGTTCGTCGCTAAGATCGCCGGTAAGATTGGCAGCGGTCGGAACACGACGGAATGTATTGGACGGCCGGCGATAGCGCCAACCCTGATAGCCGACATAGAAGAATGTCCGGTTCTTGCCGTTGTAGATCTTGGGCAGGACAACGGGACCACCGGCCGCGGCGCCGAACTGATTCTGCCGGAACACCGCAACGCTTGGCAGGAATGTGCCGCGAGCGTCGAACGCGTCGTTCCGCACATACTCCCACGCCGATCCATGCAGTTCGTTGGTGCCGGACTTGGTAGCGACGTTGATGATCCCGCCGAGCGCCTGGCCGAACTCCGCCTGATCGTTATGCGACTGAACTTTGAATTCTTCCACCGTGTCGATGATGGGCGGAACGGCATAGGTCGAGGTGAAGGCGCCCTGATTGTTGACTCCATCCAGAAGAAAGAAGTTCGAGCGGTTCGTCTGGCCGTTGATCGAAGGGAAGCTGAACTGGCTGCCCGACAAAACCGTGCCTCCGAAGCCGCCGGAGTTCTGTGAGACGCTGATCGGTGCGACTCCCGGCGTGAGAGATAAAAGCTGCGTGAAGTTGCGTCCGTTCAGCGGCAGATCCACGACCTGCCTGCGTGTCACAGCAGCGCCAAGCTCGGAGGTGGACGCCTGAATCTCGGCGCCTTGCGCCTCCACCGTGATCGCCTCCGCTACAGACCCGAGCGCCATCGTGAAGTCGATGGTTGCGGTCTGATTGACCACCAACGGAAACTCCTGAACGGTGCTGGTGGCAAACCCTGTCTTGCTGGCTCGCATTGTGTAGCTGCCAGGCTGGAGGTTGAAGAAGGAGTACACGCCGACACTGTTGGTTTGCGTCCGCCGCTCGACCGTCGTGCCCGCGCTTATCAGAACAAGCTCAGCGTCAGGAATCACGCTTCCGGTGGCGTCTCGTACGACTCCGTTGATTGTGGCGGTGGAAAGTTGCGCAACCGCATGGGGTACAACCAGACACGCGGCAAGGACGGGGAGAACAACGAACCGGCAGACGGTGTTCATAGGGATACACCTCCACGCGCTGAGATCCTCGGAACTATTTCATAGTGGCGGCGTTGTGTCAACAGGGATGAGGGACACAGGGATGAGGGATGAGGGGGGCTGAACCGCGCCAGTGCATTGCGGCACTATAAGGCGCGTCTTCAACCCAACCGCGCGGAACGGAAACCGGACCGGCTCATTCCCATATCACCGGCACTCCATAACGGGCGAGGAGGGCGTCCTTGCTTACAAGCGTCAGCCGTTCAGCGAGCGCCTGAGCTACCAGCATGCGGTCGAATGGATCCCGATGCCACACGCCGAGTTCGTCCAGTCGATCCACATGCGCGACCCGTACCGGCAGCACTTCGACCGAGGCGCGGGTCACGTACCGCTCCCACCAGGAGACCGGCTGGAGAACCAGCGCATTCTGCCGGCCCTTCTTGAGCATCAGTTCCCAGTAGGACACGACACTGGCTTTCGCCTCACCGGCCGTCAAAAAATCCCGCACCCGCGCCGGGAGTTGCTGTGGGGAGGCCACAGCCCAGACGAGCGCGTGAGTGTCGAGTAGATACACGGATTTCTAGTACCGCCCTTCCAGAAACGCCTCGAACTCTTCATCGGTCATCGGACGCCACCAGTCGTCGCTCGCCAGCGCCTCGCGGTTAATATTCGGGTCGTTGCGGCCGGCCCCTAACGGAAACGGTCGGTGGCGAGCTGGGACGAGTTCGGCTACCGGCACGCCGTTGCGCGTGATGAGCACCTCTTCGCCTTCAAGCACGCGGTCGAGCAGCTTTGAGAAATGGGTCTTGGCATCGTGTACGTTGAAGGCTGGCACACCTTCACATTAGTCCAATAAATGGACTAATGCAAGTTGGGTCTCTTCCCTGAATATCTGCACGTTGCGGTTCCTGCATCTGGGGATGCTGAGTCGATCGCGGTAAAAGCCGCGCCAGTGAACGCTCTGCGGGCAGCGCTGCGAGCACTTCAGGATCGGACAGCGCTCAGACGAGCGTGTGCGTGTCGGTGAGGATCTTCACCGGCCTTCGATCCAGTCCTCGGCCTCGGCGTCGCTCATCGGCTTCCACCAGTCGTCTCCGGGGGCGACGAGCGGTTCTTCGCGGGCGATGCCGAATGGAAACCCGGCTTGGCGCACAGGCACCAGTTCAGCCACAGGCCTTCCGTGGCGAGCGATGACCACCGTCTCGCCTTCCTCTACCAGGTTCGAGGAGGCGGGGGAGCTGGCTCTTGGCTTCATGTACGTTCACCTGCATGAGGATTCTGTGGGGACGAACCATGGCGTCCCGAAACACAACCGGCCCAGCTTACGACTGGGCCGGAATATTACGTTAGTCATTCCGCTGACAATTACGACCGCGGTAGCAGCCACGGTTACGGTCACGCTCCGCTGGAAACGGCGGAAGCGAACCAAATAATGCAACCCCGGGCCGAAAGGGCTCCGGGCGCCTTCGTTGATCCTACATCAATTCGTATGGACCCTAAACAGCAAGAATGCCGCCGCGAAAGCGCGTCATCAGTTTTGGTCCGATCGTCCACACCCACGACCGCGCCGCCGGACTCAGGACAAAAACATATCCGGCTACGATCGCTGTTACTCCAGTAAGCCCTGCTACCGCCGCCAATGTTTTCCAATCGCGTACGACGATAAAGTGACGGAATAACATCCCGGCCCCATAGACTCCGGCCGCGGTCAAGCCTGCGGGAGCGATGCTCTTGAAAGCCAACCGGCGCAACGATACGCCCGCGGCTATCTTCATGGTTCGCGTCAACGCAATGCCGTCGGAAATCAGCATCGGTATTGCGCTTGCCAACGCCAATCCCAGCAATCCGAAGGGTCGTATGAGTATGAGCGCCAGCGCGAGATTCGCCACGGCTTCTCCGGCCATCTGCACGGCGAGAGCTCTGTGCTTGCTCGTCGCAAACAGAACCTGACGTGACATGGCGTGCATCATTCGCGGCATATGACCGATCAGCAGCACTGCCAGCACTACATCCGAACGGTTCCAAATGGGTCCCGTAACAAACCGCTCGCCGATCCAGAATGAAAGAAACTCACGCCCGAGCACGAACAATCCGGCAACCCCCACCCACATCACGTAAGCCGAATAGCGCGCCGACTCGTAGTAGATCGTGTACGCTTGCTCAGTCTCATTGCGCGCCCAGTGATAGATCACATTCGGCCGCAGAGCTTGTGTAATTGTGTTGCCGATATCGGTCACCGTCTGCACCAGCAGTCGGGCGAATGCATAGTTCGGAACCAAGGCCGCGCCCGCAAACAACGTGACAACCGTAACGTCCTTGCGATTGACAATTACAGTCGCAATATTGATGAAAGCGTTCTGGCCGCCATAACCCACTAATTCCTTCATGGCGGCCAAGTGCACCTGGTCGAGCGCGAACCATCGGCCGCCGACAATCCTGCGCGAAAAGTAAATATTGGCGGCCCAGTACAATGACCGGCCGATAAGCTGCGCGATGCACAGCATTGGAATCGTCGGCCACCACCGTAGTACGCCCACCATCAGGATGGTGGACGTCAGCTTTGCCATTATTTCCGAGCTGCTGACGACGTCCCATCGCCGGTGGGCAATCACGACAGCGGCGAATACTTCCATCGGTAAGCCGATGCAAAATACGACGAGAAATAGCGCCGCTCCTGAGCTCACTTCCGCCGGATTCACACCGGCCGGAGTAATCCGGTCGGCAAACGCGAACACGAGGCCAACGCTCGCAAACAAAGCGGTCGTCGAAAGCACGCCGAGCATTACGAACGCCGAGCTTGCATACTGCGACAAATCCGTCTTGCGGTTGTTCGCCAGCGCGCCGCCGAGATAATAGTTGAGGGCTGTTCGAACGCCGAGATCGAGCAGCGCGTAGTAGGTCAACAGTTCGCCGAACAGCGCCCAGATACCGTAGCGCGTATCTCCGAGCTGCCTCAATATGTACGGCGAAATGAAGAACGCAACGACGTAGCTCAACAGAAAGCTGAGAAGCCCGAACGCGACGTTTGTAAGCATGAGAAGACGCGAGCGTCCGGAACCGATTTCCGGCGGCGCCCGCGAACGCTACCGCCTTATAAGCGGACGATGTTGTCCGATCGGAAAGATTTCAGCGAATTGCGCGTATCGACGATCAGCTTCGATTCCTTCACCAGCTTTGCGTAGTCGAACGCTTTGTGATCGGTCACGACGACCACGCAATCGGCTTGTGCGGCCACATCTTCCGATGCGAGATCGAGACCATCCAGACGCAGCGCAGGCACATACGGATCCGAATACGTCACGCGCGCGCCCCGACGCAGAAGCAGATGGATGATGTCGAGCGCCGGCGATTCCCTTACATCGTCGATATCGCGCTTGTAAGCCACGCCTTGCACGTGAACATGCGAGTTGCGCAGCGGCTTGACATGATCGTTCAGCGCGTTCTGGATCTTGTCCACTACGAAGTGCGGCATCTGTCCGTTCACTTGCCCGGCAAGCTCGATGAAGCGAGCTTCGATCCCCGCCTGCTTGCTTTTCCATGACAGATAGAACGGATCGATCGGAATGCAATGTCCGCCGAGCCCGGGTCCGGGGAAGAACGGCATGAAACCGAACGGCTTGGTCGCGGCCGCTTCGATGACTTCCCATACGTTGATGCCCATGCGATCGCACATCAGCGCCATCTCATTCACCAGGCCGATGTTGATCATACGGAACGTGTTCTCGAGCAGCTTCACCATCTCGGCAACCTGGGTAGAGCTCACCGGCACCACCGTTTCTAGCGCCTGAGCATAGAACAGCTTGCCGATCTCGGTGCACGCCGGCGTTGTGCCGCCGACTACTTTCGGAATGTTGCGCGTTTGAAACTTCTCGTTGCCCGGATCGACACGCTCGGGCGAAAAGCACAGGAAGAAATCTTCGCCCACCTTCAACCCGCTCTTCTCGAGCATCGGGCGAACCAGCTCATCGGTCGTGCCTGGATAGGTGGTCGATTCGAGGATCACCAGCATGCCCGGACGAAAATATTTGGCGATCTCCTCGCAGGCGGACACGATATAGCTCATGTCCGGGTCTTTCGTTTTTCGAAGCGGCGTCGGGACGCAGATGTTGATCGTGTCGAGCTCGGCGACTACGCTGAAATCAGCGGCGGCTTTCAATTTCCCCGAGTTCACCAGCGGTTCGACAGTCGAGGTCGGCACATCCTGCACATAGGAAACGCCGGCGTTGAGCATGTCCACCTTGCTCTGCTGGACGTCGATGCCCGTGACCGTGTAGCCCTGTCCCGCATACTCGACCGCTAACGGCAGACCGACATAGCCGAGGCCCACAACGCCTACCCGAGCCGTCTTGTTCCTGATTTTTTCCGTCAGCCGTTCGTAATGCTCCGACCGTGCCCGCTCAGATATAGCCGCTGTACTTTCCATAAAATAGAGGATTCCCCCACGCGCTTCGTGCTTGTGTTCAGTCGATTTACGGCAAGCCGCCTCATGCCCGCGCCGTTGAGGAAGCGCCCGGAAGACACTTTACTTGCCCTGCCTTATAAATCGGCGGCAGGCGCCGTTTTCTTCACATCCGAATCGCTTCAAAAAGTATAACTTACGCTATCTGTGGAAATAGCTTTCAATCGCATCTGCGATCCGCTCGCCCGCCCGGCCGTCTCCGTACGGATTGTGAGCATGGGTGCGGCGTCCGTACTCGTCCGGATCGTCCAATAGCCGCTCTGCTTCTTCCACAATCCGAGCCCGGTCCGTCCCAACAAGCTTGACCGTTCCAACCTCGACCGCCTCGGGCCGCTCCGTCTTGTTTCGCAGCACCAGAATCGGCTTGCCGAGCGAAGGTCCTTCCTCCTGCACTCCTCCCGAATCGGTGATCAGGATATGCGCCCGCCGCATCGCGTCTACAAATGCGATGTAAGACAACGGCTCAATCAGGTGAATATTCGGCAGTCTATCCAACGCTTTATGCACAATTGACCGCACATTCGGATTTGGATGGACGGGAAAGACGATCTCCACATCGGGACGCTGCGCCAATTCCGCAAGGGCTCCGCAAATATTGACCATCCCTTCCCCGAAGCTCTCGCGCCGGTGAGCCGTCACCAGCAGGAGCTTCTTCGATTCATCGAAGTGCGTCAGTCCGCTCGTGAATGAGCCCCCGTCGAGCATATCGCGGACGTACAGTAAAGCATCGATGCCTGTATTTCCCGTAACTGCAATGTGCTCATTCGCAATGTGTTCGTTCAACAAGGCCAGCCGCGCCCGCTCGGTAGGCGCAAAATGCAAACAACTGAGGTGCGATGTCAGTACACGGTTCATCTCTTCCGGAAACGGTTCGGCCAGATCTCCTGTACGCAACCCTGCCTCGACATGTGCCACGGGAACCCGGGCGTAAAATGCCGCCAGCGCGCCGGCAAAAGTTGTTGTGGTGTCCCCCTGGACCAGGACCATACCGGGTTTCACCTGCGCGAGCACTCCCTCGAGCCCCGCTACGATCCCGGCTGTAGTTTGAAATAGCGTTTGGCCGGACGCCATTAAATCGAGGTCGTATTCGGGCTCGATT
>WUUC01038848.1_pt1 | contig 10816 bp, 7 predicted proteins | sample 6278441 | NCBI WGS metagenome assembly WUUC01 (sample SAMN13675441, study PRJNA597444) | soil metagenome | isolation source: soil | place: USA: Washington | collected 2017-10 | reverse complement strand
CCTGAGATTTCCCCGTGCTCTTTACGGATGGCACGGAATTAACTCGCCCTGGAGGCTGATTTCCTGGCCGGAGCCGCCCAAACCCTCAGGGAACTGGTGGCGTCCCGTTTGCTCCGTCGGCATCATTGCTTCGCAGCCTTTTTGTTCTCGCCATCCTGCTGCCGGGGATGGTTGCGGCCCTGTCGAACAGGTTCGCGGCCCTGCTCCTGTACCTGTGGTTCGCCTTGTTCCGGCCCCAGGACTGGCTCTGGATGGACATCACGCGGTTCCGTCTGTCCATGGTGCTCGGGGCCCTGCTGATTGGCCCGGCGCTCCTGACGGGCATCCTGCCGAACCTCACGCATCCGTTGAGCGTGGGCGGCGTCGCGCTGTTCGTGTGCGCCCTCGTGTCGCAGATGAGCGCGTTTGCGCCCGAGGTCGGCTGGGTCTGGATCGACTTCTTCGGCCGGTTGCTCATCGTGTGCCTGCTGCTCGTGACGCTCGCCTCGACGCCGAAGCGGATTGTGGCAATCATCGCGGTGATTGCGTGTTCGCTCGGCATCCACGCCGGCAAGGCGGGGTTCGTGTGGCTCGTCATCGGCGGCGTGCGGTTCGCCGACGGGCTGGCGGGCGCCTTCGTCGACAACAACGGCTACGCCATGGGCACGGTGATGATCATGCCGCTCCTGGTGGCGGCGGCGCAGAACTGCCATTACCTCTTCGAGGGCCGCTGGCCGTTCGTCGAACGGTGGACCCGGCGCGCGATGTTCGCGATGGCATTCTTCTGCACGTTCACCGTCATCGGCACCTACTCGCGCGGGGGCTTCCTGTCGTTGTCGGCTGCGGTCCTGTTCTTCATCGCTCTGCAGAAGCGGCGTGCGGTGGCGTTCACGAGCCTCGGGGTGGCGGTCGTGCTCGGCCTTCTGATCGTGCCGCTGCCGCAGGAGTACGTGGATCGGCTCTCGACGATCAGGACCTACGAGGAGATTGGCGAGGATTCGGCCATGAGCCGCCCGCACTTCTGGAAGGTGGCGGTGCGGATGGCCGAACGGAACTTCTTCGGTGTCGGCCTGCGGCAGTACGACAACGCCTACGACCAGTACGATTTCCTCGATGGTCGATACGGCCGCGGCCGCTCCGTTCACAGCAGCCACTACCAGGTGCTGGCGGAGCTGGGTTACCCCGGCGCTGCCGTGTGGGCCGTGCTGCTCCTGTATTCGTTCGTCGTCGGATGGAAGATCCGTGCGCGCGCCTGGGCGCCGGAACTCTCCGCGGACGAGCAGAACTTCGTGTTCACGTGCGCGAACGCGCTCGTGGTGTCGATGGCTGCGTTCATGGTGGGCGGCAGCTTCCTCGCGCTCGCGCTGAACGACTTGACGTGGTTGACGTTTGCACTGCTGGCCGGACTCGATCGGTGGTCGGGTCGTGTGGTGGCTCAGAAACAGTTCGAGGCCTTCCAACGGGCGAATGCGGTCAGCCCCGCAATGGAGTTGAGCGCATGACCGTCGTCCACGTCGTGTTGAGTCTCTGGCCGGGAGGAACCGAGCAACTGGTCGTCGAGATCTGCAAGCGCACCTCCGAGCATTTCCGACCGGTCGTCTGTTGCCTCGACGAGCCCGGCTCGTGGGGCGAAGACCTCGCCAGGCGCGGCATCGAGGTCGTGGCGCTGCGGCGCCGACCGGGGTTTCAGCCGTCGCTTGGGTATCAGATTGCGCGTCTCGCGGCGCAGCGGGGCGCTGCCGTCCTGCACTGCCACCACTACTCGCCGTTCGTGTACGGGCGTCTTGCCAAGCTCGTTCGCCCCGGGCTGCAGGTGATCTTCACGGAGCACGGGCGCTACAACGATGGCCCGCCGCTTCGGAAGCGTAAGGCCGTGAATCCGCTCCTGGCGCGCATTCCGGGTCCCATCTACGCGGTGTCCTCGGCACTGCGCGAGCACATGGTGGCGGAGGGGTATCCATCGCACCGGGTGGGCGTGATCCACAACGGCATCGAGCCGGGGCCCGTGCCTGGTGAGTTCGAGCGGCAGCGGGCCCGTGCGGCCGTGGGCGCCGGTCCAGATACGTTCCTGGTGGGCACCGCGGCGCGTCTCGACGCGGTGAAGGATCTGCCGACGCTCATCGCGGCATTCAGCGGGCTTCGTGAGACGCATCCTTCGGCGCGGCTCGTCATCGCGGGTGAAGGGCAGGAGCGGCAGGACCTCGAACGTCGGATTCGCGAGATGGGTCTCGGGACGTCGGTGTCGCTCCTCGGGCACCGCGAGGATGTGCGGTCGCTTCTGCCAGGGCTGGACCTCTACGTCAACAGCTCCATCAGCGAAGGGATCTCGGTGACCATCCTGGAGGCGATGGCGGCGTGTGTGCCGGTCGTCGCCACACGCGTCGGCGGCAACCCGGAGATCGTGACCGAAGGCGCCAACGGCTTTCTCGTGCCGGCGCGATCCCCGAAGGCGCTTGCCGCGGCAATGCGGCGCCTTGCGGATGGGCCCGGCGCCCGCCAGACGTTTGCGCGCGCAGGTCGAAAAACCGTCGAGCGCGATTTCCGCATCGACGCGATGGTGAACAGGTACGCGGGAATCTACCGCGAGCTCGCGGGATAAGTATGTGTGGGATCAGCGGCATAGCCGCGCTCAACGGACGACTCGACCCGGCGCTGCGGAACGCCATCGGCCCCATGACGCGCGCGCTCGCGCATCGGGGACCCGACGGCGAGGAAACCTTTGCGGACGCACGCGTCGCGCTCGGTCATCGGCGGCTCGCGATCATCGACAGGGCCGGCGGCGCGCAGCCGATGCCGAACGCCGATCGCTCCTGCTGGATCGTCTTCAATGGCGAGATCTACAACCACCGCCTGCTCCGGCGTGAGCTCGAGGGGCGAGGATACCGGTTCCGCACGACGTCGGACACCGAGGCGATCCTGCATGCCTACGAGGAGTTCGGCCCGGCATGCGTCGATCGCCTGGAAGGGATGTTCGCCTTCGCGATCTACGACCGCACGAACCAGGAGGTCTTCATCGCGAGAGATCGTCTCGGCAAGAAGCCGCTGTTCTACGCCACGTTCGGCGGCGCGCTGCACTTTGCCAGTGAGATCAAGTCGCTCTACCAGAGTCCCGCCTGGAACGGCGACCTGGATCCGACTGCCCTCGAGACCTATCTGACGCTCGGCTACATCCTCGCGCCGGCCACCGTCTACCAGTCTGTTCGGAAGCTCGAGCCGGGACATTGGCTGCTGCTGAGGAACGGACACGTTCGCATCCAGAAATACTGGGACGTCGAATCGTTCGACGACGACCCGCGCGGCGCGGACGTGCTCGCCGGGCAGCTCGACGCCGACCTCCGCGCCGCCGTGGCCGAACGTCTCGAGAGTGAAGTTCCTCTCGGCGCCTTCCTGTCCGGCGGCATCGACTCCGGGCTCATCGTGTCGTTCATGGCCGAAACGCTGAACCGGCCCGTGTTGACGACCTCGGTCGGTTTCGGGCAAGGGGCGCACAACGAGCTCGCCGCCGCCGCTCTAACCGCGAGACATTGCGAGACCGCCCACTACGAGGAGACGCTCGAGCCCGTGCTCGACGACGTGATGGATCGCGTCGTCACCGGCTTCGACGAGCCGTTTGCCGATGCATCGGCCATCCCGACCTACTACGTGTCGCGGATGGCGCGCCGTCACGTGACTGTTGCCCTGAGCGGCGACGGTGGCGACGAGGTCTTCGGCGGGTATTGGTTCCGCTATACGCCGCACGCACTGGAGTGTGGCGCCCGACGTCTCCTTCCCGGCTCCCCAGGGAGGGCGGCCGCCCGATGGCTCGCGCGGCGCTGGCCAACCGGCCCGCGCGTGCCGAGGGCGTTACGGCTGCGGACGGTGCTGAACAACCTGGCGACCGATCCCGCATCCGCGTACTTCGCCGATCTCTGCTCGCTCGCGCCCGATGATGCGCGTTCGCTGCTGGGCCTCACGCCGGCGGCCTCGATGAGCGGATCGGTGTACGACCAGGTGACGGCTCCCTACAACCGCTGCGGGTCACGCGATCCGATTCAACGCGCGCAGTACGCCGACCTGAAGGTGTACCTGCCAAACGACGTTCTCGTGAAGGTGGATCGCATGAGCATGGCGAACAGCCTCGAGGTGCGCTCGCCGCTGCTCGACCGCCGCATCGTCGAGGCGGCATTCCGGATCCCGCGTGCGCAGAAGATGCCGTGGCTGCAGCCCAAACACCTGCTCAGGCAGATCGCTCGCCGCCGGCTGCCCGCTTCGCTCCTCGCGCTGCCCAAGCGAGGGTTCGATGCGCCCGTCGGCCACTGGATTGCCGGCCCCTACGCGGCCGCTGTGCGCGCGGAGCTCCTGTCGGCCGACTCGTCGCTGGTGGGTGTCGTCGATCGCGCGATCGTCGCGCGCCTTTTGCAGGCGCACGTCGCCGGTACCGCCAATCATTCGTACGTGCTATGGGCCCTCTGGGTCCTCGCTCGCTGGCTGCGCGCAAGCCGCAGCGTGCGCGGAGACGCGCGCCTGTGTGCGTCGCGCATCCCGGAGGCGGAGATGATCTCATGACGATTTCCCAGCTCCCGACCCCATCGGCCATCTCACCGCTCAAGGTCACGATCTTCGCGGGTGCGCCGCCGGCTGCCGTCATCCGTCTTGTCGAGAGGATGCTGGCCGAGGCGCCGGAAGCGCGCGTCTGTGGTGTGTTGTACGAGCGCCGGCGTGCGCAGTCACTTCCCCGGCGCGTGCGGTCGTTCCTCGGAAGCCTCCGAGACCCGGCGTTCGGACCGTACGTCGCGCACCGCATTTACCAGGGCTTCCAGGACAGGTTGACGCACGTGGCTGACGCGCTGCTGAGGGCCGCGCATGGATGTCCACGGGATCCGAACGGCGCCCTCGAGCCCTCGATTGAGGATCTGCAGGCGTTCTGTGCGGCGCGGAGCATCCCGTTTCTGGATACCCACGATGTGCATTCCGTAGAGGCGCTCGCGTTCGTCCGCGCTCAGGATCCGGGGCTGGGGCTCGTATACGGGACACGCATCCTGAGGCCGGCGCTCTTCGAGCTTCCGACGCAGGGCTCGATCAACATCCACCAGCGGAAAGTGCCGGAGTACCGGGGGGGCGGTCCAATCGGTCTGTGGGAGCTGCTGGACGGCGAGACTGAAATCGGTGTGACCGTCCACCGCGTCGTCCAGCAGGTGGACGCCGGGCCCGTCCTCGAATCGACGACGATCCCGATTCAGGAGTTCGATTCACTGCAGAGCCTCGCGCTGAAGGCGCACGTGGTGGGCAACGACCTGCTCGTGCGCTCCGTGCGTCGATTCGCGACGGGCACGGTCGTCGAGGAGCCGCAACGTGGCGCGGGTCGCACGTTCAAGTCGCCGAGCCCGCAGCGGCTCTACCAGCTCGTCAAGCGGCTGCGGAAGACGAGGCCAACCTGGTCGTCGAGTCCCACGCGCCCGGCGTTCAAGCTGCTCGCCCGGTCGTTCTTGCTGCTGCCATACGCGGTCGTCCGGAATCGGCGTCGGCGCAGCGGCCGATCCTTTCCCGTGGTGATCCTGTATCACCACCTGGTTGCGGATCGATCGCACACCGACGGCATCACGACCGACGCGTACGCGGCCCACGTGTCGTTCCTCCGCAAGCACTACCGGATTGTCAGCCTGAGCCAGGCTGTCGAGTTGCTCCGGTCGGGGCACGTGGACGTGCCGACCGTGGTGCTGACACTTGACGACGGGTACGCGGACAATTTCCTGGGACTCCGGGCCATCGTGGAGCAATCAGGCGTGCCGGTCGCGCTGTTCGTGTCGACCGAGCAGGTGAGGCAGCGTCGCGAGTTCGCGCACGACGTCTCCGCCAACCTGCGCGGCTTCTTCCCGTTGACGCCTGACCAGGTTGCCTACATGAACCAGAACGGGTTCGAGATCGGCAGTCACACGCAGTCGCATTTCGATTGCGGGTCGTCCGACTTCGCCGCCCTGCGCCGTGAGATCGTGGAATCGAAAGCCGACCTGGAAGCGTGGCTGCAGGAGCCCCAGCGCTTCTTCGCGTTCCCCTGGGGACAGCCGGCGAACATGTCGGCGGCGGCCGTCGAGATCGCCCATACCACCTATCCGTACGTGCTGTCCGCGTTTGGTGGACACAACGTGCCGAACGCCGACACACGCTGGTGGCATCTGCGCCGGTGCCCGCACCCCAACAACATGTGGGAGTTGGAGCTTCAGGTGCAGTCGCTGCTGGAGCTGAGGGAGCCCACGGTGGATCTCGACGAGACGCGGCTCTCGCGCAAGCCGAAGCGTGAACTGTCGGCCGGGTTCCCCGTAGAAGGACGTCTTTAGCCGTCGCACTGGCGGCCGGGTTCCCCGTTATCGCGCCAGGGCTCCCCGTCGCGCGACGACTTCAGTCGTCGCGCCTCGCCTACCCTCGCGGACGCGATGCCATGGCCGCTCGCCGGAGGTAAGCGCCGGGCGCTCCCATTCGAAGCAGGACGTACTTGGCAGACGTGCGGAGCGCGGCGCGACGCTCGCCGAGCGCCCGTTCGTACAGGCGACGTGCGGCATTCCGATCGCCCAGGTCGTACAGCTCGTCGCCCGCTGCGGCGTACGTCGCGCTGCGGAGTCCAGCCGCCTCCCGAGGCGTCCGCGCGTTCTCCCGCACCGAAGCTTCGAACTGCTCCACCGACACTGAAACGGGAACCCCGTGAATGTTCGCCGTGCCCGCAAGGAGAGCCGCGAAGAAGTACCCCATGCACCTGGTGGCGTAGGCCAGCGCCGCAGTGTCGCCGGTCTCCTCGATGAGCCGCTGCATCCGCCAGCGGATTGCCATTCCTTCAGAGACGATCCCATCGAGGTTCTTCATGCATGTCTTCGTCATGTTCAGGTCGTGCACGCGGTAGTTGACCATGGGCTCGGCGAGATAGGCCACGTCGTAATGCAACGCCAGCGCAAGCCAGACATACCAATCACCGGCAAACGGCAGGTCGAGGGGAAACAAACCGGTCTTCTCGTAGCAGCGCCTTCGCACCATACCGGCAGGCGCGGGCACGCAATTGGCCTGCAGCAGCCGCTGGAGGAAGGCCCTGTTCCGGAAGACGACGTCCGATGTGCCGTGGGACACGGTGAGGCCGCCTTCCGACGTGCCGTCGAAGGTGACCGCGGGGCAGAAGACGAATCCGGCCTGCGGATGCTCGTCCAGGACGCGCACGAAGCGCTCCAGGACATGTGGAACCCTGAGCCGGTCGTCGGCCGAGATCATCCAGACGTACTCACCGCGGGCCAGTTCGATGCCCTTGTTGTAATTTCTCAGGTGGCCGAGGTTCGTTTCGTTGCGCACGTAACGGACCCGCGGATCGTCAAACGCCCCCGCCACGCCGGCGGTGTCGTCCGGGGAACAGTCGTCCATCACGATCACCTCGAGATCGGCATACGTCTGCGAAAGGATGGACCCGACGCAGTCACCGAGGAGGTGCGCCAGCTTGAAGCAGGGGACGACAAAACTGACCTTTGGCGTCATACGTTTACACCACGGCGGCGGCGCGCCGGAGATCCTGGCACCCGAGCAGCTTGTCCGGGTCCGCGAGCAGGTCGCGGACATATCCGGTCAACGCGATGCGCAGGCCCGCACGGGCGGGATAGCCCTCACATCGTTCGATGCGCCAGAGCAGGTGATGCAGGACCAGTCCCGGAATGCAGTCGATGTCGAAGGGACCCGCGGCAACTGCCGGTGCCAGGCACAAGTGCACGCACTCGCGGAGTGAAAGTGGACACGCGCCGTGCTGCGAAAGGGGAAAGGACAACGCGAGCCCGATCTCGTCGTGCAACGGCATCTTCGTATCGCCGAACTCGTCGAAGTCGATGATGCCGATGTCGGAATCACCGATGAGCAGGTTGTTCACTGAGAAATCCCCGTGCTGATACTTAGCGGGGACGTGGCCCAGCGCGTCGAGCGTGTCCGCCCATGCGCCTACCGTGGGCAACTCGCCAGCGCCAGTCATGGCGCGCGACATATGGAGGCGGTCGCGGAGCTCGCGGCCGGGTGCGACGTAGCCGTTCCACTCCGCGGTTTCACCGACGGCGGTCTGCAGGCGTGCCAGCACGGCAAGGCTGCGATGAACGAGCGCCAGCCAGTCGGCGCGCCCGCGACAGAGGTCCGCGACGCGAAACCAGGGGAATCCGCCGAGCCCGGACTGGATGTGGACGCATTCATCGACACCGACGCGCGCGCACACGAGCGACTGCGCCACCGCGTCCGGCAGTCGAGCGTGCAGGCGCATCAGCGCCTGGTGCGTCCGCTCCATCTGCTCCACCGGTCCGAACTGGACGACGTACGCGGGCCGGCTGCAGTTGCCGGCAAACACGAGGTACTTCGGCCGGGTGGTGTGCACGCACGCCACGCTCATCCGCTCGATGGACCGCGTCCCCGGCAGCAGATCACGTACGAGGTGCGGAATATCGAGGACCATCGCTCATCCCGACAACGAGCAATCCCGCGACAGCGGGATCGCAACCAGTCCACCACGTAATGGCTGCACGCAGCGGCCGCCACCCGTTCCCGCGTGGCATCAGGTGAGAGTGCGCGTATGACGCCGCGACGCTGTCGACCCTGTACACCCACATGGGCGCCTCGCACGTAGGCGCAACCGCATACGCTGCTGCACCCGCGACGCCGTACGCCGCCAGCTGCCGCTCGACCCGGGCCCGTGCGAAGGGCAGCAGCAGCCATTGACCGAGACGAGCGAGCCGGCTGCAATCTCCTATTCGAATCAGCACGGCAGGGGACTCGCCGGGGCCGACCGCGTCGGACCGGTCGAGCCTGCGCCAGCACAGGGCGCCCGGCGTCGAGCTGGCCACCAGCACCAGCGCGCCTCCGCCGGCGGTGCCATGGCGGCGTGAGAACATTCCAAGGAGCGCCTTCATCTGGACGCCGGTTCGCATCGGAATTCGTGCCTGCGCGGTCCGTCCACCAGCCGGGCGTACAGCGCAAGGTAACGCCGGGCCGTTTCGCCGGGCCGGCATTCCCGGTCCACGCGAGCGCGGGCCTGTTCCCCGAGACTGCGTCTCAGGGCCGGGCTGGCGGCAAGTCGATCGATGGCGGTCGCAAGGCCATCCACGTCTCCTGGTGGAACGAGCGCACCGTTTACACCGTCGTCAATCAGGGACGGAATGCCGCCCGTTGCCGAGGCAACGACCGGGACCCCGAGCCACGCCGCCTCGATGATGCTGCGCGGCCGCGCCTCTTCGAACGACGGCAGCACGAACAGGTCGGCGCTCTTCAGAAGGGCGCCTGCATCGCCTCGATGGTTCTCGAACCGGACACGTTCGTCCATCCCAAGGCTCGAGACCAGCTCACGAACCTGACGTGGGTAGCCGGCGTCGGACCAGTTGCCGCCCACGAGCAGCAGGTCGGCGTGGGCGCGCACGCGCGCGAACGCCTCGACGAGCACCGTCAACCCTTTCCGCGGTACCAGCTGCCCGAGGAACAGCACGCGGAGCGCTCCGGGCCGGGATGCCGGGAGCGGGCGAACGGCGGACCCACACAATCGCTCCGGCCTGAAGAGGTCGCCCACGATGACGACGCGATCGGCGACCGCCGACCGCAGCAGGGTCTCGGCCTGTGCCTCACAATTTGCGAGATACGCCGCAATCCAGTTCGTGCCGCGGTTCCGCGCCAGGTGATGGTGCCCCGCGCGGGCGACGACCGGGATGCCACACAGCCACGCTGCGCACGCGAGCGATGGGGCGTAGCCGACGTAGTTGAGATGTACGACGTGCGGTTGCTCCCACGCGAGGCGGAGCAGCCATCCGAGAACGCTCCATGCGTACAGCGGGAGCGAATACCTGGAGATCGACCGGCTGCGTCGATGGATGAAGCGGACGCCCGCTTCGCCCGCGGCGCTCACGAGCTCGTCACTCAGTACTCCGCAAAACGTGAATCGCGCGCCGAGCGGCGTGGCGAGACGCGCGAGGTCGAGGGCATCGTTGACGGCGCCGATGCGCAGGTCAGCGCTGCCGAGCTCCAGGAGGACGCGAAGGTCAGTGCCGTGCATGGAGAACCGCCCGGGACGCCAGTTCTGACAACGGGCGGATCACGCACCAGGCGCGTGTGCCGAGCCGCCGCTTCAACTCCAACCGGCGCCACGACCGCATGGATGCCACCGTCGGATCTGCCGCGAGTGAGAAGGCGAGGCACGCTTCGCACGTGTCCGCGTCGCCCTCGTCGAACGCCCGCGCGCCGAGCCAGAAGGCCTGCCGCGCCAGTGTCGCGTAGACCCGCGTGCGGTACCCGCCGCAGTCGGTAAGCGGGCAATCGTTGGCGAAGTGCGCGTCGAAGGCCCGCTTGTGCTCCTCGAGCCGCCCGAGCAGCGAGTAGTCGCAACTCATGCTCGTCGGGTGCACGCGGCGAAACGCCTGATCGGCATGCACGGCCGCGACGCATCCCTGCGCCGCCAATCGCAACCAGATCTCGGTGTCCCCGCTGTGCGGGTGCTCGGGAAGAAAGCCGCCAACCCTCTGCTGTACCTCGTTGCGCACGACCGCGGTCGGTGCCTGGATTGGCGTGTGACCGAGATTGCACGAGACGTCGAGGAATTTCGTGTAGTCGAGCAGGTCGTACCCGCTCTCGCCCTTGGCCGGCGGGGCGGGCGGAAGAAACTCGGACGTGAAGGAGATGTCGCGCCCGTACCCGAGCGTCACGTCGGGATGCGCGTCCATGATGCGCGTGATGCGTGCCAGGGCGCCAGGCGTCAAGGCGTCGTCGGCCGAGAGCAGCTGGACGTAGTCGCCCGTGGCCCACGCGAGCCCCTCGTTATAGGTGGCGATGTGGCCGACGTTGGTCGAATGGCGCCGGTACTCCACGCGGGCAT
>WUUC01240908.1_pt1 | contig 10817 bp, 9 predicted proteins | sample 6278441 | NCBI WGS metagenome assembly WUUC01 (sample SAMN13675441, study PRJNA597444) | soil metagenome | isolation source: soil | place: USA: Washington | collected 2017-10 | reverse complement strand
GACCGCCCGCGTCGGAGGAATGGGCGGCGCTGCGTCCGCGACGACACCGGGCGGAACGGGATCGGCGAGTTCGCCGAGGAGGCTTTGCAAATCGATGCGTAGGCGCCCGGAAGCGAGGGGCTCACCGCGGCCGATGCGGCGCACAGCGGCGGCAACGGTCGCGGCCCCGAGCGTGACGTCGCCCCCAAGTTGCGGCCAGGTGGTGACGGTCCGATCGATTTCGGCCATGGACGCGGCCATCCGATCGGACAGTTCGGTCGGCTCGAGGATTCTGAGCACGAACGGGACCTTGTCGTGCGTCGTGAGACCCGCGATGTCGTCAGGTTGCAGATCGTCAACGAGGCCGTGAAGCAGGGGTCGTTGCGGATCGAGGTCGAAACGCTCGACGTCGAGCATGCCTCGGTCACTCGTCTCCATGATCACGGGGATGCCTCGTCGTCGCGCGGCCTCCCGGACCAGGAGCTTGATGTCGAGCGAGTCGCACTCCTCGATGACGAGGTCGAGCCCGTCGAGGAACGACTCGAGGTTCCCGGCGGACAAGCCGTCCGGAAAGATGGTGACGGTGCAGTAGGGATCGAGCTCCGCGACCCGCCGGGCGGCGAGAACGGCCTTGTTGAGACCGAGGTCGAGGAGGGTCGCGGGTATCCGGTTGAGATTCGACAATTCGATGGTGTCGAGGTCGGCGAGTCGCAATTCGCCGCAGAGCCCTTCGAGCGCGAGGGTGTGCGCGATGGCATGACCGACACTGAGCCCGACGACCCCGATGCGCAAGCGGCCGAGCCGGTCCTGCTCGTCGGTCGTGATCTTGTTCCGATTCCGGTCGAGACGAAGTCGTCGAAAGGCTCGTGGGCCGAGAATCCGCACCAACGACGAACGCCAGGGGTAGTGGACCCATCGGGGTGACTCAGCCAACAGTTCCGGAGCTGCGTCGGGGACGACGTCGTCGAGTTCGCGCAACTGATTCTCGAGCTGATCGGATACCGCGAGCGAAGCATCGGCGAGGAGGGCCCGGACGATTCGAAATTCGTCGGGGTTGCCCTGGTCGAAGACCTGAGGCTTCCACAGTCCGTCGGTCGCTACGGTCCGAGCGCCGCGACTCTGCGTACGCGGGGCTCCGGCATCGCGCGCTCGCTGCGTTGCGAGCCTGCCCGAAGACAGCCACAGCTGAGCCGTCTCACTGCCCATGGCCTGGTGCTGGTTGGATTCGGCGAGCTCGGCGGACTGCGCTCGATCCCACCACAAGACCACGCTTCGGTATCGTTCGTCGGGATACGGGTGTGGTGTGAGCCACTCGAGTGGGCGACCGCCGCTCGAGCGCCAACGGTCGAGCGCATGCGTCGACGCGCTGCAAACCGCGAACCGCGCACCGAACCAGTCCATTGCATGCACGTAACAACGCGCGAGGGCATCGCTGAGCGCACGATGGTCCGGCCGGCCGAGTGCAACCCAGACGGCCTTGATCTCCACGACGCCGAACGCCAGCCGTTGATCGATGAGGTCGCCCAGACGGTTCACCTTCGGGTGGGTTGCAAACTCGGAGAGGACGCTCGCCTCCGTGCTCGACTGGAGTGGGCCGCAGCACCGCAGCCCGGCCACGATGTCGAGGCCGTCGAAAGCAACCCAGAACAGCGACGTCGGGCCACCCTTGGCGTTGGCTTCGCGGTTGAGCGCTACCTCAACACCGTGATGGCGATAGCGGGTCCACGCGCCCTCGAGGTATGCGTCCCAGATTTCAGGCTCGTCCTGAGGGCGGTAAGCCACGAAGCGAAGGCCCGAATCGCGGTCCGTGAAGCCCGCTCCGTACTCGTACTGTTGCCGCCCCGGGAGCGGCGCTGGAGTCCCAGATCCGCGCACGAGGGGCCAGGAGCGATGTCCTCGTGCGAGGTCATCGACCGGCGGCGGAGAGTCGCCGCGGCGCGCAGGTTGAATGTCGCGGATGCTTGCTCCGCCCGCACGCGGTGGGAGGCGGCCGCCGCACGCGCGGCAGATCTCCGCCGTCGTGACGTTGTCCCTCAGGCGAAACGCGACGAATCCATTCTCGAAACAGCGGCAAACCATCAGCATGATCCCCTTGCGCGTCGGCTCGCGGAAGAGGCGAGGTCCAGGATCGCCCTACTCGAGGAGGGGCGTCGCTTCCACAAGGGTGATGTCCCCATCACCGTACATGGTCGCGTCGCCACGGAGAGTGGGAACGACCGCGGTCAAGCCGCAAATCGCTGCATGCCTTACGGGCACGGCAATAAAAACCTGACGTGGCGCGTGTTCAGCCAAACCGATCCGCCGGGAGCGCCTGCGAGCCGGCGAACGCGTCGGTCGGTGAAGGCAGGGGTCGATCGTTTTCGATCATCATCTCGATGTCGCGGGGCGAGACCGGCTTCGAAAAGAAGTAGCCCTGTGCACGGTGGCAACCCAGCGAGAGGAGAGACTCGGCCTGGTCGCGGTACTCGACGCCCTCTGCAACCAGTGTCAGACCGAATGCTCCTGCGAGGCGTGCGATGGAATCGACGATGGCTCGATCCTCGGCGTCGGTGGCGACACCTGCCACGAAACTCTGATCGATCTTCAGCGTGGTGACCGGAAGACGCTTGAGCTGGATCATGGAGCTCTGCCCGGTACCGAAGTCGTCGATCGCGAGGTCGATGCCCAGCGCGCGCAGCTGGTGAAGGGCCTCGATTGAACTCCCCACATCTTGCATCACCGCGTGTTCAGTGATTTCAAGACACAGCTTGGCGCCGGCCAGCTGATACTTCGCGAGCGTATCGGTGACCAGCGTGACGAAGTCTCTGCTCATGAGCTCCGCCGGTGACATGTTCACGCGCATGGTCAGGTCAAGGTTCGGGTAGGTGGCGACCCAACCGGCCATCTCGCGGAACGCTTCCCCCAACACCCAGCGCCCGAGATCGACGATGAGGCCGCTTTCTTCTGCAATCGTGATGAATGCGGCGGCGGGAAGCAGGCCGTGTTGCGGATGGTTCCAACGCACGAGTGCCTCGACCCCGAGGAGCCGACCGGTACGAAGATCGACCTCCGGCTGGTAGTGCAAGAGGAGCTCGCCGTCATCGATCGCGGTCCTCAGCGCCACTTCCAAGTTGAAACGTTTGTCGGTTTCGGCGCGCATCTCGTCATCGAACACCACGATCTGATTGCGCCCGCGCGCTTTGGCGGCATACAGCGCAGCATCAGCGCGAGCAAGTAACTCATCAGGAGTGACACACGCGGTCTCCGCTACCGCGACACCGAAACTCGCGGTGCGATTGACCGACTGTCCGCTGATGTCCACCGGCGCCGCGATGAGCTTCAGGAGCCGATCGGCGACGGCGTACGCACCCAAACTGCTCATCGGCGCGGCCAACAGCACCACGAACTCGTCACCGCCGAAGCGGCCCGCCACGTCGCCCGGGCGAAGCGTGGTGGCCAGGCGATCAGCCGTTGCGACGAGCACTCGGTCTCCAGCGCGATGACCCAGGACGTCGTTCATCGCCTTGAAATGATCGAGATCGATGTGGATCACCGCTACCAGTTCCCCTGCGGCCGCATTCAACCTCTGCTCGAGTTCGTCGAGCAATGCTCTTCGGTTGGGAAGACCGGTCAGTTCGTCATGGAAGGCACTGTGGTGGAGGCGCTCTTCGGCATCGATCCGCGCCTGGAGTTGCATCATGAGCGACGCAATCGCCTGCAACGCGTTGACCTCGACGGGCTCCCACGCGCGGTCTCGGAAGTTGACGAAGCCGAGAACTCCTTCGGTCGTCGCCCCTTGAATGAGCGGAACCATCGCCATCGACACCTGCGGTATCCCCGACCCCTCTTCCACGCGATCCTGGTAACCATCGGGCGAGGTTCCCGGCCTGATCACGAACGGTTCCTTCAGATCCCGAATCGCGGCGAACACCGGGTCAGCGTCGAAGGACACCACGCCGAGCGGATCAGGATCGGGCACGCTCTCACGGCGCGGCCACTCGTCGATCAGAACGCTCACACCCTCCTTGTGATGGTTACGCCGGAAGTACGCGGTATCGACCTCGAAGAACTCGCCCAGCGTCAGCAACGTCCACGCAATGGCGTCGTCGACGGAGCCCTGCGACACCGCCATGAGACGCACCGCAACTCGGGTGACGAGCTCATCGAGACCGCGCTGTCGCTGGTCGTCAGTCCTTGCGCTCGCGGAAGAAAGGCCGAGACCCAACACGGCACAATGCGCTCGGATCGCGATGATGTCATCACCCGACCAGCGCTCGAATTGTGCCCTCGACGCGACCACAGAGCCCACAAGCTCGCCGCCCGCAGTCGAGACCGGCGCGATCCATGAACGCAATCCCAACTCAGGAAGAACCACTTCCCGTTCGGACACCACGCCCCTGGCGGCCAACTCGTCGAGCGTCAGCTCGCGCAGGCGCAGAAAGTCGCTGAGGCTCAGGTCCTGCGCTGCCGCGTTCGACTCAGGGAGCGCCGCGCCGCACTTGTTCGGAAGCGCAACCACCTGCACCACCGCTGCGCCCAGGCGCTTCCGAAGCGCTTCGAGAGACACCCGCCCTAACCCCATCCTGTCAGCCACCCGCCGAAGACCAGTATGGCCCACATTTGGGGGGCCCGATCCCGTATGTCACTCTCGCCCACAGCGTCGCCCGTTTGGGCCTTTCTTTCCCGAGTCACGACGTGGTCGCGGCGGCCCCATTACAGCGGAGATCGAGGCTCGGCATCCGGGTAGATGCTGCGCGACTCGGAACGTCGGTTGCGTCGGTCGACCCAGTCGCTCAAGTAGGCCTTCGGAAGCAGCTTGATGATTGCCAGGGTCAGGTACAGGACCGTATTGATGGCCACGAACATGCTCAGCGCGGCGAACCACGGGTCGTGCATGAGGCGCTGGGGCAGCACATTGGCGAGGAGCAGGACGCCGGTCACGCGGCGACCTCGACGGGCTCGCGCTGCTCGGCCTTGCTGGTCCCCTGGGTGGGTTGCGCGACGTGAGCAACATGACCCCAATTGGCGTTTCGGGCGAAGGTGATGTCGAAGATGCCCTTGAGGTAGACGACGTCGAGGTACATGTCGTACAGAAGTTCGGGCACGAGCAGCACCGCCAGCAGACGTGCCTTCCATCCACCGCTCCAGGCGCTGACGACTCGATCCACGACGAACAGGCTTCCCACGCCGAGCCAGAACGGGAACCAGACCCACTGGTCCGTGGCGAGCGCGCTGACGATGATGAGCAACCAGAATGAACTGAGCGCGATGACCGAGTAGCCGATGCCGAGCTGTTGGGCCCAGTAGCGCAGCACCGTGGGTGCCGGGCCGTACGCGCCGAGGTTCTCCAGCGCGCCCCGCTGCCAGCGGAGGCGCTGCGTCCAGAGGTTGCGCCATGTGGGCATGAGTTCGGTGACCACCCGGCAGCCGTTGGGGGACGCCATGAGGCCTCCCAGCGACTTGATGGCGAGGGTCAGCTCATTGTCCTCAGTGAGCGCGGCCGTGTCGTACACATCACCGTGGACGCCCGGCAGCAGCACTTCTCGGCTCGCGGCGACCGTGCGCAGCGCCCGCGCCCGGAACATCGACGCCGTACCGGTCAACACGAACACGCGCCCGCGCCGCCGTCCGATCTCGCGGGAGTACCGGACATACTCGTTGCGTTGGAGCTGGCCGAGGATGCCGTGGCCTGCTTCGCCGTAGAAGAGGCCGCCGATCGCCATGAGAGCACGATCGCTGGTGAAGCGCTGAATGCCGGCGGCGAGGAACCCCTCGTCGAGCACGGTGTCGGCGTCCATGCACATGACGATGTCGTTGTCTCCGAAACTGTCGAGGAGTCCGCTCAACGCCTGGTTGAGCGCGCCGGCCTTCTTGTGAGTGTTGCCCACGGAGACGAACACTTCCGCCCCGTGCGCTCGCGCGATGGATTCGGTCCCATCGACGCAATTGTCGGCCACGACGATGACGCGGTCCGGCGCAGGGTCCTGGAAACCGAGCGAGTCGAGCGTCGCCCCGAGGGAGGCCGCCTCGTTGTGAGCGGGGATGAGGACGGTGACGGTGACCGGGCCGCCGAAGACGCCACGGGTCGCGGCCATGACGACCTTGGGCGCGAGCAACTTCACTTCGGCATCGGTCGACCGCCGGGATCGGTCCAGGACGACCCGTTCGACGAGGGCCGCGCCGGCGGCGAAGACCAGAGCGAGGGCGACCGCGCCGATCACGACCACGAGGGCAGGTGCTTGGTTGTCGTAGATGACGTGCCACCCGCCGAACAGTGACCGCGACTTCGGCGACTGATCGACAGAGGGGGAACGTGCCCACACCGCGACCCACAGGAGGAGCGCTCCACCCACGGCGATGCCTGCGATGACCAATCCGATGTAGCGGCCGAGCCATCCGCTGGCGTGACGGCGCTTGGTGGCCTGGAGGTCGTCGTGTCCTATACGGGCGAGCGCGGGACCGTCGGGGCGAATGGCGGCATCACGAGAGGGCGTGCCCGTCATGGACGGATCGGTGTCGTCGGAGTCGACGGCGCGCGGCTCGGGAGCGGCGAGCAACGCCGCGCTTCTGTTCACGATGTTGATATCGGTCGGTTCGACCCCGGGCCTGATGAATTCCCTCGAGCTCGGGCATCTGCGCCTCACTTCCGAGCGCTGGCGGCAGTCCCTGCTCGGACACCGAGCGCGGCATGGAAGGTGCTCGGTCGAAGTGACTCAGCCGCTGCCGCGTCGTGCCGTGGTGGGGGGACCCCATCAGCACGCGGTTGGCGCTACTCGACGCCTTGCTCGACGGCGGTTCGGGCGAGCTGGACGAAATTTGCCAGCACCTCGGCCGAGAGGAGCGCGGCGACCAAACGTGTCGGTTCCGGCGCGAGGATGAAGGCGAAGCCGAAGGCGGTCGCGACCCAGTGCGCGAGGCAGAACGGACACGTCAACAACTCGCCCACCGCGTGGCGCAGGCCATCGCCGCGGACTTCCTCGTGCAACTCCGAGGGACCGGTCACGCCGTCGAACACCGTGAACGGCGCGCGGAGCGGGCTGGCGATCGGTTGTTTCGCCAGCATGTGCGAGAGCTGGAACGTGGCGCACCCGATCAGAGCGATATCACGAGCCGACATCCGAGGAAGGTGCCGGCCCCGTCTCCGTACCGCAATGGCGCCGACCGCAACTGCCGCCGAATACGCGCCTGCGATGCCCATATAGCCGAGCAGGGGGCGTTGCTCACTACGCGAGTAGGCGCCGGCCTCGCGACGCGCGGCCGCGCCGATCGCCTCGACGGCACGGTGAGCTCGGTCCGCAACTTGAGCAGTCAGCACTTGGTCACCTTTCGACCTTCGGTCAACGACGGCAGCGCACGTGCCGGGTTGGCCTGCTGGTCGTCGACATCGACGTTGGCCAACCGCCCTTACCCGCGGGGCACGCGTCTGAAACGAATACCGGAGGACGAATTGGGGAACGGTCCCGAACGCGCGCGGTTGCGCCCGCGGTCTTCGACGGGCGCCGAGGAGGACTGACCATGACCACACAACCGGATCCCCAGGCAGAGCCCGACGAGCCGGAGCGCCCGCTACGCGGGCCCGCCTGGGCACGGGAGGCCACCGAAGGCACGCCGGACGAGGAGCTCACCGAGTCGGAGAAGGCGCACGACGCCGCGACCATCAGGACTTCGGACTAGCCGGTTGCCTCAGTCGTTGGCGCTCGCGCTGCTGATCTCGCCGAGGGCCGATGCGGGGTCGTACTCGGACGCGAGGTCGCCCAGCGAGACAACCCCGACGAGCTCGCCTTCCTGAACGACGGCAACGCGACGAACGGAGCGGTCGGTCATCAGGCGCACCGCGTCGGCAACCTCATCGTCGGGTGACACCGTGACCACGTCGGTGCTGCACACGTCTCCGACGCTGGCCCACGGCTCGCCGGCGGCAAGTCCGCGAACCACGAGATCCCGATCGGTGACGACACCACGCACCGGGCCGCCGTCGACGTCGACAACCAAAACATCTCCGATGTCGCGCTCTTTCATCAGGAGGGCTGCTGCCTGCAAGGACGCGCTCGCAGGAAGCGTCACTGGTCGGGGCGTCATCACTTCTCGAACCGTGGCCATGGGGCCTCCCATCGGCTGAACGCGGTCGTCTCGTCGGATGCGAGTGCCCGCGCCCGGTCTTGCCCAACTGCACGGTCGCGACAAACCAAGCTGTCAGAGATCCGGCTTCGCAGTCGATCAGTCGTCGTCGGTGGAATCGTCGAAGTGCTCGATGAGCAGATCGAGCGCCCGGGCGCACGTCGCATCGACGATGTCCTCGGGACTACCCGACAGGCGCACCAGACGTGTCGTCGTCGCCCCGTCATGGTGGAGTCCGATCCACACCGTGCCCGGAGGCTGGCCGTCTTGTTCGTCAGGCCCCGCGACGCCCGTGACCGCGATCCCGAGGTCGGTGCCGAGCACCCGGCACGCGCCGGACGCCATCGTGGCCACTGCCGCTTCGGAGACGACGGGACCGCGTGGGACTCCGAGCACGTCGTACTTCACACTGCGCGCATAGGCGACGACACCGCCGAGGAACCAATCGCTCGACCCGGGCGTGGCCGCGAGCCTCGCGGACAGCTCGCCGCCGGTCAACGACTCCGCCACTCCGACCGTGACTTCCCGGGCTTCGAGCACCGACTTCACCTGCTCCTGGAGGGTGCCGACCTGCTGCGCCATGAGATCCTCGTTCGCCGAGCGGTTGAGTGACGGTCGCATCGGCTTACCCATGACGGCCGCCCGAAAACTGGTCGGCGACGCGGAGGCGCGGCTGAGAGACGGCGACGGCAGACAACCCTTGTCCAGTTGCGCGTCCGGCATTATTCTTGCGGCGCCGCCCGGGAGCGAGCGCCGGTCAGGTTTGGCTAAGCAGCAGACCAGTCCTGCCTTCGCTTCTCCCTCAGCGTTCGCGGGATGGGAGAAGCGATTGACCGACACGATTCGGACTTCTGAACGGCCGATGCTCTTCGAGCTCGCCGGCGAGATCGACATGAGAAATGCGCGGAGCCTCGGCGACTGTCTCTGCCAGGCGATCGATCTGAGCCCCGGCGGGCTCACCGTCGACATGAGCGCGGTTTCGTTCATCGATTCGTCCGGCATCGCCATGATGCTCCGCGTCCACGAAGCCGGGGCTGCCCAGAGGCGTGTCGTCATCTGGCGCGACATCCAACCCTTCCCGGCGAAGACCCTCGCGATCGTCGGGCTCGACCAGTTCTTCACCCGGGAAGGCTGACGATGCGCCACGTGGCGAATCGGCGCGGTCGGCGACGAGGCGCGCGGCGACGGCGCTTCCGGCGCCTTTGGCGCAGCGTCGCCTGAGTGCCCAGCGTCCAGCCGGGCCAGATCCCCGGTGTGGGCGGGCTGCGTCTGGGTAGGACGCTGAGCATGGAGCGAGAGAGCACGCAGCACGGTCACCGTCTCGACGACGAGATGGCCAAGGAAGTCGCGTCGTTGACCCACGGCGCCCCGATCGAGTCACGCAGCGACGAACATCGACTGCTCGAGGACGCGGGCGAGGGTGAGCCGGCCGCCGAGCCACTGGTCGTGGGTGAGCCGCCGGCCCCGGCGCCCTCGTCGGGACTTTCGTACCGGGACGCCCGCGATCGCAGCGAGCTTGCGCGGCACCTGCGGCCCTCGATCTTTCCGGCCACGCGTGAAGCCATCATCGACTGCGCGCGCGCCGAACACGCGGAGGAGAATCTGCTCGATCGGCTCCAACGCCTCCCGGAGGCCGAGTACGGGAACGTCAACGAGGTCTGGGAAGCGCTCGGTGGGCACGCCGAGGCACCGCGTGATCACAGCGTTGCCGAGGCGACACACCCATCGCCTCTGGGATCGCCCGGCGAACCCGCTCCGGAACCGCGCACCGAAACCCCCACTCAGCCCCGCAGCGAACCGCCCCCGGAGCCCGGCTTGGCGCAATTCCCCTTCCGTTTCGACTGGCGCTACCGGCTGGCCGGCCTACCGTTCGGCATCACGCCGGGACGCGTCCTCGTGACGGTCGACACCCGGGGCGGCTCGGGCGCGCTCTACGTGCGGTTCGGCCTCTGGTCGCTCCGCACTCCGTTGTCGAACGTCGTCGACACGTCGGTGACCGGTCCGTTCACGCTGCCCAAGACGATCGGGCCGCCCCACATCTCTTTGAGCGATCGCGGCCTGACCTTCGCAACCTCCGCCGACGTCGGTCTCTGCATCTCGTTCGCGGAGCCGGTCGCGGCGATCGAGCCGCTGGGTGTCCTCCGTCACCCCGCACTCACGGTCACCGTCGCCGACGTCTACGGGCTCGCGGAAACACTCAACCGCCTGCACTGAGCCGCGCCTCGACGTTTCGGAGTCGCCCGTTGGCCGAGTCGTTTCAGTCGAGGTGCGCGGTGGGTACCGAGCGGCCATGAGCAGAGATGCCACCCGCTCCGAGTCGGATCAGCCCGATGAGGCGCGGACAGCATCGAACGACGGCAGAGATGCAGAGACGCCCGCAGAGATTCCCGGCCGAGGTTGGATCGAGGTCCTCAAGCGGACGAAGAAGGAGAGCGTGGCAGACAACGCCAGCCTGTTGGCCGGCGGCGTCGCGTTCTTCGCTCTCCTCGCGATCGTCCCGTTGTTGGTCGCGGCGCTCTCGATCTGGGGGCTGTTCGCCAGCCCTGCCGACGCCACACGGGTCATCGGCGACCTCGTGTCCGGGCTCCCACGATCGGCGCAGAATCTGGTCAGCCAGCAGCTGAGGAACATCTCCCGCCGTTCCAGCGCGGGCTTGAGCGTCACTGCGTTCCTCAGCTTGGCGGTCGCCCTGTGGAGCGCCTCCTCGGGCGCGAAACACCTCATCGAAGCGGTGAACACGG
>WUUC01102187.1_pt1 | contig 10817 bp, 10 predicted proteins | sample 6278441 | NCBI WGS metagenome assembly WUUC01 (sample SAMN13675441, study PRJNA597444) | soil metagenome | isolation source: soil | place: USA: Washington | collected 2017-10 | reverse complement strand
CGTAGTTTTTGAACGGAGAAAAATGGTTCGGCGATTTCGGCAGTCCGGCCAAAAACGCGGACTCGGCGACAGTGAGGGCCGACAAGTCCTTGCCGAAGTAGGATTGCGCCGCTGCGGCGACGCCGTAAGCGCCTTGGCCGAAGTAGATCTGATTGAGGTACGTCTCCAAGATCTGCTCCTTGGATGAGACGAGCTCCATTTTGTATGCCAACACGAGCTCGCGCACCTTCCGGTCGAACGTCCGCTCCGAGGACAAAAACAGCGAGCGCGCGAGCTGCTGCGTGATCGTGCTGGCCCCTTCCACCTTCCCCCCGCGGCGCAGGTTCGTCCAAGCGGCGCGAAGAATGCCGATGTAATCGAGGCCTGGGTGCTCAAAGAATCGTGCATCTTCCACCGCGATGACGGCACGACGGAGATGCTCAGGGATCCGCTCCAGCGGCATCAAAATCCGCCGCTCGATGAAAAATTGCCCGATCATCTGCTTATCGGTGGAATAGACCTGCGTGACGAGGCTCGGTTGATAGTTCTGGAGTTGGCCGAGGTCCGGCAGGTCTTGCGCGTAATACCACAGCAAGCCGGCCGTGCCCAGACTTCCACTCACGAACAACGCCGCGAACGCAATGAGCGTGATGTGCCACCATCGCCAAGGACCTCGCGGGGGGGGTTGTCTGGGCGTATCGGAGAGTTGGACTGGCCGGTCGATCAATGTCATGAATAGGTGCGAAAGCAGACGGGTCACCATACCGTGGAGGCTGTCAAAACACAAGCAAGTGGCAGCTTGTGGGCGCTGCAATGCTTCGGGTATACTGCATCCTCGACGCCCGACAGTCGGGGCGTCTTTTTTTTCGCCTAGGACAGAGGATTATGTCTCAACTGCGCGCACCACAAGACCGACGGAACGATATCCGCAACATCGCCATCATCGCCCATGTCGATCACGGTAAAACGACGCTCGTCGACGCCCTTCTGCGGCAGACCCACGTGCACCGGAAGATCGACGACATGGGCGAACGCATCATGGACTCGATGGATCAGGAGAGAGAACGGGGAATCACGATCCGGGCGAAAAACGCCAGCGTCACCTACAAGGGCGTCAAGATCAATATTGTGGACACCCCTGGTCACGCCGACTTCGGCGGCGAAGTTGAGCGCACGCTCCGCATGGTGGATGGCGTGCTGATTCTTATCGACGCCAAAGAAGGGCCGATGCCGCAAACCACGTTCGTGCTCAGGAAAGCGCTCGCCCTAGGCCATAAAGCCATCGTCGTGATCAACAAGATCGACCGACCCGATGCGGTGATTGACGACGTGGTCAATCGCACCTTCGATCTATTCGTGCATCTCGGGGCAGCAGACGAGCAGCTCGACTTCCCGCTTGTCTATACGTCGGCCATCAAGGGCATCGCGACGCTCGATGTCAACAAGCCCGGCACTGACATCACTCCCCTGCTCGATACGGTGCTCGACACGATTCCGGCTCCGGCCATCAATGCGAACGCGCCGCTCCAGCTGTTGGTTTTGGCGCTGCTCTATGATTCCTATAAAGGGAAAATGGGCGTGGGCAAGGTTCAATCAGGATCGATCGCCCGCCGGCAACAGGTGCTCATCTTGGGAAAAGACGGCGCACAAATCGCCGGCAAGGTATCCGACCTCGCAGTCTATTCGGGCCTCGAACGGACCGACGTCGAGGAGGCGAAAGCCGGTGAAATCGTTGCCGTGGCCGGATTGGGTCAGGTGAGCATCGGGGATACCATCGCGGATGCCGAACAGCCTGTGGCGCTTCCACGCGTGACCATCGATGAGCCGACGGTCCAAATGACATTTTCCGTGAACAATAGTCCTTTTGCCGGCAGGGAAGGCAAGTTTCTCACGTCGCGGCATCTCCGCGAGCGGTTGTTCAAAGAGCTCGAAACGAACGTGTCCTTGCGGGTTCAGGAAACGGACAGCCCCGATCGTTTTCTCGTCGCGGGGCGCGGCGAATTGCATCTGGCGGTCTTGATCGAGCAAATGAGTCGCGAAGGGTACGAACTACAGGTCTCGCAACCGGAAGTCATTCTCCATCGAGATGGCGGCAAGGTCACGGAACCCTATGAGGAATTGACCATTCAAGTGCCCGAAACCTATCAAGGAGCGGTGATAGAAGAAATAGGGAAACGCCGCGGCGAGATGCGCCACATGAAGCTGGTCCATTCGGACGCCGGCCCGAGCGAAATGCATCTCGAGTACCACATCCCGACGAGAGGCATTATGGGCCTGAAGAACATTCTGCTCGCCAAGACGCGCGGCACCGTTGTCATGCATCACGTCTTCAAGGCCTACGAAACGGCCAATGAGCAGGATTTGCTTGTTGCGCCGCATGGCTCGCTCTGCGCCTTTGAAGATGGAACCAGCACCGCCTATGCGTTATTCATGGCCCAGGAGCGGGGTGTCATGTTCATTGGACCGGGCGTCGAGGTCTATCGCGGCATGGTGGTCGGCGAAAATAGCCGTGACGAAGATCTCGATGTGAACGTCTGCAAAGAAAAACACCTCAGCAACATGCGCGCGTCAGGATCGGACGAAGCATTGACGTTGACGCCCCCGCAAGAAATGTCGCTTGAATTCGCTCTCGAATACATCGGGCAGGACGAGTTGGTCGAAATCACGCCGAACAGTTTGCGTATTCGGAAACGGCTGCTGCACCCGGAGGATCGGCGCAAGGCCAAGAAATCCGGCAAGTAAACGTTCACTCCCTCCCATGCGCATCAAAAAGAAAAGCCCGAAACCCTCCGCCAAACGGCCGCCCTTGTATTTCCTCGGCTATCGCGGAGCGGCCCCCCAAGATGACGAGCTGATTTCCTGGTACAACGGGCAGTATGGCGGCCCCTTGACGATTACGCACGAAGCAGGCGCCCCTGAGTCCTGGCAGCTCTGTCACGGCCCCTGGACTGCGCATGTCGTCCTCCCACTGCCTTCATCGCACGCTGCCGGCCTGAAGGACCAACTGGCTTGGGAGCATGATCGGATCGGCGCCATTGCGCCCTCCGTCTCGCCCCCCCGCGACATGCCGGACACCGTCTTGTTCGCGGCACGACTCGCCAAAGGCCTGATACTCCTGACACAGGGAACCGCCCATGACTTGACGACCCAGCAGTACATCAATCCTTCCGATTGGCAGGATCGCAGTCTCGCCGACTTCCTGGCTGACGACCACGTTGTGATTGCAGAGGACGACCAAGGCAAGCCGGATATGATCTGGTACTACAGCCTGGGGCTCTCAAAGTTCGGTTTCGATGAACTGGAGACGTTTCTTCCTCGAGGCACATCTGATCGAACGGCCAAAGAGCTTCTCGCCCATTCGGTGGAAGAAATACTTCGAATCGGCCAATCCCCCAAAGTTGGCGCATCGTTCGACCTTCCTCGCCTAAGCCGAACCATCACCATCTCAAATCACCGGACCGCCGCGCCGGGTGGCCGCATGCTGGGATTTCGAGAACTGCAGTCGCACACCCTGTCCTAATCTCAGTCGTCATCGTCAAAGTGAGCTGACGCAGTCTCATTATTATTCATCTGAAGCTGACAGATCGGGGAGGAGGAATTGTTACAAGGGCCTTGATGCCAGTCATTGAAGGAGGAATCCTCGTCTGGTGTGGCAGTCAGGGCCACCATCGTTCCGCGCTGAAACGAGAACTGACAGGTCGGACCGCAAACGATGCCCGCCGGATTACTCGTCACCGTTCCGTCACCGCTCCCCTGTTTGCCTACCGTCAGTGTCACGAGGTCGGGGGGAACGAGAACGAGATCGAATTGGGGCAACGCGGTCACATCACTGGTTAGCGTAATGACACAAGGTCCGCTCCCGCCGCATGGGATATTTCCAGACCAGCCGGTAAGCGTTGACCCGGCCGCGGGGGTTGCTGTCAATGTGACCGTACTGCCCGTTGGGAAGCTCGCGCTGCAACTACCTCCGCCTCCACAATTGATACCGCTAGGAGCACTCGTCACTGTGCCCGATCCGGATCCTGTCCTCTGAACAGTAAGAGTCGACATCGGAATTGGCACGGCCGCGTTGAAAATTGCCGTCACGGAATGATTGGTATTCATGGCGACGGTGCAGGTAGGAGTGCCGCCGCTGCAACTACCTCCGCTCCAGTTGCTGAACGTCGATCCGGGTGCGGCCGACGCAGTCAACGTCACGAGCGTATCTGTCGCAAAGTCCGCATCGCAACTCGGCGCACACGAAATGCCGCTGGGGGCACTACTGACAGTACCGGTACCGGGACCGGCTATATCCACATGCAAGTGATTACTAGACGCAGGAACAATGAACCGCGCAATCACGCCCGCTTCACCTGTCACCATACAAGCGTCCACACCGGAACAATCGCCGCTCCATCCGGCAAACGTCGATCCAGGAGCTGCCGCGGCATTGAGCGACACCGTGGTTTGCTGTTCAAACTGAGCGGAACATGTCGCTCCGCAGTCGATGCCGGCGGGAGTCGACGTCACGGTCCCGGTGCCGTCGCCTGCTTTCTGTACGATGACAGTGAACAGCCGAACCAGTACGATTTCCAAATCCACCGGCGCTCCCGGAGTCAGCGACACGCCGGAAAGCGTTCCACCGAATATTTTCCGTCGCGGCGATTCCGAATTGAACGCCGACACAATGATGGTCCGATTCGTGCCCACCGGCGCTTGCACGCTGACAGGAATCTGTTGCCCGCTGGTTGGATTGGACACCGGCACCGTCGTGATGGCTGGGGTACCAATGCCCGGGCCCGTTATCTGTACCTCGATCTCCGCAATCTCGTCGACCGACTGAGCCCACGCGGGAGCAGCACCGGGGAACCACCGCTGAATCCAGGCAACCAGGCGCGATGAAACCGATTGCTGCTGTGCCTGCCTGGCATCGACAATCAGTGATAAGTTCACGGCAACCGTTTGTCCGTTCGAACTGTCGGAACCGCATGCCGAGAGCGACGCCATGAGTAAGAGGCCAAGCGTCAACTGAAGACTCGTTCTTGTGTAAATCTCACCCATGGCATCCCCCCTGAAACGCTGTCAATCGACAGATCTCACGGCAACGTGATGGTCAAATTAACGGTAGAGGTTCCAAATGCCGCTCCAGACGTGACGGCAGGAGGTGTCACCGGCGTCACGGGGAAAGGCCAGTCAGGCAACATATAGCTTCCAGACGGAGCCTGCCCTCCGAGGGAGCCGCCTCTTGCGATCAAAGGACCGCCTGCTGAAAGCGGACCGGCTCCCGCACCGCCCCTGCCCACCGCTGCCAACGCTTCTCGCGGCGATTCCTGCTTCGGGACGTCCGGCAGGACGGTGCCTGAAATCGCCGATGCGACTGGAACGATATGGGTCTGGATTGAGGTCGGCATCGTCGGAGGGGCGCCCGGTAAGGCGATTGAAAATTGGCCTGGGAGGACCAGCACGGTGGCTCCCCCGGACGTGAATGCGACATTGCCGTTTTGTCCGATATTGGCGACGCCGCTTGCGCCTTCCATTTCCAAGCCTTCTTCGTCGATGCTGTCCTTCTTTTGCTTTCCCTTGGGCTTGCCATTGACCCATGTCACAAAATACGTTCCTCGCGCCGTCACCGCTGATGTCCCTGCGTCAATTTCGAAGGTGGAGTTGTCGCTTTCGAAGGTCCGGGCCACCAGCGCCCTGACCGATCCGCGAATCAAGTGCGCCACGAACGCTCGCTGATCGCTTCCCGATCGGTAGGTTTGTTCAGTCACCTCGAGACGGCTGTTGTCTCCAAGCGTAATGAGACTGTCGTCGGTGTACAGGATCTTGCAGCGTGAGCCGGCTTGACTGTCCAAGATCGAGAGGGGTCCGATTTCGTCGAATTGACGAAGGGGTACAGGCGGCGTCATCGTCGCAGGCTGCATCATGACCGTCCCTTGGATGGCAAGGACGACGCCAGCTGTGTCGACTTCTGCAGCGACAGCGGTGCCATAACCTGCTAGGAAGCCAAGACAGAGTAACGTAATCTGACAGTACAGCTTCATGGTACCTCCTAAAACGCTCCTCCAAGTGTCAGAGAGACGACATGCCTCGTATAATCGAAAACCTCAACGTTCGATTGATCGCGGGTGAAGGAGTACTGAAAGGCCAGCCAAAGCCACGACCGCAGGTCCCTAACGGCCGTGCCGGTCAATTGATACACATTGTCTTTCCGGACCGCGCCGTCCGGTGAAAAGGAATTCGCGTTGTTATAATTCTGCCGGTAATAGTCGAGTGCGAATTGAAGTGTTGTGGCTTCGAACGGCTGATACGCGATTCCCGTAGACAAGCGGTGGCCGGTATAGGACCAGTCGGCGCTCGTTGGACGGCCGGGGCCGGCTTCCTCGCCGCCTGTCACGTCGGTGTCGAATGTGTAGCCAGCGCGAACATAGCCTCGGTCGTCGGGAAACCGCCAATATTGCATCGCCCCCAGCATAAAATTGTTCGCATCCCGGGTCTGATTCACCGGGACACCAAGTTGGTCGTCCCTGAACGATTTGAAGTCTTTGTTCTGATACCGGAAAAACGCCTGGGTGTAGCTGCTGTCGCTCTGAGGAATGGTCAGAGTGGGCTGGAGCGCGTTGGACAACAGATAGGAGTCCCCTCCGATCGTCACATAGTCCAATATGTATTGAATGCGCAGTTGCGCCCATCCAAGCTGCCGTTGGACAAACAACGTGGGAGCAAAATCCAGGACGTTGAAGTCGCTGAGCCGTGCGTGGAAATTGGTGTAAAGTCCGCCTCCGGCACCCATCGTCCATGCTGCATCCTGAAAGAAACGATATTCATAGTTGCCGGTCAGCGCCGTGACGAAATCGTCCTTATGAGAAATGCCCCCGGGAAGCGCAGAGCCGCCCGGAAGCAGCACGACATTCGAGTCGTACTGCGTGCTGAGGCCGAAATTAGCGTTCCATCGCTTCGACGGTGATTGAGCCGACGGGGCCATGGCAGCGCGCGGCGGAGCCGTCGCCACGGCGCCGGCGCTTCCTTCAATCGCGTTGCTGAACTCCTTTGTCGCCTCCTGAAATTGACTTTGCGAATGCAGTGCTGCCCCGCGCAGATAATGCGCGTTATTTGCCAACACCGGATCAAGCTTCCCTGCGTGAAGAAACCTGCTCGACGCAAGCTGGTATTCGTGATTGGACGCAGCTGCGAGGCCCGCATAGTAGTAGAGAAGGGGGTCATCCTTCAGCGTGCGCTCCGCCATGCTCAGTTCGGCTGAAGCTTCCGGATAGCGTTCCTGGTAATACAGCGCCATTCCCAATCCCATATGTGCGCGTGCATCATCCGGGCGCCGGCGTAGGACCTCGCGCATACGCTCTTCGGCGACGGAATACCGCTGCAGTCTTATAGAAGTGAGACCCAGGTAATAACCCGCGGTCCGATCGCCGGGCTTCGCATCCAAGGCATTGCGGAGGTGCCGCTCGGCGTCGGCGTACCGGCCTTGGTTGTAGAAATACATCCCTTTGGCAAGGTCAAAGTCGTACTCTCGATGGTCTTCCGCCGCTTGCGCCGCTGGAAGAACGGAAAAAAAGAAAAGAAGGTCGGGCGCCACCATCAGGCCTATGACGAGACAACACCCCCATCCCAGGCTTCGCATGAAGTGATGCCGGCATGAGGAGATGCGTTCCACTCGAATTCCCCGAACATAATTGGATAGCGGACGTGGGCCTACTCAAGAATCGGACCCATGCGGGCGCTCAAAAGACGGAACGATTCTAAGATCTTAAACTTGAGCGGTTTCAGTGGTCAGGACAGCTTGTCCCCAGGTGCTCATCTAGAGGACATTTTGTCCATGAACTAGGGTTCCGACCAGTCAGGAGGCGGAGATCAACTACGAGCAAAAACGAAGGAAATGCTAGGTCTTTAGGACCGTTGACAAGCTTTTCAGCGGCACGGTACAAGACCTAGGGTCAAAAACGAGTCAACCATGCAAAGAGGAGGAGTGATGAGCGACGTAGCCGCAGAAATCAAAGTGGGGGACACCGCCCCTGACTTCAACTTGAAGGACCAAGACCAACAAGACGTAAAGCTTAGCGACTATCGAGGTAAAAAGAATGTCGTGCTTTGCTTCTATCCGCTCGATTGGAGTCCGGTCTGTCAGGGGGAGAATAAGTGCCTCACGGATGATTTTCCGAAGTTCCAGAATGCCAATGCCGAGTTGTTCGGCATCAGCTGCGACAGCTTCTTCTCGCACAAAGCCTGGGCCGATTCATTGGACCTGAAGCATCGTTTGCTTTCCGACGTCCACCGGACCACCGCCAAGGCGTATGGGCTCTATTTCGAGCCGCTGAACTGCTCAAAACGCGCGACAGTGATCGTCGACAAGAACGGGAAGGTCGCGTATGTAAAGGTTCAAGAGATCAAAGTCGCTCGAGAGGACAAGGATATCCTCGCCGCGCTCTCCAACCTCAACTAGGGCAATGATGGTGGACTGAGCGGCGAGGTCACTCCTCTAACCCTCAGTCCGCACTTAGGCATTATGTCGGGAACTGTCGAAGACGTCAGCGACGTCAACTACAAAGAATTTACGGATAGCCCCGGGGCGGTCGTGGCTTACGGGCTGGCCACCTGCGAGCCCTGCAAGACTTACGACCCCATCTTGGAAGACACCGCCGCCAAATTCCCTACCATAAGAGTCGGTAAGGCGAAGATGCATGTCCCCGGCCGATGCCGCGAGATCAAGAAGACGCACACATTTGAAACCTACCCCACTACGCATTTCTTCGCGAAGGGCAAACTGCTTGTCACCCGCGAAGGGGTATTGGCTCCGGCAGAGCTCGCCGCTCTCATTTCAGATTACCTATTGGACTAGAAGAGCGACCGCTTCGCTGCTTCGTAAGCAATACTGGCCGTCTTTCACTATCGCTCCATCCCCTGGGGTTTTGCTTTCGAGCAATGTTCATGTTGAATGAGCCACCCGTCGCCCTCCTTGCGAAGCACGGTCGTACATTTTCCGCGATCCTGAGCGTCGAGTTCGCCGTTGCGAATAGCCTGAAATACATAATCGTATGTTGCCCATGCGGTCGCGCCGGCAATGCGCGCATTCAGATTGGCGAGTGCGCCAAGGAAATGCACTCTGCTGCCCTGGTCGAGAGCTGATCCGTACTCTGACAACCACTTTTCGATCGTCTCACGGGTTTCGGTCTCTCCCTCTTGCACGCCGCTGTAGTCGCTCGTATAGAGTTTCAATACGGCCTGTTTGTCTCTCGTTTCGGCAAACGTCGCCGACGACTTCGCCTCTGCCAACAGCACGCGTTCAACCGCCTCTTCGTCGGCGCCGGCCCACGCTGACGTGCCCCACGCGATACTCGCAATCAAGAGACACGAACAATAGCGTCGCATAGACTCGTGTAAGAGGCTTAAGCGGAACAGTCAAAGGATAGGTCGCGCGAGTGAACTAAGCGGATGCGGGTCAGTGCACCTGAAACGCCCGTTGACGCCAGCGTATGCCAGATGTCCTCCGCGAGTTGTTCGCCGTGCACGCCGGGGCTGCAAAGCGTTTGATCCCCGGTCGGCTGGCCACGCTTATCACCGACGATTCCCCCCACAAGACGGTCGAGCTCAGCGAGATCGGTCACCATACCCGTAATGGGGTCGATGGGTCCCTGCAGCGTGACAAAGCAGTCCCATTCCCGACCCTCATGGCCTCCCTGCATGCCGCTGAACGAATATCGTCGCGTCACACTTGCGACGTCGGGTCCGGTCGCTGCGGTCACCTCGGCATAAAGATCCTCGTCTTCATGCAAGGTGATCGCATGAAGGACCCCGATGTCTTTTTGCCTGACCAGCTTCGTCCAGAGCACGCGGGCAAGGTTTTCGGAGGTGGGAATCCGATCCTTAAAATAGGGCATGTCCAGATTTAAATTTTTGTGATCGAACTCCTCCAGCACCGCGAGCAAGACACGCTTTAAATCGAAGAGATTGATGACCATGCCCGTGTTAGGGTCGACCTCTCCCGACACCGTGACCTCCAGGAGATAGTTGTGCCCATGGGCCGGCGGATTGTAGCAGCGGCCGAAGACGGCGCGATTCTTCGCCTCGTCCCATTCGGGCTTATGATACCGATGCGCCGCGGCGAATTCGATTCGTTTGGTGAGCAGGACGGGAGGCATCGTGAGTCTGTTCCGGTTTAGCCCGCGGCCATCGGGGAGCCGTGACGTAGGTCCTCGAGCCACTCCTCCCTCATACTGCCCGGCACGGACACTGTTTCACGGTATCCATTGTGGTCCACCGTCATCGAGACGGGTCGATGGAGGTCGGCGAACGCCCGCTGCATCACAGTACTGGGTTGAAACCGCACGAAATGCACGGCACTGATCTTCGTCTCGTGGCTGTGACCGCCTTCAAATTGCCCGTACGCGGTCTCTCCGCCGGCGCTCATTGACACTGTGTTGCTCCGGTCCAGACCCATGAAGCGGTCAAGCCACTCCTTCATCGTGGCCTCCTCCGTGATTTCAATCAAGAGGGTCGCGCTGAGCTCGTGTTCCCGCGGCAGCAATTGATTGTACACATCCAGCTCCTCCTGAACCTTTGCCGAATCCATGATGTGCTCCGCCCGAAGCATTTCCTGGATTTGAAATCGCAGCGTGTCGCGATTTTCGAACACAAGGCTGATGAGCTTGCCCAATGAGAGCCGTCGCCGTTGTTTTAATGCGATAATACGGGCGCGATACGATTCGCGCTGCTGCTCATACTCCTGGAGCGGCAGCAGATCTTCCCGAGTCAGTGGCCTCATTTCGCCAACCCATACGCGTCTCGAACGATTTGGATCGGATGGAGCACGGCCTTCCCGCCGACATGAGCCGATGCACCGGCTT
>WUUC01162346.1_pt1 | contig 10818 bp, 17 predicted proteins | sample 6278441 | NCBI WGS metagenome assembly WUUC01 (sample SAMN13675441, study PRJNA597444) | soil metagenome | isolation source: soil | place: USA: Washington | collected 2017-10 | reverse complement strand
GCAGTATCGCGTCTTCCCATCCCATCGTCAGGCTCCCATCTGCAGCCGCCAGAACGCGCCGCCGGCCACAACCTGGTTCGCGACGCGGCCGACACTGCCATCCTCAAGCTCCAGCGAATCGTTCAGGCGCGGCGTAGTCGGCGCTCCCTTGGAGGGAACCATGACGACGCACATATGGTCCGCCTGGAGGGGCCGGGCGATGTCGCGACGGAGCCGGCGGTGAACTTTACAGTCCTCGAAGGTGAAGACCGTTTCCGGATGGACGGTTGCCACTGCGCCCTCGGCGGCAGGCGCGGCCAGGCCAGCCGTCAGGGTCACGGCGAGGACGGTGCCTGCGGGTAGGGTCGGCGTGGCGTCAGCCGCCAGCGTGTAGTCGGTGCCGCCGATCGTGAGCCGGGCTCCAGCCGCCAGCGTGCCCGCCATGCCGAATCCGAGTGCCGGATTCCGTCCGACGGTGGGCAGCTTCAAACTCACCGCCGTTGCGCCAGCCAATGCGGAGGATGCGAAAATCAGCGAGGCCGGTGTGCCGTCACCGCCGATGTCCTCCAGAGCAGGCCCCCCCTCGGTTACCCTGCGGAGGATGACCCGCTCGCCCCGGTCCGGATGTGCCGCCGTCGAGCCCAGGGTACGGCCGATCTCGGGGGCGAGGTCCCTCCACATGTCGCCCAGGCCGCTCACCGCGGCCACCAGTCGAAGAGGTGCCGAGCGATACGCGATAGCCAGATCCCAGTCAGCAGGCCCGCCACGTTGAGAAGGAAGTGCTCGACCTTGTCGCGATCGACAACGGGCCGCCCGCTCACGGGGCCTTCTCCGTGTCCGGATTGATCTTCCACACCAGCGGCAGCCCGTCCTTGTACTTCGCCGCCGCCTGATCCATCTTCGGCAGCGCCTCCTTCGCCCACGCCTTGCCCGCATTCACGCCAGCAACGATAGGCGCCCGCGACCATGCGACATAGTCCTGTGTGAGAGGAGGAGGGAAGCCGTTCGGGAGGCCCTTCCTGCCCGCGAAGGTGGTGCGGACCACGTCCTCCCAGTTGTCCGAGGGGTAGGCGTGGTTCCCCCAGGGGTACTCGTAGAGGGACGCGCTGTAGTGCCACAGACCCTCGGCAACCTTGACCACGTGGTCGCGCATCTGGGCAGCCTTGTCGAACCCGGCGCGGACGCACTCGTCCATGACGGAGGCGAAGATGTGGTGGTTCCATGTCGCGATGTATTGCGGCTTCGGGGTGAGCGTGACGTGGTCAAGCAGTGGCGCCCAACGGAACGGCAGGACGGAGCAGACCCCGGTGGGACGGTAGTCCTTCGCTTTCGGATTGGCGAAAGTGTCCCGCATCCAGTTCAAGTTGGCGACAAGCGCTTCTGCCCAGTGGCCCCCGTTCACCTGCGCACAGTGGAGTAGGGCGCTAATACCCCAGGCAGCGGCGCGCACTTGCCCTGACCAGATGATCCCCTTGAGACGGAGGTCATTGTGGGGCCGGGTGAGGACGTTGTAGGAGGACCAGGCTTCGAGCTCCTCCTTGTAGTACCTCTCCCCCGTGAGAAGCGCCGCCAGGTAGCACAGGGAGTGCTGATGGGCCACGTCAGGGATGGGGCACTCAACGCCGGCAGCGGTCCTGATGGTCACGCTGTCCGGGGTCTGGAGGAAGGGGAGGGGGGCAGTTTCCGAGGCCGCGGGGAAGTGCCCGCCCGCGTCGTCTGGGATCTTGTAGTGGATGGCGTAGTTGCCTGAGCTGTCGGCCAGTTGGCGCACCGAGGCCCACGCGCGCGGGTCCCGGGTCAGGAGGTAGACGACCTGCGCGGGCATCAGGTGCGCCGCCTCGTTCAGGAGAGGTCCGGCCCCTCCGCTCCAGGAGGAGAGGATCAGCCCGAACTCCTCGGAGACCGGGTCATAGGGTTTGCCCCTGCCGTCCCAAGAGTCCCATGCCCCGGCGCGGGCCGCGAGGCGCACGAGTTCGGTCTCCGGGATGGTGGCGCCCCGGTCATAGTTCGGGACGAGACCCGAAGCGATCAGGGCGGCGAGATCGACGCGTGGAGGGGCGAGAGGATTGTGGACCACGGTCGGGCGGGTGTGCGGATGGAGCCGGATGTCGGCATCGTGGCGGTCAACGCCGCCGACGCGCAGGGTGAGACGGGAGTTTTCCACGTCCCCCTCGGGAGGGACGGGGGACGTGCACCGGTTCTCGATGAAGGCGCGCACCTGGCCCTCGTCATGGATATCCAGAACGGCGCTGACATCCTCGAATAGCATGCCGGAGTACCGGGTCTCCTTGCCCTGGCGGTCACCGCGGAGGGGAGGGCGGAAGGAAGTGGCGCCGAGGCGGATCTCGATGTCAGGGGATACCTCGATCGGCGGCGGGGGCGGCGGAGGCTGGCCCGGCTTCTTCAGCGCTTCCAACTCCTCGCCGAGCCGGTCCACCTGGGTCTGGAGCCTCACCGCGAGGTCATTGGAGGACTGGAGGTCGGCCTGAAGCTTCAGGATGCTCTCCTTGTCCGCTCTCATCTCCTGGACAGCGAGGGAAACGATGCGCTCAAGCTCGTCAGGGATCATGGTCCTTTCTCCTGGGCCGCCGCCATTGCGGCCTTGATCGAGGTAACACACGCCTTCATGTCGCGCTGCGACTCGCGCAGCCCGGCGTTCCAGTTGACCGCCTGAACGCGGAGCGGGTCGGGGCTGTAGATCGACATCGGGTCGCGCCACTTCTCCCGGGTGGACTCTGCCTGGCGTAGCTCGCGCATGACGCGGGAGTGTAGGTCGAGGGGAATCCCGCTCACCGGACCGCCCTGGCGCGAAGTCGCGCCGCGATCTGTCGAAGCTCGCGAACGTCCCAGAACGTCCGCCACTGGACCGCCACGGCGTGCCGCCAGCGCCAGAAGAACCGCAGGACCGGCCCGCGAAGGGGAACGACCTCTACCCGGCCGCGATGGAGCCTCCGCGCGGGCTGGAGTTCCATCGCTGTCCCGCAAGATGGGCAGGCACCCCAGCGGCGGCGCGGGGGCTCTGGTGTCGTTTCCGCGCACGATGGGCAGACATTCTCCAGGCGAATGCCCCCGCGGGCGTTCCGCTCGTAGAGCCGCACGAAGCCGCCCTCGACATCGAAGGCGTCGCAGTTCCGCGTCACGTCGTCGCCGTCGAGCAGGATCCGGACCTGCCGCACGAGATAGGTTTGATCTTTTGCAAGCCTCATCACGATTCGGTCTCCTTCCGCTAAACCAGGATAGCACCCGCGTCCCCTCACGCCCGCCTCCGCCGCGGCTTCGCCATCGTCACCACGGCCGGCGCACACCGGTGGCAGAGCTCGCCGCGCCGCTGGACGAAGGAGGTCGCGCATTCCGGGCACCGGTTGATCTTCGGCAGGTCCTCGGCCGCAGCCAGGACCTTCGGGGAGCGGAGAAGGGAGCCGACTCCCGCTCGCGGGTCGGTCGCGTCGTAGGTCCGGCCGCTCGACCACCAATGGCGCAGCGCGTCGAGGAGGGTCATGGGGTTGCCCTCGGTCGGTTCGCCCCGGCAGCGACCGCCTCTGCCGCCTCGACCGCGACCGCGATCCACCGCTCGTCCTCGAATCCCTGCCATGGATGCTCGGGCCGGGGGGCGACGAGCCAGGCGAGCAGGTCAGCCGGGATTTGGCGGCGGAGCCGCGCGGAGAGTGCGGCGACGGTCATCACCACTATCTCCGGACGGTTGGCGGGACTGATCGGGCGCCATCCACACCGCTCGTCCCAGAAGTAGAGCTCGGGATAGTTATCGCCGTGGCGGCGTCCGAGAGCGAGCCGCTCCCCTCCTCGGCCTCTGAAGGGAATCTCGACCGGCGCGGCGGTACGGGGGCTCACCGATCAGCCCCGCGACGGTCCAACGTCTCCACCCGCTCGGCAAGGCAGGCATCGCACATCCGCCCGGGGACGGCCCGGCGCTGCCGGATCAGGGACGGGCAGCACCCCAGGCACACCGCGGGCCGTTGCTGCGCCCGGTTCGGCTCGTAGGTCTTTCGTGGCGACTCCATGCTGGCTCCTTTATCGCCCGTGCCGGCGAGCGTCGAGGTGGGACTCATAGGCGACGTAGAGGAGCGCCACGACCAGCGCGGCGCCGACGATCCACTGTCCGGGGTCGAGGGAGGGGAACGTCACGGCTTAGCCTCCCGCTGAATCGCGGCGACACACTTCGAGCACTTCTCATCGATGAACTGGTCGAGCCCCCAGCCGTGACGGGCCAGCAGTCCGCACGCGGCGCGCCGTCCCCTGACCTGCGAGAAGGTGTCCTCGGCATTGGCGCGAACGGCATGCAGACGCCACCCTCTTTGTCCGGCATCATGGCCGGTTGCTGGTCGCCGAGGGCTCGACGAGGTGGTAAGCCACTGCCACTCGGCGGGCTTCGACATCGTGGCGGCGCAGCCCTGACACCGCCGGCGACGCCCGCTGGAATCCTGAGCGCGAACCGAGTGCCCGCACTCCAGTGTCTCGCGAAACGCGTCAGGGCTGCCGAAGCGCCCTTGCGGTACGCGGACCACCTCTACGATCTTGCGGAGCGGGGCAGCGGCAAGGTTTGCTATGCTCTCTTCAGCCATTCGATCCTCCAATCCAGGTCGGGCGGTTAGGGGGTGGCGGCGGGCCTGTAACTCGCCTCCGCCCCTGATAGTATCACAAGACGCCGTGAATGAACGTCAAGCCCGCCGGTAATACTGGAGCGCCCGGGTGCACGAGCAGGGAATCCCGGTCACCGCGTCGACGTCCTGCTCGTCCCGTCCGAAGAACTCCACCGAGGCGCCGTCGTCCTTCATGCTCCGGATCGCCGGATTCGTGCTGTTCGTGGCGCGAAGCCACCGGAGGATCTTGTAGAAGTCGGCGCGCAGCTCCGCCGGGAACGCCTCGACGCCGACCGGAGGCGTCGGCCCCATCTCGTCGAGCCACCAGCCCGCGACATATTGGACCGTCCAGTCTGGGATGATCGTGTAGCTCCCGCCGACCCGCAGGCTCGGCCCCGTGAAGGCGTACTCCGGCACGTAGGCATAACCCCAAGGCGTCCCCGCCCGCAGGATGCTGCTCTCGCCGTGGGGTCCCCGGACCAGCCGGTAGCCGTCGGCGCTGTGGATGCTGCCGTCCCGGTACGCCACGGACAGGACGCCCCATGCGGGCCGGGCGCCGAGGTCGAGCCGGTCGCCAACGGCTCCCGTGAAGGTTTCCTGCCACGTGCCGAACTCCGGCCGGAAGCCGAGGTATCGCGCGACCAGCCCGGAAGCCTCGGCCACCTGTTCCGCGAGCTCGTCGAGCTCGCTCTCCGGCAGCTTCAGCCGTGCCAGCGCAGTCTCTGGCGCCACCAGGTTGGACGCCGTCGGCGCCACCACGGAGACCAGGCCGATGAAGTCCTGCGCCCAGACCACGGGTACCGGCTCGAAGAGCGGCACCGGCCCGCTGCCGTTGTAGGAGTAGGTATAAATCGCCGATTCCGGCTCGGCCGGGTCGAAGATAACGGCGGTGCCGACGTATCCGGCCCCCGGGTCTTCCAGGGCGGACAGGTAGTAGTCGCCGGCGCTACCGATCTCGACCACGGTGGCGGAGGTCGTTTGCGCCATCGGCGCGCCGCTCGGCCCCTGAAAGTAGAGCCGCACGTCGAGCGCGAGGCCGGACTGCCCAAGGTTGATGGCCGGTGAGTTCATCGTGACGCGTCCCGGGAGATTCCCGAAGAGGTGTGGTTTGTGCGGCCGAAGTAGAAGCCAATAACCAGGGTCATCATGCTCGCCAGGGTACCAAGAACGCCGCCGAGAACGGCGAGAACAATGGCAGTCGGCTCGCCGCGCAGCATTACCACCAGGATCACCACGACGACGGCGAGTTGTGCGATGGTGAAAGCCGCCACCACCAGGAGTGCGACCTGCCTCTGCGTAGTCTCCCAGATGAGCGAGATCCCGCGCTGGCCCTCGGTCCGCAGGGCCGCAGCGTCCCGATCTCCCGCAGCGGCCAGCACCTCGGCGTCGCGCACTCCGCCCGCTTGGCTCTCTTCTGCGACGCGAACGCCCGCCGCCTGAAGCACCGCAGCGTCCTCTCCCGCAACCTCCGCCCGGCGGGTATCCGCACGGGCCTCGCTGTCTGGCATCATGGCGCCACCCCCCGAGCCTCGTTCACTGGATATCCGCGCTGGCGTCGGCCTCGCGGATCGGCTTGACCGCGGCGTCGTCCGCCTCCTTGACCTCTCCCGCCTTCCTCATGTCCAAGAGGAAAGCGCGTATCTTGCGGTCGATAGCCACCGGGCATGTGTCCGGATTCGATATCTGCGTTCCGAGCTGACCGGCTGCACATTGGCCGGCGGCGATCATCTGCTGAGAGCACGTAACCAGGGCAGTCCACCCAATCCCTCGGCAGATGTCGTCGCGCACATCTGCGACCTTTGGCGTTGGTATCGAATACTGTGCGCGTAGGGTGCTCGTGCCGTCGCCGTTGTTGATCGTGGTCACGGCTCCGCGCGCGGAGCAGGCGACGAACGCGAAAGTCAGGGCGATGAGTAGCGGTTTCATGTCACGGCCTCCATTCGAGCTTGCACCATTCGCCTACGACATCGGATGCGCCGGTTCCCTGGCCGGTGATCTTGATCGTGACCGCGCCCGAGAGCGTCTCCGCCGCGGTACTGTAGCCCGCCCCGGCCGGCAGGACGGCGCTCGACGATGTAAACGCCGTGCTCCCCTTCTGCGTCGCTGCGCCGGTCCGCAAAACGTTCGCCATGAGCGTCCAAGCCGTCGCGGACGTGATCGCGAGCGCGCCGGTGTCGTAGAGCGTGGTCGCTCCGAACTTCAGGCGTAGGCGCTTGTCCGTGTTGGCGGTCCCTGCGAACGTCCCGCCGCACTCCAGGTGGAGCGCGTTGCCGTTGGTCGAGAGCGTGCTCGCCGGAACCGAAAACGAGTAGAGGTCTGTCTCAGTCCCCGCCGTGTTGCCGGTCTGCGTGGTCCCTGTGTGGAGCTTGCCGCCCACGGCCGCCAGCGTGCTCGTCGCGCCGCCCGCGACAATCTGGGTCCCCCCGGCATCGGCCGAGCCTGTACGGAAGACCGTCAGGGCCGGGTTGCCCGAGGAGTCGCCCACCTTGATCCAAAAGTATGAGGTCGATACGGGATAGACCCAGGCCGCGGCCGACGTGAAGCCCACTTCGTTCGGGCACCAGTTATCGCCGCAGTACTTGATGCTGCCAACAGAGATGTCGGCGGCGCTGGGTCGCGCAAGCCGATCGAGCTTCAGAACCGGCCCCTCGGTATCCCGCATGATGACCTCGGCGCTGCCGTTGCCGGCGCCGGTGATGTGCAGTACCTCGCCATCGACGGCGGACGCACGGTTGATCAGCACCTGTGTCTTTGTCGTGTCAAACGCGAGTTGCTGGAAAAGCGTGGGAAACGTCGTCCCATCTCCTACCTTGACCAAGCCTTTTGACGCGCTGGACGTGCTCTTGAGCGTGAGAGCCTCGCCCCCGGCGGTGCCGCCGTTGATCGTCTGCCCGCCCGAGCGTCCGGCGAGCAGCGCAGCGCCGGGGTCGGTTTCCACGACAGTGCAGTCGGTCCGGCTTGCGCCTGCGTTGTCCGCGCACGTGATAGCGGAGCCGACAAGATTCAGCTTGAGCCGTTGCGTGAGATCGACGCCCTCGTCTTGGATCGTCCGCGGAATGCCGTCTGCGCCCGCCGCGCCTGTGGCCCCTGTCGCGCCCGCTACTCCCGCCGCTCCCTGGACGCCTTGTGGCCCGATTGGCCCCTCGGGACCGGTTGCGCCCTGGATGCCCTGCGGGCCTTGCTCCCCGTCGTTCCCCGCTGGCCCCTGCGCGCCGGTCGATCCGTCAGCTCCGGCGGGTCCTACCGGGCCGGTGACTCCCGTTGGCCCTGCAGCGCCAGCGTTGCCCCGCGGAATCGTGAAGTCCAACTCGAGATCCGTCGCCGTGCCCGAGTTCACCACTGCGGCCGAAGTCCCGGGGTCGCCAGTGGTCGTCGTGCCCACTGTGACCGTCGGCGGCGAAGCCATGTCCCCCGCCTCCCCGGTCACTGGCTGCCACGATTCCCCGTCCCACCAGTAAAGAGCCCCGGAGACGAGATGCACGGTGCCCCATGACGAGGACGCTGGCAGGTCGCCGACTGCCTCCATCGGCCGGCGCCAGTGCCGGTCCCCGAAGAGGCCCGGGCCGGCCTGGGCGGAGGTGGATAGGGGAAGGGCGAAGAGCAGGGCGAGGAGTGCGAGCTTGTGCATGGCGATTCTCTCGCCCTTCAGGATAGCACCTCCAGTCACAAAGCCCGTTTCTTACTCCTTATCCTGGCGCCGCACCCGATACGCGATCCACCCGGCTCCCGCGAGCGCGAGGAACGCGGCAGCCAAGCCGATCTCGCCCGCCCACCGGTCCCACTCGACGGCCCGTTGGACGAATCCTTCGAAGTTCATCTTTCCTGCTCTTCTCTCCGCCGCAGGCGCCGCCCGCAGCGGCAGCTTGGATGCGCAGGCGGACCATCTCCGCCAGGCAAGGGGAACTCGCCGCCGATCGGCGCCCGCGCGCCGCGCAGCCCCTGGCAGACGGGGCAGGCGTTCGGAGACGGCAACCACTCCTGTTCGTAGACATCGGCGAGCTGTCCCTCCGACACCGCCCGGCCCCAGATCATGTCCTGGGCGATGCTCGTCGCCCGAACCGACTCCGTCCTCGACACGGCGAGCCCGCGGCTTTGGAGCTTTCGCTTCGACTCCGCCGCGATCATTCGGAGACGCTTCTTCTCCGGGACGCCCTGGGATTCCAGCTTCGCCGCGTACTTCGCCAGCGCCGAGGCCCTCCGGTCGTCCAACCCGATGACGTCCCTGATCAGGTGGGCAGACTGCCGATGCGTGCGGCCCAGGTCGAAGCCCTCGCCCACGAAATCCCGAACGATGTCGAGCGTTCCCCTGGAGCGGATCCCGGTTATAGGGTTGATCCGACCCGCCTCGATGCCCTGGATCAGGTCCCCCACCATGGTCCGCGCGGCATGGGCGGCGTCTCGCCGGAAGACGCCGAGGTCGAGCGGGGGAAAGCCCATGGTTTCCGCGAAGACGAGCTCGCCGGCGGAGGCGGAGCGCTGGATGAGCTTCTCGAGGAGCGGCACCAGGTTGACCTCCAGCCGGCCGATCATGGTGTCGATCCGGATCACGGCGCGGAGCTGGGCGGTTGACGCGGTTCGGAAGCCGGAGATGAAGTCGGCGAGACCGTCGATGTCGATCTCGGCTCGGGCCAGACCTGCGGCTGTCATCCAGACCGCCCGTAGCGGGGCCTCGGCTCGGTCCGTGAAGGTCCGGATCAGGCGCTGCTCGGGAGGGATGGGGAAGGCGGTCACAGTGCCACGCTACCCGCGTCCGATGCCATCGGCATCGACCCAGGGTCCCTTATCCTGCCAATCCGATCCCTCCGCCTCCAGGAAAGCCAGCATCTCCCGGCCGGAATCTGTCAGCCACGGGCAGCGAATTGTCGAGCCGTGCTCCGTCAGTTCGAGATGGTCGAGGAGGTACGCCGCGATGTACTCCGCCCCGGTCTCTGGCTTCCAGGTCCAGCCCGCGCCGTCGTCGCGCTGGTGCAGTCGTAGCAGGTACTCTTTGACCCAGTCCCATGCCGCCGAGGTATCGCCGCACCCACAGAACATGTCGTCGAGGTGGACGACTGACGCCGGAAGCTTCCGCTCGGGCCGGCTGGGCTCTTCATCGGCGGCCGGTTCGAATGCTGCCAAGGCTTTCCTTTGTGCTGCGCGGACGTCATCGATCGCGCTCATACGAACCGCCCTCCAGCGGCGACCAGCCGCGCAAGCTCGGGCTCGGTGAAGACGAAGGCGATGCACCGGCCATCGCCTACAACGGCATGGACCTCCTCGAACACGACGCTCTCTCCGTCCGCCAACGGCTTCCGCTGCGCCAACTTCGCCACCTCCTCGAACGTGCTGGCGATCCCCCTAAGGTCCAGATGACGCGCCGCTGCCAAGATGCATGTGCGGTGAAACGGCTGGCGGAGATCGGGATCGACGTATCCTTGATCTTGAACGCTGGGCTCACCCCGCCGCGGCAGATTGGCTTCGGCTGGCCACTGGATATCCAGCGTGACGTAGCTGCCCTCGCCGTGGGGCTTTTCGTCTTCCTCTTTGATCCTGAACGCTTGATGCCCGTCCTCTCGGTCCGCCACGGTCTCTCGGAGCCGTTGCACCCTCTCGATCACGTGCCCGTAGGCGTCGGGGAACTCGGTCGGGAGACACCCGGCCGCCAGGGCTACCCGCTCCAGCGTCTCCTTGAAAGCAGCGAGCCGACGGATCTCCTCGTTCGCCCTCGCCATGCTCCGCTCGTAGTCGCGCAGCTCGCCCTCCAGGACGGCGATACGATCGGTCTCGGCTTTCCGCTCCTCGAGCGCCTGCCGCAGGTAGCAGGCAAGATCCAGCGCTTCCTCGTAGGCGTCCCGAAGTGCGTCCCGCCCGTTGAAGGGTTGCAGAGGCGTGCCGTAGCGCTCGATGCCGACGGACCGGCGCGCCGCGATGTCGGCAATAACACGACCCTGCACGTCGGGCCGGTCGTTCGGAATCGGCATTGGCTGCAGCGTGCCGAAGTCAGACACGTTCCACCTCCTTCGCTGCGGTTGCCTCGCGCAGCGCCCGCCAGTACCGTTCCGCCGAGGCCTCAGTCATCGGCCTGGCCCCGGACTCGATCTCGCAGAGCTGGTTCGGCGCCCACCCGGCTGCGCGGGCCAACGCGGACTGAGTCAGGCCCGCCGCGATGCGTGCCGCCTTCATCGCTGCGACGTCGTAGACGGTCACCCTCCCTTCACCGCGGCAGGCTTGGCAGAGCCGGAGGCAGGTCGGGGGCGTCATT
>WUUC01097427.1_pt1 | contig 10819 bp, 12 predicted proteins | sample 6278441 | NCBI WGS metagenome assembly WUUC01 (sample SAMN13675441, study PRJNA597444) | soil metagenome | isolation source: soil | place: USA: Washington | collected 2017-10 | reverse complement strand
GCCAAGGCCAGCCGCCGCGCCGACCCACCCGAAGCCGGGCCGAGCGCCCCGGCCCGTGCCCGTACCCGTGCCATCGGCGCGGCGCCGCGACCGGTCGCGCCCGCAACCCCGCGGTAGTCCGAATGGGTGCGGCACCCATGCGGAATGGAGGGGAATGGGTGCGGCACCCACGCGAATAGATCGCGTGGGTGCCGCACCCATTCAGTCCGTCGGGGGAGCGGGGTGGAAGAGGTGGGTGGGGACGGTGGCGGCGAGGAGTTGGTAGCCGGCCGGGTTCAGGTGCAGGTGGTCGCCGGTGTCGATCGCGGGAAGGAGCCGGCGCGGGGCCGCCGGATCCCGGGCCGCGCGGTCGAAGTCGAGCACGGCGTCGAACCGGTGGCTGGAGCGGATCCAGGCGTTGACCCGCTGCCGGGCCGCTTCGCGGTGCCCGGTCGGGTCGTCGTAGCTGGCGTTGCCCCCGAAGGGCAGCAGGGTCGTGCCGTACACCCGGATGCCCTGGGCGTGGGCGCGGACGATGATCTGGTCGTAGGCGGCGATCAGGTCGTCGGCGACCTGCCGCTGGTCCGGGACAGTGGGCGCGGCGGTGCCGATGTCGTTGACGCCCTCGAAGACCACCAGCCACGCCGCGCCGCTCTGCGCCAGCACGTCCCGGTCGAGCCGGGCGAGCGCGTTGGGGCCCAGGCCGTCGTTGAGTACCCGGTTTCCGCCGGCCGCCTGGTTCACCACCGCGACGTCGTCCGTGCCCGCGGTCGCGTGCAGCCTGTCGAGCAGCCGGTCCGGCCAGCGGTCGTTCATGTTGGTGGTGGACCCACGGCCGTCGGTCAGCGAGTCGCCGAGCATGACGGCCGCCGCGGTGCCGGCGCCGGACCACACCTCGACGCCGCTGAGGAAGTACCAGTGATCGGTGGGGGTCGCGCCGGGCAGGTCCTCGTCGGCGACGTGGTTGCCGGCCAGCAGGTGGGAGGTGGTACGGGAACCGGGGTGGGAGGTGATCTGGGTGGATGCCTGCCCGGCGGCCAGGTACACGGTGACGGTGAGGTTGGACCTCGGCGCCAGCGCGAAGGTCAGCGGATCGGAGACCACCTGCGCCCCGACCGGAACCACCGTGGACGGCCGGCCGTGGAAGGTCACCGGCCGGGCCGTGCCCGGCGCGATCGCGGCGACCCCGGCTCGACCGCCGAGCGGGACGGCCACCGACACCGCGGTGATCGGCAGGGCCACGCCGCCGAAGGCGTTGGAGAACCGCAACCTGATCCGCCGGCCGCCCACCGACGAATGCACCGTCTGGCGCAGCGTGCTGTCCGCGAGAACGCGATCGGCCTCGGTGAACGGCGGCGGCGGCATGTTCGAGGGCTCGGTCAGCTGCGGCATCGCGCCCCAGCTCTGCACCCAGTGCCCACCCGTTCTCGCCGCCGCCCGGTCACCGGGGACACCGGAGACACCCGCGTCGTCGCGGCCGGCCGCCGCCCCGCCCGGCGGCGACGGCGCGGCGAGGGTGACCGTGAGCGCCACGGTCAGGGCCAGGCCGGCCACCGACGACGCCCTTTCGAGGAACCTGTTCATGCGTGCGTGCCTCCGTCCGGAACTCACCGGTGAGAGCGCTCCCGGGGAAGCTATGCACCGCGGCGTGAAGCGTCAATATCGGTGCAACCCGGTCCGAAGGATCGCAAGCGGCGCACCGCCCGGCGGTCCCGCCGCGACGACCCGCAAGCTGCGATCATCGGTGGGTGAGTGTCACCCGGCTGGTCACCGCCGCCGACGTCCCGGCCCTGGCTGAGCTGCTCCGGGTCAACCGTGACTTCCTCGCCCCGTGGGATCCGGTCCGGGACGAGACCTACTTCACGGTCGACGGCCAGCGCGCGGTCATCCGGGCGGCGCTCGAGGAGCATGCGCAGGGATCGACCCTCCCGCACGTCATCACCGCCGACACCGGTCGCGTGGTCGGCCGGATCACGCTCAGCGGCATCAGCCGCGGCCCGTTCCAGTCGGGCCGGCTGGGGTACTGGGTGAGCGCGTCCCACAACGGCCGCGGTCTCGCCAGCGCCGCCGTGCGCGAGATCGTGCGGGTGGCGTTCGAGGAGCTGGCGCTGCACCGGATCGAGGCCGGCACCCTGCTGCACAACGTCGGGTCGCAGCGGGTGCTGGAACGCAACGGGTTCGTCCGCTTCGGCGTGGCGCCCGCATACCTCAACATCGCCGGCGAGTGGCAGGACCACGCCATGTACCAGGTGGTGAACGCCGCGTTCCGGTGATCGCCGCCGAAGGCGGCGGTCCGGGCCGGGTCAGATCAGCGACAGCACGTGGCCGAGTCCGCGGGGACCGGTCTTCGCCGGCGGCGGCAGCAGGAACACGTACATCCCCGCGGCCACCGCGCCGGAGTCGGTGAGGGGGTTGTCGCCGACCATGAGGGTCTGTTCAGGGCGGACGCCCAACTGGTCGCAGGCCGTGCGGAACACCGTGACCGCAGGCTTGCAGACACCGTGCTCGAACGACATCACGACGGCGTCAAGGAACGGCGACAGCCCGAGCCGGTCCATGGCCGGGCGCAGGTCGAAGCCGGTGTCGCTGACGATCCCGATCCGCAGCCCCCGGTCGCGGACGGCCTCCAGGGTCGCGAGGGTGTCCGGGAACGCCTCCCACGAGTCGGCGCTGACGGTGAGCGCGTACAGCTGCTCGCTGAGCCCCGGAGCCAGCCGCTCGCACCCGGCCTGCTCGTACAGCGCGGTCCACACCTCGCGGTGCCGGGCGTTCGACAGGTCACGGCCCTTGGCGAGTTCCTCGGCCGTGCTGCTGCGGTCCAGCACCCGCTGCCACACCTGCGCGACCTCCTCCGGGTCGAGCCGGTCGACGCCGAGCGCGGCCGCCGCCTGGTGCAGCAGCTTCTCGCCGCTGCCGGAGAGCCGGATCAGCGTGTCGCCCGCGTCGAACAGGACAGCCTCGAACTCACTCACGTCCCCGTCTCCTCACACTCCGGACAGCTCCGGCCCCGAACTGGCGTGAACAGGCCCTCATCAGGGTCGCAGGCGCCGCCGCGGCCGCGGGGAGCGCGGGGTCATCGGACCGTTGCGCCGGTGGGTTGTGCCCGCCGCTGCTCGAACGGGTTCTGGCGGTTCCGTCCCGCACCGGTCCGGCCGGCGGGTTCAGGGCTGGTCCCGACCAGACGGTGATACCACAGCCAGGCGACGTCACGGCCGAACGACTCGATCAGCAAGGCCAGCGACACGGCCACCGCTGCCGCCGTCAGCGGCCCCGGCAGCACACCGGACGCCGCCACCACGAGGACGACACCCTGGGTCGCCGCGACGACCTTCCGCCACTGGCGCGCCGGCAACGACCGGCGGAGCCAGGGCAGGACCCAGGCCGCCGCTCCGTACGCATACCGCATCGCCCCGATCGCGAGCACCCAGCCACCCACCGGACCCGCGGCGTACACGCTCAGCACCAGGATGAGGAACGCGTCCACCTCCATGTCGAAGCGTGCGCCGAGCGTCGAGGTGGTGCCCGTGCGCCGCGCCACCTTGCCGTCGACCGCGTCGAGGACGAGCGCCACGGCGGCGAGCGCGACCAGCACCGCGGCCGGCGTCTGCCGCGAGAACGAGTCGACCGTCAGCGCTGTCACGGCCCCGACCAGCGTCGCGCGGAGCAGCGTCACCTGGTCGGCCGGGCCGAGCCCGGCCATACCCGACCGGTGCAGACCCCGGGCGAGCGCGGCGCACATGATGATCCCGTACGCGACTCCCGCCAGCCACCCGGCGACGCCGAGTCCGACGGTCCCGGCCAAGGCCGTGAACAAGACAAATTGGACCGTCAGCCCGTTCGCCGGACCAGTTCCAACCGTGGACACCGTGCCTCCGTCAATATGGGGTCTTGATCGAGTAACACGTGAAGGACGACCGTTCGGTTCGGAGCAGGGAGGACACGATGACGCGCGAGGCCAGCGCCTTCTGGCTGCGCGAGCCCGGCGCGGGCGAGATCCGGCCCGTCACGGTGCCGGATCCGGGTCCCGGCGAGGTCCTCGTCCGCACCCTGTACACCGGCATCAGCAGGGGCACCGAGACCCTGGTCTTCACCGGCGGCGTGCCCGCGAGCCAGTACGACGCGATGCGCGCGCCGTTCCAGGAAGGCGACTTCCCCGGCCCGGTGAAGTACGGCTACCTCAACGTCGGCGTGGTCGAGGCGGGGCCGCCGGGGCTGCTCGGCCGCACCGTCTTCTGCCTCTACCCGCACCAGACCGCGTACGTCGTCCCGGCCGGTGCCGTGGTCGAGGTGCCCGACGGTGTCCCGCCCGCCCGGGCGGTGCTGGCCGGAACCGTGGAGACCGCGGTGAACGCGCTGTGGGACGCCGCGCCGCTGGTCGGCGACCGGATCACAGTGGTGGGCGGCGGCATGGTCGGCTGCTGTGTCGCGGCCCTGCTCGCCCGGTTCCCCGGCGTCCGGGTCGAGCTGGTGGACGCCGACCCCGCCCGGGCCACCGTCGCCGACGTGCTCGGCGTCGAGTTCGCGCTGCCGCCGGACGCCGCCGAGGAGCGGGACCTGGTGGTGCACGCGAGCGCCACCTCCGCCGGGCTCCAGCGGTCGCTCGACCTGCTCGCCCCCGAGGGTGCGGTCATCGAACTGAGCTGGTACGGGGACCGCGAGGTCAGCCTGTCGCTGGGCGGGTCGTTCCACTCCCGGCGGCTGGCCGTGCGCGCCAGCCAGGTGGGTACCGTGTCACCGGCCCGGCGGGGCAGCCGGACCTTCACCGACCGCCTCGCGCTCGCGCTGGAGCTGCTCGGCGACCCCGCGTTCGACGCGCTGATCACCGGAGAGTCCCGGTTCGACCAGCTTCCCGGCGTGCTTGCCGGACTGGCCGCGGGAGACCTTCCCGCGCTCTGCCACCTCGTCACCTACAGCGGAGAGTGAGACCGTGTTCAGCGTGACCGTCCGCGATCACATGATGATCGCCCACAGCTTCCGAGGCGACGTGTTCGGGCCCGCCCAGCGCCTGCACGGGGCCACGTACGTCGTCGACGCGACCTTCCGCCGCGCCGAACTCGACGCGGACGGCATCGTGGTGGACATCGGGCGGGCCGCGCAGGAGCTGAACGCCGTCGTCGGCGACCTCAACTACCGCAACCTGGACGACGAGGCGGCCTTCGCCGGCATGAACACCTCCACGGAGGCGCTCGCGCGGGTGATCGCCGACCGGCTCGCCGAGCGCGTGCACGCGGGCGCCTTCGGCGAGGGGGCGCGCGAACTGGCCGGCATCACCGTCACCCTGCACGAGTCGCACATCGCCTGGGCCAGCTACGAGCGGACCCTGTGAGCGCAGCGAACCGGTCAACACTGCACGTCATCCTGCCGAACGACATCGACGATCCGGCGACGCCGAGCGGCGGCAACGCCTACGACCGGCGGGTCTGCCGGGGCCTGGCCGCGCTGGGCTGGTCGGTACGGGAACACGCCGTGGTCGGCGCATGGCCGTTGCCGAGTCCGGCCGAGCGCGCCGGCCTCGGCCGGGTGCTCGCCACCGTGCCGGACGGCGCGGTCGTGCTGCTCGACGGCCTGGTCGCCTCGGCCGTCCCGGACGTGCTGCTGCCGGAGGCGGGCCGGCTGCGCCTGGTCGTGCTCGTCCACATGCCGCTGGGCGACGACGCCGAGGGCCAGGTGCTGGCGGGCGCCGGCGCGGTCCTCACCACGAGCGCCTGGACGCGCCGGCGGCTGCTCGACCGGTACGGGCTGCCGGCCGGCCGGGTGCACGTGGCCACGCCGGGAGTGGAGACCGCCCCGCTGGCCGCCGGGTCGGCGGCCGGCTCGGAGCTGCTCTGCGTGGCGGCGGTCACGCCGCAGAAGGGGCACGACCTGCTGGCGGAGGCGCTGGCGGCCATCCCCGACCTGCCGTTCCGCTGCGTGTGCGTCGGCTCGCTGACCCGGGACCCCGACTTCGTCGCCCGGCTCCGCACCCTGGTACAGGACTCCGGCCTCGCCGGGCGCGTCCGGCTGACCGGACCGCTCACCGGCGACGAGCTCCACGCGGCGTACGCGGCCGCGGACCTGCTGGTGCTGGCGTCCCGCGGCGAGACGTACGGCATGGTGGTCACCGAGGCGCTGGCGCGCGGGATCCCGGTGCTGGCCACGGCCGTGAACGGGCTCCCCGAGGCGCTGGGCCGCGCACCGGACGGCAGCCTGCCCGGCCTGCTGGTGGAGCCCGGCGACCCGGCCGCACTGGCCGGGGCGCTGCGCCGCTGGCTCCGCGACGCCGGCCTGCGGCACCGGCTCCGGGCCTCGGCCCGCGCCCGCCGGACCACCCTGACCGGCTGGGCGGTCACGGCGGAGCAGGTGTCGCGCGTCCTGGCCGGGGTGGCCGCGTGACCCGTGCCTTCGCGGACTGGCTGGCGCTACGCGAGGCGGCCGACGCCGCCGCCCGCGCACCCGACCTGGTCGAGCGGGTCCGCCGGCACCTGGCCGGCCGTCCCCGGGCGGTGATCCACGACCTGGGCAGCGGTACCGGATCGATGGGACGCTGGCTGGCCCCCCGGCTGCCGGGGCCGCAGCACTGGATCATGTACGACCGGGACGCCGGCCTGCTGGACCGCGCCGCGGCCGGGATGGCCGGGATCACCGCCGCCGACGGCGCGCCGGTCACGGTCCAGACGCGGCGAGGTGACATCACCCGGCTGACCGCGGCCGACCTCGGCGGTGCCGGCCTCGTCACCGCCTCGGCGCTGCTCGACATGCTGACCGCCGAGGAGGTCGAACGGGTCGTGGCGGCGTGCGGCGGCGCCGGCTGTCCCGCACTGATGACGATCTCGGTGACCGGCCTGGTGGAACTCACCCCATCCGATCCGCTCGACGCGGACGTGGCCGAGGCGTTCAACGCCCACCAGCGCCGGACGGCCGGCGGCCGGAGCCTGCTCGGCCCGGACGCCCCGGACGCCACCGTCGAGGCGTTCGCCGGGCATGGAACGACCGCACAGGTCCGGTCCAGTCCGTGGCGGCTCGGGCCCGACCAGGCCGCTTTGGCCGCCGAGTGGTTCAGCGGCTGGGTGGCCGCGGCGTGCGAGCAGCGGCCGGAGTTGGCGGGTCCGGTGGCAGCGTACGCGGCCCGCCGCCTGGCGGACGCCGCGGCCGGCCGGCTCGGCGTCGTGGTCGATCACCGGGACCTTCTCGCCGGATGCGAATGAACCATTAGCCCCGCTGGCGCGTGTCTGCCACGAGTGCTCTTTGAGGAGGCCCGTTGCACCGCGCATGTGTACTGACGCCCACGGCACCGCCCCTGCCGGGGCCGGGCCTGCTCGGGACCGAGCTGGCGCGGCCGCCGTCGCGCCCGGCGCCCGCGGTCGCGGCGCCCCCGACCGGCGGCCGGGATGGCGGCAGGACGGCGTTGACCAGGGAGTTCCGGGCGTGGGCACCGCCGCTCGGCGGGTTGGGCATCCTCGCCTTCCTGCTCTGGCGGCTGGGCTCCGGTCCGTTCCTCGACGGGTTGCGCCTGATCGACGCCTGGGCGGTCGCGGCCGCGCTCGGCATCGGCGTGCTGACCACGGTGTGCTGCGCCTGGCGGTGGAGCCTGGTAGCCGGCGGTCTCGGGGTCCGGTTGCCGTTGCGTACCGCGGTCGCCGACTGCTACCGGTCGGTGTTCCTGAACGCGACCCTGCCCGGCGGTGTGCTTGGCGACGTGCACCGCGCGGTGCGTCACGGCCGGGACGTCGGCGACGTCGGTCGCGGTATCCGCGCCGTGGTGTGGGAGCGGACCGCGGGCCAGCTCGTCCAGCTCGCCATGGTGGTGATCGTGCTGTTCGCGTTCCCGTCGCCGGTGCGGTCGTACATGCCGGCCGTGACCGCGGTCGCCGTGGCGGGCGTGCTCGGTGCCGTGCTGTTGTCCAGGGCGCTGCCGCGCAGCGGGCTCTCCCGGGCGGCCAAGGCGCTGCGCACCGTGAAGGCAGACATCCGCCAGAGCCTGCTCGCGCGCCACAACTGCCTGCGCATCGTGCTCGCCTCCGCCGTGGTGGTGTCCTGCCACGTGGCCACGTTCCTGATCGCGGCCCGCACCGCGGGCTCAGCCGGGCCGCTGGCCGAGCTGGTGCCGCTGACGTTGCTGGCTCTGCTGGCCATGGGGCTGCCGATGAACGTCGGCGGGTTCGGGCCCCGGGAGGGCGTGGCCGCGTGGGCGTTCGGTGCCGCCGGACTGACCGCCGCCCAGGGCGTCGCCACCGCGGTGGTGTACGGGGCGCTGGTGCTCGTGTCCAGCCTTCCCGGCGCCGCCGTGCTGGTGATGCGCCGGATCCGGGTGCCCGCGGTCCCGCAGGATCGTGCGGCCGGTGGCTGAGCGTCGTCCACCGCTCGTCACCGGCCGTCACTGCCCGCACAGGTGCCTGTTGACCGCCTTCGCCGCGGGTTCGAGTTCCGGGATCTCCAGGACGGTGACGCCGGCTTCGCGCAGGCGCTCGACGCCTCGGCAGTCGGCGACGAACAGGGCCGGTTCGCGCCAGGCGATGACCACGTACCGGATGCCGGCGGCCACGATGCGGTCGGCGCAGGTCTGCGGCCCGGAACGGCGTTCGGTGCAGGGTTCGAGGCTGCTGTACATGGTGGCGGCGACCAGCCGGGGGTCGTCGGGACGGAGCCTGCTCAGCGCCGATTCCTCGGCGTGCACGTGCGGGCCGGTGTCGCGGGAGTAGCCGTTGGCGATCTCGTTGCCGGCGGCGTCCACGATGACCACGCCGACGTTGAACGCGGTCGACGACGGCGCGCAGTTGCGGGACAGGTCGATGGCGCGGCGCAGCCAGCGGACGTCCTCGCGGGTGGGGCCGGCGCTCATGTGGGTGCCTTGGGCAGGTACCGCAGGAGGGCGACGTCGCCGAGGGCCCGTACCTCCGCGAGGGTCATGTGGTGGTGCGGGTCGTTGGTGAAGCTGCCGGGACCGACGAAGCGGGGTGCGCCGGGCTGCCCGACGAAGAAGGGCGCGATGGCGAGGTGGAGCTCGTCGGCGAGCCCGGCGGTGAGGAACTGGGTGTGGACGGTGCTGCCGCCTTCGACCAGGAGCCGACCGACGCCGCGCCGGCCCAGGTCGGCCAGCAGGCGGGGCAGGTCGAGCCGGTCTCCGGTCCCGGCCACGGTGGCCAGGTCGCCGAGGGTTTCCTGGACCTTTCCGACGACGCCGTCCGGGCAGTAGACGGCCTTCTCGCCGCCGTGGTGCCAGAACCTCAGCGTGGGGTCGAGGTCACCGGTCCCGGTGACGGTGACCTTGAGCGGATGCTCGGGCAGGCCGCGGGCCACCCGGTCGGCGCGGCGGGCCGCGGAGTTGACCAGCAGGCCCGGGTTGTCGCGCCGCATGGTGGAGGCGCCGATGAGGATGGCGTCGCTGGCGGCGCGGACGGCGTCGACCCGGTCGAAGTCCTCGGCGTTGGACAGCAGCAGCCGGTCGGCGCTGGTGTCGTCGATGTAGCCGTCGACGGACATCGCGCAGCTCAGCACCACGTACGGGGCGGCCATCGGGTCTCCTCACGGCTGTCGCTCACAGCGCCGTCGCTGACGCGCACCCCATCTTTCAGTCTCGTCGAGTATGCCGGTGCCGGCGGCGCCCACCCGTACCCCGCGGCCGCCGGTGGTGCCAGGCCGTCGCCGGCGCGCGCACTCCGTTCCCTTCACCGGCGCTGGGAGCCGCACAGTTGTTTCACGCCACCGCCCGGCCGGCGATGAACACCACGGTGACACCGAGAGAAGCGGCTAGCCTCATCGGTCGCTCCGCTGGAAGATCGTGATCGGGATGCCCTCGCCGACCGTCTTCGACTCGGTCAGTTTCCACGTGGTCTTGTCGGTGGTCTCCCCGAACAGGCGCCTGCCGGTGCCGAGGATGACCGGGAAGGTCATGAGGTGGATCTCGTCGACGAGGTCGTTCTCGACCAACTCGTGCACGAGTTGGATGCTGCCGGGTACCTGGATGTCGCCGTCCACGTCCTCCTTCAGCTTGGTCACCTCCTCGGCCACGTCCCCCGTGATCACGCGGGTGTTGTTCCACGCGGGGTCGGTAAGGGTGCTCGATACCACGTACTTGGGCATGCTGTTGTACTTGTCGGCCAGGGGACCCTCGTACCCGGGCCAGGCGCCGGCGAAGGACTCGTAGGTCCTGCGGCCGATGAGCAGCGCCTCGGCCTGGAGCGCCTCGTCCAGCTTGAACCTGTCGCCGTCCTCGCCGCGGTCGAACGCGAAGCCCCAGTTCCGGTGCTTGAAGTCCTCGCCGCCTGGCGCTTCCACCACGCCGTCGAGCGAGATGAACTCGGTAACGACGATCCGTCCCATTTCCAGCCTCCTCGTTGTCTCGTTTGCGGGGTTGCCTTGGGCGAACTGCCGACTGGCCACCTACCGTTTCGCCGGACTCGTCATGTACAAGCCGACGAACCAGGTGATGTTCGCCGGCACCGCGGCACGGCCGGCCGCCGACGAGTCTATGGGCGACCCTGAAGGCTGGGCCGGACAGGCGGCCGGCCTGGCCGGCCGCCCCACCGTGGTCTCGATGCGCTCCGCGCGTCAGGGTAGGTCGGCTCGACCCCGGGTACCGGGACGCCGGAGGGCGGGGACGTTGAAACCGCCGCCGGAGACCGGTACGGAATCGTTGAAGGTTGAAATACGTTGTCCCGAGGTAAGGGCTTCCGGCCCCAACATCGGAGCAGGGGACAGACATGCAGTTCGGAATCTTCACCGTCGGCGACGTGACGCCCGACCCTACGACCGGCAGGGCGCCGTCGGAGGGTGAGCGGATCAAGGCGATGATGACGATCGCGCTGAAGGCCGAGGAGGTCGGGCTCGACGTCTTCGCCACCGGTGAGCACCACAACCCGCC
>WUUC01033769.1_pt1 | contig 10819 bp, 8 predicted proteins | sample 6278441 | NCBI WGS metagenome assembly WUUC01 (sample SAMN13675441, study PRJNA597444) | soil metagenome | isolation source: soil | place: USA: Washington | collected 2017-10 | reverse complement strand
CGGGTTGTTCGGATCGGCGACCCCGTACTTCTGCGGGTTGTCCTTGATCAGCTGCCGGGCGCCGGCATCCGTGGCGCGTTTGATGCCGCCGAGCTCGGCCATCAACGAGCCGCCGTTCTTCATGAAGTCGGCCAGCTTGATGCCCTGGGCGACGAGCTTGCCCGTTCCGCCGCCACCGCCGAGCACCTTCCCGAGCCCGGCCGCGGTCTTGGCCATCGCGGCGCCCTTGCCGCCGGCCAGGGCGGCGGCACCGAGGCTGGTGCCGCCGGTGAGAGCCGCGGCACCGAGCACCACAGCCGCCTTACCGGTGAACTTGAGGGTCGCCTTGCTGAGGTCGGCCGGCGCGTTGTTGACCTTCTGGACCACCGACGTGTCGTTCTTCACCGCGGCCTTGAGGATCGTCGACAACGGCAAGATGAACATGATCATCATGAAGAAGAACAGGATCATGACGAAGGGCTTGAGCCCCATCGGTATGTCCGGCACCGCCGATCCGACTGGCGGGGCCATGATTGTCGACAGGGAGAAGGCGAACCACAGCACCAGGAGCACGCCTATGCACTGTTTGATGAGGCAGGAGACCAGGCCCTCGATTCCGCTGATGGCGAAGGCGCGCTTCTGGGGGATGGCGCCGATGGCGAGCCACAAGGTGATCCACAGCAACCGCCAGAAGAACTGGAGCTTCTGATACGCGGTGTATGCGGAGGCGCCGCCGACCAGGAGCAGCGACGCGAGCGCGGCGAAGCACCCCATGAACGCGGCGATCATCCGGTGGTTGTAATGCTCACCGCGCACGTAGCCGATCCACGAGGCAGTGCCCGCTCCGGTGGCGTCGCAGTTGTCCTGGCTCCACCGGTTGTTTTCATCGTCGGGGTTGCCGTCGCCGTCATCGTTGTTCGGATCGTTGTCTTCATCCGGTTCGTCGTCGTTGCACATGAATTTGACGACCGTCAGCATCGGCACCAGTTTCCAGTCGTTCTGACTGGTCCATTCATGCGGCTTGGTGTCGCCGCCGTACGCGCCGTAAGAGGCACTGTTCCACCTCTCGATGACTTGGCGCACCTTCTTTCCGGCTTCGTCGTCGTTGCCCTCGCGGTCGGTGCCGATGTAGACGCCGTTGAGGATGGCCTGCGACCAGCCGATCTGGCCGTTGCCCTCCAACTCGCGGTCGTTGTATGCCTGGTCGTCCCCGACCTGGCCGAGCTGCCATGCGCTGTAGGGAATGCCCCGCCAGATGGCGTTGTGCAGATCGTCGATGCCGTTGTCGTCGACGCACTGGGCCCCGCTGCCGTTGATGCCCGCGTTCACGAGTTGACAGCCCGCCTGGGCGGTGAAGTCTGATACGAAGTTGTTCGCCGTGGTGACGACCTGCGACGTGTGCTGGGTGATCCACAGGTAGGTACCCATGACGAAGGCGATCCACAGCGCCGCCGACAACATCTTCGACACCGAGCCACGGGTCTGCGCCCACACGAGGGGAAGGCCGATGAGGATCGCGAAGATGACCACCCACGGCTTGAAGATCGCTCCGAAGACACCCACGAACGGCTGGATGAGTGCGCCGAAGCCGTCGTAGAGCGTGCTGTGCAGCGCCAACTCGAGCGATGCCATGATCATTGCCGAGGGGACATTGACCCCGTAGTCGAACACGATGTTGCTGATCGGGGTGTGAACGTGGGCCATCGAGAAGCAGTCGTACTGAATGCTGGTCCAGCGCAGTCCCGCAAAGCCATAACGCTGGAACGACGGGCTGATGACGTAGTCGTTGTCGCCGCCCGCCGGATACGCCTTCTTCAGCCGGTCCAGGCCGTTGCCGCCGTCTTCCTGGATGTCCGTCGGCACCACCGTCTTGCGCGACGCCGCCATCTTCTCGGGATCGGAGGCGCTCTCGATGTCATTCAGGCCGTACCTGGTGTCGCCCGACTCGAACGTCACAGGTGGCAGCAGGTCGACCGGCTGGCACATGTTCAGGATGATGCCCGGCAGGTTCTTCGCGTCTTCGATAATTCCCGCCTGCGCCGGCGCGCTGACCCCGCCGAGAAAGGACATCCCGGCGAACATCAGCGCGAGAGACGCGAACGTACGCCGCATCCATCGATGCTTGCGGGATGCTTCGCGCCGTTTCGCAACCCGATCGGCGGAGGCGGCGCGCGCGGCAACGGCCAGGGACGGCGGCGGCGTACGGAGCCGGGCCAGCTTCATTTTGTACCCCCGTCGTCGGTCGCGTCAGCCGACAGCGACGCTTGTGTCATCGAAGGTGGTCGGCACCGGAGGCACCTCGGTGGCCCTCCGCTCCTTGCTGACCGCCTGCGTGTTGAACTTGTCGAGCAGCCAGGCGGACCAGATGTCCACCTTGGTACGGGCGACCCGGCCCTGCGGGTCGCGGAACAGGAACTCGCCCTTGCCCAGGCTCATCAGCATGCGCATGTTCGCTTCCGACGGCTCGATGCCGAGCAGCTGGCAGGAGGCGCGGGCCTCGTCCTCGTCGACGCAGAGCCCGCACCAGGCAGCCGAGAGCGAGCCGGTGTCGACGTCTTTCGCCGACTGGCTCATCTGACGCACCGAACACCGCCGCGACCGGCCCATACGGCGCAACCAGTCGCCGAGCGCCTCTGCGCGGGAGGTGCGCTTGATGACGTGCCACTCGTCGAAGACGGCGCTCTTCGGGATGTAGTGCGGCAGGTTCGACAGCAGGCTTCGGATGTAGTCGACCATCAGACCCGACAGCACGTCGCTGATGACGTTCGTCAGGCTCGAGTTCTGGTTGCCCACGGCCGTCTGCGGATCGCTGGGCTTCAGACCGATGGCGATGAAGATCGTCATGGTGCCCTCGGTCAACCGCATGCCGCGGTCTTCCGGGTTCCGGAAGAACAACCGGCCCAGCGTCGACCGCTCGACCCGGCTCAGGTGACGCACGAGCAGGTCGGTGTACTCCTGCCACTCCAGCCGCCGGTTCTCCGGCATCCGCGCCAGCTCCGGGTCGCTGTAGTCACCCGCGCTCATCGCGGTGAGGATCTCGATCACCCCGCGCATCGTGGCGCGGATGCCCTCGCGACGCTCGCGCACCAGGTTCGCCTGGACGGCCACACCGAGAATGTTGGAGTAGGTCAGGCCGCGGGAAGGGTTGTTGACGAACTCCAGGCACAGCGCGGTGAGTACCTCCAGCGCCAGCGTCTCCCGCTCGTCGATCGAATGCTCCTCGTCGACGTCGGCGATCGCGAACGCGTCGAGCGACACCGACGAGTTCGGGTCGAGCAGGTCGATCAGCCGGACCTTGCGTGGATCGAGGTTCATCTCGCGGGCGTACTCGTACAGCGGCCGGAAGTCGCCCTTCGGGTCCCAGATGAACTGGGTGGTGCCGCGCAGCGCGTCCTCCAACGCGACCTTCAGCCCACGGCTGACCGTCTTGCCGGAACCGGGGAAGCCGGTGACGACCTCGGTCGGTGCACGGTCGTCGTCGTCGGCGACGTTCTGCAGGTCGAAGAAGACCGGCACACCCGCCTGGAGGGTGCCGTTGGCGTCGAGCAGGACCGTGTGGCCCTGGTAGGTGCCGGAGTTGTCGCCCACCGTGGAGGTCAGCCACGGCATCCCGGCAGCCAGGTACGACGCGTCGGTGCGCTGGACCCAGTCCTTGACGATCAGTTCCGAACCCGGCTGCGACTGGTAGTACAGCTCGCGCTGGTCGAGCGGCGGACACACCAGCTCGAAGTGGATGTCGCGGTAGTGCCGGATCAGCGTCACCACCTTCTTCATCAGCGCTTCCTTGTCGGTGTCCGACACGCCCAGCACCGCTTGCCAGTACGTCAGGGGCACCCGACCCATCCGGACCCGCGTCTTCACGTCGCGCAGGACCGAGTGCTGGATGAGCGTCGCCTCGTCGGGCCGGTAGCCCGCCTCGCTGTCCTCGTCCTGCTGGGCCTCGGCGGCCCAGATCGGCCGCTCCAGGTCTTTCTCGGCCCGGTCTGCGTCGATCACCTCGAACCGCACGCTCATGTCGACCGGGAAGTCCAGCGAGGCCGCGTGGTGCATCCAGTTCGTCGAGTAGTGGAGGCTGTCGGGGATGTGGCTCAGCACCAGGTAGGCCGCGTAGGAGACGCCGGTACCGGCCGGTGAGGTGAACTTGACGCAGTTGTAGCGGTCTTTACCGCTCTGGCCGAGCGGCACCTCCTCGGTGAACGACACCAGGGTCGTGCGCCACTTGCCGAGCCCCCACGCCTGTTCGTCGACGGGTGCGAGGTCCGGTGTCGGTTGGGCCGGGGTGTCGAGGTGACGGATGACCCGCTCCAGGTCCTTGCGCCGGGTCGGCTGCGCCCGGATCCACGAGGTGTGCATCGTCTGCGTCAGGGAAAGGGCCTGGTTGTCCCAGAACTCCATCTCCTCGGCATCGGGCTGCGAGTCGTCGACACCCATTCCGCTGGTGAAGAACGCCATCGACTCGCGGAACGACCCGATGATCCCGCCGCGGCCGCCACGCGCGCCCATCCGCACGAAGAGGTGGATGTCCTGCTCCCAGAACTCGCTGCGGTCGATCGCGGCACGCGAGTCCTGGACGTAGCCCTTGTACGCGGGTGTGGCGTACTTGGCGTACCGGGCCAGCAGGCCCCGCTGCCATTCGTCGGCCGAGTGCACGCGGTTGACGACGAGCAGGTGCCCCGCGTTGTCCTTGCCGGCCGGAAACATCCGGTCGTAGAACGACACCGCGGAGTAGTAGTAGTTGACGCGGTCCTTCTCCGGCAGGAAGCCCCACGGCTTCTGCGGGACGACATATCCGCACCACGCACCCTCGCGCGAGAGGAAGAAGTCGTCGGAGCCGAACACCACAGGCAGCCGGTGCGCGTTACGGGCCTCCTCGTCGACGAGCAGGCTCATGTCACGGGTGGCACGCGCTTCCGCCATGCGCTTGAAGAACTTCACGGTTCGGCCTCCTACGCGTCGTCGTAGTCGTGAGGTAGGACCACGCGGTCGGTGGTTCCGCGGACCCGGCGCCGCCACTCGCCTTCGGCGTCGGTCTGGGGCTTCTGCTGCTCGTCGGCCCGCCGATACTCGGCGAGGGTCTCGCCGAGCCACTCGTCGAGATCGACACCGTCGACCGGCTGCGCCGGGTCGGTCGCGCCGGGCGGCAGGTACGGCGCCAGCTGCGGGTGGGCCTGCCAGACCCGCGCGTAATGCAGACGCCTGCCGTCGACGGGACGGCGACGCATCGGCACACCGCGCCGGTGCACGGGGTCGTCGAGAAGCTTGTGCAACCACGATCGGACGGTGCCCGGGATGGTTTTCCCGGACTTCATCGGCTTTCCCGCCCGAGAGGCGGCCAGAAACGCCGGAGCCAGGAAGTACACGAGGTAGAACTGCCAGTTGAAGTTCCACCCCGCGAAGCTCATCAGCGGCAAGAGGAGAGTGCCGTAGATGACCAGCATCACGACCAGGACCAAGAGGAACGTGAGGAACTGTTCGACTCCCAGACCGCGGCGGAACGGGAGAGAGATGTCCTGGATCTTGCGCATGCGTTTACGGATCTTGAAGAAACTGCTGTAGGAGTGGGCAATCAGCCCTCGCCCCTCAAGATCCTCCGCGTCGGCCATGATTCAGCACACCTCCTTCCGCGCAGTGCCAACTGCTCTACAGGGCCAGCTGCAGGACCGCCAGAAGGGCTTCGGCATCTCCGCCGCCGCCGCCGCCTTCACTCTGTTTGACAGCCCAGTCGATGAGGTTGCCGAACAGTGTCGGAATCGTGTCGTACAACAGCTCCGGCCGCACGATGAAGGTGGCAAGCAGACCACCACCGAGCGTCACCGACAACGCCCGGCCGATGCGGCCCTTGCTGCGCCCGTACTCGTAGATCCCCAGACCGACCGCGGCGAGCCACACCACGCCGATCAGTAGATTCCCGAGGGGAACGTCCATGTCTCCGCCTTCCAGGTCTTATGCGATTGGTCTCGAGCGCGGGTCGCGCCGGATGAGTGTCGGGAGCCCGGTCGTGAGCTCAGGATGTGGACGGTGCCGGACTGCCACGGAACGACGGCGGCGGCGAAACCGTGCTCGGAGTGGGGTTCGGATACGCGCCGGAGCCGCCCTCCCCCTGCGGATCGATCGGGGTGTTCCCGGGCCGGCCGGAGTTGACGCCGGAGTCCTGGACGGCGGGCGTCGGCTCACCGGTGACGAACCATTGGGCGCCGCGCTTGACCAACGGCACCTCGTAAATGGCCGTGAGGGTCGCCTGTGACCCCGGCACCGTCCAGGTGACCGGCACCAGCGCCAGGCGTTCCTGGGAGCCCTCGGCCGGTACCCGCAACTTCACGTCGCCGACCTGCGGCAACGGCGACGACAGGTAGGCACCTCCCAGGCCCATGGTCCGCAGCCCCGAGACCGTGTACTGACGCAGCGCCGCCTGGTCGGACGCTGCCCACGCGGCGAAAAAGCCCGGCAGGAAGTTGTTGCGCAGGTCGTTGGCGCCGTCGTTGTCGTTCCTTCCGCCACCGCCCGGGAGCGACGGCGCCCCTGTGCGTGGCGAGCACGCCGTCGGCGCCGGATTGGCTGCCAGCGCGAAGGCCCACGGCGCCTGGTCGCCGAAGTCCTTCGGCTTGTAGGCGAAGATGGGCAGCGCGACACAGCGCCATGTTCCGTCCTGAATCTGGAACACCACGCCGATCGCCGCATGGGTCGCATCGCGCACCTGAGGTTCCGGATTGACCGAGGCGTACAGCACCTGCTGCACGCCCCTGCCGTTCCAGCCGGCCTGGTTGTCCATGCCCAGCGACAGGTAGGGCGCCAGCGCCACGGCGCGCTGACCGGTCGACTTCTCGTCCCAGGTACCCCAGATCCGGGCCACCTGCCCCGCCCACATGACCGCCTCGCCACGCGGGAACTGCGAGCCCGCGTTGATCAGCTCGGCCTTGACCTGCTCGCGGACGTTGCTGCGGCTCGGCTTACCCAGTGCCACGACCAGCGCGGCCAGCGACAACAACGGGGACAGCCCGAGGGCACCGGCCATCAGCAACCAACGGCGGCGGCTGCCGGAGTAGCGCAGCCCTTCGGAGAGAGCGCGTTCACGCTCTTTTTTGGCCTTACGGGCGGCACGGGGCGTGACCTTCTCGGCCGGCGGCCGTGGGGCTTCATCACCCCCGGTCGTGCCCGTGTGCGCACCTTTTACACGCGCGGTCACGTCGATCTACCCCCGTAACACACCGAAGAACGGCGATGCAGTTCGTTACCGTAGCAGGTTCGCGCACGGAGAGAACCGTTCCAGCTTACGCATTGAACTGCATGCGTCCACGCAGGCAAGAACGGGTGCGCGCGACCCCACCGGCATCGGTGCGTCGATGCCATTTTGGTCGTGACATCGAGCCACTGACATCGGGCGATCGGACGGTACTGTTGGAGCGGAGGCGGCGCTCCGACCTGGCGCGACCGGCCCGACCAGCGTGAGAAACGGGGATCACACGCATGGCACGCCCACCTGACCGACGCGTCCGTCCAGCGGTGTGCGACGCCGCAGGCTCTCACCAGCGGATACTCGACCGGCACGGCATCGATCTCCGGGTGGAGACCCATGCCCTCCACGACGACCCGGCCGCCGCCAGCGCGCCGTGGCTCGCCACCCTCACCTACCACCACGTCGTGCAGGTCGAGTTGGGTCTTGCGTGGCTCACGCCGGGCATGCCGCCGTGGCGTACCGTCGAGGCGCTGGCCGCGGCCGGGATCACCGACGACGAGATGCCGCCTGCCCTGCGGCGTACCGCTGCGGGTGAGTCCGCCGTCGTCGTCTGCTACATCGGCCCTGATCGGCCCGCCCGCAGCATCCTGCACGACACCCTGGCCGCGTACGCGACCTTCGGCGCCGCCGACATCATGCGTGCCGACACGGTGTGGACCCTGCGCCGGCACGTCCCGGCCAGGGTGCGTGGGCTGCTCGGGGTGCGCGGGCGACAGGCGCTGGCCCCGGTCGACCGGGCCGGTCTGGAGGAGGCCCGGGCCCAACTGGCCGCCGAACTGTTCGCCGACGAGCCGGCGACTCCCGTCGGCCATGGTCCGCTGCGGCTTGTCGCCGGCGACAGCTCCGGATGAGTGGGGGCGCTGTTACGGTGGCGGCTGGCCACAGACCTGGAAGGACTTCAATGCGCGGGATGGCGGTTGTAACGGGGGTCGCGCTCGTGGCGGGCCTGCTCACCGGCTGCGGAGACGACGAGAAGTCGGGGAGCCAGAAGGGGAAAGACGCTCCCAAGCTGCCGGCTGCGCAGGCGAAGGTCGTGGCGATCGTGCCCGACCTGCAGGTGAAGACCCCGTTCGCCGAGCTGTCCGACGCCCGCCTCGTCACCCCCGACTTCGTCTACACCGTCACCGGGGTCAACAAGGTCGACAGCGTTCCCGGCTCGGCGCTCGGGCAGAACGACACTCCGCAGCTCGCACCCGCCGCGGGTGAGCGCTTCCTGCTGGCCCGCATCGCCAGCACGTCGGTCCCGGTCCCCGAGGATCCGCTCTTCAACACCGATGTCCCCGCCGCCGATATGGCGACGGAGTTCTTCATCCTCGTCGGAGACACCCGCACGCCGCTGCCCTTCGCCCGAGGCGACGAACAGAACGTGCTGATCTCGGTGCCGACCGCCGGTGACACCCCGGTGGCGTTCGGCACCCGTACGGCAAACAAGGAGCAGACCGTCAGCCTCGTCGACGGCCGCCGCACCACCCCCCACCCGGGCATGTACCGCACCACCGGTCGGCTCAAGGTAGACAAGACCCTCCCGCCGTCGAAGCAGGAGCTGGGCCAGTACAGGGGCACGTTCGGGATGAAGATCCCGAGCGTCGTCATGACGTCGTGGGACCGCTGGCGCGGCTGGGCCCCCGACGGCATGACCTGGATCCGGGTGCCGTACCAGTCGAGCCTGGGCAACCCGTCGGTCTTCACCGTCAAGCTCAACCCGACCTCGTTCGCCGTCAGCGCCGACGGCAAGCCCCTGGAAGACCGCACCCCCGCCCAGCACTGGCGGGTTCAGAACGCCGGCGCCGCGCTGTACCTCGCACCGGGCGACGCGAAGGCGGTGCACATCAGGGTCGCTCCGGTACTGGAGATCAAGGGCGGCTCGTTCACCAACCCTCCGTCCGGGAGCGTCCAGTACCCGGCCATCGACTTCGACGTGGTGTTCCCGAGCTGAAGCCTAGGTGCGGAACCGGGTCCACGAAGCCCATCGGCTCCGCCGGACGTTGGCCGAAGCAGACGGACCCGGCCCGTCGTCGGGCTCCTCGCGCAGCACCTCACGCCGCAGGGTGAACATTGCGAACGCCGACAGACCTACCGTCACCAACCCGATGAACGTGAAGGCGTTGGCCACCGGCCGTAGAACCGAGGGCACGACCCGGAACAGCAGTGTGCTGGCAATCAGCAGAGCCAGGCCACCGAGGAAGATGAACCCGATGGGAACCCGCTCCGGCAGGCGGAGCTTGCGCAGCCAGCCCGGTACGCGTATCGGCACGAGGAAGTAGGAGCGCAGCAGTTCGCCGCCACGAAGCCGTTCGCCCCGGTTCTGCCGGGTGTCGAACGCTCCCACCTCGTCGATCTGGTCGTGGAGACTGATCAGGTGGTTGCGGACCTCGCTCTCGCCGAGCTCGGTGCCGAGGGCGAAGTTCACCTCCAGCGCGGCCACCATCGGATGGTGGTTGACCGCGCTCTCCAGCTCGGCTTTGATTCCGCGGAACTCGATCGTCTCCTCGCCGTACTTCTGGTAGCGGGCGATGAACTCGGCGGAATGGTCCTCTTCGCGGCCGGGGCCGGGGAAGTAGGTGATGAGCACTCGCTGCAGGACCGGGAACTGGAATTGCCCCTCCTGCGCCGCCATCTCGGTCACGACAAGTCCTCTGCATCCCCCGTTGGCCCGGCGTGGCGCGTTAGCGTAGCACGTCTACAAAACGGGCAAACACTAACGGTGACCAGCATATACACCACTATCACCAGCGGCGGTGGTCGATATCGCGGCCGTCATGATTTTTTGGGTCGCTTACGCGACGACGTGCTGCGGCCGCCCGCCTTTCCGGCACCGCGCGTCCGTCCACTGCCTGCCCGCTCACGACCCGGCTTCCCCTCGCGCGGCCTCTCGAAGCGTGGCCGCTTGGGGGACGCGGTCTTCTTCGGTGGCGCCGGCACGAACTTCTCCCCGAACACCGGCCACATCTTGCGGACGACCCACAGCACGACGGCCAGCCCGACCAGCAGCACGAGCGCACCCAGCCACCCCTTCGGCACGACCGCCGCAACCGGCAGCGCCACCGCGAGGACCCCGAGGGTCGTCGCGAGCGTGGTCGCCACCGCGAACGTCCGCCGCGCGCGCACGACAGGCTCCGACGACGGATCCGCATTCGTGGCCGCCGCCCGGCGCATCACCGACCGCGCCAGCAGCGCCACGACGACGCATCCACCGCCCAGCACCCCGACCCCGAGGAGCAGCGGCGCGAACGCATCGAGCACCTGGTTCCAGGTCTCACTCACGGTCTGGTCGTCTCCCGATTCCGGTCACCGCGCCGTGAGCCCCGCGACCACCTCGGCCGCCGCGCGCAGATAAGCCAGGTCGGTGGCCCGACCGACCGCCGACGGATCGAACACGCCGCCGCTGCGGACCCGCTCGTCGTACGGGATCATCACGACCGCGCGGGTGCGCTCCCGGAAGTGGTTGACGATCCGCTCCGCGTGCCGGTCGGTCGGCGACTTCAGCGCGATCACCGTCACCGCACCCCGGACCAGCGCCTCGAACCCCGACTGGCACAGGTCGTCCAGCGTGGCCGCCACGACCGCCGCCTCGTCCTCGACCGTGGACGACGCCACGACGATCTG
>WUUC01140372.1_pt1 | contig 10820 bp, 10 predicted proteins | sample 6278441 | NCBI WGS metagenome assembly WUUC01 (sample SAMN13675441, study PRJNA597444) | soil metagenome | isolation source: soil | place: USA: Washington | collected 2017-10 | reverse complement strand
CGAGCACGCGCAAGGCCGGCACGGGTTCGGCGAGCTTGCCGATGATCGCCGCGGCGAGCCGGGCATCCGCAGGATCGGACTGCGTGACGAGCTGCTCGAGTTGATCGACGAACAGCACGTGCGCGGTGCAGCCGCCGCGATGCCCGGCGCGAAAGCTGGCGATCACCGGATCCGGATCGACGCGAAGCCGGCGCTCGACCTCGTCGACGTGCGGGTGACCGACGTCATCGTCGAGGTGACCCGCGAGCGCCTGCGCCAGCTCGTGCAGCGGCCGCTCGCCCGGGGTCACCAGGACCGGGACCCACTTGCGCGCGCCACCGAGCGCGCCGCGCGACACGATCGGCAGGAGGCCCGCCTTGCACAGGGATGTCTTGCCGGTCCCGGCATCGCCTGCGACGACCACGAGCGGGCGCTCGCGCAGCTGGTCGACGAGCGCGCGCAGCTCGGCGCCGCGGCCGAAGAACACGCCTTGATGTTCGAACCCGAACGGTCGCGCGCCAGGATATGGATTGCCCGGCGGCGCGCGGCGAACGCGATCGCGCTCGAAGTCCTCGAACGCGCGGCCGGCCTGTAACTCCTCGAGCGCGGCGCCGAACGCCGCCGCCGAGGCGGGACGCTGCGCCGGATCGCGGGCGATGCAGCGATCGATGAGCGCGGCGAGCCGGCGCGGCACCCACGGCGCGACGTCGCGCAGCGGCGGTGGATCCTCGTCGCAGACGCGGCGCGCGAGCTCGGTCATCGCGGCATCGGCGAACGGAAGCCGGCCCGCGATCAGCTCGAACAGCACGAGGCCGAGCGAGTAGAGGTCGGTCTGCTGCGTCGCCGGCATGCCGCGCCACGACTCGGGCGCCATGTACCGCGGCGTCCCGAGCGCGACCCCGGTCACCGTCGCGGGGGCCTCGCTCACGGTCATGCTACCGACGGCGTGCGGCGTCTCGAGCTCGTCGAGCCCGTCGAGCTTGGCGAGCCCGAAGTCGACGAGGACGACCTCGTCGTGCTCGTCGATCATGAGGTTCGCCGGCTTGAGATCGCGATGCAGCACGCCGCACGCGTGGGCCGCCGCGAGCCCGCGCGCGATCCCGGTGCCGAGCTCGAGCGCGCGTGGCCACGGACTCGGACGCGGCAGCTCGCCGAGCGTCTTGCCGCGAACGAGGTTGTAGACGATGTACGGTCGATCGTCGGCGATCCCGGCGCGATGGACCACGACGACGTTCGGATGCCGGATCCGCGCGACCGCGCGCGCCTCGAGCAAGAACCGCTGGCGCGCCTGCTCGCTGTCGGTGCGCGCGATGATCTTCAGCGCGACCTCGCGATCGAGCAGCGTGTCGTGCGCGCGATACACGGTGCCCATGCCGCCGTGGCCGAGCAGCTCGACCACGCGATACTCGTCGAACTGGCCGACCGGTAGGGCTACATGACGGCGCGCCGCGGGAGCCTCGGCGAGCGTCGGGGCGATGTCGTGACCGGTGCTATCGACGCGGGCCGCGACGGTCGGTGCCGCGGGGCTCGGTGCGGTCCCGCGAATGACCTGCGCCACCAGCTCGCGGCACTCGTCGCAGCGATCGACGTGCGCGTGCGCGGCGCTCGCCGCGGGCTCGACCATCGCGCCCATCGCGAAGTCCAGCACGCTCTGTTCGGCCAGGTGTTCCATGGGAGGAGCGCGAAGCTAGGCTACGCTAGCACGCGCACGAATGCCGGATCCGGACGACGACCCTCACCGCGACGAGCGCGCGCTCGCGACGGCCGCGCTCGCGGGAGATCCGGCGGCGCAACGCGCGATCGATCAGCTGATCCGCGCCGAGGCCGAGCGTGCGGTCATCGCGCTGCGCCAGCCCGCGTGGCTCGTCGACGAGGTTCACCAGGAGCTCGCCCAGCGCCTGCTCGTCGGCGACCAGCCGCGACTCGCCAGCTACGCCGGGCAGTCGGCACTCGGGCGCTGGCTCGGCGTGGCCGCGACGCGAACCGCCCTGAACCTGATCCGCAGCCGCAAGCCGCAGGTCGCGCTCGACGACGACGATGACGCGATCGTCGCCGCGATCGCCGATCCCGATGTCGCGCTGATGCGCGAGCGCTATCGCGACGAGGTCTCCGCCGCCGTGCGCGCCGCCTTCGAGGCGCTGGAGAACGCCCGCGATCGCAATCTCCTGCGGCTCTATTACTTCGAGCGCGTCGGCGTCGTCGAGCTCGGGCAGATGTACCGCGTGCACGCGTCCACCGTGTCGCGCTGGCTCGCGGCGCTCCGCGAGCACATCGTCGCGGACACCCAGTTTCGCCTCGCCGAGCGGCTAGGTCTCGCCGGCCACTACGACGACCTCGCCAGTGTGATCCGGGCGTTGCGCAGCGATCTCGACCTCACGCTGAGCCGCCTGCTCCGCTAGCCAACTTTTCTTTGCACAGCTCTGATCGGGCCGTGTCTGGGTCGTGGAGGCAACAACCACGATGACACTCAAGACGCTCAGCTCGATCGCACTCGTGTCCCTCGGCTTCGCGGCATGCGAAGGTCCGCAAGGCGACCCAGGTCCGGCCGGACCTGGCGGAATCGATCCCGACGCACCCGCACTCGACAAGGCATTCGCCGGCGCCGGTGGCCGCGACGCCATCACCGCACTCGCCGCGCTCCGCATCGTCGCCGATGGCGAGCGACTGATGACGCTCGAAGGCTTCGTACCCGAGGATGACTCGCACCCGATCAGCACGTTCACCGCCGAGCTCGCACAAGATGTCGCGGGCGGAAGGCTCGCCATCGCGTATCACCGCGAGCTCGCCGTGTTCGGCGCGACCGCGGACTACAAGGTCCTCGTCGACGGCGATCGCGCCGTGATCGACGGCGTCGAGAGCGTCTTCGGATTTCCCGGCGGCGACCTGACCTCGGACCGCTGGGCATCGACGCTGCGCCAGCACGCCCTGCTCCACCCCGAGCTGCTCCTGCGTGACATCGCGCTCGGCACGCGCACGGCGGAGGACCGCGGCATCGCGCTCCGCGACGGCGAGCTCCGCCACCGCATCGACGTCAGCGACGGCGTCCATCCGATCTCGCTGTTCGTCGATCGCTACACCGGCGAGATCACCGATCTCGCGACGCTCGAGAACGATCACGTCGCCGGCGACACCACGGTCGAGGCGCACTTCCTCGGCTGGCGCGCGTGGGGCGGTGAGGTCCGGCTCCCCGCCGAGGTCGCCATCGCGGTCGGTGACCAGCTCGTCCACAGCGAGCGCCGCACCGCGATCGACACCGAGGCCGCGCTCGATCCGGCGCAGTTCGCGTTCCCGGCCGGGTCGAATCCGCAGTACGTCGCGGCCGATGCCGAGCGCGGCGCGCGCAACGGCCAGTTTCACGAGGGCTTCGCCGGCCTCGGCGTTCCGCTCGACGGCCTGCAGACGTTCGTCGATCCACACCAGCTCGCGCCCGGCGTCTGGCACCTGCGCGGCGGCTCGCACAACTCGCTCGTGATCGAGCAAGCGACGGGTGTCGTCGTCGTCGAGGCGCCGCTCTACGAAGCGCGCGCGCTCGCGCTCTACGCCTGGATCGCCGCGACCATCAACAAGCCGGTCACGCATGTCATCTCGACGCACCACCACCGCGATCACGCCGGCGCGCTGCGTACGTTCGTCGCGCGTGGTGCCAAGGTCGTCACCGGTGAGGCGTCGCGCGCATACTTCAGCCGCGCGTTCCGGGCGGCGCGCACGATCGAGCCCGACGAGCTCGCGGCGACACCGCGCACGGCGACGATCATCGGCGTCCCCGCCACCGGCATCGTCACGCTCCCCGACGCGACGCGCCCGGTGCAGGTCATCCCCATCCCATCGACGCACGCCGCGGACCTCGTCATGGCATACGTTCCCGGCGCGAAGGTGATCTTCGTCAGCGACATCTACAGCCCCGGCCTGGGTGCGTCGAATCCCGCCGGAGCGCGCGAGGTGCTCGATACCGTGGTCGCGCGAAACCTCGCGCTCGAGACGGTCGCCGGCGGCCATGGAACCACCGGGACCCGCGCCGACCTCGAGACCGCGGCCGGAAACTAGAAGCTCGTCCCGGCCTGCTTGAACCAGAACGCGACGAGCCCGACCGGCTCGCCGGAGCCGCCCTCGTTCGACCGGTACTCGTAATCGAGGCGCACGCGACCCCACGCGACGTGCGCGCCGATCCGGATCGCGGGCTCGAAGTCCTCGGTTCCGTATCCGCCGGGAAGCGCGAGCGCCGCATCGCTCTCGTGATAGCGCGCGACCGCGAGCTCGCCGTGCAGCCCGAATTCGACCCGGTCGGCGCGCCCGACGAGCTCGCCGCCGACCGCGCCCTCGATCGATGACACGCCTGCGAACAGCGCGAGTTGTCCGTCGAGGCGCGCGAAGCCGCGCACGTGATCGTCGAGCACGCCGTGGCCGCCGCGAATCGCGCCGCCCGCGAGCGCGCCGATCGTCCGGCCTTCGGGATAGCGATCCGGCAGGCCTTCGTCGAGCGTCGGCCCGGTGCGCGTGAGCCCGTGATAGCCGTTCTGCATCCAGCGCCCGCCCCAGTTGCCACCAGCCGTCGGGCCGAGCCGTGCCGAGATGGTGACGCGACGACCCCATGGACGCTCGGCGGTCGCGAGGAGCTCGACCTGATCCCAGCGCCGATCACCGCCGGGCTCGGTGAACCAGCGATGCAGCAGCCGACCGCCGAGGACGTAGTGGTCCAGCGCGCGGAAGAACGCGAAGTCGAGGTCGTTCGTGAAGCCGTCGTCGTCGAGCGGCGGATCGAGATCCGCGAGCGCGTCGTTGCGAAACGTGGCGCGAACATCGGCCCGCGCGGCGGCCGCGACCAGGCACAACGCGAACGCCGTGCCGGGCCGGAGCACTAGTGCCCCGGCCAGCGATCGCTCGGTAGGTCGGTCCAGTCGTCGGTCGACTTTTCGCGCACGCCCCACCAGTGCGTATCGCCGCTGAAGCGCTCGTGCACCACGTGGCGATACTGCCGTCCACAGCCGGCGCAGTCGAACGTGTCACGTTCGACCGCGTTGCCAGCACGTTCGCGCGCGGACTCCTCCTCGCCGGTGAGCCAGCGCAGCTCACCGCCGCAGAACCCGCAGCGCCTCACGAGCTAGTCAGTCGACTCCGTGGATTCGGCACCGTCCTCGCCGCCGCCTTCGCCGCCGGCCTTGCCGCCGGAGTTCTTGATCGACGACACCTCGTTGCGCACGGTCTGCGCGAACGTCTTGAGCTCTTGCATCGCGTTGCGGACGCGCGTGCCGGCCGCCTTGTTGTTCTGGTTGTAGAACTTCTCGAAGTCTGCAGCCATGCCAGCGACGAGTGCCTGTAGCTCGGTGTAGCGAGCCGGGGCCTTGGCGCCGGACGTATCGGTGGTGGTCTCTTCGCTGGTTTCGTTGGTCTCCATCAGGGGCGTACCATCCCCGATGCCTCTGACAGTGCGCAAGGGCTAGTCGTCCGAGAGCCGTGCTCCCGCGCAAGTGGCTCCGATCCCAAAGCCTTCCGCCGGAGCCAGCTTCACCCGGGCGGCCGTTGCGGGTCCATAAGCGCCATCTTCGTCGATCAGATCGTCGGGCGCGTTACGATTCCAGAGCCGCTGAAAGGCCTGGACGTCCGATCCGCGGATGTCGTCCGAGGCCAGGTGGTCGAAATGAACGGGATCGCCCGGCACGCTGTGGTCCCAGCCGTTGGCCGCGAAGATCGAGATCCACTCGCTGTAGTTGGAGACATCGAGCGCCCGCCCACTCTCGTGGTTCGACTCGCCCGGCTCCGCCGCCGCGGTGATGCCGCAGCGTCCGAGCTCGAACCACCGGCGCAACAGGTACTGCTGCACCACCGTGCGGAACGCGCTCGTGATCCGCACGACCTTCGGCGCGCCGGCATCCGCCGCGGCGAACAGCTGGTCGCGCGCGGGCTCGCCGAGATACGGCAGCACCGCAGCGCCCGCAAATTCGATCCCGGGACGCTCCGCGAACTTCACCAGCTGCCCCGGCAGGATGCAGCCGACCTCGTCGGCGATCTGCTTCGACAGCTCGAGCACGACCTCGGTCGAGCACGTCGAGCTCTCGAAGGTCTCGACCGGCGTGCCCTCGATCGACGGGTCACCCGGCGGATCCGGATCCGGATCGGGGTCGGCGGGCTCACCGGTACTGCATCCGGCCAGCGTGACGACGACCCACAGCGAGCGCATCCAGCGTTCGTATCATGTCGCCTCGCGGTCGCGGAAAGCTTCGCGTTAGACTGCCCCGATGCAATGTCCCCGGTGCAGCCAGCAGGTGGAGCCGCGCGGGATCGCGTTCACGTGGTGGGGTGGCGTGCTCGGGCAGAAGCTCGTGAATCACGTGGAGTGCCCGCTGTGCGGCGCGCGGTTCAACGGCAAGACCGGCGGCGATAACAAGGGCGCGATCACGATCTACATGGTCGTCGTCAGCGCGATCATGATCGCGCTGGTCGCCGCCCTCTTCGTCACCGCGTGGAAGCGGTGACGGAAGATGTTATGAATCCCCCATGAAGAAGCTGTGTTTGGCGGTCTGCCTGCTCGCCCTTGGCTGCGACAACAAGAAGCCCGAGGAGAAGAAGGACGACACGCCGGTCGAGCGGATCGAGGCCAAGCCGGCGCCCTCACCCACCGGATCGGCTGCCCCGACGACCGCGGAAGCACCCGCCCCGGCAGCGGGCGACGTCCCGGCCGAGTGCACGAGCCTCAAGGACATGATCGCGAAGATGAACGCGTGCGCGAAGTTCGACGCGTCGGCCAAGACGGACCTGACCAAGCAGGCAGACAGCCTCATCTCGAGCGCGGGCGGAGCCGGCGTCGACAAGGCCTCGCTCGGCACGCAGTGCAAGGGCACTGCCGACGCGATCCAGAAGGCCGGCGCCGCGGCCTGCGGCTGGTAGAGATTCTCCGCTCAGGTTTCCGTCCGCTTCACGATTTGGTCACGGGCAGGCGACGTCGAGCGGGTACTTGTTGTTGTCCTCGCGGCACTCGAAGCCAACGCCGCTTCCATCCCCGCGATCGTCGACCACGACGATGCCGGGACCGAGCGCCCCGGTCCACTCGCAGCTGACCGTCAGGCAGTTGCCCGGGAACATCGTCTCGGTTGTTGCGGTCGTGCAGCGCACCTCGGGCGGCGAGCCGTCGGCGTAGACCGCGACCGGCAAGCCGAAGGCGACCGGCTCGGTGCCGCGGTTGCAGACCTCGGCGCTGATCGTGGTCACGCCCTCGCAGGTGACCTTGGCCTGGCGGACGGTGAGATCGGGAATCGCACCGGCGGGATAGGTGCCATCGCCCGGCGAGTTCTGGCGGAAGTTGTTGAGGCCGGGCTGCTTCCAGTTCTGCAGCCATTCGCTGGTCCGCGGGATGGCACCATCGGGCGAGACGTTCGTCACCGCGTACGCGTGCTGGTTCCAGATCGTGCGGGTGTTGACCCAGCGATCGACGGTATCGGCGAGCACGCGCACGCCGGCCTGCTCGGTCGTCGCCGGGTGTGATGCGCGGCAGACCTTGCCGGCCGCCGAGGGACCCGCGATCGGATCGAGACAGACGAAGCCATCGCCGCCGCAATCGACGTCCATCGCGCAGCGACAGCGGCCGAGCGTGTCGGATGCCTGCTCGCGACCGCACCGCGTGGTCGCCGGGCAGTCGGAGTCATCGAGGCATTGCACGCCATCGAAGATCGGATCGACGATCGGACACACGACATCGCAGTTCGTGTTCGAGGTCGACACGATCTCGGCGTTGAAGTCGGCGTCGACATCGACGACGAGCGGGTTCTCGTACCAGGTGCACGAGTTGCGGTAGCGCGAGTACACGACGCTGCCGGTGACGCCGTCGTAGACGCGCGTGAAGCACTCGTCGCCGTACACGGCCTCGGCGCGCGAGTCACCGTCGAAGTCGAACACCGACGAGCCGGTCGTGTTCGACGATTTGTCCTGAGATTCTTGCGCCCACGCCAGGCCGTCGGTGCGCAGCGACGGGCACGCCGCCGCATCGGGCGTGCCGAGGCAGTCGAGGTCGAACACGTGATACGCGCTGCCACCGGCGGACGCGAACTCGACGCGACCGTCGCCATCGAAGTCGGCGATCGTCGGCGGACCGCCCTTGCCGATGAGGCCACCGGCGGGAATCGCGATCAGGTTCGCGGTGAAGATCTCGCGGCCGTACAGGTTGAACACCTTCGCGACGCCCGAACGGATCACCACGATCTCGGCGATCCCGTCGAGCGTCTCGCGCGCGTCGGTGCCGGCCATCGGGAACGTGCCGAAGTCGGCGACCGCGGTGTGGCCGTTCTGGAACGGCAGCGCCTGCTTGGCCATCCAGCGCCGCAGCGTGCGGTCCCACGAGTAGAGCTGCGCACCGGTGACGAGGTCGACGTTCATGTCGCCATCGACGTCGGCCGCGACCGGGAGATAGCCCTGCCCGATCGCGTCGACCGCGCCCGCGATCGACTCGTCGATCGTCACGCCGGTCGCGCCGTCGTAGACCGCGCCGTAGAACAGCACCTCGGGCTTGCCGTCGTCGTCGAGGTCATGGATCGACGGGCCGGCCCAGTCGCACAGCGTGTCGGCGAACGTCGACGTTGTCTCCCACAGGACTTCCCACGCCGTGCCGCGCAGCGTGAACGCGACGAGGCCACCATCCTGGCGTGCCGCGACGATCTCCGGAATCGGACCATCGCCACCGAGCTCGCCGATCGCGACCGAAGCGGACGCGATGATCTTCGGCATCGCGATCGTCGCCTGTTGCTCGCAGTTCTGACCATCGATGATGCGGATGACGCCGTAGTAGATCGGGTTCGTTCCCCTGCAGGACTCGTCACCACCGTCGGTGAAGTTGTAGGACGTGAAGACGATCGACGGCGTCGCGAACTCGCCGCCGCCGCTGCCGTTGTAGAACGACGCCACCATCGGCGTCGCGAGCACGTTCGAGTGCATCGGGAATGCGTCGCCGGGCGGCGGCCCGAGCCACTCGCACTGCGCGCCGGGGAAGAACACGCCGGGCACCGGCTCGCGCACGCACGCCGGATCGCTATCGCCGCCGGGACCGACGCCGTACGGCAAGCACTCGCCGGCCGACGTGTCGCAATACTGATCGCCGGGACAGTCGGTGTTGTCGTCGCACGCGGTCGGCGTCGGCACGCATGTCATGTAGCGACAGACGGTGTCGCCCTCGCAGGCGGGATTGCACGCGCCAGCATCGGGTCCGCCTTCGTTCTTGTTGTTGCAGCTACAGCTCGGCGCGAGCACGCCGAGCACGACGACGATCGAGACACCGAAGAGCCAACGCATCACGGGCATCATCGCACCGCCGGCGAGCGCCGGATACTGTGCGCTACTGACGCGTGGACTCGATCACGGTGGGGTCTACGGTCACTAGCAGAGCGAGTTGCCTTTGCACTTGTCGTCGACCTTGATCGGCCCCTTGCGATCGCGCAGCCACTGCTCGTGACGCTCCTTCGCGATCGCGGCGCGGGCGGCGGCCTTGCGGCGCTCGAGGTCGGCGACCCGCTTCGCCGCGGCGTCGGCATCGATCTTGGTCTTGGCCTTCTCGGCGGCGACGAGGGCGGTCGCGATCTCGCCGTCGAGCTCGGCCACGGTGGCTTCGAGCCCGAGCAGCGCCTGGCGCGACTTGTCGGCGTCCATCTTGGCGACCCGGGATTCCTCCTCGGAGATCGCGCGGGCGGCGTCGGCATCGGCGGAGGCCTGGTGCCAGCGCAGGGTGAACCACACCATCACGCCGGCCGCGACCACGGCGAGCGCGGTCACCGCGAGCATCCAGGTCGGGCGCTGGCGGGCGACCTTCTCGCGCGCGATCGCCAGCTCCTCGGCCTGACGCTGGGCCTGGAGCTGTGCCTGGTACCGGGCGCGCTCGGCGGCCTCGGCGGTCTCGACCCGCAGCCGGGCCTCGCGCTCGGCCTCGTAGCGAGCGCGCTCGACCGCCAGCTGGGCCCGGCGCTCGGCATCGAGGCGCGCGGCCTCGTCGGCCACCCGCTTCTGCTCGGCGGCCTCGACCGCCGCGAGCCGGGCCGCGACCTCGTGGTCCCGAGCGGCGCGCTCCTCGGCGATCCGCTGCTCCTCGATCGCCTTGAGCTCCGACAGGGATGACAGTAGCGAACCTTCGAACCGAACGGCCTGCATGCCGGGGAGACACGGCCGGCCAGCCGCGATTGCGCTCCGACCCGGACCGAAGCGAAGCCGAAAATACGAAAGGGCGCCGAAGCGCCCCGTTCGATCACGCGCGAGGCGTGATCACATACAGCCCTTTGCGAGCGGATTGTCCTGGCATTCCTTTCGTACGGTGATGCCTTTTGCTCGTTCGGCCTTGTCCTTTCGAACCTTGGCCTCGGCGATCCGCTGGTTCAGCTCCCACTGCTGCTTCTGCAGCTCGGCGAGGCGAGCCTTCGCAGCGGCGGCTTCCGCCTTGTCGATGGTCGAGGTCGCGACCTTCTCGGCCGCGGCCATCGCCTCCGCGATCTCCTTGCCCTGGCGGTCGAGCTTCTCGACCTCGGCCTTGGCCTCGTCGGCTTCCTTGCGGGCCTGCTCGGCGATCAGCTCGGCCTTGCGCTTGGCTTCCTGCGCCGCCGACTCGCTCGACTGCGCCTTCACGATCAAGATGATCGCGACGACGACGCCGACCACGGCGAGGCCGGTGACCGCGAGCATCCAGGTCGGGCGCTTCTTCGCGACCTCGGCGCGCCGCAGCTCCATCTCCCCCTGGAGACGCTGCTGCTCGAGCGCTGCCTGCTGGCGAGCACGCTCGGCGGCCTCGGCCGACTCGACGCGCATGCGCGCTTCGCGCTCGGCGTTCTCGCGGGCCTGTTCGATCTGAAGCTGGGCATCGCGCTCGGCGCGAACCT
>WUUC01092023.1_pt1 | contig 10821 bp, 11 predicted proteins | sample 6278441 | NCBI WGS metagenome assembly WUUC01 (sample SAMN13675441, study PRJNA597444) | soil metagenome | isolation source: soil | place: USA: Washington | collected 2017-10 | reverse complement strand
GGTAGCGGGTGTCGTACCAGGGCAGGTCGTCGTTGTAGTCGTCGGCGTCGTAGACGAAGCCGCCGTCCTCCACGACGAGCTTGCGGGTGTTCGGGCTGGTGCGCCCGGTGTACCAGCCGAGCGGGCGCTCGCCGGTCAACCGGCGGTGGATCTCGATCGCGCGCTGCATATGCTCGCGCTCCACCTCTTCGGGAACGTACTGGTAGTCGATCCAGCGCCAGCCGTGACTCGCGATCTCGTTGCCCTCCTTGAGGAGCGCTTCGACCGCCGCCGGGTTTCGCTCCATCGCCATGGCGACGCCGTAGACGGTGAACGGAATCTCGTAGCGCGAGAAGAGATCGAGAATGCGCCACACCCCAACGCGCGAGCCGTACTCGTAGATCGACTCCATCGACATGTGGCGCACGCCCTCGAGGGCCGAGGCGCCGACCATCTCGGACAAGAAGGCTTCGGAGGCCTTGTCGCCGTGCAGGATGGAATTCTCGCCCCCCTCCTCGTAGTTGAGCACGAACTGCAGCGCCACACGCGCCGAGCCGGGCCACTTCGCCTTGGGCGGTTTGGCGCCATAGCCTATGAGATCACGCGGATACTGCAGGCTGGAACTCTCTTATGAAGTCGAAGAAGACCCGGGCGCCGGTCGCCGCATCCTCCTCGGTAATCGACTCGGCCGGGTTGTGGCTGACGCCGCCCTTGCAACGCACGAAGAGCATCGCGATATCGGCGATGGCCTTGATCGCCATGCCGTCGTGTCCCGCGCCGCTCGGTAGCCGCCGCACCCGCACTGCGTGCGCCTCAACGGCGCGCTCGAGCTGGCGCATGAGCCACGGCGCGCAGGTGCTCGAACCGAGCTCCTGCAGCGACTCGATGGCGTGGACCAGCTTGCGCTCGCGCGCGATCCGGCCGATCTCGACCTTGACCGCCGCCACCGCCTGATTCCTGAGCGCGTCCTGAGGCGCGCGCATATCCACCGTGAAATGCACCTCGCCGGGAATGACGTTGATCGCCCCGGGCTTTGCTTCCATGCGCCCCACGGTGCCGACGAGCTCGGCGTGCTCGCGCGCGATCCTCTCGAGCGCGAGCACGCACTCGGCGGCGGCGGCAAGCGCGTCGCGCCGAAGGCTCATCGGCACGGTGCCGGCATGGCCCGCCTCGCCGCGAAGCGTCACCCGAAGGCGCGAAAAGCCGTTGATCGCGGTCACCACGCCGATCGGCAAGTCCTCGGCTTCGAGCACCGGGCCCTGCTCGATATGCAGCTCCGCATAGGCGAGGACCTCGCCCTTCTTCCTTGCCAGGCTCGAGACTCGGTTCGGGTCCAGCCCGAAGCCGCGAAGCGCGGCGGCGATTGTCGTGCCGTGCGCGTCCCGGGTGTCCAGGATCTCGGGGTCCAGCGTTCCCGCGATGGCGCGGCTGCCGAGAAGCGTGGTGCCGAAGCGCACGCCTTCCTCGTCGCCGAAGCCGACCACCTCGATGGCGAACGGCAGCCTTTGCTTCTCCGAATGCAGGGCATGGACGCATTCGATGGCGGTGACCACGCCCAGCATGCCGTCGTACTTCCCGGCATCGCGCACGGTGTCGAGGTGCGAGCCGAGCATGAGGCATGGCAGCCCCGGCCGCTCCCCCTCGTAGCGCCCGACCGCGTTGCCGATCGCATCCAGGCGCGCCTGCATGCCGGCATCGCGCATCCAGCCGAGCACCAACGCGCCGGCGGCGCGCGCCTCGGGCGAGAGAAACACGCGCGTCAGCCCGCCGGGCAGCTCCGAATTGCGCGCCAGCATTTCACAGCGCTGCATGATGCGCTCTGAAGACAGCATACCGATAGTATATTTGCCGCTCTGGAGGGAACGGGGAACCGGATTGACGCTGGCCGAGGTTAACGCGTTGCCGCTCGCGGCGTTCATCAAGCACTTCGGCGGCGTTTTCGAGCATTCGCCGTGGGTGGCGGAGCGCGCCTGGAGTCGCCGCCCGTTCGCTTCCGTGGACGCGCTTCACCAGGTGATGATGCAGGCAGTGTCGCGGGCGAAGCGCGAGGAGCAGCTCGCCCTGGTGCGCGCCCACCCGGAGCTTGCGGGCGCCGAAGCGAAGGCGGGCAGCCTCACGGTCGATTCGTCGAGCGAGCAGGGCCGGCTCGGATTTACCCGCCTCACGCGCGAGGAGCTGGCCCGCATGGCGGGTATCAACCGGCGATACAGGGATAAGTTCGGCTTTCCATGCATCGTCGCCCTGCGACTGCACGCGACGCGCGAAAGCGTTATCGCGGAGATGGAACAGCGCACCTTTAATGACGAAAAGACGGAAATGAACACCGCGCTCGCGCAGATCGGCCACATTGCGCGTGGGCGTCTCGGCAAGGTTTTCGAAGGGGAATGAATGGGAAAGCTGACCACCCATGTGCTCGACACCGCGCAGGGCCGCCCCGGCGCCGGCATCGCGCTCGAGCTCTACCGCCTGGAGGGCGAGACGCGCACGCTCCTGGCCAGCGCCGCGACCAACCGGGACGGCCGCACGGATGCGCCGCTCCTGGAGGGAGAGAAGCTGCGCGCCGGGACGTATCAGCTCGTGTTCCACATCGGCGCGTATTTCAAGTCGCGCGAGTTCCTCGATGTCGTGCCGATCCGGTTCACCGTCGCGGACGCCGCCGCGCACTACCACGTGCCGCTTCTGTGTTCGCCCTGGAGCTATACAACCTACAGAGGGAGCTGAAATTGAAGTTTCCACTTTTCATCGCAGTATTGTTTTTTTGGGCGGGCAACGCGCTGGCGCAAACCTGGCCCGCCAAGCCGGTTCGCATGATCGTCACCTTCGCGCCGGGCGGCTCGTCCGACATCGTCGCGCGCCTCGTCGCCATTCCGCTGCAGGGCGCGCTCGGCCAGCCGATCATCGTCGACAACAAGCCCGGCGCCGGCGGCACCATCGGTGCCCAGGAAGCCGCCGTCGCCGCACCGGACGGCTATACCCTGATGCTCTCGAACAGCGCCCCCATCAGCATCTCGCCGGCGATGCAGGACCCGCCACGCTACGACCCGGTGAAAGCCTTTACCCATATCGCCTACATAGGGTCGGTGGCCAACGTGTTCGTGCTTCATCCGTCGGTGCCGGCGAAGAACATGAGCGAGCTCGTCGGCTGGATCAAGGCCGAGAAGAACCCGGTGAACTACGGCTCGGGCGGCATAGGCTCCATCGGCCACCTGGTCGGCGAGACCATGAAGAAGGACCTCGGTCTCAGGATGGAGCATGTCGGCTACAAGGGCTCTTCGCCCATGCACAACGACCTTCTCTCCGGCACGATCAAGCTCGCCATCGACACGCTGCCGCAGAACGTTCCCTTCATGAGGGACGGCAAGCTTCGCGCGATCGCCGTCACTTCGCCAGCGCGCGCGCCGATGGCGCCCGACGTCCCGAGCGTCCAGGAGCTGGGGCAGAAGAAGCTCGTCGCCGAGAACTTCCTGGGCATCTCCGGCCCCGCCGGACTGTCGCGCGAAGTCGTCGCTCGCGTTCATGCGGCGACCCAGAAATCGCTCGCCGACCCGAAGATCGCGCAGCGGCTCGCCGAGCTCGGCGTCCAGGGCCGCGACATGACTCCGGACCAGTTCACCGCCTTCGTCGCCGCGCAGGTGAAGGATTGGTACCAGCCAGTCAAGGACTCGGGCGCGAAGCTGAACTGATGCCCGGTATTTCCATCCACGTGGTGGACGTCTCGCGCGGCGTCGTGGCCGCGGGCATGCGAGTCGAGCTCAGCCGCCGCGACTCGTGCCTCGTAAGCGGCGAGATCGGCCGCAATGGCCTCCTCGAGCACCCGCTGCTCAGGGAGCGTTTCTCGGCCGACGCCTACCAGGCGGTCTTCCACGTCGCCGACTACTACAGGAAAGCCGGCATCAGCGTGCCCTCGCAACCCTTTCTCAACGTGGTGCGCTACGACTTCGGCCTCGACCAGCCCGACCAGCACTACCACTTGCCGTTCAAGTGCACGCCTTGGGGCTACTCGTGCTTCCGCGGGGGCGCATAGGGCTTGGAGTCGTATCTTCTTGAGTGGGTGAACCTGGCCCTGCGCTGGGCGCATGTCGTCATCGGCATCGCCTGGATCGGCGCCTCGCTGTACTTCATCTGGCTGGATAACCACCTCGAGCCTTCCAGGGACCCGCGCATCGCAGGCGAGCTCTGGGCGATTCACGGCGGAGGGTTCTACCGCGCCGAGAAGTTCAGGCTGGCGCCGCGCGACATGCCGGCGACGCTGCACTGGTTCAAATGGGAGGCCTACTGGACCTGGATGACCGGCTTCGCGCTGCTTGCGGTGATGTACTACGCCAACGCCGAGTTCTACCTCATCGACCCGCAGGTGATGCCGCTCGCCAAGCCGGCGGCGATCGGCATCGGCCTTGCTTTTCTGATCGGTGGCTATGCGATCTACGAAGGCGTGTGCCGTTCACCCCTCGGGAACAACGACGCTCTGCTAAGCGCCGTACTTCTCGCCCTTCTCATACTTGCTGCCTGGGGGCTCAGCCGCATCTTCAGCGGCCGCGGCGCGTTCATCCATTACGGCGCGATCCTCGGCACGATCATGGTCGCGAACGTCGCCCACGTCATCATTCCGGGGCAGCGCCGCATGGTCGAGGCGATGACAGCCGGACGCGAGCCGGATCCGCGCGACGGCCTCATGGGCAAGCAGAGGAGCGTCCACAACACCTACTTCACCCTGCCGGTGGTGGTGACCATGATCTCGAACCATTACGCGACCGTGTTCGGTCATCGCTGGAACTGGATTGTCCTCATTCTCCTGACCGTCGCCGGCGCGCTGGTGCGCGTCTGGTTCGTGATGCGCCACAAGGGCCGCGCGCCGGCCTGGGTCTGGATTGCCGGCGTCGTGTTCTTCATTGCTGCGGCGGGCCTTCTCGCTCCCAAGCGCGACGCCGAAGTCGCAGCCGTGCCGTTCTCCGAGGTGAAGCCCGTGCTCGACATGCGCTGCGTCGCCTGCCACGCCGACAAGCCCAGCTTCCAGGGCCTGCCCGAAGCCCCGAAGGGCGTGAAGCTCGACTCTCCCGAGCGCATCCGCGAGCAGGCGCTGAAGATCCACCAGCAGAGCGTGCTTTCGAAAGCCATGCCGCCAGGGAATCTCACCGGCATGACCGACGAAGAGCGTGCGCTGCTCGACCGCTGGTATCGGTCCGGAGCGGACGTCAAATGACTCCGAGCCAGGCGAAGAACGTTCTCGATGAGCAGGGCGTGCGGGCAGACCCGGTCCACATCGACGCCACGGCGACGCTCGTCGGCGCGCTGCTCAAAGGCACTGCCGAGCGCTTCGCCAAGCTGGCTCTGGAATCCGAGCCCGCCGGTTTCCCCACCGAACAGCGGCGCAGCGCCTCATGAAGGCGGATGAGATCCTTTCCCTTTCCTGCGTCGAGCTCGCTGCGGCGATCCGCGAGAGCCGCACCACGGCGCTGGCGGCCATGGAAGCCGTGCTCGAGCATGCGCGGACCGTGCAGCCGAAGCTCAACTGCTTCCTGCGCATCGACGAGCAGCCGGCGCTCGAGGCCGCGCGCCGCGCCGACCGCGAGCCGCCGCGCGGCCGGCTGCACGGCGTGCCGATGGCGCACAAGGACATGTATTACCGCCGCGGCGTCGTCTCGTCCTGCGGCTCGAAAATCCTTCGCGAGCGCCCGGCGCCGTCGACTGCCACCGTTCTCGAGCGGCTCGATGCTGCCGGCGCGATCCAGTTCGGCGTCCTCAATCTCACCGAGTTCGCCCTGGGCCCGACCGGGCACAATTGGCATTACGGGCACTGCCGCAACCCGTGGAACCCCGAGCGCATTCCGGGCGGCTCCTCCTCCGGCGCGGCCGCCTCAGTGGCCGCTCTGGCGAGCTTCGCGGCATTAGGCTCCGACACCGGCGGCTCGATCCGCCTGCCCGCCGCGTTTTGCGGCACCTCCGCGATCAAGCCGACCTATGGCCGGGTCTCGCGCGCGGGCGCGATGCCGCTTTCGTTCTCCCTCGACACCGTCGGCCCGCTCACCCGAACCGTCGAGGACGCCGCGCTCATCATGCAGCTCATCGCCGGTCCGGACCCGCGCGACCCTACGTCCGATCCCCGAGCCGTCCCGGACTTTGCTTCCCAACTTGAACAACCGATAAAGGGCCTGCGCATCGGCCGCCCGCGCCAGTACTTCTACGACGACTGCGACCCCGAGATCGCGGCAGCCATGGAGACCTCGCTCGAAAGCTTCCGCAAGCTCGGCGCCACCGTCGTCGACGTTGACATGCCGGATATCGCCCCGTATACCGCCGCCGGTGGCCTCATCAGCGCGTCGGAAGCCGCCGCCTTTCACGCCCAGTGGCTGCGCACCCGTCCCGACGACTATTCCGACCAGGTGCGCGGCCGCCTGCTGCAGGGCCTCGCCATCCCCGCCACGGCCTACATCGACGCCCTTCGCATGCGCGGACCTGCGCTCGCCGAGTTTTGCGCGCAAGTCTTCTCCAAGGTCGATGTGCTGCACGCTCCGGTCCTGTCCATACCGACGCCGACCGTAGTCGAGACCGACCTGGGCTGGAGTGAGCGCACCGCGGAGATTCTCGCCCGCATCACCCGTCTGACGCGCCCGGGCAACTATCTCGGCCTTCCGACCGTCTGCGCGAACGCCGGCTTTACGCGCGACGGCATGCCGATCGGCCTGCAACTCATCACCCGCCCGTTCGACGAAGTCACTGCTTTGCGCGCCGGCCATGCCTTCCAGCGCGCGACCGACTGGCACGTCCGCACGCCGCCCCTCGCGTGACTATAGCCACGAGGGAGCTTAGCGCGTTCCTCCTTGTGCTCGTCGTAATGGGCTGCGAGAGCCGCTCACAACCGTCTCGAGCGACCCTGTCCACGGTCCCGCCAAATGCAGGCTGGCTGGCGTGCACCGGAGAGTCGGTGTGCTCAGCGATCTGGCTCTCTTGCCATGGTTGGCTCGCCGTCAACCGGGGACACGAAGCGGAAGTGCAAGGCTGGTACCGGAGAGAGAACAACGACTTCCTGAGCAGGGCGGAGTGCGAGGGTGCGCCGTCGTCCCGTCCCAGCGCCACTTGTCGATTCGGCAGTTGCGCGTTGAAGCAGTAAGTTTTCTCTTAAGATGGAGCACCAATAATTCGGGAGGCACGCATGGCTGACTATGTGCTGCAGGTTCCATTGGTTGGCCAGAAGAGCGGATACGACGCAAAGCCGCTCCTCCAGCCGAATGGCCAAGGCAAGATGGAGCAACATGGTTTCATGGCCTGCTGGTACGCCTCGGCCTGCATGGTTTCCTACTATTACAAGGCAGGCCCGCGCCTAGGGCTACCGCCGGTGTGGAAAGCCGATCAAGGCCTCACGCTTGCAGCGATCGACCTCCTCGCCAAGGCCGAGGGACTGAAAGCCATTGCCAAGCCGGTCGGCGGCCTTACGGCCGACAATGTCGCTACTTTGCTGAAAACGCACGGCCCGATCTGGGCCGCGGGCCGCTTCCTGGACGGTCACCCGCAGGCGGGTCACGCGATCGTGCTCTCTGGAGTGAAGGGGCCATTCGTGCTGTACAACGACCCCTGGGAGCCCAAGGCGAAGCAGCGGGGGTGGCAGTGGATCAATGGAAATCTGCTGAACCTTCCCAACGCTCTCCTCGCAAAAGACAAAGCACGCTCATAACCTTTCCTCCGCGGGGGTAGCGGCCGCATTCATCCTCACCTCAAGGAGTTGCGCGACCGCGGACACCGCCACTTCGGCGGGATGCTTGCCCGCCTTGAACAGGCCGATCGGGGAAACAAGGCGCGAACCGTCGATGCCGCGGGCCTTGAGACGGGAACGGAACCTGGCGGCCTTGGTGTCGGAGCCGATCAAGCCGACGAACCGCGCGTCGGTGCGCTGAAGCGCGCGCGCGACGATCTCGAGGTCGAGGCTGTGGCTGTGCGTCATGACGAGGTATGAGGCGCCGGGCGGGGCGTCGTCGACAGCGAAGGCCGGCTCATCATCAATGATCACGCGTGCGGTGGTCTTCGCCGGGAACTGATCGGGGCGGGCGTCCACCCAGGTGACGCGGCAGGGAAGGCGCTCCAGTATCCGGGCGACTTCCTTGCCCACGTGGCCGGCGCCGAAGAGAAGGACATCGAAGGCGGATTCGTCCGCGTCCATTCTTTCAACTTGAGTGAAAGCGAGCGTGACGTTCCCGCCGCAGCACTGCCCTAAGGAGTCGCCGAGGACGAAACGGCGCTCCCGCGAGCTTTCGCCGGAAAGAAGCATCTCGCGGGCAATCTTGAGCGCGGTGTACTCGAGGTTGCCGCCGCCGATGGTGCCGCGGGTCTCGATTGCGCCGACCCACATGCGGGCGCCCGCTTCGCGCGGGACAGATCCGCGGGTGTCAGCGACCCGGATTTCGATGTAGCTCATGGATCGCCTTGAGGATGTTCTCGGGGGTGGCGGGCGCTTCCAGCGGAACGGGATCGCGCGAGTGGCTGGTAGAGCCGATGGCGTCGTAGATCGCGTGGAATACCGAGAGGGCGCCCATCAGCGGCGGCTCGCCGACGGCTTTGGAGCGGTGCACGATGTCGCGCACGTTCTCGCCTCTGTCCCAGAGCCATACATTGAAAACCGGCGGCGCGTCGCTTGCGACTGGGATCTTGTACGTGGAAGGCGCATGGGTGAGGAGACGCCCGTCGCGGTCCCAGACGACTTCCTCCATCGTGAGCCAGCCCATGCCCTGGATGAATCCGCCTTCGATTTGCCCACGGTCGATGGCTGGATTCAATGATCGCCCGGCGTCGTGCAGGATGTCGGCGCGCAGCAGGCGCGATTCGCCGGTGAGGACGTCGATGACCACCTCGGATACCGCCGCGCCGTAGGCGAAGTAGTAGAAGGGCGTTCCGCGCCAGCGCTCGCGGTCGAACTCGATCTCGGGCGTGCGCCAATAGCCGGTCGCCGAAAGCTGCACGCGAGCAAGAAAGGCATTGCGCACCAGCTGCGTGAAGCTGAGCGTCTTTGCCGTCCCCACCGTGACCTGATTCCTGGAAAAAACCACCTCTTCCGGCTTGACGCGATAGGTCTCGGCGCAGTGCTGGACCAGGCGGGCTTTCAGCGTGCGGCATGCGTCGCGGGCCGCCTCGCCGTATATGTCCGTGCCGCTCGAAGCCGCCGTCGGCGAGGTGTTCGGCACCTTGCCGGTGTTCGTGGCGGTGATCTGCACGCGCTCGAGATCGACTTCGAGCTCCGCGGCGACGATCTGAGCGACCTTGGTCATGAGTCCCTGGCCCATCTCGGTGCCGCCGTGGTTGAGATGCACGCTGCCGTCGGTGTAGAGGTGCACCAGCGCGCCCGCCTGGTTCATCGACTGGGCGGTGAACGCGATGCCGAACTTGACCGGCGTGAGGGCAAGGCCGCGCTTGAAAAGCACCGACGAGGCGTTGAAGGCCTTAACCGCTTCGCGGCGCCTGCGGTAGTCGGAACGGGTCTCGAGCTCGGCCACGAGCTCGGGCAGCACGTTGTCCTTCAGCACCATCCCATAGTGGGTGACGTCGCGCGGGGCCGGGCCGTACAGGTTGCGCTTGCGCACATCGAGCGCATCGAGCCCGAGCTGCCGTGCGATGCCAGCGATCAACCCTTCGGCGGCGAACATGCCCTGCGGGCCGCCGAAGCCGCGGAAGGCGGTGCTCGACACCGTGTTCGTTTTGCAGCGGTGCGAGACGATGCGCACGTTCTGCAGGTAGTACGCGTTATCGCAATGGAACACTGCCCGGTCGTTGACCGCCGCCGAGAGGTCCGCCGACAGGCCGCAGCGCGATGCGAGGATGAGGTCGAGCGCCTCGATCCGGCCTTCACGGTCGAAGCCGACGTCGTAGTGGTAAAGAAAATCGTGGCGCTTGCCGGTGCCGATGATGTCGTCGTCGCGGTCGGCGCGCAGCTTGACCGGCCGCCCGGTGGCGCGGGCAAGGAGCGCGGCGCCGACGGCATACACGGCCGCCTGCGTCTCCTTGCCGCCGAAACCGCCGCCGAGCCGCCGCAGCTCGACCGTGATTGCGGCGTCGGGCATTCCCAGCGCCGCCGCGACCAGGTGCTGGATCTCGCTCGGATGCTGGGTGGAGGAGTACACCAGCATCTCGCCCCGCTCGCCGGGAAGCGCAAACGCGACCTGCCCTTCGAGATAGAAATGCTCCTGCGCGCCGCAGCGCAGGCGTCCTTTCAGCCGGTGGATCGCACCGGACAGGCTGCTCAGGCTGCCACGTTCGCATTTCGCGGAGGGAAGCACGAACTGCTTTCTTTCCAGCGCTTCTTCGATCGTCACCACCGGCTCGAGCCGCTGGTACTCGATGTGCGCAAGGCGCGCGGCGCGGCGCGCGAGCTCCATGGTGGTGGCCGCCACGGCGAAGATCGGCTGGCCGCGGAACTCCACGCGCTCGGAGGCGAGCGCGGGCTCGTCGGGCAGCACCGGGCCGATGTTGTTGGCGCCGGGGATGTCGGCCGCGGTCAGCACGGCGACGACGCCTCGAGCTTCTCTCACCGGGCGCAGGTCCATGGAGACGATCTTTGCGTGCGCTTCGTTCGACAGGCCGAAGGCGCCGTAGAGCGTTCCCGGCGGCTCGGCGAGATCGTCCACGTAGCGCGCCTCGCCGCTCACGTGGAGCGCCGCGCTGTCGTGCGGCAACGCTTGGTGGATCACGGGACGATGTCCAGCAGCGCGCGGGCGCTTGTCCCGGCATGGAACTTCCGCAGCAGTGCCTGCGCGGCGCGGATGCGATACCAGGCCGAAGCGCGCTGATCGGAGATCGGGCTGAAGTCCTCGGCAAGGGCGGCGCAGGCCGCCTCCACGCCTCGCGGCCACGCCGCCTCGG
>WUUC01017627.1_pt1 | contig 10821 bp, 10 predicted proteins | sample 6278441 | NCBI WGS metagenome assembly WUUC01 (sample SAMN13675441, study PRJNA597444) | soil metagenome | isolation source: soil | place: USA: Washington | collected 2017-10 | reverse complement strand
GATCGGATATCGAGATCCGCGAGAGGTTCACGAAGTACCGGAGTTTCTTGCCGACCTGGTTGTGCTCCCGCATGAACGCGAGCAGCTTCGCGACGACTTGCAGATCGATCTCCTGCACCAGCGAGAGCGATTCGGCGAGCTCGATGAAAGTCGAAGGCAGGATGTGTCCGCCCGCATCGTCGCGCAGCCGCACCAGCACCTCGTGGTGCACGGCTTTCCGGTCGCGCAGTCTCACGACGGGCTGCGCGAAAAGACAGATCCGGTCGTCGTCGAGCGCGTCGCGCAGTCGCTTCGCCCAGTGTATGCGCTTGTGTGTGCTCCGCAGATTGTCCGATGCCTGGTCGAATACCACGTGGCGGTTGCGTCCCAGCTCTTTTGCCTGGTACATCGCGATGTCGACGTTGGAGAAGAGGCCCGGGACGTCGCTGCCGTCGAACGGGTAGAGCGCAATGCCGATGGAGGCGGACAGGTTCGACACGATGCGCTGCTCGGTTGCCGGAAAGCGGTAGTGCCGGATCGCATCGAGGGCGCCTTCCGCGGTGTCGCCCGCCTGCCTGCGAAGTGCATCGGGCATGTGGATCGCGAACTCGTCGCCGCCGAGTCGAAAGAGCTCGCTACCGCACGCGCGCACGACGTCGCGCAGCGCACTGCCGATCCCGACGATCAGCTGATCGCCGGTCCGGTGGCCGAAGTTGTCGTTGACGTACTTGAAATGGTCGATGTCGATGAAGAGCAGGGCGCCCACGCGCCCGTCCGCAAGCGCTTTTTCGATGCAGCATTGCAGGCTGTGGCGGTTCGGGAGATCGGTCAGCGGATCGTGCAGCGCCAGATGCTCGATGCGGCGCGTCGCGAGGTGCTGGTCGGTGATATCCCGCGCGGTGCCCCTGATGCCGAGCACGCCGCCGTTCTCGTCGTTGGTGACGCGCGCGTTAATGCCGATCCAGCGGTCCTCGCCGTTCGCGGTCAGCACGTGAGTCACGTAATTCTTCGCTTCGCCGTGCTTGCGCAGGAGCGCGAGAAAGCGCCGGTTCGAGATGTGTGCCGTGCCCGCCTCGAAGTCGAAGAAGCAGCGGCCCATGAGATCCTTCGGCGCAAGACCGAAGATGTCGTTCGCGGCGGTGTTGAGGTAGGTGAAGCGGCCCTCGGGGTCGGTCGCCCATATGAGGTCGTGCGAAGTCTCGACGAGGTCGCGGTAGCGGTTCTCGCTTTCCAGCAGGAGCTGGATGATCCGGCGCTTTTCCGCCAGCGTACGCTTGACGGTGGCGAGCTCCTGGGATGCTTTACCTGCCGCGGCGGCAGGGGCGGAAGCGGCCAATCGGTCGATCAGCTCTTTCGCGTAGCGGCGATGACCGCCGGTCGTACGAAGCGCGACGAGCACGCCCTGCTCGTCCCAGCGGCGAAGCTTCTGGATGGGGATCCCGAGGAGCTCGGAAACTTCCTGGATGCTGTATTCCATGCGTTACGCCGTGCCATCTCGCGGGACGGCATCGGGCGAATCTCCCTCGAAGCGTGCGCGACGCCCGGCCGAGCAGTGTATCAATAAAACTGCGCGCCGTTGCGCCGCTTAATGGACCTGCTGCGGTTCCTGAAGGCCGTTCTGGCGCGACACCAGGCGCTGCATGAGCTTCAGATCGCGCACATTGATGCGCAGCGCGGCGTCGACCCAGATACGGACCACGTCGAGCAGCTCGTCGAAGGTGACGCCGTGAACGCGGCGGCGGGTCGCTGCAAGCGCTGCGAGTCCGTTGCGGCTCCGGCTGCGTTTTCTCACGAGCGCGGCGACTTCTGCTTCTCCCTGGCCGTCCTCCGCCACGACATCGACAACGCGGAGCGCGTGCATCTCATCCGCCGTGTAAATCTTGCCCCCGCTGATCAGCGCTTCGGCGCCTTTCTGGCCTATTTTGCGGTCAAGAAACGAATAAGCGCCCATGCCTGGAAACATGTTGAAGAGCACTTCAGGGAAGCCGAAGCGCGCACTTCTTTCGGCGATGATGAGGTCGGACGAGAGCGCGGCTTCGAACCCGCCGCCCAGGCATTCGCCCTGAACCAGGGAAACGGTCGTGACGCCCGGCAGCTCGTGCGCGATGTAATTGCGATACAGCACGTCGATGCAGGCACGGCCGTAGCGCGTGAGCCCGGCGCGGTCCTGCGATCCAATCAACTCCTTGAAGAGGTCGAGGTCGCCGCCCAGATTGAACACGCCGCTCATGCCCGAAGCCAGCACCACGTACTCGATCGGGGTTCGCTCCCCTTCGCACTGAATGACGCCGTCGCTTTGCGCGAGAAACTCGTAGTATGCGCGGATGTCGGCCAGCAGTGCCGGGTTGAAGCACGGCCGAGGTTCAGCGGTCCAGCGCGACCAGATCGCCCGCGTCTCTCGGTCGAACCGTGCAGTGAGCTGTGAAGAGAAACTGAACTCGACCCCTTGCGGGACCAAAGCGGAAGGCGGGCTCTGCCGTGCTTCCAGAATGGCGGCAGGAATATGCATTTCCATGATCTATTCTCCCGGGAGTGGCCGCTGCGGGCTCGGTTGACTGTTTTTTGGACGATTACAATCCAGCACTCCGCAAAAAGCAAATCTAACAATATGATAGGTTTCGTTTTTCCGGTTGAGGAAGCCATGCCTAAGCGCGTTCGGCGTCGTGCGCAGCAAAGCCGCGCCGCGTTTGACTCGCAACCGCAGACACGATAAAAGCTCACTCGAAAACTCAAAGAGTTAAACCGAGTACTTAATGTGACACGCACGATCTCGCGCTGGCTCCTGCGCGTGTTGTACCGGGTTCGCGTCGAAGGCGATCCGGCAACGCTTGCACGCGGACCGACGCTGGTCGTCTCGAATCACGACTCACTCATCGACGGCGTCCTGCTCGCGCTCTTTCTGCCCGGGATAGCGACCGTCGCCGTCAGCGCCGAGGCTTTTCGTTATCCGCTCGTGCGCTTATTCAGGCGCGCAGTGCACTTCGTCGTGCTCGATACGGGCCGGCCGCTCGCCCTGAAAGCCCTGATCCGCCAGGTGCAGAGAGGCGAAGCCGTCGTGATTTTCCCGCAGGCGCGCGTCTCGACGACGGGCACCGTGATGAAGGTCTACGACTCCGCAGGCGTCATCGCGGCGCGCTCCGACGCGCAGATCGTGCCGGTCCACGTGAGCGGCACGATCCAGACGCGGCTCTCGGCCGTCGGTGATGCGTGGCCGCGCCGGCGCTTTCCGCGCGTCGTTCTGACAGTGCAGCCGCCGGTTCGCATCGCTGCCACGCCGCATCTCGACGCGCGCGCGCGCCGGCGCCAGCTCGCCGACGAGATGCTCAAGGTCATGCAGCGGATGCTGTTCGACTCACGGCCGCGGCAGACGCTGTTCGAGGCTTTCGTTGCGGCAGTCGAGCTGCACGGACGCTCACGCATCATCATCGAGGACGCGCGGCAGCAACCGGAGTCCTATGGCGCGCTGCTGAAGACGACACTGGCCATCGCACGTCTTGTCGGACGCGTGAGCGCAGAAGGTGAAAGCGTGGGCGTGATGCTGCCCAATCTCTCGACGACCGTCGCACTCGTGCTCGGCCTTACCGGGGCGCGTCGCGTCGCGGCGATGCTGAACTACAGTGCCGGACCCGATGCGATGAACGCCGCGTGCGTTGCCGCCGGCGTCCAGACCGTACTCACGTCGCGCCGGTTCGTGCAGGCGGCACGGCTCGAAGCGAGCGTGAAAGCGCTGCGCGGAGTGAAGCTCGTGTACCTCGAAGACCTGCGCCAGACCCTCGGCTTTGCGGACAAGCTCTGGATCGCGAGCGCCCTGCTGCGGCCGCGCGCCGCGATGCGGGCGCAGGATCCGTCAGCGATCGCGGTCGTGCTGTTCACGTCGGGCTCCGAGGCGCGCTCGAAAGGCGTCGCGATTTCGCACGACGCGATGCTCGCCAACATGGCGCAGATGCGCGCCGTCATCGACTTCGGCCCCGGCGACAAATACCTGAACGCGCTGCCGATGTACCACACGTACGGCCTCACCGCCTGCACGCTGATGCCGTTGCTCACCGGGACATCGCTGTTCCTGTACACGACGCCGCTCCACTATCGTTTGATTCCCGAGTTCGCGTATACGCGCGATTGCACGTACATCTTCGGCACGAGCACCTTTCTGGGCCATTACGCGCGGCAGGCGCACCCCTACGATTTCCATTGCGCGCGCGTCGTGGTATCGGGAGGCGAGAAGCTGAACCCTGAAGTTGCCCAGTTATGGCTGGACAAGTTCGGTCTGCGGATCATGGAGGGCTACGGCGCGACCGAGTGTGGCCCGGCGATGGCGCTCAATACGCCGCTCAACTACCGCAGGGAAACGGTCGGCCGTTTTCTTCCGGGAGTGGAATGGCGGCTCGTCGCAGTTCCGGGAATACATCGAGGCTCGGCCCTGCACGTGCGCAGCCCGACGCTCATGACAGGCTACTACTTCTACGAACAGCCGGCCGTGCTGCATCCGCCACGCTCCGAGGTCGGTGAGGGCTGGTACAACACGGGTGACGTCGTCGAGATCGATGACGAGGGATATGTGACCATCGTCGGGCGCGTGAAGCGCTTCGCCAAGATCGCCGGCGAGATGGTGTCGCTCGAGCTGGTGGAGCGTATCGCATACGCAGCGGCGCCCGAGCACAAGCATGCGGCGACCGTCGAGCAGGTGAGCGGCAGCGGCGAGAGCACAGTCCTCTTCACGACCGACGCGCGGCTCGACCGCATCGCGCTCGTACGAGCCGCACGCCAGATGGGCGCGCAGGATCTCGCGGTCGCGCGACGGATCGTCAAAGTGGCATCGCTGCCGCTTCTGGGCAGCGGAAAAACTGATTACGTGACGCTGTCTTCATTGGCAAAACAGAAGGTCGTGTGATCTCCGGAGGCTTGCGCGCAAGCAGCCCTCAGGCCGCACGCGCTCGATTACGGCTCGCCCCCGTCGGCTCGACGCAGCTGCCGCTTTCCCAGACTTGCGCCGGCGCTCAGAGCGTGGAACTTGTGCACGGACAACGCTGAGTCCTTGTAGCAGCATGCCGCATTGACCACCTGGTCCCCACGACCAAGGTTGCGTTGGAGGCTGTCATCGCATTCTGCTTGCCGTGCCATCGACTGACCGAAAAGCCCACGAAGCTTCCGCCGCACAAGGGTTTGCGCACCGACGGCATGCAGCAACATCCGGACGGCACGCTCCAGCGTTTCCAGTGCCGGAAGTGCGGGAGGCGGTGGGAACGCATCGTGCCCAAACCGTACTTTCGAGGGCGGCCGCTGATCTGGCGGGTTGTCTGACGACGCGAGCCTCGCTTGTGCCATCACCCGAAGCTCGGCGCGTAAGCTTGATCCCGGAACCGAGTGCGGGTTCGTAGTGGACGGGAATAGGTTTTCGCGTTCCGCTGTTATAGCATACGCGGACCGTTGACAGCTCCGCCGCCCAATCCTTGAACAGGAGTATCGATGAACCCGAGATTGTTTGTGCTCGCACCTGTCGCGATGATCGCTGCGGCCTCGTCGTGGCCGGTTTATTCACAGGCGAAACCGGACGTGCTCGTGAGGCAGCGCCAGGCCGCGATGGTTTTGCAGGGCAAGTATTTCTACCCCATACGCGCCATGGCGCAGGGCAAGGCGCCATACGACGCCAAGACTGTCGCGCGCAACGTGGGCTTTCTCGATGCTCTGAGCCGCATGCCGTGGGACGGCTTTACGCCGGCCACGAAAGGGATCGAGAGCCGTTCGACTCCAGCGGTTTTCACCGACGCGGCCAAGTTCAAAGAGGCGCAGGATCAGTTCATGGCCGAGTCGTCCAAGCTCACCGAGATGGTCCGGAAGGGCGGCGACGAAGCGGGCACGCGGCAGCAGATCCTCGCGGTGGACAATAGCTGCAACAGCTGCCATGACTCCTTCAGAGAGCGCCGCTAAAGCTCATCCGGCTCTACCAACCCCGCTGCGGCGGGGTTTGTTTTTTCGATGGGCATGCAGTGGCATCGTGCTGCTCGCATGCGCGGCTCCGCAATCGTTCGCACAGGGACAGGGCGATCCCAAGCGCGGCGAGTACATCGCGAGCGCCGGCGGCTGCATCGGCTGCCACACCGAAGAGCGAGAAGGCGCTGCGGTATACGGCGGCGGTCGTCCAATCAAGACCCCGTTCGGTACCTTCTACGGTCCGAACATCACACCTCACGCGAGCGCGGGAATCGGCAAATGGACTGAAGCCGATTTTGTGCGAGCGATGCGGCGAGGCGAGCGCCCGGACGGCGCGAGCTACTATCCGGCGTTTCCGTATACATCGTTCACGCGCATCACCGACGCCGATCTGCGAGACCTATGGGCGTACCTCCGATCGGTTCCGCCGAGCGACCGCGGGAATCGCGCGCACGAAGTCGGGTTGATCTACCGCTGGCGGCCCCTGGTCACGGTATGGAAATGGCTGTTCTTCAATCCGGGCGCGTTCGCCGCCGATCCCAAAGTCTCGCCGGTCGTGAACCGCGGCGCGTATCTCGTCAACGCGCTCGGGCATTGCGGTGAATGCCATACGCCGCGGAATTTTCTCGGCGCGTCGTCGAGCGGCAAGCTGCTTGGCGGCGGCCGCACGCCCGACGGCAAACGTATCCCGAATCTCACGCCCGCACGCTTGGGCCAGTGGAACGACGGTGAGCTGAAAGAATACCTGACGAGCGGCACCACGCCCGACGGCGACTCGGCCGACAAGACGATGGGCGAGGTGATACGAAACACCACGAGCCGACTGACCCCGGCCGATCTCGGCGCACTTATGGCGTATCTGCGCTCGGTGCCCTCGGTTGCCGAGGTCCGGAACGCGAAATAACGTCGGGGCTGCGGTAGCTCAGTCGCCGCTGAGCGGCCGCGAGCGGCGCCCGCGCTTCACGTCCGCTCGCCGCTTCTTTTCCTCGAGTCGACGCTCGCGCGAAGCACGCGTGGGCACTGTTGCCCGCCGCGCTTTCACCGGCTGCGCGGCTTTCCGCACGAGCTCGATCAGCCGGGCCAGCGCATCCGCTCGATTGCGGCTTTGCGACCGGAAGCGCTCCGCCGTGATGACGATGGTCCCGCTCGCCGTCGCGCGCGTACCGGCAAGGCGTAGCAGGCGCGTGCGCACCGGCGCGGGAAGCGACGCCGAATTGAGGGCATCGAACCGGAGCTGGACGGCGGTGGCAACCTTATTCACGTTCTGGCCGCCGGGACCGGAAGCGCGGACGAAGCGCTCCTCGATCTCGGCTTCGTCCAGCGCGATTTGTTGGTTGACTCGTATCATCGAAGCGGCGCGAATTCGATGGGCGTTTCGCGGCGGCGCGTGCCCTTGAATGTACAATGGACGATGTTATCAGCACGCCCCAAGGATCCGTCATGAAGACCATCACCATCCTCGCTCCCATGATCGCTGCCTCACTCGCGGGCGCAGCTCACGCACATCACGGCTGGAGCGAGTACGACAGCTCGAACACCTTGAAGCTCGCGGGTGTGATCAGGGAAGCGGGTTACGAGCATCCGCACGGGCACGTGCAGCTCGAAACGCCCGGCAAGACGTGGCTCGTCGTGCTTGCGCCGCCGTCCCGCATGAACGCACGAGGCCTCTCTCCGGCCGAGCTCAAGGCAGGCGTCAAGGCTGAAGTGGTCGGCTACGCGAACCGCAAGAAATCCGAAGAGATGCGCGCCGAGCGCATCATGATCGGAGGCAAGACGATCGAGCTGCGCTGATGCAGTCTGCCGCAGGCGGCGCTCTCGGCGCGCTCGAATCGTTGCCGATCGCGGTCGCCATGCGGCACGATTTGTGGCTTTATCCGTCGGTCGAGATCGCGCACATCGCGGGCTTCGTGGTTCTGGTCGGTTCGATCGTCGTGCTCGATCTGCGTCTTCTCGGTCTTTCACGCGGTATCCCGGTGAGCCTGCTCATCCGTCACGTCGTGCCCTGGAGCGCCGGTGCGCTGCTCGTCATCGTGCCGAGCGGGCTGCTCATGTTCGTCGCTCATGCGTCCGATTTCCTAACGAATCCCGCGTTTCAGATCAAGCTTGCGTTGATCCTGACGGCGCTCGTGAACGCGGGACTCTTCCACACCCGAGCGCGCCGGTCGCTCGTGGCCTGGGATCGCGAGGTCCGCGTGCCCGGGTTCGCGCGGTTGCACGCTGCAGCTTCGATCGCGCTCTGGCTGGGCGTGCTCGCGTGCGGCCGTCTGCTCGCCTACGTATGAGCCCGCGCCTCGGCTATGCCGCCGGTTTTCTCGTCTGCGCGGGGCTGCTCGGTTTCGCGCTGTACCTGCAGTACGTGGAGCATCAGGAACCGTGTCCGCTTTGCATCCTGCAGCGCTTCGCATTCATCGCAATGATGGCGGTATTTCTCGTCGCCGCGCTGCACGGCCCGAAACGACGCAGTGCAGCGGTTTATAGCGCGCTGCTCCTCATCATAGGCGGCGTCGGTGCCGCGATCGCCGGGCGTCAGGTGTGGTTGCAGCATCTGCCACCCGACAAAGTACCCGCGTGCGGACCGGGCCTCGAATACATGCTCCAGCAATTCCCGCTCGCGCAGGCGCTACAGAAAATATTCGCGGGATCTGGCGAGTGCGCTGAAGCGGGGTGGCGCTTTCTGGGCCTGACGATCGCGGGCTGGTCGCTGGTGTGGTTCGTCGTTCTGGCGCTTCTTGCCGTATACGCGGCCACGCGAGCGCGGCGTCAGCGCTCGGAACGCCGCTAGTCCGTTCGCGCACACGCGAGCCGCTGGGCGCGGCGGGCGTGTAGCGTCGTCAGGCCGGGATGTCCGGCGTCAACTGTCGTTCGAGCAAAGCGATCTGGTCCTTCAGATGAAGCTTGCGCTTCTTGAGGCGTTGCAGCTGGAGCTGGTCTTGGTTGGGGCTTTGGGAAAGGCGGGATATGACGTCATCGAGGTCTCGGTGCTCGAGGTGCAGCTGGTCGATTCGCTGCCGGAGCACTTCACCGTCGGTGGTATGTATCATGGGCACTTCCTCCATACCGACTTTGACGCCCCCAGTATAGCCCCAAAAAAAGCAAAAAACGAGGTTGTCCGGAGCGGTCGCTCAGCGCTTGCCGCGAGCTTTTTTTAACAGACTGTTTTTGCAGTCAGTTCACATGACCGGCGCACCGCGCCGATCCGGGAGAAATGCGATGTCGCTCGTGCTTCACGTGAACGGCGCCGATCGGGAAGTCGCGGCCGACGCCGAGACGCCGCTGCTGTACGTCCTGCGTAACGACCTCAAGTTGAAAGGCGCGCGCTACGGCTGCGGCCTCGGGCAGTGCGGCGCGTGCACTGTGATCATCGATGGCAAAGCGGTGCAGTCGTGCGACGTGCCCGTCGGCGCGTCGCTCGGGAAAGCGATCACCACCATCGAAGGCATCGCGAAAGCGGGCGAGCTCCATCCTCTGCAGCGCGCGTTCATACGCGCGCAGGCCGCGCAGTGCGGCTATTGCGTGACCGGAATGATCATGAGCGCGAAAGCGCTGCTCGACTCGACACCCAATCCGTCGGAGGCGCAGATGCGCGCCGCGCTCGACGGCAATCTCTGCAGGTGCGGCACGCACGCGCGCATCCTCAAAGCGATACGCACGGTGGCGTCCGGAGCGACGACATGAGCGCCCCGGCGCCGGCGCCGCGAAAGCTTCCGGGCAGCCTTGAAACCAATCGGAGTCTCGATCTGTGGCTCGCGATCAATCGCGATGGGACTGTCACGGTGCGTCCTGGAAAGGTCGAGATCGGGCAGGGCATTCTCACTGCGCTCGTGCAGATCGTCGCCGAGGAGCTCGACGTTGCCGTTGCGCGCATCCGCCTCGTCGCTGCGGCCACGACGCTGAGCCCCAACGAAGGCATCACGTCTGGGAGCCGCTCGATTCAGGAAAGCGGTATTGCGCTGCGCTTCGCTGCGGCCGAGACGCGGGAGCTGCTGCTTTCGCGTGCAGCGGAGCGCCTCGGCGCATCCCTCGAGCAGCTCACCGTTCACGACGGCGTGATCAGCGCCCGCAGCGGTGGCACGGTCACGTACTGGGAGCTCGCCGATGACGCGCTGTTGCGACGCGAAGCGACTGCCGAAGCGCGGCCCAAAACGGCGGCCGAGTACACGCTGATCGGGCGTGGGCTCGAGCGGATCGACATTCCGCCGAAGGTCCGCGGCGATCCGGTTTACGTTCACGATCTCGACCTGCCGGGCATGCTGCACGGGCGCGTCGTGCGGCCGCCGGCGCCGGGTATGTCGCTCGTAAGCTTCGACCAAAGCGAAGTGTGCTCGATGACCGGCGTTGTCGCGGTTGTGCGCGACGGTTCTTTTCTCGGCGTCGTCGCCGAACGCGAGGAACAGGCAATACGTGCCGCGCGCCGACTCGTTCGCGTCGCGAAGTGGGACGGCGAACCGAAGCTGCCCCCCACACCGGATCCGCGCTATTTGCTCGATTGCGAAACCGAGGACGAGCTCGTTGTAGAGAAGGGGACTTCCCCCGCGGGGGCGCTGCGCACGTTCAGCGCCGAGTACTCGCGGCCGCACATCGCGCACGCTTCGCTCGCGCCGTCGTGCGCCGTCGCGGAACTGCGAGACGGCCGCTATACCCTCTGGACCCACAGTCAGGGCATCTTCCCGTTGCGCGCCGATCTCGCCACGGCGCTCGGCGTTCCGGAGAGCGACATCGTCGTCCTGCACATGGAAGGCGCGGGCTGTTACGGACACAACGCCGCCGACGATGTGGCGTGCGATGCGATGCTCCTCGCGCGCGGCGTGCCAGGCCGTCCGGTGCGGCTGCAATGGATGCGCGAAGACGAATTCGCATGGGAGCCCTACGGCTCGCCGATGGTCGTGCGCATGCAGGCGGTCCTCGATGGCG
>WUUC01193155.1_pt1 | contig 10823 bp, 15 predicted proteins | sample 6278441 | NCBI WGS metagenome assembly WUUC01 (sample SAMN13675441, study PRJNA597444) | soil metagenome | isolation source: soil | place: USA: Washington | collected 2017-10 | reverse complement strand
GGCGCAGCCTGGTAGCGCACTTGCATGGGGTGCAAGGGGTCGGAGGTTCGAATCCTCTCGTCCCGACCATTTAAATCAAAGCTTTATAGGCGTCCTGCCGTAGCAAAGCCCATTTCCAGCTACAGTTTCAGCTACAGCTCCCTAAAAAAATTCTTTTGCCCTGCTGAGTTTCTCGGCGTTTGCCAAGGAATGGCCTTGCTATCCAACGACAGCGGCGAGGTAGCATCTGCTGAACGAACAAGGAGGTTTGCAACATGCTAATTCTTAGGCGTCGCGTCGGCGAGACGATCCACATTGGCAATGACGTGACCGTTAGAATTCTGGGCGTGAAGAGGAATCAGGTCCGCGTTGGCACCAACGCACCTGCAGAGGCGCCGGTTAACCGTACTGAGATACTTGAGCGGGTCGCTGGCCAGAAAAATCGCGTGTCTTCCCTCACTGACGTTGGTGTGAGCCAAATTGCAATCGACGATCTGTCGACGCAGGCAGAATCATGAGCCGGCAGTCTCAAGACGTGGTGAACCAAAGGATTTTGCAGTCGAGGATGCAAAACGACCGAATCAAAGGCTTGCTCCCGACGGGATCTGCTCCCTCACTCAGAGCGGATTTCGCGCGCTGTGCTATTGATCTTGCGCTAGAACATCATAGTGCTCTCATCAGAGTTACAGAAGCTGGTGAGCATGGCACCGCGGGTGCACTGTTGAGGCCGCTGCTGGAATCTTCCACGGCGGCCTTTTGGCTGATGTACGTCGCAAGCTGCGCAGAAATTCAATCTTTGCCAACGACTGCGGCAGTCGAAAATGGTAGCGCCGATATTCCGATGTTGGGGGAAATGGCGAATTCCCTCGTTCGAATATTTCCCCCAATCCAAACCATTGTTGACGGACTTAAAAAGGGAGGTCAGGCGAAGTGGTTGCACAAATACACACATGGAGGCACACCACAACTAACTCGCCGAAATAGCGGTTGGACAGAGCGCGAGGTAATGCTGACTCTAGTCAGAGCAGACACGTTTGCTATTCTCGGTGCCTGCTTGGAAACAGCAATCGAACCGAATAAGGCTCTAACAGAGTATGGGTTTGGTCGAAGGGATGAACTCGGAAGTGAATTTACTGCTGCCGCCGGCTTGCCTCCAATTCCGCGACAGCCACATTTTCTCCCTGACGTTTTGACGGATGGATGCGGTCCGCCCTTTCATTCTGCATAGAGGAGACCTAAAGCGTGGTTTACACCGTGCTCGTCTTTCTCACGATATATCGAACATGCAGGCGAGTGCGACCGTGATGCAGCATCATTGCGCTAGCAGAGTTGCGAAGCGTAATTATTTAAGTCCGCCGCAGTTCTGCTGGGAGGAAGGCATCAATCTCCGCATCAGTGAACGTCATGTCTTCCTGCTTCTGCAGCGCATCTTGAGCCTTTTTATATGCTTGATATGTTGTGCTCGGAGAGCCGCTGTATACGCTGTGCAACTGCTCCAAAAGCGCATCTCGTTGAGTTTGAAGCTGACCCAGCGGTTTCTCTTTCATCGCGAGGTCTGTAAGTAGTGCCAAGTACTTCTCGCGTATCAACCATAGGTCGTTTGCAGCCTGTTTGTGCTTCTGTGCCAATTCGCCGAGATCGTAGTTCTTTGTGTAAGAGTTGAGAATGAGAAGGCTAACGGAGATGACCAGCCCGAACGCAGCCCCGAGGCGCTCAGTACCGAAGATTACGCCAACAAATCCTGCTGTCGTCAGCGCTGACAACACGATCTGCCATAGCTTTATGGTAGCCAGTCTCGACAGAAGAATGTCTGCGCATTTCTCATGCGTTTTGTGTGAATACACAACTCGTCCGTAGCATTCACGGAGTTGTCCTTCGAGTACACGCCGCGACGAGTCTGTATCTTCAGTCTGGGAATGAAGTTCCAAAAATTTCTCTCCACTTTTGCTTCGCCGACCACTCACGTTTGGGAGTGGCGAGTTCGTGTTCGATAGCCTCGGTGGAAATGTTGTAACACCTTCTGGCTTTGTATTGAAAAAGGCCCTTTCCGGTTACATGTTGCCCACTCCCAGGCGCTTTCCAATACTGCTGATCGTCAGGCTGGGTGGCCATCCAATCGAAAAAATCCCTGCACATTAGGTCGTAGTAGAAATAGGATTTGTCACGGTGTCGGTATGTTTCTATGAATTGATATGCCAATGAATCGATCAACAGGCCACCCATAGGTACATCCCATTTTTTCTTCCATGCTCGCATCATGCGGCAGAGTGGGATCAGGTTGTAGTTGCAAACGTTGTTACGAGTTCGGATTGCATCGATTTCCGGCCGCGGGTTAGTCACTAACCACCTTCCACCATTGTTTGAATCGGGAAACGTGTAGCTGCCTGCAGTATTTATGAACACTGGAACAACCTCAAAGGTGATCCCGTCTTGAAATGATACGGATACAACTTGGCCATCGGCACCGACGTCGGTACTGGGATATGTTTTTCTCATCGATGCCCGGACGGCTTGGAGCAAGGCGGACTGTCCATTGCCGGTGTAACCGTTGTATTGTTGGTACAAAGCCGACGGCAATTCAAAAACCACGTCGAGGTCGCTGATACCAGCTATGGATGTGTCCCTCCCATATGACCCTACGTACAGGCTGTGAGACGTATCCGAAGTCGTATTCCAAAAATCAGTGTTCAGCCGTCGGGTGATCGCTTTGTAGCGCGATGAAATCGTGCCCCCATCCTGAATACGGATATTCGAGCAGAACGTGCTGAACCAATCGGCGATCCCCATTCCTTGAGCTTCCTGGGTAGGGTAGGGGCAATCTTACACCTATAGCCCTCGTGGCAATCAAGGCCCGCCGCCAGATGCAATCTCCGCGGGCTCTCGGAGCGGCAACGGCCGAGCATCCGTCTGGAGTGCATGACTCGCGTCACGCCCGCCGCACCTCAAGCAATCAACTATGGCGAGGGGAGAGCCACAGAGAGAATCGCTTGCGGATTCAGTATGGCCATGCCGAGCCGGATCTCGGCCAAGAGCGTGACCATATTTTTGATGAAATTATCCCGGTCCTGAGTTGACGCGAGCACCGTCGGCTGTTCACGATCAAGAATCAGCACCGCATTGGGATCGAGCACGAGCGCCGTGCCCTGCGGCACCGATGGCGTCGTCACTCGCTGGAGATTCCAGAAGCTCGACTGATTCGGGGCTGCCCAACCGCCCGCGACATACTTGCCGTCTGTAGCACGCTCAGAGACGATCTTAAACGCGTCTGACGGGTGCATGATCGTCAGTGACGGTTGCCACCCGGCGACCTCTAGCAGCACTGCAGCTTCGCCTACGGCATCCACGGGATGTGTTGCAGTGACCACTGCAGGCGTTGCAACCGTGAGCAGTCCCTTCAGTCGCTTACCGACGCCCGTGCCGTTGATGAGTTGATGTTCAACTTTCTTCAGCACGCCGTAGCGCATCAATTGCTCAAGCCACTGTTGCAGCATTGGAGCATCGCTGAGCACTTGCTTCGAGGTACGAATCCAATGCGCGATGGTGACGATGTTCGTGATCTGCAACCCGAATTCAGGTGAGCTTTCGGGCTTCTCTGCTCCCTCGGTGAGCTGATAGTCGGCGGCATCGGCGTAGTCGTCAGATAAGGACGGATGCTCAAGCGACGCCGCCGCAAATGGCACGCTTGGCAAAACTTCAAGCAGTCTCAGTGACCGAGACGGTAAGCCGTAAATCCCGGGCGCTCGCGATGGAGCTGTAGGAAAGCCGCTCAGGTTATCCGGCGTCAGAGACGTGATTGCTTTCGACAGTGTCCGCAACGATGCGTGCGCGGTGAGCACGGTCTTGCCCGGTTGATCTATCAGCGGGCGCAGCAAGTCTGATTTGGCCGCCATCGCTGCGAGCGGACTGTCGCCACCATCGACATACGATGGCGCGCCACCCGAGGATCGCGCCAACTTTTGCTCGACCTCCGATAGCCGCGCTTGTAGCTCGATGTTCTTTGTGTTGCATGCCTTTATCTCTCGCTGAGCATCGGTCGTGAAGGTTTTTATTTCGGTGCCGATGCGACCAAGTTGTTGTGTGGCCTGTTCGAGTTCGTTGCTGGAATGATCGTGCGCCTTGATGGCGAGTGCATTGCTGGAATAATTCATAAAAACCTCGATGCGTTGATTGTTTACTACAAAACGACACACACGCATCCCCTGCTCCCGCAGAGATGAGGCGACAAACTACACTGAAAAATCCACAGCTCCCGTCGTCAATTACAGTATTGAATGGTGCAGGCAAATGATCGCTTGATTGCGAGATTTAAACAATTTCGTTATCGCGAAGTACACCCTCAAGCTAAGCAATGCCCGTCACGTGCGTGTAAATGGGATGTGTGAGGGCCGTACCTTTATTCTCAAATCAAGCTGCTTTATGAGATGAGTGACTGACCTGAATCGAGCTGTCATGCGTGGGCTGGGCCCGACTATGATCCAGTCGACACACTTCAGAACATCAAAACTAGCTGCTAGCGTTCGTTTGTAGGGGACGATGAGTCCGTCGCGATTGTAAAATCCTGTTGGCAGTACTTCGTGCATGCGTCTGAACAGGTCAATGACGCTCAACCTGCATTCATTCTCCTCGCTGAAATGCTGATTTTTGGTATGAATCAGATATTCCAGCAGAGCCTCCAGTGGACCATGGAGAAGGCTTGCAATCGGACTGCTCATCGTTTTGCTATTGAGGTCTAGCTTAGAAACTGCGTCAAGATGCTCTTTGTAAGACTGAACAAAGGCATCCTCATGCGCCAACACTCGGTCCTTAAGTTTGTTATCTGGAGTGTAGTGCACGTCTTGCAGCTTGTAGATAAAACCTCCGGTGGCGTTCGCTTTCTCAATCTCGGCAAGCAATTTCTTTTTGCTGAACTGCAGGGCGTATCCACCGTCGGGCCCATATCCCCGCCATTGACTTAGAAGCCCATGAGTGAAGTCTTCGTGGGAGCTTGGCTTGCAGAAGCAAGTGATATACGCGCACAACGAGCTAAGAGATGACGACGTGATGGTTTGCTCGAACCCCTTTGCGTACTCGCGTATATCGACACCCCGGCTCCTGAAAGTTTCTACCAGAGGGTCATTTGCGCGTATTAGTTCATGTGTGGCAGTCCAGAAAAGTGGGGACAGAACACCTTTGCCCGTGGCCAACTCGGACTCGTCGTTTGCGCAGTAGTATGCCGTGCTCCACAGTTCCCCCGAACGAAGAATGCCAATAAGTCCAGCCGCTGTTGTGTAATGAAAGATGGCGTCTTCACGTGTAGCCTCGGAGTAAGGCGGTGAGGTGTGACTCGGCATGTCAGCCATGTTAATTAACTCTCTCCTGCCTTGGGCCCGGCAGATAGCCAGGTACGGATATGCTTGGCTATTTGGGCAGCTTTCGAGCAAGTGTGTCAACGTCCCATAGTTTTTGAAGGGGCCTATTCTTTCCTCGCTACATTAGATGGATCGGCACTAACGCTCAGAACCCGATGCGGCTTGCCTTCGATGTCGATCAAGTCGAGATGCACAAGCGACTGGTCGTTGACACCGACCGTCATGCCCAGCGACATCAACGCGCCGCCGACTGCGACGGCGTGGGCCATCGCTGACTTCTCGTGTTCCGGCATTGTCTCAAGCAGCTCTTGCATCGCATCGGCTGCAGCACGCGCAAAGGCGATAGTCTTTTTCACAATACCTCCTGCTCCATTCCTGCCCCTTGGTCAAATTCGATCCCCCCGGTGGTTTTATAGCGCGTGTGATTTTTTAGGGGGGCAACGGTTCTGCTTTGAAAAAGTGGCTAGTTTGCATGTGCCCTCTGTCGGTCTCGCGTTTCGCGTTTTCAAACACTGCGGGTTCGTGATCGCTGCCGAGCTGATCGAGCGGCCCCGCTGGTGTGCCAGACACGCACGACCGAATCGGATGAGGTCGCCGGATTCCGAAGTTCCGAGATCTAAGATCTCTCGGAACATTCGGAACCTATCCGGTATCCGTTTCGGAACGTTTCGGAACGTTCGGAACATCACAGTGACTGCCTGTTGACCGTGTGTCCGCCAACCGACGTAGTCAGCACGCCCGCATTCACGAGCCAGTTCAGGACTTCAGGTTTACGCTTGGAAGTGACACCTTGCCGCTTGAGAAGCGCGCCAAGGTCTGGACTCGCGATGACCAGATCGGAAGGGTTGGCGCGCGCCCACTCTCGCAGGGCAACCAGGGCGGAAGTCTGATTCGCACCCATTGCTTTGGGTTTAGTGGCCGGGGCGTCGGCGTCATCCAGCACGAGCGTGGTGACTGCCTCGTTGTTCTCATCGACATATCCCAGATCCATCACGCGCGCGGTGTAAGCGATGGGCGGCAGCGACTCGCTATCCTTGAAGCGCTCGCGGCTGATCGTGACGAGCATTCCCTTTGCATCCGGTCGAGCGACGATGTACTCAGCGTCGGGGTTCGACATCAGCGAGTACGCGCCCCGTGGTCTTGTCGCGTCGCCGTGACCGGTATGGGCAACCAGGAGCACAGTCGCTTGAAGCGCGTCGCGGAGCTGCACGGCGAGTCGGCTGAGGAATGCGGCGGCGAGCGAGTTGTCGTTCTCGTCCAGTCCCGGCGAATACTTGGACATCGTATCAATGAGGATTACGGCTACCTTGAATGGTAGAGCGGCTATGTCCGCCTTGACCTGAGTCAGCACTTCATCGCAGTTGAGATTCAACGGTCGCTCAATCGCATGTACCTTGAACTGGCGTACATTGGCACTTGGGGCGTGAGCCCGCATCCATCCGTCGATCCGCCGTCCCAGCCCACCGCCCTCCGCAGACAGGATGTAAGCACCACGGCCCGCCTTAGCGGCGAGCATCACCCAGTGCAAGGCGATGAACGACTTGAACGTGCCGCGCGGTCCGGCGATGACTGCTAGAACGAGCGCTTCGAGCACCTTCAACAGCAACCAATCGGTCGAACGTTTATCGGCGACGATGGCGGCAATGTGTCGCGACCTGATTTTCTCGATAGCGACCGGATCATCCTCATCAGCGTATGCAGACAACGGCGGAGATTCCCGCTTAAACGCGCCCGCGTCACCGTTCGCTTTCGCCCGCTTCTTCGCGAGTTCCGCGTTAGCCTGTTGTTCAATCGTGCTGCTCATAGGCAAGCCTCAACAGCGCTACGAATCCGGCCGGCGGCAAGCGCCACACGGTTGGCATCTTCCGTGGTGATTGTGTGGCCCGCGATGACTGCATCGGCGGCGACAGCAACGACCAGCGCTTCATGCGCGACGGTCTGCACCGCCTCCAGAACCGCATGCCAGTGTCGCGCTCGTTGCGGATGCCGCGGTTCGCTCGGTGCGCGATGCGATTCTGGAAACAGGTCGCGCAGTTGCAGGCCGACAGCAGCGACGACATCAGTAGCGCCACAGCCAGCGAAACACTTGATAAGCACCGTGCCATCTGAAAGCTCACGGATCGCGAGGGACTGAGTAGCATGTCGGGATTCGTGTGCAGGGCAGCAAGCACGCCAACGGTCCGAACCGTGCTGGGTTACACGTTCCAATGCTGTGAGCAGGCGATCCGCGCTCACGGCGTCTCCCTACCGTGCGCTGTTGTCATTGGCGAAATCACGACTACGCGTCGTGCTTGGACGGTGCGGTGGAGTTCAGATGCCGGACGGCCGTTGAACGCCGCCATTCATTCGGCGCGCCATTTTTGCCCGCGATATCGGGCGGTGGAAACTTGCCTGTTTTGACCCAGAGATAAATCGTGCGCCTTGTACGCTTAAACATCTTTTCGATGTCTCGCGGTCCCAGCATCTCATCCAATTCGTCGGTATCGGCCATGTACGCATCCTCGGAAAAGCGTTACACATTTCGGAGCCGATACGAACTATATAGCTCATCTCTATTAACCGCGGTTACTTCTCACCTGTGAAAAATACCTAGCAGACGAATTTATTTTTGTTTCAACCTTGGTAAATTTTTCATGTGTGCCGGATTAAATCGGGCGCCTGCTCAGGCTGCGCGAGAGGTTGCTGGGAGATGGACTACAGTAGCCGTCTTTTCTGTGACCACTTTGTCGATGTGGTTGGCCCACGTGGTCAGCGCACGTGACTTCTCTGGAAAGTAGTCGTGCTGGTCATAGACCCTGCCGGTCACGCCATCGTCTTGATGATTAAGCACCTTCGAGACATGTAGTCTGTCGATACCAAGCGCGGTCATGCGAGACGCTGCAGATCGCCGGAGATCATGCGGTGTGAACTGTGTGCATCCGAAAAGCTTGCCTTCGTCGTCGATAGAGTTTCTGAGGGCGCGAGACAGTGCCCGTACGCTAATCGGCTCGTCCGGCTTTTCAACGACGTGAACACTGGGCAGGAGAAAGGCGGAGCGGGGACGCCCCTTTTTCGGTGCTGTGACAATCATAAGCCGATCAATCAAACCGATGGCCAACGGTGACAGCGGGACCTGATGCTGCTTTTCATTTTTCGACCTGTCGGCAGGAATCGTCCACAACTTGTCATTGAACTCGGAGAGAGCTGCGCCGGCAACCTCGCCGGGCCGCTGAGCGGTGACGAGTACAAGCTTTAACGCAAGGCGTACAGCTTCAGAGATTGCAGCAGTGTCGAGCCCATGCCAGAAGGACCGCAGTTCGGTGTCTGAGAGCTTTCGCTCCTTCGCCTTTTCCTCGCCACCCGGTCGGTTGATGCCAATCCATGGGCTGGATTCGAGTAAGTCTCTTGATACGGCAAAGCTGAAAACTTGCTTCCCTAAAGCATCCACTCGATTTGCCATGACCAAAGATCCACGTGCCGTGATTCGGTCGAGCAGCAAGACAATGTCCCGCTTGCGAATCTCAGCAGCCGGCTTTCCCTTCAACGGCAGTGCAACGTATTTTTTTAATAGCCTCACCGCTTCCCGAGGGTGCTTTCGGTGACGGCGCGCGTGATGCCACGCCCACTCAGCGATGATATTGCGAATGCCGACGGCACCTGCTACTCGCTGCCGCTGTTCTTCTCGCTCATGTTCCAGCTTTTGTCGCTCGCGCTCCACTTTGGGATCAAGTCCAAGTCGAAGCGATTTCCTAGCCTGCGAATACTCCTCGCCAGCCTGTTCAAGGCTTAGGGTTGGGTACTCACCCAGCTTAAGCCACTGGGGAGCGCCGTTGAGCTGATAGCGCAGATTGAACGCCAAGGTGCCGCCGGGTTGATGTAGTACCACGAAGCCTTTCCGGCTCTCTTCGGAATAAGCGATGCGCCTTGAAGGCCGTTTTTTCTGTTGAGCTTTGAGCCAGACATCAGTGAAGTGCTTAACGCTCGGCATTGGTGTACATCCAGAAGAAAAAGCCAGCTACAACTTAGCTACAGTTACCCCGCTTCTGAGCATCTCTTGGGCAATGTTCAGAAGACCTAGGAAACAGTGTTAAGTATATGATAAATAAGCAGGAGTTTCATGAGATAACACCCGTATAAATCGCCAGAAAAGGCGGCATGCAATAGCATGGGGTGCAAGGGGTCGGAGGTTCGAATCCTCTCGTCCCGACCAATTAAATCAAGCACTTATGTTGATGCCGATTCCGTCTGTACGCCTCAGGGTACAGGTCGCATCTGCTGTTGTTCAATTCAACAGGAGTGCCGACCATGGCTTTCGACCGCAACGTCGCCGACCTAACGCAAGAACAGGTCGCCCGGGTGACTCCCGGAGGCGACGCTTTGCAGAATGCCCGCTTGAGTGAGCAGCTCGCTGCTACGGCGCTCGCGCGCTAGCCGAGCCATCTCTCCCACGGTCAACGATCTCCCCCGACTATCAGACGACGACCGTGAAGCCGTGGAGTCTGGGTATGTCGCCCTGGACAAACCAGGCCGAGCATAAGTTCTTGTTTGCTCAAAGTGGGAACAAGGTCGCTTGTGGGAAGTTGTCGGTACCGTTAGTATTCATCGCACCGATAAATATTAGCGGTATTGATTTTGAGGCCAGCGGACGCACGGAAGATTATACGGGGGCGGGCGGAGGAAGCTGCACCGGTCCCGCATGCCAAGGGCCAGATGATTCGGCGCCGCATTGACCTATTGTCGGTGATTCGTTGCCTGAAGCGTGGCGATGTCACTGAAGGACCATATATACCGACAAATTCTCGAACGGGTGACTGGCGTTGCAATGTGAGCGCTTTGGTTGACGGCAGAAGGCTGCGAGTCGTTGTCGAGATTCCAGTGGATGGCCTGCTGGTGATCACCGCCATCGCCGAGGAGTAAGGATCCATGTATCACTATCGAGAGAGCGGATTGCCAAATGTCTACCTGAGCGGTGGCTATCGTGAAGTGCAAACGGCTTACGGCCCGAGCGTAGTGATTGAGGATGTTGAAGGGTTGCACCATGCCATTGCGGTCATGCTGGTGAATGAGCGCCCGCACCTGACCGGCCCCGAAGTGCGATTCATCCGCCGATACCTGGAAAAGACTCAGGCAGAGCTCGGGGCGGTGCTCGGCGTTGAAGAACAGTCCGTGCGCCGCTGGGAACGGCTCGCGCGTGTGCCCAAGCCTGCAGACCGCGCGCTGCGACTATTATTTCTGAACGCCTTTGGTGATCGCGAGCAGCCTGTCTTTGAAGAATTGATGGCACATGCACAGGCCAACGATGAGGCTCACCCGCAGGTGAATCTGCGGTATCGTCCGCGCGCACAAAAAAAGTGGAAGCCGGAGGCTATGGCCGCCTGACGCCGCAAAGCCGCGTCAAGTTCCTCGGGAGCTAGCGCTAGCAGTACATCGGCATCTGGAGGTGCTCGTTGAGCGTTGGCGCCGCCGACTCTGTGATGTGAGCTGGTACATGCGCTGCCTGAACGAACATCTTGCACG
>WUUC01076224.1_pt1 | contig 10825 bp, 9 predicted proteins | sample 6278441 | NCBI WGS metagenome assembly WUUC01 (sample SAMN13675441, study PRJNA597444) | soil metagenome | isolation source: soil | place: USA: Washington | collected 2017-10 | reverse complement strand
ATCACGACGAAGCCCAGCGCATAGACGGCGCGCCGCCCCAGCCGATCGGACAAAATCCCCCAGAAACCTAGGGTCATCAGCAGAACCAGCTCTGCGGCCGAGCCGACCTTGCCGCTCGCATCGCCGTGCTCTCGAATCGGCTGGTGCAGAAACGTGTTGAGCACGTATGGCTGAAGAGCAGCGAACGCGACCGCGAGCATGATGGTGAGAAATGCCGCCGCGTAAAACGTGGCCAAATTCGCGGGCGCTACCCCGGGATTGAGCCGCGCGCCCCAAAACTTCGCTTGCTTCGTCATGTTCGACTTCCTTCGAGCTCTTCATTCATGCGTGATTCTCGCGCTCCGCGGCCGCGCGCAGGATGAACTACCAGTCGGTAAAAAACTAGCTACGCCACGGCAAGAGCGGCTTCTCAAAGGCGGTTTAGGCGTCGAACATTCGCCACTTTCTTGACAACAAGACAATGCGGCTTGCAGGCCACAATCTCGTGACCTTGCGGGCACATGCTCACATCAAGCGGCTGTTGAACGGCTGTGGACAAAGGACGAATTCCATTTGCATCTATGGGCTCAAAGTCGCTTTTCGAATTGTGGATTGTGATCTCGGTTTGAGAGCGCTGGCTCCGCGCATGGCGGGCGTTTGTATGGTGTGTTACCCGTCAGGCCGTGAAAGAAGATGCTGCCCCTAACATCGCTGTGTTCTGCGATTTCGAGAACGTTGCGCTGGGCGTACGGGACGCGAAGTACCCGTCTTTTGATATCGACCTCGTGCTGAAGCGCTTGCTCGACAAGGGCAACGTGGTGGTCAAGAAGGCCTACAGCGACTGGGATCGCTACCGCGCGAATGTGCGGCAGCTCCACGAGTCTGCGTTCGAGCTGATCGAAATCCCGCACGTGAGCTACTCGGGAAAGAACTCGGCCGACATCCGCCTGGTCGTCGACGCGCTCGACCTCTGTTACACGAAGGCCCACGTCGACGTGTTCGTCATCATCTCGGGCGATAGCGACTTCACGCCGCTGGTCTCGAAGCTGCGCGAGAACAACAAGCACGTGATCGGCTTGGGGGTGAAGAACTCCTCGGCCAACCTACTGATCGAGAACTGCGACGAATTCATCTACTACGATGATCTCGTTCGCGATCGCATTCGCGCCAAGCACCCTTCGAAAGCCAAGAAGGCCAAGGTCGCGGCGACGGCTTCGTCGACATCGACTTCGCTCCCGAAAGAGGACGGCAAGGGCGAAGCCAAGCGCGAGAGCGATCCCAAGCTCGATGCTCTCGAGCACGTGTTGGAAACCGTGGACGCGCTGTTCAAAGATCGAGACGGCAATCTCTGGGGCTCGATGGTGAAGCAGACCCTCAAGCGCAAGATGCCGATGTTCAACGAGAGCTACCACGGCTACGACAGCTTCAATCAGCTGCTGGAAGACGCGGACGAGCGTGGCCTGCTCAAGATCCAAAAGGATCCCAAGTCCGGCGGTTACGTGATCGTGGGCTTTGGACCCGAAGCCTGACAGTTGCAACGCTGACGCGGCGGCCACGATTAGGTCACGATTCGCACAACTGCTGAGCGAGCGTGGTATCACCCGGCCCTACATCAGTAGGGGATGAATCGCGTTCGCAAGCGTACGTCGGTTCGCGACCGGAGGGTTTCCATGCGTCTGAGCACGTTCATCGTAGCCGCCACCGCCTTTGTCATCCTGTCGAGCGCGACGGACGCCTCGGCCCAGGCCAAGACGTTCAAGATCGACAGCAACGGTGGCAGTCAGATCCAGTTCGTGTCGGATGCACCGCTCGAAAAGACCACGGGTGTCACGTCCAAAGTGAGCGGCGACATCGTCGTGGATCCCAACGCCCCGGCGCAGACCAAGGCGACGATCAAGGTGGAGGTCGCCTCCATCCGAACCGGCATCGAACTACGCGACGAACACCTGCGCGCCGATAACTGGTTGGATGCCAAAGCATTTCCGAACGCCGAGTTCGTGATCACGAGCGTGTCGGGGATCGACAAGCTGAAGCCCAATGAATCGATGGAAGCGACGGTGAAGGGGAAGTTCACCATCCACGGCGTCACCAAGGACGTCACGACCAAAGCCAAAGTGCGCTGGGTACCTGCCTCAGCCGAGACCCAGGCCAACAAGGTGAAAGGCGATGCCTTGCGCATTCAGGCTTCCTTCGACGTCAAGCTCGAGGACCACAAGGTCTCGATCCCGTCCATCGTGAGTCTGAAGGTGGCCCCCATCGTGCAGGTGAACGTCGACTTGCGTGCCACCGGCGGCTGACTTGCCGATACGGTCGGCCGAGAACGGGTGACATTTTGAAGGCATGACGAATTCGGGCTTGCCCTACCAACCGGTAACGCGCACTCTGTTGTAGTTATACCGCGTACCAGGCGTTGAAGGGGAGGGTAGTATGGTCCCGGACCGTCAATCATGGCCAGACGTCGACGGGAGCCCAGTTGCGCTGGGTGACTGGGTTCAGGTGTTCTGCACTTGGACTCATCAACCCAAGTTCGACGGTCGTCCTGTCCAGATCGTAGAAGTATTGCAAGGCGAACGGGGCGCCGTGTTTCGCCTGCTCGACCCAGACGAGCGGGTGACCAGCAAGCAGTTCCTGACCGCCGACGGGCACAGCTACAGACGCGTCAGCGCGCCGAACTGAGAGCCCGACGACAGCCGCTCCGTTGGCGCTGCCAGCGGTGCAGGCGTTTGCCCGAAGCGCTCCGCACGAGGGCGACCAATCAGGTTTCGATGGACTTCGGCGTGACCTTGGCGATCCAAGCATCGTAGTCGCCGTCGTAACCCGCGCGCGACCACTGTTCGCGTACGCGTTCGCCGATGACGGCGATCTGCTTGGCGGTCAGTTTCGGCCGCTTCTCCGTCGCGGCGACGGCCTCGCGTGCTGCCTCGCGCGCATTGTCATGGATGCTCTCGAGTGAGGGCTCCTGGTTTGTCAGCCCGAGATAATCCGCGATCAGCCGGTTGGTGACTTGGGAAGAGCTCTTGCGACTCTCCTTGATGTTGCCCTTGCCGGTCAGCACGTTGCCCAAACCGAACACGTTTTCGAAGTTGCGCACGCGGCCGGTTTCCCAGCTCTCGAAGTCGATCAACTCGCCCTTCATGGGCACTTCTGGGATGGGCAGTGGAATCGAGCCGACCGAGCTCACGATCAGGGGAGAGCGAACGTCGACGGTCGCTCCGGCAATGTTGATCAGCTTGCCGTCCACGGTTTGCGTGCGCTGGAACGTAAGACCCACCATCCGACCCTCCTCGATGATGGGCGTCGTTGGCGCGTGGTTGGGCTCGAAGCGAACGAGATATTTCTCGATCACCTTGTCCATGACCTTGGCCCGCACCTGACCGACCTTCTCGAGCTGCTGCGGAGTGGCATCTTCCGGAGCGCTGGCCAACGGCATGGCGGACTTTTCGCGCCGGTAGTAGAGCGTGACGCCACGAACGCCGAGGTCGGCCTGTGAAAGGCCGTGCTTGGTGAGCGTCTGAGGGATGCCGGCGTGCTCGAGCTCGACCGTCGTGACGTGAATGCCGCGCTCACGCAGCGCTCGCTTGTAGAGCTCGAGATTGATGATCTTCACGACGTCGATCGAAGCGAGGCCGCCGCCGATCACGATCGCGTCGTCGACGATGTCGTAATGCGGACCTTTGAAGCCTTCGTCCGGGTAGTGGTTGTACCAGTAGACGAAAGGATTCTGATTGACGAGGCCCTTGCCGAGCCACTGCTCCGCACCCGCGAACAAGGGCCGGTCGCGCCAGGCACCACTGGCCATCAACACCGAGCTCACGCCCCAATCGCGCAACAGCGCTTCGAGAGAGAGGTCGCGTCCGAGCAACGTGCGCGGCAAGAACAGCACGAACGGCTTACGTAAGTTCTCACCGATTTGCGCGTACTCCTTGTCGCGCAGTTTTTGATGCCAGCGGGGCAAGCCGTCTTCGATCTTGCCGAACGGACGGTCGTTCTGCTCGATGACGAGGGCGAGGATTCCGCGCTCCGCACAAAAGGCGGCTGCCTCCGAACCGGCGACGGCTCCACCGATGATTGCGACGACGTGCGAGGGTTCTTGCGGAAGCGAAAGATTGGTCATGATGAGGCGCTAAGCCTAGTCGCTGCATTGCAGCGTGGCGATCGGGTGCGCCGCGGTACTGAGCGAAACCTCTCGGAAATGAATGTTTTTCACTGCTTTTGGAACGCGAGGGGTCAGCGCTGACGCGGCTTGTACTCTGTTCCGTGCTCGCCCTCGATAGCTCACCGTTCGCCCTGAGGATCGCCCCGCTCACCGGAAAGCGCGCGAACTGCCAACTGCGATTGATATGCCTTGCGGACGTCCGGCTCTCCTCGCCGGCTTTGCTTCGGAGGCTTACATGGCCCTGGATATTGGCATTAGCGGCTTCGCGCTCTATACGCCGCCGTTCAAGATTTCACTCGAGCGTTGGTGCGAGTGGACGGGTAACCCATGGGACAAAGTGTCGGCTGTGGTCGGCAATGCGTTCAGACAGCCTGGGCCGCACGAAAGTATCTACACGATGGCAGCGAATGCGGTGCTGCGCCTGATCGATCAATACGACATCGACCCGAGTGAAATCGGCTACTTCGCCTTCGGCACCGAATCGAGCACGGACAACGCGGCCGGCGCAGTGATCGTGCGCGGCATGGTCGATCGCGCGCTCGTGATGCGTAGCCAAGCTCGCATCAATCGCGCTTGTGAAGTGCCCGAACTCAAACACGCTTGCTTGGGCGGCGTTTACGCGATCAAAGGGGCAGTTCGCTATTTGGCAACCGATGGCCGCGGCAAGAAAGCCATCGTCGTATGCGGCGACATTGCCGAGTACGAGCGCGGCTCCTCAGGTGAACAGACGCAGGGCGCTGGCACCGTCGCGATGCTGCTCGAAGAGAATCCGAAGCTGTGTCGCATCGATCTGGCGAAGGCGGGCTCGTCGTCCGACTTTCGTGGACTCGACTTTCGAAAGCCTGTCGCACGTCATTTCTCGGATCAGTACGCGCCGAATACGGCTCGTTATGCCGACTTTCCAGTCTTCAACGGTAAGTACTCTACTTTCTGCTATCTCGACGCGGTCACGCACGCTTCGCGCGCCATGTTTGAGCGCCTTGGCTCGGAACCGAAGGCCTTCTACGAACAGGTCGCGGCGATTTTCATGCATCGGCCGTTTCATTGGATGCCCGTGAACGGCATGACCTCGATGTACGTATGGGGCCTGGCGGACAGCGAGGAAGGCCGCAAAGAGCTCGCCCAGCTCGCTGAAAAGGCAGGTGTGCCGTTCGACGCCGCGCTCAACGAAATCCGTGAGAGCCGTGATTTGATGGACGGTGCGCTGACGCGCGGTCTGGATTCCGATCCCTATCCCCACGCAAGCGCGATCGTGAAGGCGTCGCGTGGCTCGGCCTCTCTCAAGAATATTCTGCAGACCAAGATGAGACTCGGCTCGGACGCCATGAAGGAGCTCGGTAATCTGTACACGGCCGCGCTTCCGGCATGGCTCGCCGCGGGCTTCGAGCAAGCGGCGCAGGAAGGGCTCGCGCTCGAGGGACAGACGATCCTGTGCATCGGGTATGGCAGTGGCGACGCAGCCGAGGCGATCCCTATGACGATCGTCGCCGGCTTCGCGACAGCGGCGGCCAAGATCGGCGTCGCGCAAGCCCTCGCTGGGGCCGTCGAGCTCAGCCGTGAGCAATACGAAAAACGCCATGACGGGGCGGACGTCGAAGTGCTTTATGCACCGCACGGCGAGTTCGTAGTGGAGCGCGTGGGCGAGCGAACCGATGCGGAGTTTCAGGATATCGGGGTCGAGTACTACCGCTACGTGCCCGAGCCCGAACCGGCGATTGCCGCCGAATAGCCCGCTGGGTTGCTCCCGCGCGCGGGGTGCGACAGAACGCCGGGTGATGGACGTACAGCTCAGTCAACCCATCCAAGGGCGCGCCGTCATCACGGGTGCCAGTGGCTTCATCGGCGGACGCTTGCGCGACGCGCTGCTCGAGCACGGCGTCGACGTCGTGTCCTTGGTTCGCGCGGTTTCGCCTTCGGCCAAAAAGGGTCGTTCCGCTGCCGTCGACTACCGCGACCCTGACAGCCTGCGCGAGTTGTTCAAGCGCGAACGACCCGACTACGTCTTTCACGTGGCGGGTGCGACCAAGGGCGTGCGCTACGACGATTTTCATCACGGCAACGTCGTGCCTACGCAGAACTTGGTGCAGGCGCTGCTCGACGTCCATCCGGATGTGAAGCGCTTCGTGCACGTGTCTTCAGGTGCATCTTACGGCCCGAGCAACGACGGGCCGCCGAAGCGGGAATCGGACGAACGCGCACCCATCGAACATTACGGCAAGAGCAAGCTCGCATCCGAAGTCGCGGTCGAGCAGGTAGGCAATCGCTTGCCGTGGACCATCGTTCGACCGTCTGCGGTTTACGGGCCGGGTGAAGCCGACATGTTCAACCTGTTCAAGGCGGCAGCCAACCGCATCAACTTGTTCTACGGCAACCGCGACAAGAAGTGCTCGTGCATCTATATCGACGATCTGCTCGATGGCATGGTGAGCGCCGCGCAAAGCGAGCAAGCGCTGGGCCGCGGCTACTTCTTGTGCGACGACGTGCCTTACACGTGGGGCGAGATTCAAGCGCACATCGGACGCGCCGTGGGCAAGCGCGCGTTCGACGTGCATCTGCCGAGTGCTGTCGTGGGCCTCAGTGGCCGTTTCGGTGAAGCGCTCACGGCGCTCGACAAAAAGCCGCGCATTCTCAATCGTCAGAAAGCGTTGCTCGACGCACAGTCGGCCTGGTTGTTCTCGAACGCGGCCGCGAAGCAGGATTTCAAGTTCGAAGCACGGGTGCCCATGGATGAGGGCACGCGTCGAACCTATCGCTGGTACGTCGACAATCGTTGGCTTTAGCGGGTTGTCGCGCGCTGGCAGGAGTCCGCGAGAAGCGCGCCATCGTAGTGAACGGTGAATGGCGCTGCGGACGTGATCGCCCGGGCGTGGACCGCTCCAAATGCGGTAAATGGCCCTTTGGAGTCGAGCGGCGCCTGAGGCGCGTAGATGCTTCCCGAGATCGTGGTCTCGCCGCCAAAGAACAGGTTACTTTCCTTGCCCACGTACACACGCACGCGGCCGGCGCTGGCGGCGTCGCCGAGCTCGAAGCGGCGTGTCGTCGAAATCCCTTTCGCCACGAACAGGTCGAGCTCTCCGCCGTTCGTCAATACGAACTCAATGTCACCTTGCTGCTCGGCGACGATGCTGCTGTTGACGAAGAGCGCGACGTGGCCGGTGATCGTCAGCGTGATCGGCTGCGGTGCGTAAAATGCATCGACGTAGTACGTGCCGCACGGCAGCGTGCGTTCGAGGGGGCCGTTGAGCGACCGCAAACCCTCCGCAGGATCGAGATCCACCGCGCGATTGTCGTTGTTCCGCGCGGCATCCGCGATCATGGCGGCGACGTCGAAAGGGGACTCGCAGTCGCACGGCGGCGTGACCTCGATGTCGCCGACGGTGAACGGCGGCGCGCCCTCCGCGATCGCGACGTCTGAATTCGTGCCTACCGTAAGGTTTCCGCCGACAGTAAGACCTGCGAGGTGGACGTTGCCAGCGATGCGCGCATCGCCTGCAATCTGCGCACGAAATGCGGTGCCATCGAGCTGACCTCGATCGAGCAGGTCGCCGCCGATCTTGATGTCTGCCATCAAGGGCATGCCGTCGGCGCCTGCCACGACTACGTCGCCGCTCACCGTCAGCTCTCGCGGGTACACGGATTGATTGGCGCCGAGCGAGCCACCGTCTTCGCCGCTCGTGAACGGACCCTCGCGGCTGTCGAAGGCGTCGACCACGGTTTCCGCGCTGTTTTGAAACGACTCGCAGCTGCAGATGCCGTAACGAAAAGCGCGTTTGCGAGCATCTGCGGGGCAGAAAGTAGCCGCGCCGTCGCCAACATCGATGATCGGCCCCTTGCGCTCACAAAGGCCCGCTACGCCAGCATCGTCAGCAGCGCTGCCGTCCTGATCGCCGCCGTTGCTCCCGGCGTCTGCCTCGTTGTCGACGAGTGAGCCGAGCGGAATGCGATGCTCGCACGCTGCGAGGAGCACCGCGAACGCGAGCCGAACCAAGGTGCGCATCTTCGAACGTTAGAGCGCTTCGCCGAGTGCACTCAAGCGCGCTTTTGCTTTCGGCGCGAGACCGGCCTCGGGATGTTTCGCCAAGAACTCACGTAGTGACGCGACCTCACGCTCCGTGTCGTCGAGTTTGCGGAAGGCTTCTGCGATGCCAAAACGAGCCTCCTCGCTCAGGGCGCCGCGCGAGGACGCTTTGAGCGCTGCACGATAGCGAACCAGGGCCGTCCGCGGGTCGCCAAGGTGATCGAGACGCAGGCCCGCGGCGGCGATCCGTGCAACGTAGGCGGCGTCGCTCTTCGGAGCCGTCTGCCAGACCTTGGCGTAGGCTTCGTCTGCTTCTTTCCACTTCTTGCGTGCGCGCAGTTGGTTGGCTTCCTCGAGCCAGTCTTCGGGCTTGCGCTCGCGTACGTGCCGCGGCTTCTCGATCACGCTCGGCTCGCTCGACGGTTGCTCGATGATCGGCTCGGGCTCGGCGGCGACCGCCTCTTCGACCGGGGCTGCGACGCGCACTTGCCTAGTTTTGCGGGGCTTTACCGCAGGCTCTTCGAGCTGTTCGACGACCGGCACAGGGCGCTTTGCAAACCACATGATGGCTGCCGAAGCGCTGCCAATACCCGCGAACACCACCACTGCTGCGGCGGCGGCCTGCCACAGCGCGACCGGGCGTTTTCGCTTTTGCTGCGTGGTCACCGGTTCGGCTTCCACTTCGATCTCGACCTCTTCTCGCGAACTTGCCTTGGCGCCCGGTGCACCGAAACCCGCTACGAGCAGCGCGCCTTCAATCATCGCGTCGGCTTTGCCACGCGTGATGTGCGACGCTGGACCCAGCTGGTCGTCGAGGCGCAGCTCCGCGGGAAAGTCCGAAACCTTTTCGTACTCCCCTGTCATGACGTCCTCGCTTCTGGTTCATCGTCGGCGCCCATCGCGTCGCGAAGGCGCGCCATACCCAGGCGAAGTCTGCTCCTTACGGTTTCGAACGGCACGGAGAGTTCCTCGGAGATCTCGCGAACACCCAGGCCAAGAATGTGGTGCAGCACCAAGACTTGGCGTTGATCGCTCGGTACCTCGTCGAGGGCTCGGACTGCCCGGCGGCGGGCCAAGAACGTCTGCGCGCTCGACGCGTCGCTGACCGGAGCCAGGTCGGGCGTGTACTCGGTGTGGCGTTGTTCGGACACGCGCGCGCGCCGGATGTGGGCAAACACCGTGCGAACCGTGATGCGGTCGACCCAGGACTTCACCGAGCCTTCGCCGCGATAGCCCGCGAGTCCCTTGAGCACGGCCACCAGCGCTTCCTGCGCGAGGTCGTCGACGTCGCTGTCGCCTCGGACGAAGTAGCGCACCAAGTTGCGGATGCGCGGCAGGAGGGCCTTCAGCAGCGCTTCGGCGGCTTTGCGGTCTCCAGTCCGCGCGGCTTCCACCAGCGGGCGATGTTGATCGGGTTCTCGGTCCACCACGCTCGACGCCTCGTTCGTCAGCATATCAGTGCTGACACGGCGCGCGGACGGGTTGGCTCGGAAGACCGCATCGATCTTCCTCGTGACGGGGGTCACGCCGAGCGGGTCATGCATGAGAGACGCGGTTCGCATCACCCACATCGAGCAGCCGGGCTCTCGGATCGGGTCAACGAAGGGCTGTGAGGTAGTGAACACAACTGGGTGTTGCTGAAACACTCCCTGACGGGGAGCACCTGGTAAGCTCGTGCTCACCCTTCGTGGCGCGCCACTTTTACGTGATCGTTTTGGCCGTCTTCTGGTGCTGCTTGCGCGCCTCTGCGCAGGAAGAGAGCACGTCGTTCGACGTCATCGTGCGCATCGCGGATGCGGACGACCGACTGCTGCTCGAACGCGTGCGCGGCCAAACCAACGACCTCGACATCCTGTTGTTCACGGATTCGCTGAGCAACGAGTTGGAACCCACCTTGCCCGAACAGCTGGCGACGGCGCGCAAGCTCTCGGAAGCACAGGGCGTTCGCGTGGTGGTCTGGTTCACGCATGAGCGGGGCACGCTGACGGTACTGGTCGCGGAGCCGGCAGCGGGCCGCATCCTGGTGCGCGCGCTCGAACCCCAAGAAGGGCCTCTCGGTACCTCCGCGCAGCACGAAGCCGCGGCGCTCGTCGTACGATCCGCGATCCGCGCACTCGCGGCGGGGGGTGAGATCGGCGTCACCGAGACCGAAGTCGCCCCTGTTGCGCCGCCGCCTGTCGTTGCGACTCCGGCCCGGCCCGCGCCTACCTCAGCGCCCGTCCACGAAAAGAAGCCGATGCCGATCGGCTGGGAGCTCGTGCAGCATCTTGGTGCCCGGTCCGCGTTGGACGGTGTCGGCCCGTCTGGACAACACGCGCTGTCGGCTCGCTTCGTGCTCCGCCGGCGCGCCTTTCAGCTCGAGCTACGTGGTGCGTTGGGCTGGCCCGCACGCATCGACGATAGGCTCGCACGCGTGAGTCTGCAGCGTCACGAAGCTCTCGTGTATGTGGGCTACGTGCCTTTCGCGAGCGAGCGTTGGCTGTTGAGCGTGGCAGCAGGCGCTGGTTTGAATGTCTTTCTCACCGACGTCGATGCGCGGACTTCAGCTCTGCGCGCTTCGGAGGGAAGCGCTTTTCTGGGGGCGCTCGGACTCGACGCCACGCTCCGCTTCATGCCGCGCTGGGCGAAGGGCCATGCAGGCTTTGCGGCAGTGCTGGGGGCCGAGGCGCTGC
>WUUC01056017.1_pt1 | contig 10825 bp, 7 predicted proteins | sample 6278441 | NCBI WGS metagenome assembly WUUC01 (sample SAMN13675441, study PRJNA597444) | soil metagenome | isolation source: soil | place: USA: Washington | collected 2017-10 | reverse complement strand
GGTCGCTCGTGCCGGGGGCGCAACCCTGGACGAGGTGGTTGCGCGCGAGGTGCTGCGTCCGCTCGGCATCGAGCAGCGCGTGTTCTTCATGGCTGGGCGCTCTGCGGACGAACGCTCGCAGGTGATGTCGCGCACTGCGCCCACGGAATTGTGCTCGTTTCGTGGCGGCCTCGTCCACGGCGTCGTTCACGACGAGAACTGTTACGCGTTCGGCGGCATCGCGGGCCACGCCGGGCTGTTTGGTGAAGCAGAGGCCGTGCGCGCATTCGGCGTGGCGGTGCTGTCTTCTTTGCTCGGCGCCTCGCAGTTCATCGATGCGACACTGCTGAGAGCGGCGCTCGCGCCAAGACCGGGCGGCGGCTACGTGCTTGGTTGGGACTCCAAGAATCGCGAAGGTTCGAGCGCAGGAAAAGCCATGGGCAACGACGCGTTCGGTCATCTCGGATTTACAGGAACCTCCTTGTGGTGCGATCCGGGTCGAAAGCTCGTCGCCGTGTTGCTGACCAATCGCGTGCATCCTACCCGCGACAACATTGCGATTCGTACGCTGCGCCCACGTTTTCACGACGCATTGATCGGGGCGCTCGAGGCCGACCCGATCAGCTCGTGACGATGCGCTGCTGAAGTTTGGATTTGCAGTCGTAGCTGTGAGCGTTGCTGGCGGCGCGTGCCATGGCGCGTTCATCGCCAACGAGGACGACGAGCTTTTTGGCTCGCGTGACGGCCGTGTAGAGCAAGGCACGGGAGAGCAGGACGTGATGCGAGGGATGCAGCACGATCACGACCGCGGGAAATTCCGAGCCCTGAACTTTGTGTACGGTCGATGCGTAAGCGAGGGCGAGGTCGCCGAGCTCTTCGAGCCGATAGCGCACCTCACGCCCGTCGAGCATCACGTAGGTAATACCGGCGGCGATGTTCTGGACTTCTCCCAGATCGCCGTTGAACGCTTCCTTTTCGTAGTCATTGCGCAGTTGCATGACGCGATCGCCAGCCCGCGCCTTTTGCGGCCTGACTTGATCGGCACCGTGCGGCGGATTGAGCTCGGCCTGCAGGACTTCGTTGAGGCGTTCGGTGCCGAGCGGCCCCTTGCGCATCGGCGACAGCACCATCACGTCGCGCTTGACGTCCAGCCCGTAAGAAGCGGGCAAACGTCGCAAGATTTCGCGCAATTTTTCGAGCGTGTTGTCGACATCGGTCGCGCGTACGATGTAGAGCTCGCCTGCACCACGGACGTTGGGAGGGCTTGGCTCAGGCACGCGGCCGTGAAGGATCGCATGTGCCCCGCGCACGATATGGCTCTCTTCGGCTTGGCGAAACACGGTTTGAAGGCGAACGAAAGAAACGACGCCGCTCGAGAGAGCGTGACGAAGCACTTGGCCTGGGCCCACCGGCGGTAGTTGATCTACATCGCCCACGAGGACGAGCGGCACGTGCTCGGGCACCGCTTCGAACAGCCGCTCAGCAAGCTGTACGTTGAGCATCGATGCCTCATCGACGAGCACGAGGTCGGCTTCGATCGGATCTTCTCGACCCCGTGAGAACCGCGCCAGTTGCGGGTTCCACTCGAGGAGACGATGAATGGTCTTGGCTTCGGTGCCCGCTGCTTCGCTCAAGCGCTTGGCTGCACGGCCGGTCGGCGCGCACAACACGACTTCGTGGCCTGCAGCGCGATGCGCGCGCACGATTCCGCGTACCGTTGTGGTCTTGCCCGTACCAGGTCCGCCGGTGATGACGAGCAGCCTCCCCGCAAATGTTTGCCTCACGGCGTCTGCTTGGGCTTCCGAGAGCCCCTCGAGCGACGCTTCGCTGACTTCGTGCTCGCGCTGTGAGCGTTGCTCGGTGCGCTCTTTCAGCATCGCAGCGACACGAACTTCGGCTCGGTACAGCGAGGCTGCGTAGATGGCATCGCCGTCTCGTACGACCAGATTGCGTGCCGTCAGGCTCTCGATCGCCTCTTCCAGGCGCAGCGCAGGCACGGCCAGCGCTTCGCCGCTTGCTACCAGGTCTTCGTAAGGTGCGTAGACGTGGCCCTGATCGGCGCTGGCGCCCAGCAAGTGCAGGACGGCGCCTGCGGCACGCCGCGGATCGTCGACGGCCATGCCTGAAGCGCGCCCGACTTGGTCTGCCGTCTTGAAGCCAACGCCCGGGACTTGTTCGGCGACGAGGTAGGGATTGTCGCGCAGTACTTTCACGGCTTGATCGCCGTAGCGCTTACGAATGCGCTGCGCGAGTGCCGGACCCAGGCCGAGGCTGTGGAGATAACTCATCAGCTCGGTTTCGTCGCGGCGTTCGCGGACCGCTTGCGCGATGGCTACTGCCCGCTGGCGGCCGATGCCTGGCACTTCACGTAGCCGCGCAGATTGGGTGGCGATTACGTCGAGAGCGTGCTCGCCGAACTGCGCGACCAAGCGCTCGGCAAGACCTTTGCCGATCCCCGGCACGAGCCCCGAACCCAGGTATCGCGTCATGCCTTCCTTCGATGAGGGGAGCACCGGCGTAAAGCTCGAGACGCGAAAGCGACGCCCGTGCGTGGGGTGCTCGGTGAACGTCCCGCGCAACCGCAACGTCTCGCCTTGATGCACGTTGCCGAGGTCGCCGATGACGGTGATGGCTTGGCCGTCCGATTCGCGCACGATGCGAATCACGGAAAAGAAGCCGTCGTGGCTTTGGTAAACGATGCCGTCGACCGCACCTTGCAGCGTGAGCTCTCGGTCGGTGCTGCTTGCCATCAAGGCGGCACGCTCGCTTCACCAGGCGTGCACCGCGTAGCGACGAACGCTCCGTTCGCGAAGCGCGTGGCTGGCACTCGACTGCGCGCGACGCATTGCCCTTCAGGCGCGAACACAGCAGGCGCCATGTCGATGCGCGCGCCGTTCGCATCACGCAAGACGAGTGTTTGGCCGCTATTGGGCAGTGAAAGTGCCGCCTTCAAGCGCGCCACGCGCACGCCAGCAGGGAGCGCTCCGTCGTCCTCGTTCTGCACGTCGAAGGCGGGTGCGACGACGAGCACGCGCTCGCCCGGCGCGATGTTCAGCGCGGTCGTGATCGAGCTACCAGGCTCGCGCGTATCTGTGCTTATTGAGAAGCCCATGAGGGAAACGGGTCGGACGCCGAAGTTTAGCAGCTCGACCAGCTCTTGCGCGGGTTCGGAGCCCCAAGGATCGCTGCGAATCTCGTCGATGACCAGGTCCGCGAGTGGCGGTCGCGTTTGGATGCTCACTGGCAAGGCGCGAACATTCCCCGCTAAATCCGTCAGCTTCAAGGCAGTCGCATAGGTACTTTCGGCGTCGAGGCCAGTCAGCGAAAGAACGCAGCTGTCATGCGAGCTCAGCGCGCTCGCGGATGCGTTGGCCGCCGCCAGTTCCGCGAGAACGGGCTCACTCGGCGCGATTCGCAACGATGCTCCCTTGTCGCTTTCCAGCATGCAGCCGACGCCTGCGAGCGAGACTTCGTCGATCGCACACGAAACGGCGCCCAACTCGGCTGCCTGCTGATCGGCCGCGAGGTCCGTCGCGAACTCGAACTGTAGAGGAGGTAACGCTGCGCCCGTGGCATCGACGAGTTTGTCCGCTCGCACCGCGTAGGTGGTGAGCTGCGCCAACGATTGCGAAGGAAACATGCGCACGCAATCGCCCGCGCCGAGCCCGAGTTGCGCACACGGCACACGCTCTACACGGGTCTCGACAGGCGTTCCGTCGTGCTCGAGTGTCGGTGTCGCATGTCCCAGCGGACCGAGTGCACCGTCGAAGCGAAGTAAGATGGCTTGCAGGTTCGTTGGCACGGCATGGCTTTTTGCGGCGGGCATCGTGGCCGCCAGTCGGGCGCCCGCACTCGGACTGACAGAGACGCGGAGGTTTTTCGTATAGGCCTCGCTCGCGGATGTCCGCACGACGAGGGTGAGTTGCGCGTCGGGCGCCAATGGCAGCTCAGGGGAGAGGCGGAGCCGCTGGCCCTGGCCCTGCACGTGCGCGGGTACGAGGCGCGCTGCGCTCGACTGACGCAGAGGCGGGTCGAGCAAATCTGCCAGCAAATCGTCGTCGGACGCTCCACGCACGAGCCAGGCAGTTTGTGTGTGGTTGCGCGGTGCGTCGTCGAGTTCGACTTCGATCGTCGGCAGCCGGGGCATGTCATCCGCGGGCCAATGGGCGCCGCCGCGGTCGACGACCCGTACAGATCGCACTTCGAGCGCCTTGGCCGCGTTTTCGTCGGAGACGGTTGGCGCCGCGAAGCACCCGCACAGAAAGCGAAGCGTGCAGGACAAAACCCACATTTTCCTTCGTTGCATGACGCGGCCATATCGGGCGTGGCGAGCGCAAGGTTGCGTACCGATTCGCGACTGTGCTGACGGCGACTGCTCGGCGCGGTTATCCTGTTATTTCCATGACGGAGTCGCTGAAGCCGCTCGCTCGACGTCGCATGGCCGACGCCGGAGCGCTCGTCGGCACGATGGTCGCAAACAAGTATCGGCTGCTGCGCGCGGTCGGCTACGGCGGCATGGGGACGGTGTTCAAAGCGGAGAACACGGCGATCGGCAAGATCGTCGCGCTCAAGCTCTTGCACGCGAGCTTGGCGGACGACGGCGTGGTGATTCAGCGCTTTCAACGCGAGGCGCGCACCACCGTATCGATAGGTCACCCGAACATCGTCGAAGTCCTCGACATGGGCCAGGAGCCGAGCGGTGCTTCGTTCATCGTGATGGAGTACGTGCGCGGTAAGAGCTTGAAGAAGCTCGTGCGCGCCGAAGCTTTGATGGAGTCGCGTCGCGCCGCACGCATTCTCGGTCAAGTACTCGACGCGCTCGCCGCGACGCATGCACGCGGCATCGTGCACCGTGACTTGAAGCCCGAAAATGTGCTGCTTACGCCGCGCTATGGCGAGCCGGACTTCGTGAAGGTGTTCGATTTCGGCATCTCCACGTTCATCGACTCGATGGCCGAGCGCGAGTTGCGCGTCGATCTGACGCCCACCGGCTTCACGATGGCGACGCCGTTTTATGCAAGTCCCGAGCAGATTCGCGGTGCCAAAGGTCGCGATCCGCGCGTCGACATTTACGCGGTCGGCGTGATCCTCTACGAGATTCTGACGGGTCACCGGCCGTTCGACGGGGCCAACTTGCCCGACCTGTGTCAGCGCATTTTATCGGGTGAGATCACGCCGATGCGCGCCTTTCGCAACGATTTGCCGGACGGACTCGAAGCCGTCGCACAGCGCGCGCTCGCCTTGCGCGCAATCGATCGCTATCAAACCGCCGCCGACATGCTGTGGGCGCTCGTACCTTTTGGCGCCAATCCTCCGCGCTCCGAAGAGCCCGAGCCCACGGACACATTCACGATCGACCTGCGCGAGTTGCGCGCTCGCGAAGGGCTCGTTCGCTCGCTTCGGCCACGTGCACGCAGCGACAACCCACCGTCGGCCGATGCCAACGGCGTTCCGGAAGTGGTGCGCTCGGAGCTCGCACGAGGCTTGCTCGATTACTTCGAGACCAAGTTCGGTCACGATGAGGTGCGCGGCGTTGAAGCGCGGCTCGGCGAGGAAATTCGCCGTGAGCTCGCGACACGCAGCTTCGACGACGCTTGGTGCAAAGCGAGCGCGTTGGCGGCGGCTCTCGACGCACTCGATCGCAACCTCGGCAACGGCGACACCGCCGAGGTCGCCGACGCAGGAAGGCACTTCGCACGCGCTCATTACTACAGCGGCGATCGCGTGCAGATGTTCAAGAACATCACGCCCGAGCTCTTCTTCTCGATGGTGTCCGATATCTACACGCGATATTTCGCCTACGGCGACGCGCGCGTCGTGAAAGTCGGGCGCGGCTACGGTCGCATGCAGGTCACGGGACAACCGCACGCCTATCTGCCGAACTCCGTGGCGATGCTGGGCATTCTCGACGAGGGTTTGAAGCTGGCGGGCGCCGCGGGAGTGAGCGTGCGGCTGGCCCAAAGTGCGGCGGTCGGCGACGAGCACGACCTGTTCGAGGCGACCTGGACGGGATGAGTCGCCCATTGCGCGGCCATCGCGCTTCCAGTATGCCAGTTCGCCGTGTCAGACACCGACTTCGAGGAGTCTTGCGAAGCGGGCGAACGAGCCCCGAAATCCCCGCTATTTTCCGGCGCTTCCGTGCGTCGAACGAGCCAGAAACCGCGCCGCGTAATCGCCGTCTCGGGCGCCAAGGGCGGCGCGGGTAAGACGGTCCTGGCCTCGAACCTCGCGATTTATCTGGCGAGCCTCGGCCGCTCCACGGTGGTCATCGATGCAGACCGTTCGGGCGCGCATTTGCATACGCTGCTCGGATTGCCGCCGCTTTTGCCCACGCAAGCGTCGTCAGTCGCAGACCTCGGTCCGCTCGAGGTCGTGCCTACGAGCGTGCCTGGCTTGTTCTTCATCAATGGCGGTTTAGCAGCCGGCAACCCGGGCCAGATTCGTCCGCGTGAGCGCCAAGAGCTGTTCGATACGCTCGATGAACTCGACTGCGATTACATGGTGCTCGACCTTGGAGCGGGCATCGAGCCGGAGCTGCTCGAAGCTTTCCGACGCGCCGACGTAGGCATCTACGTCATGTTGCCCGAACCCGCGGCCGTCGAAGGCAGCTACCGGTTTGTTCGCGCCTTGTTTCTGCACACGCTCATCGGTCTGGCCGGCGACGCGGAGCAACGCGTCGAGATCGCACGCTTGGCGGAAGAACTCGGCGGCTTTCCCGTGCCGCGGGAGCTCGTGGAGACGCTCGAAGCCGACCATCACGCGCTGGCCAGCGTGGCGCGTGATCTGTTCCAGCATTTCGAAGTTCACTTCGTCGTGAACCAAACGCGCTTGCGCGACGATCTCGACCTGGGTGAGAGCATTCGCAGTGCCACTTGGCAGCGCTTAGGCGTCAGCCTGGATTACCTCGGCTATGTCGATTTCGACGACACGGTTTGGACTTGCGTTCGCGCGTGCCAGCCCTTGCTCGTCAAGAGCCCGAGCACCAAAGCCAGCAAAAACATCGAAAAACTGGCGCGTCGCGTGATCGCGCTCGATCCGAGCAAAGCGGGTCGGCGTGTCCTGCGCACCGTGCCGCCGGGTACGCACCACGATTTGCTCGAAGTGGATCGCGGCGCAACGGATGAAGAAATCCGCCGTGCCCACCGCCGCATGCGCGACGTTTATGCGGCGGATGCCTTGGCTTGCTACGGCTTGTTTTCCGCGGAAGAACTCGCGCAATTCCGTGCGCGGCTCGAAGAGGCTTTCGATGTGCTGCTCGATCGCGCACGTCGCAAACCTTACGAGTTGAGCGTTTTTCCCGACGAACCCGAGCCCGAAGAAGAGATCGATCTCGAAGCGCGCACGCGCGACTTGCCCGCAGCGCCCTCGGTCACGCCCGAGACGCAGTTCGACGGTGCGCTGCTGCGCGCCATGCGCGAATCGAAGGGCGTCGAGCTCGTTCAAATCAGCCGGCGCACCAAGATCAACCTCGCGTATCTCGAAGCTATCGAGGACGACGATTTCTCGCGCTTGCCAGCCGTGGTTTACGTGCGCGGTTTCGTCGCCGAGATGGCCAAGTGCTTGGGGCTCGATCCCATTCAAGCCAGCCAAACTTACGTGCGGCGTGTGAAGCGCAACCTCGGGGAGAAAAACGCGTGACGGCGCAGACGCGCATCGTGCTCGCGTCTGCTTCTCCGCGTCGACGCGAGATCCTCTCGCAGCTGGGGATCACCTTCGAAGTGCTCGTCTCGGACATCGACGAGTCGCAGTTCTCGGGGGAGGACCCCGCGGCCTACGTGCTGCGCTTGAGCGAGGCCAAGGCCCGTGCAGTCGCGGATCGGCTTTTCGGCGGCGAACCTGCGTACGTGCTCGGCGCTGACACCACGGTGGTGATCGATGGTGAAGTGCTCGGAAAACCGAGCGACCGCGCCGATAGCATTCGGATGCTGCGTATGCTGAGCGGGCGCAAGCACGTCGTACACACGGCCGTTACGCTGATCTCGCAGCGGGCCGAGCGCGTCCAATCCGTCGCCAAGGCGACCGAGGTGTTGTTTCGCTCGCTTTCTGAGCGCGCCATTCAGGCCTACGCCGCCAGCGGAGAAGGCGATGACAAGGCGGGCAGTTACGCTATCCAGGGCATCGGCACGGGGCTCGTCGCCGAGATTTACGGCTCCTACAGCAACGTGGTCGGGTTGCCTGCGTCCGAGACGATAAGCCTCCTGGAAGACGCCGGCGCGATTTCTTCATGGCCGTTGCACGCGTCATGAGTGCTGCGCGCCGAACGAGTGGGTCCTGGCGTGGCTGAGGATTTGACGAGTCGAATCGCTGCGGTTCGCGCTCGAATCGAGGATGCGTGTGCGCGTGCCGGCCGCGATTCGTCGTCGGTACGGCTGGTTGCCGTGTCCAAGTTTCATCCGCTCAGTGCAGTCCGAGCCGCCTACGCGCTCGGTGTGCGCGATTTTGGCGAGAACTACGCACAAGATCTCGCGGCGCGTTCGGCCGCGTTGGCTGATCTCGCCGACATTCACTGGCACTTCATCGGCGGCTTTCAAAAGAACAAAGCCAAGTTGCTGGTGCAGGCCAACTGCATCGTGCAAAGCGTCGCAAGCGAAGCGCACGCCAAGGCGCTCGATGCCAAGGCGCGCGAGATCGGCCGCATCGCGGCTGTACTCATTCAAGTCAACGTTGCAGACGAAGCGCAGAAGAGTGGTGTTTCGGTGTCGGAGCTGCCGTCCGTCATCGCAGCGGTGCGAAGCTGCGGCGCGCTGACGCTCGATGGTTTGATGGTGATCCCGCCCGCGGACGACGAAACGCGAGCACGCGCTTGCTACCGCGAGTTGCGCGCTTTGGCGGGGCACTTCGGTTTGCGCGAGCTGTCGATGGGGATGAGCGATGATTTTCCGATCGCCATCGAAGAAGGCGCCACGATCGTGCGCGTGGGCACGGCGATCTTCGGACCGCGACCCTAACACGGAGTGCGGCTCGTGTTCGACCGCTGCGTTGACTCGCGCTGGGCGGCGATTTCCATTTGAAGGAATGATCGGGGCTGCCTAGTCTCGCCAACAAAGGCAGGAGTCATCATGGACTTTTCGCGTAGCCCACGCACCGAAGACTATTTGAAGCGCGTGCGCGCTTTCATGCGTGATCACATCGCTGCCGTGGAGCGCGAACATCTGAGCGAGATCGTCGCGCGCAAGGACGGTCCCGACTGGAAGAACTGGCATGTCTCGCCCGCCGTCGAAGCGCTCAAGACCAAGGCTCGCTCCGAAGGCTTGTGGAACCTCTTCATGCCGGACGAGACCCACGGCGTTGGCCTGACCAACGTCGAGTACGCGCCGCTCGCCGAAGAGATGGGCAAGAGTGCCCTCGCCTCCGAAGTCTTCAACTGCAATGCGCCCGACACCGGCAACATGGAAGTGCTGCACAAATACGGCAGCGCCGACCAAAAAGCGCGCTGGCTCGCACCGCTGTTGCGCGGTGAGATTCGCTCCGCCTTCTGCATGACTGAACCTGACGTCGCCTCGAGCGATGCCACCAACATGCAGGCCACCGCGACCATCGAAGCTGACGACGTCGTGATCAACGGCAAAAAATGGTGGTCGAGCGGCATCGGTCATCCCAACTGCCGGGTCTTGATCTTCATGGGCGTCAGCGATCCGGGGGCTGATCGTCATCACCGGCACAGCATGGTGCTCGTGCCCCTCGACGCTTCGGGCGTGAAACTGCAGCGCATGCTGCCGGTATTCGGCGAATACGATGCACCTTACGGCCACGGCGAGGTCGTTTTCGACAACGTGCGCGTACCGATCAGCAACGTCATTGCGGGCCCAGGGAAGGGCTTCGAGATCGCGCAGGGTAGACTTGGACCTGGCCGCATTCACCACTGCATGCGCTGCATCGGTGCCGCGGAACGAGCACTGAGCTTGATGATCGAGCGCGGCCTGAAGCGTGTCGCCTTCGGCAAACCCCTCATCGATCTCGGCGGCAATCGCGAGCGCATCGCCGATCTGCGCATCGCCATCGATCAAGCGCGCCTGCTGACGCTCTACGCAGCGTGGAAGATCGACCATGTCGGCGCTTTGGCCGCACTCACCGAGATCTCGGCGATCAAGGTCGTCGCGCCCAACGTGCTGCAGCAAACCGTCGATGCCGCGATTCAAATGCATGGCGCGGCCGGTCTGTCTTACGATCTGCCGCTCACCGGTATGTTCGCCGCTGCGCGAGTCCTTCGGCTCGCGGACGGTCCGGACGAAGTCCATCGCGGGATGATCGCGCGCGTCGAGCTCGCGAAATATGGCCGTCAAACCGCGTCGAAAGCGTGAGGGCGCGATGTCTCTTTCAGAAGTGGCAACCCGGCACGAGCAAGCGGCTGACGCCGACGCGACGTCTGTGCGTCCGGGCGAAGAGCTCGACCTAGTCGCCGTCGACCGTTGGTTGAAGGAGCGCGTGCCCTCGCTGCGTGGCGCCCCGCAGGTGACTCAGTACGCCGGGGGCGCTTCGAACTGGACGTACCGGCTCGCTTACGAAGAGCGAGACTTGGTGCTGCGCCGGCCGCCGGCAGGAACGAAGGCGAAGTCTGCCCACGACATGGGACGCGAGTATCGCGTTCAGCAGGCGCTCAAACCCGTCTATCCGGTCGTGCCGACGATGGTCGCGCACTGCACCGACGAGGCGGTGATAGGTTGCGAATTCTACGTCATGGAGCGCATTCGCGGCGTCATCCCTCGCGCGCGCATGCCCGCGGGCGTGAGGCTCTCGCCGCAGCAGGCCCGAAGCCTGTGTTTGAATGCCATCGACAAACTGGTCGAGCTGCACCGCGTGGACGCGGACGCATGCGGCTTGGCCGCGCTCGGCAAAGGGCCCGGTT
>WUUC01130625.1_pt1 | contig 10827 bp, 9 predicted proteins | sample 6278441 | NCBI WGS metagenome assembly WUUC01 (sample SAMN13675441, study PRJNA597444) | soil metagenome | isolation source: soil | place: USA: Washington | collected 2017-10 | reverse complement strand
CTGAGCCTGAAATTTGGAGGGGGAGAATGAAGAGGTAAAGTAAAAGGCATAACAAATCTCCTTGCGTCTTAACAATCTAATCGTTAACAATACTGATTATCTAAACCATGATCTCATGATGAACCATACAACATCGAAAATAGGATTTCAATTTTTTTATGGATGATCAGCTATTAAACGCCATTGATGACTGTGTACGCGCAATAGAGCAGCTTAAAAAACCATCTTCATTGATTTTTATTGAACAAGTCGCCCAGGCATTGACGATCTGTTTCCAAAATGGCAATAAAGTGATTATTGCAGGGAATGGAGGAAGTTTATGTGATGCAGCCCATTTTGCAGAGGAATTAACAGGATTTTTTCGAGGGAATCGTCGTCCTTTACCAGCTATTGCGGTATCAGAGCCTGGTTATTTAACTTGTACGGCTAATGATTTAGGATTCGAATGGGTCTTTGCGCGAGCTGTAGAAGCCTATGGCAAGCCAGGTGATGTGTTTGTCGGACTTACGACAAGTGGACGTTCACCTAATATGATTCGAGCTTTTGAAGCCGCTCGTCAATTGCAATTGCAAACAGTCTCTTTTTTAGGTAAAAATGGAGGAAAGCTCAAGGGATTTGCAGACTTCGAGTTGATGATTGATGGCTTTACGACATCCGATCGTATTCAAGAAGCGCATATGGCAGCGATTCACTTAATTATTGAAAGATTGGAAGCTCTTTTATTGGTTCCCTCTCCCTCTTCTTTGCAGATCGCTGTTGATCCTTACTTGACTTGTAGACCTTAATTCATTTGTTTTAAAACTAACATTGTTTTAAAATACTTTATTTATTTTAATAGCTTTCATTTAATATGATCAGTAAATTTGAAATTTATTTAAAAGAAATTATTTTCGGTAAAAGAAAAGGCTTTATTGCATCTTTTATTAAAATGATTTTATGGCCATTAAGTTGGTTTTATTGCTTTGTTACGATTTGTCGCAATTGGGTGTATGACCAAGGTTGGATGCGTCGTTATGTTCCTCCTGTTCCTCTTGTCATTAGCATCGGGAATATTGTGGCTGGAGGAACAGGAAAGACACCTGTGACATTATTGTTTGCTCAGATTTTTTATGAACGGTTTCCATTAGCCATTTTATCTCGAGGTTATCGTTCCAAAGCAGAAAAACTTGATCGCCCTCTTATTTTATGTTCGGGTCAAGGTCCTCTTTATCCCGCTGTGTACTGTGGAGATGAACCCTATATGTTTGCGCAACGTCTTCCAAAAGCACATGTCATTGTAGGGGGAGATCGTCAAAAGGCCTCTTATTTGGCTTTTAAAGCAGGTGTACAAATTATTTTGCTTGACGACGGAATGCAGCATAGAAAGCTTGCTAGAGATTTCGATGTTGTCGTGATAGATGTTGAAGATCCTTTTGGACAAGGGTATTTTTTACCTCGTGGATTTTTGCGTGAGGATATTCGATCCCTATCAAGAGCGAGCCTAATTATTCTTAATCATCTTTCCTGTCTAGAGCAATTTGAGAAGGTCAAAGACCAAATTCGGCAGTATACGGTCGCGCCGATGGTCGGAACAAACTGGCGAGTAGCAAGTGTATTAGATTTAAAAGGACAATGTGTAGAAACGATTAACGAAAAGAAAATTGGGATGTTTTGCGGAATTGCTCATCCCGAATATTTTCGAAGTACATTAGAACAAATGGGTGCGACTATCGTAGATGAATATTGGCTTTCTGATCATGAAAAACCTGAAGAAAAAGAGTTGGAACGTTTTTCTCAGATATGTTCAAAAAAGGGGGCGGAATGGCTCATTTGCACAGAAAAAGATCGAGTTAAGTTAAAAGATATGTTAGGATTAGCAATCCCTATTGCTTGGTTGCAAATGGAATTACAAGTTGTAGAAGGACATCAAGAATGGGAAAAATTCTTACGCCAAGCAGAAGCAAAAATTTCTTGAATGGATTCTTATATGAAATTATGGATGAAAATTTTTCTAGGGCTCCTCTTAGGAGCGATTACAGGCCTTATGCTGGGGCCTCAAGCTGTTTATTTGAAACCCCTAGGGACGATCTTTTTAAATTTAATCAATATGATTATTGTCTTACTAGTCCTTTCTTCCATGGCAGTCGGTATTACAAGTATCCATGATCCCAAAAAACTTGGGCGTGTTGGAGGAAAATCTCTTAGCATTTATTTCATCACAACAACCATTGCTGTCCTAACAGGAATTCTCTTAGCGAATCTGTTTCAGGTTGGACAAGCATTAAACTTGGAAGCGACTTCAATAGAGTCTGCTAAAGCTTTGACAATTAGTGAAATTTTAGTGGGAATTATTCCTAGTAATCCCATTGCAGCATTAGTCAGTGGCAATATTTTACAAATTATTGTCTTTGCTCTCTTTTTAGGCATTGCCATCAATTTTGCTGGAGAGAAAGGAAAACCCTTATTGAATGTCTTAGAGTCCTTGTCAGATGTGATGTATCGTTTAACTTCAATCATTATGGAATTTTCTCCTATTGGTGTATTCGGTTTAATGGCATGGGTAACAGGCAATTTTGGACTCACTCTTTTGATTCCCTTATTTAAATTTTTGGGAGTTTATTATCTAGCGTGTGCCATTCACTTTTTAGTTGTTTATTGTAATTTGTTAAAATGGATGGCTAAATTACAAATCTGGCCTTTTATTAGAGGAATGGGAGATGCCATCATGATGGCTTTTTCAACCGGTAGTAGTGCTGCCACCTTGCCTGTTGCGATGCATTGTCTACAAGAAAATTTAGGTGTATCGAAAAATATTGCTGGTTTTGTTCTTCCCTTAGGCATTTCGTTTAATATGAATGGGACAGCTATTTTTCAAACGATGGCAGCTGTCTTTGTGGCGAATGCCTATGGTCTTGCACTTGATTTACAAGGATATTTTACTTTAATTGTGACAGCTATTTTATCAGCCATTGGAACAGCAGGAGTCCCTGGTGGAGGTTTTATTATGTTATCGGCGGTTTTGTCTTCTGTAGGTTTGCCACTTGAAGGCCTTGCTATTTTAGCAGGGATTGATCGATTGAGAGAAATGGTGACGACTGTATTAAATATTTTGGGAGACGCTGTTGTAACGGTCTATATGGCAAAGCAAGAAGATGAACTGAATGAATACCAATATTATCATACCGAAGTTGTGGAATTTGAAAGTAGTGGAGCTTGAGTCATTAGACATTATGTCTATTGCTCTTCTTGTGCAATTGTATAACCTGGTTGGCCATTAAAATGATAAAGATAATGAACTTGGAAAAAATCCAAATGATGGATAATCAACTGATTTAGTAGCTGGATGATCTCTTGTTGAGAGAGAGAAGTCCCCTGGCGGCTGAAACGACAACGCCAAGAATCTACACAACTTGTTTCGGGTAGAGAGATTGGCCAGACTTTTACTCCTCGATTACTAATGAAATCCAGCTTAATAGAGGATAATCCTAGTTGATGAATTGCTTGGGCTAATGCTTCAGCGGATTGGTGCCATTCCAACCATATGTCTACTCCTTTCAATTCTTTCTTGATTGGTTCTTGAGGGGTCATCACTAGCTTAGATTGGGAAATAGACTGAAGAATCCCATATTGAACGGTTTTTAGTGAATGGGGTTTAGCGCCTAATCGAGCCACAACAGCATGGGCGAATTCCTGAGTTCCTACTTTTTGTCGGCTGATGTTTTCTTTGAAAATGTCGTAAGTATGAATTCCATCCTCGATCGTTGCTAACCAGGCATTATGAATACGTGTGGCTACATCTGATTGACCAATATGAACGAGCATTTGGATAGCTGCTAGGATTAGCCCTGAGGGATTAGCTAAGTTTTGTCCTGCACGTCTTGGTGCTGAACCGTGAATGGCTTCAAACATCGCACCATGCATTCCAATATTAGCTGAACCAGCAAGACCAATAGAGCCTGCTATTTGTGCCGCCACATCGGATAGAATATCGCCATATAAATTGGGCATAACAATGACATCAAAACTGGTGGGTTGATCTGCTAATTTAGCTGCCCCAATATCAATGATCCAATGCTCTTTTTCAATATCGGGATATTCAGTTCCAATCTCTTCATAAATTTTATGAAAAAGACCATCTGTTAATTTTAAAATATTATCTTTTGTAAAACAGGTTACTTTTTTTCGACCATGGATTTTTGCATATTCAAAAGCGTAGCGAATGATTTTTTCACAACCTGGTCGAGAGATGATTTTTAAAGCTTGGTACACATCAGGGGTTTGCCGATATTCAATTCCTGTATATAAATCTTCTTCATTCTCCCGAATAATCACAACATTCATCCCTGGATGCTTTGTTTCAATAAAAGGATCATAAGCGACGCAAGGTCTCACATTTGCATATAATCCTAAAGTAGTTCGAATTGTGACATTTAAACTTTTAAATCCTCCTCCCTGAGGAGTTGTAATAGGGGCTTTGAGAAAAGCTGCTGTATGTCGAATGGTTTCCCAAGTGGAGGGATCAATGCCTGTGGGTTGTCCCCTTAAATACACTTTTTCTCCAATTTCTACTTGATGAATATCTAATTGAGCTCCTGCTTCTTTAAGGATATGTAAAGTAGCAGACATAATTTCAGGTCCAATTCCATCTCCTTCAGCGACAGTAATAGAAACTTGATTCCCAGTCATTTCTCTTTCCTATAAAATAACAATCCATCTTGAGACTAATCAGTTTCTTGTTTAAAATCCACTACGAACTCCGATGGATGAGGTAAGCGATTTATGTTAAAAGAACTTCTGCATAAACAGTGTGAATATACAAATCATTTTTTTAACTCACTTTGTTTAAAAGAAACAGAAAAAATGTTGCATTCCATGCTTCAATGTCAAGGAGTGATTTTCTTGACAGGTATAGGAAAAAGTGGCTTAGTTGCAAAAAAAATTGCATTTACAATGGTTTCAACAGGAACTCGAGCTCTTTATATTTCTCCGATAGATGCTTTGCATGGAGATTTAGGCATTGTCTCTTCTAAAGATGTCTTTGTGATGTTGAGCAAAAGTGGAGAAAGTGATGAATTACTTAATTTAATTCCAGCGATTCGCAGTAAAGGAGCTACTCTGTTAGGAGTGGTTTGTAATTCTCAGTCACGGTTGACTGCTGCTTGCCACTATTCCATTACCTTACCCTTTCAGCAAGAGCTATGCCCATTCGATATGGCTCCCACCATGTCTACTACGGCACAATTGTTGTTTGGTGATTTACTGACTATTGCCTTAATGCGTCATAAAAACTTTAGCTTAGATCAATATGCTTTAAATCATCCGTCAGGTAGGATTGGGAAAAGGATGATTTTAAGAGTAAGAGATTTAATGATCACAGAGAATCGGATGCCTCTTTGTCAACCTCAAGATAAACTTAGGGAAGTGTTAGTAGAATTATCAAATAAAAGATGTGGATGCGTCTTAGTTGTCAACGCCTTACATCAACTTTTGGGAATTTTTACAGATGGCGATTTGCGACGTGCTTTGCAAAAGTATGGAGGAGATATTTTAGAAATATCTATCGAGGAATTGCTGACAATTAATCCACTCTGGGCTGCACCTGAAATGCTTGCCTGGGACGCGATGAAACTGATGGAAGGTAATCCACAACAACGTATCATGATGTTGCCTGTTGTAGAGAGCGATCGTAAAGTTTTAGGTTTGATTCATTTACATGATATTATCCAAAGCGGAATTTAATGCCCCTTCCAGCTTTGAAGTGGAAGGAGTATAAGTTTAAGGACATGTCCTTGATACGATCTATTCTTCCTGCGGTTCTACTATTCCTACCACTTCTACTAATTCATCATACGAGCGTTTGCTAAAATAGGGAAAGAAGAAATTAACATTAAATTCTTTTAAAATAGTCGGATGGGTAGCAGATTGATGAAGATTTTGATACATGATCACAGAATTTTCCATTCCATGGTTTAAAACCACACCGATTCCGTAAAGTTGATCTGTTTCACTATGAATCCATTTTTTCACAGCCTTTAAAGGGATTCTTAGAGCAACTTGTCCTTGTTCGATATAATCTAAGTCTTGCGATGGAGTCAGATGTAATTCATTAGGTCTAGACTCTAAACGAGATAATTGTCGATAAGGTAGAAGACCCCATGTAATGAATCCCATCCCTATGACAAAAACAGGGAGACCCCATAAGTCTAAAATTTCCTTAGGAAGAAAAATGCCGCTGATTAAAATCATGAAAATTCCAAACAATGCAAGAATCGATCCCTTTAAAAGGGTGTAGCGTCGCAAATCGGCATGAATTGTACTACGTAAAATTAAATTGTCTGCCATGTTGTTTATCTAACTTTTTTATTAAACATGGCAAATTTATCAAATTAAATAAACAGTTTTCCTATGTTGACAGTCAAGAAATAGATTTGCTATTCTCTATTATACTCCTTAACAGGTTCATATTATACGAAAAATAGATTTGATTTTCGCAGGAGATTTATGTGGGCACTTTTACAATTTATGACATCTTGATATCAGTCGTGTTTGTAATTGGCTATAGCTTGATTACCCTTGAACATGTCATCAAATTAAATAAAGCGTCCATTGCATTGATGATGGCTATCCTCTGTTGGGTGATCGAATTTTATTCTCCCATCGAGTCCACTCAAGCTCATCTTGGACATTTTTCTGAACATGTAGCCAATGTCAGCCAAGTTGTGTTTTTTCTATTGGGAGCGTTGACACTTGTAGAAATCATGAATAGTTACAAAGGATTTGGCTTAATTCTAAATTTTATTCAAATTCAATCTACATTTAAATTGATTTGGTTAATCGGCTTTATGACTTTTTTTCTTTCTTCTGTAATAGATAATTTAACCACAACCGTTGTGATGGTCACTTTATTACAAAAACTTTTACCTAGAACGGAAGAGCGTCTTTTAATAGGAGGCGCAATTGTCATCGCTGCTAATGCAGGAGGGGCATGGACACCGATTGGAGATGTGACAACTACAATGTTGTGGATTGGTGGACAATTATCTACATTAGTCGTTATGCGCGAATTATTTTTTCCTAGCTTAACTTGTTTGATTGTGTCTTTGCTCTATATCAGTTGGCCTTTAAGAAAACAGCAAATTAACTTTCATGATGTTCAATCTTTACAAGAACAACCTGAAACTTGGGGTCGTGTCATTTTTTGGTTGGGACTTAGTTGCCTTGTTTTTGTTCCTTTTTTTAAATTAATGACTGGATTGCCTCCAGTCATGGGCATCCTTTTTGGAGTCGCCTTTCTGTGGTTATTGACAGATTTCATTCATAGAAAAAATCACAATGCTTCTCATCTACAAGTTCCCCATATTATGACTAAAGTTGACATGACAACCATTTTCTTTTTTTTGGGAATTTTACTTGCAGTGGATGCACTTTACTCGGAAGGAATCTTAACAAGTTTAGCTCAATGGTTAGACCAAACAGTTGGCAATGCTTCTATCATTGCCATTATTATTGGATTGGTCTCCTCTATTATTGATAATGTCCCCTTAGTCGCGGCTTCAATTGGAATGTACGATTTATCTACTTATCCTACAGATTCTCCATTTTGGAACTTGATTGCCTATTGCGCTGGAACGGGAGGCAGTATTTTAGTGATTGGATCAGCAGCAGGAGTCGCTTATATGGGCTTAGAAAAAGTCAATTTCTTTTGGTATTTGCGTCGCATTGGAATTGCAGCTTTTTTAGGTTATTTTGCAGGGATCGGCGTTTATTGGTTAACTTGATAACTCGCAACTTTTCTGGAAAAATTATTTCCTCTGTCTTATTTTGCAATAAAAGACCATGCATTCACTTAATAACCTGAATAGATGAAAGGAGAGAAATGGAAGCATTTGCTCTAGATGCATTTTCTTATTCTTTCTCACAAAAACTCTTTATTCAATTACTGGCCTTCAGCTATTTATGTGCTTTCTGGTCTTTGTTTAAGCAAGTTGTTGGACTCTATGGTGTAGAAGGAATTGTCCCAGCTCAAGAAACTTTAGACATTTATAAAGCTAGATTTGGCAAAAAGGCCTATCTTTGGAAACCAACGATTTTTTGGTTAAATTCTAATGATCAAGCACTTAAATTATCTTGTGTAATGGGTATTGGGATCTCTCTATTAGTCTTATTAGGAGTCATGCCAGCTTTTTTATTATTCCTCTTATGGATCTTATACTTCTCTTTTATGTCGATTGATTTGGTGTTTTTGAGTTTTCAATGGGATGCCTTATTGCTTGAAACAGGCTTTTTGGGTTTTTTCTTTGCTATTCAATCTCCACCCCCTATGATGCTTCTGATTGGACTATGGGTTCTTCTTTTCCGTTTGATGCTTTCATCTGGATTAGTCAAGATTTTGTCTGGAAGTTTAGAATGGCGGTATTTGACAGCTATGGAATACCACTATGAGACACAACCCATCCCCAATCGCATTGCGTATTATGCACATCAACAACCTAAATGGTTCTTAAAGCTTTCTACAATGGGGACGTTTTTTTTCGAATTGATTTTGCCTTTTTTTATTTTTGGACCAGAAAAAATTCAATTGGTTGTTTGTTTACTTCTTATTTTTTTTCAGCTTTTAATTATGTTTACAGGCAACTTTGCTTTTTTTAATATTTTGACAATCGCCTTATGTGTTCCTTTACTTCAAAATTCTTCTTTAGAATGGTTATATGGACAACCTTTGCCGATCCTAGTAGAACCTAATTTTTATATGAAAATCATCTTGGAAGGAATAGGATGGGTCTTTATTCTTCTTAATGGACTTCAATTAGCCCATTTGCTAATGCCTTTAAAATGGATTCGACAAATTCTCTATTATTTCAATTTATACCATGTCATCAATTCCTATGGATTATTTGCTGTGATGACCACTAAAAGGAATGAACTGATTCTAGAAGGAAGTGAAGATGGGTATGAGTGGAAAACCTATGAATTTAAATGGAAACCAGGAGATCTCTATACTCCTCCTCGACAAGTTGCTCCTTATCAACCTCGCTTGGATTGGCAAATGTGGTTTGCTGCTTTAAGCACTTATCGAGAAAATCCTTGGTTGATCAATTTTATTACTTGTTTATTGCAAGGCTCAAAAGATGTTCTGGGACTCATTAAAACAAATCCATTTCCTCATCCCCCTCGATTTATTCGCATACATCTTTATCAGTATCATTTTAGTCCGTTTGCTTTAAGAGGAAAAACGGGACAGTGGTGGACACGTGAGTTTAAAGGGCTTTATATGCCAGTTGTTTCGAAGAAGGGAGAAAACGTCGATTGACACACCAAGCAAATAGAAGATTCCAAATTAAATAAACAGATAAATAAAAATAGTGAATCTTTTCATGGAAGATTTTTTTCCAATTTAAATGAGATTGAAGAATTTGAAGACGCCCTAAATTGAAATTGAATTCTCCTTCTTCGACTAATTCTATAGAAGTTTTTACATCACTGGATTGAGTTGTCCATTGATCAACCAAATAGGCATGCCATCCTTGCATCCATTGCTGTTTTTGCTCTGTTAAATCGGTTTTTAACGGTTCTAGAATATAATGTTGTTGAAGATACATGTCGGTTGGAAAAAGAAAGAGATCGGGTGAAGGCGAGGGGAGAGAGCCATTTAATTGATTGTCTATTCCATAAGCCAAGACAATAACAGGTAACAACCAAGCTGCTTGTGCCGCTCCTTCTATTCGCATTAATAGCAAGATAGCAATGATGACAGAGAAAAATAACCATGCAAGCTCAAAAGAAGGAATATCAAAAAATAAAACATGTAATCCATCCAACATTTTAATCTTCCATGATCTAGAAAGGCGATCAGTCAACTTTCCATAGTTGTTTAATAAATTCTCTTGTTGCTTTTGAGGTAAATGAGAAAACCGTGCTGCATTCCTATTAAGTTTTTCTTGGTGAGAAGAGTCATGGGTAGAAGATTTTCCCAAAATATATTCATAGATAAGAAGATGAGATTTTAAGGTAAAATATTCTCCCATAAATGGTTGGGCAACATACCATAAGATCAAACTAAACGTTAAACATAGTTGAATAATGGTGGCTAAACGAGAAGAAAAAGACATAGATGAAATTCCGAATAAAATTTTAAAAGGACATGATATACTCCTTCTAGTTGAAAGCTGGAATTTGGGCCGCGTGAAAGCTCTCGCGGCCCAAATTCCAGCTTTCAACTAGAAGGAGTATAGATGAACTAAAAAATATAAGATTATCTCATTTTCTTCCAGTATGTCCATCATGTCCTTCTTACCAACACTTCCAATTACACCCAAGTAAATCTTGGTTTAAAAAATTTCTTGTCAAATAATTGACAATATTCTATTATAAAGAATGTAGGGTTGATGAAGAAATTCATCAGCCCTTTTAATAAAGTTAATTAAAATTAATTAAACTTAATAAAAATAGTTTTTAATTTTTAAAAAATTTCTTGTCAAATAATTGACAAAATTCTATTATAAAGAATGTAGGGTTGATGAAGAAATTCATCAGCCCTTTTATCCCGGTCACAACCACCCACTAAAAATGAAAATGAAGATTTAGCAACTTCTTTCTCTTTTTAGTGAAATTTGATTTTTGAGATCATTTTTTTAAGAAAAATAAATCCCAAAAATCAGAGTTTACAGCTACTTATAGACGGGATTTGAAAAAAAAGAAAAAAACATATTGCGTTAAATCGACTGCTTTATGTATGTTTATAACTTCTTACGATGAAATCGAGCAAAACGATTGAAAGTAAGAGAAAGAGCAGCTAATGAAGCTGTAAGAAAGGAAGAGCTATTTTGACAGGATAAGAAAGACAATGTG
>WUUC01115677.1_pt1 | contig 10827 bp, 8 predicted proteins | sample 6278441 | NCBI WGS metagenome assembly WUUC01 (sample SAMN13675441, study PRJNA597444) | soil metagenome | isolation source: soil | place: USA: Washington | collected 2017-10 | reverse complement strand
TCTCCGAAATGTATAGCGATGTTATCCTGTTCATCGATCAGCCGACCGAAGAATTCAAAACCTGGTATCAACAACAATTGAAAAGAAGTTACGAAGGCGTGATTCCCATCGCATTCGGTGTTGCCTTCGCAGTGTTCGAATCATTGACGGCAGGACCTATCATCCGACAGTTTACACCACCCGGTACCGCACTCTACATTCTCAGGATGACTTATGAGATCGTTGGATTCTTCTTCCTCGGAGTCGGAGTGTGGGCTTTATTGAATGTTGTCAGGATCCCGATACTGCTCACCGGGTACAAAATAAAGGTCAGCCTTACCCAGGTGTCGGGTCGGGGGCTACAGGCGCTGGGATCGAGTTACTTCCGCATGTCGCTGTGTATCATCCTTACCTTCGTGCCATTGGTCATCGCCGTCATCGTTTCGCCGTTAAGCGACAATATGTTCATCATCGCCTGGCTGGCCGGTGGAGTGCTACTGATCTTCGGGTTCTTCCTTCTGCCACAAGTTGGCGTTCATCGCATCATGGCGTTCGAGAAACGCCAACGCCTGATGACTTTCACCAATCACCTCGAAGAGGCCATGGAAAGGTCTTTGCGGGAACCTACGTCGGAGAACATGCAACGGCTAAAGGAATTGTTCGACCTCCAGGCACACCTGAAGGGCATGAACGAGTGGCCTTTTAACACCAATACATTGTGGCAGCTGATCACCGCGTTGCTGATCCCCGTGGTGGTAGCGGTTCTGGAGATCTTTTTCTAGCAACCTCTTTGCGAACCTTTGCGGTATTCGCGAAACTTTGCGCAACAGCTACATTCGGACGCTAAAGTTCAAACATGCGTCTTTAAATACTCACCCGTCAACGATCCCTTTGCTTTCAAAATGTCCTTCGGAACTCCTTCAAACACAACCTTACCTCCTTTGTTCCCACCTTCAGGTCCCATATCAATGATCCAGTCGGCATTCTTGATCACATCAATATTGTGTTCGATCACAACGACCGTGTTCCCCGTATCCACCAGCTTGTCAATGATCGCCAATAAATTCCCTATATCCGACATATGTAACCCGGTCGTGGGCTCATCCATCACATAGATACTTCCCTTCTTATGAAGCTCACTCGCCAGTTTGATCCGCTGACACTCTCCACCCGACAACGTGCTCAAAGGTTGTCCCAACGTCAGGTACGTCAACCCCACATCGTTCATTGCTTGTAACCTTCCGGCGATCTCTTTGATGTCGAAATATTCCAGGGCCTGCTGCACCGTCATCTCAAGGACTTCACTAATGTTTTTTCCCTTGTATTGATACGCAAGTACCTCGTCTTTGAATCTCTTTCCGCCACAAACATCACATGGCAACTTTACCTCATCCAGGAATGCAAGGTTCGTGTAAGTCACGCCCAACCCCTGGCAATTGGCACACGCGCCCGCCGAGTTGAAACTGAACAATGAAGGGCTGACTTTGTTTGTCGCTGCAAATGCTTTCCTGATATCGTCCAGAATTCCCGTGTACGTCGCAGGATTTGAACGCGAGTTTGTTCCAACCGCCGACTGGTCGATCAGTATCGCATCCGGATGTTGTTGAATGAACGAGTGGTTAATCAGTGAACTCTTCCCCGATCCGGCCACACCTGTCACGACTGTAAGTACGCCGGTCGGTATGTTCACACTGACATTCTGAAGATTATTCAGTTTGGCTTTTGAAACCGTAAGCTTACCCGTCGCCTTGCGGACGTTCTCCTTCACCGGCACCGTCCGTTTCATGTGCTTGCCTGTAAGCGTGTCTGATTTCAGCAGGCCGGCGAAATTGCCCGTGTAAACAATATTCCCGCCAGCCCGTCCGGCTTTCGGACCCACATCCACGATATAGTCTGCTCCCTTGATCACATCTGGATCGTGCTCCACCACCAGCACCGTGTTACCCTTGTCTCTCAGTTTCACCAGGAGTTCATTCAACCTGTGAACATCCCTCGGGTGAAGCCCCACACTCGGTTCGTCGAAAACATACATTACATCCACCAGGCTGCCGCTCAGGTGCTTCACCATCTTGATCCTTTGCGATTCTCCCCCCGACAGCGTACTGGTCTCACGATTCAAACTCAGGTACTCCAACCCGATGTCCACCAGGTATTGCAGCCGCTGAATTAACGTATCGAGAACTGTCTGGGCGGCAGGCTCCTTAACCGCCTTTACAGTTTTGATCAACTCACTGATCTCCAATGCCGACATCTCCGCAATGTTCATCCCGTTGATCTTGCACTTCAACACCGACTGGTTCAGCCTCGCACCCTTACACGAAGGACACGGTCCCATCGAAATGAACGGTTCCACCTGTTTCTGTGTCCGCTCCGACATCGTCTTGACATCACGAAGAATATACTTATTGTAGAATCGTGTCGCGACACCTTCGAAAGTCAGGTTAATGTCCTTGCCCGCAATTTTTGATTTTACTTTAAAAGGCTCCCTGTACAACAGCAGATCCATTTCAGCCTTGGTGAAATCTTTCAGCTTCTTGTTAACATTAACGAGCCCCGACTGTATCGTGATATTCCATCCCCAGGTATCGACCTGGTATTCGGGAAGTAGCAATGCACCCTGTTTGATCGAAAGCGACTTGTCCATTGCTTTTTCAAGATCAAGGCCAACCTTACGGCCCATACCGTTACACTCTGGACACATCCCTTGCGGATCGTTGAATGAAAACAGGTTGTAATTACCTACGTGGGGCTTGCCGGCACGCGAGAATAACAATCGAAGTACCGTAGCGATGTCCGTGATTGTTCCCACGGTAGAGTGAGATCCACCGCCGAGCCGCTTCTGATCCACAACAACAGCCATACTGAGGTTCTCGATGGCATCTGCGTTAGGTTGCGGGTACTTTGGAAGAAAATTCCTGACGAACATGCTGAAGTTCTCATTAAGCAGCCGTTGTGCTTCGGTAGCGATCGTGTCGAACACAATTGATGACTTGCCCGAACCCGACACGCCAGTGAAGATTGTGATCTTACGTTTGGGTATTGTCAAGGATATGTCCTTAAGATTATTTTCGCGTCCACCGCGAATTTCAATGAACTCCTGGGGCATGATAACAAGTGAGGTTTAACCGCTAAATGTATGAAACCTTGGAGTTTTCTCTATTTGAAAAATATCAACGGATGGTGCCTGGAAAACTGTTGTATTACCTATTTCCTTCCACTGACGGGCATTCCCGGGGAGATCCTGCAACCGAACTATTCGCTCTCTCCGTGATCCTGTGTGCCTTGATCTGGGTAAGGCTCGCTTTGAGAAACCCCTGGATACATGACGTGGTTGATTAACCCGAATTAGGCATTCTGCGGTATTTATTCGGATTTTTCATCAAACTGGGCCGTACGGGCCGCTTTTGCAAAGTGCCCCGTACTTTTTAATTTAAGAGCCCAATCCCTTCTAAAATATGTCGTCACACAACGAAAACAATCCCGACGGAAGCACAAAACAACTCCCTGCCAAATACAAATTCCGGGAGATCAAGGTGCACGCCTCGGACGAATGGATGGCAGACGGGACAAAAAAGTACCGGCAGGTTTACGATCGCTATGAGACCACGCACATCCGCGCCGAACTCTCATTTTACAATAAACTTTTCGACGAAGATGAATGGGAAGCGAACATCGCTCTCAAATGCTTTTTTGTAAATGGCAGCAGCAGCCGTGAACTCTGTAAACTCGAACAAAAACGAAAGATCCTTAAAGACGAAAACGTTGTTTACATCCGCGACTCATGGGGAAATCCCACGCCCGGGGCATACTGGACAAAAGGAAATTACACGTGGGAGGGATACATCGACGATGTCAAGATCGGCGAAAGCAAGTTCTACATCGAAGATGTGGGTATATCGAAGGCCGGTGAAAATCTATTCTTCGATATCCAGCACATTAAACTTTTCGAAGGCGATGCGCAGGCGCAATCCGTGGAAGGGAAAAAATATCTCAATAAATTCAGTTTTAAAGATACCCGGTATGTGTGGGGTGAGTTCTGTTTCAAGAACAAAACCAACAGCGACTATTACACCGAAGTGATCTTCAACTTTTTCAACGACGCCGGCCAGCCAAAAGGACGTAGCTCACGTCTCCTTTATATTCAACCGAATACATCAGGGCAGAATTATTTTCTCTATCCTGCATGGGGCAGTGATATACCCGGGACATGGAAGGACGACACATACACGATGGAGGTCGTCTTCATGGACACACTCATTGCTACTGTCCCCTTTCGTGTCGGCGACATCACCGAAGAAGGTGTCGTGTCGGTAATAACCGATGCAGACAAAATGCTAAAACAGACGGCTGCGCAAGGAACATCGTTGTCCAATAACAAAAGTCTCGACGATATTTTGTTCGAAAGCCTCGCGGAGTTGAACGCACTTACCGGTCTCAACGGCATCAAGGAAGAAGTGAACGAAATGGTGAAGCTGGTCCGCTTTTACCAGGAATCTGGAAAAGATGTTCTCAACAAGTTCTCGTTGCACACCGTGTTCACCGGTAATCCAGGCACCGGCAAGACCACCGTCGCCCGGATCCTCGCGAAGATCTACAAGGGACTCGGCATCCTCGAGAAGGGCCATCTTGTGGAAGTCGATCGCCAGGCTCTTGTAGCTGGTTATGTGGGTCAGACTGCCATCAAGACCGGCGACAAGATCACTGAAGCTATGGGAGGTGTCCTGTTTATCGATGAAGCCTATTCACTCGCCAATGAAAGTGGCGCCCAACATGATTTCGGTGGCGAGTCCATCCAGGTGATGTTGAAGAGGATGGAAGACCTTCGGGGAAAATTCGGCGTGATCGTAGCCGGCTACACCGAAAACATGCAGACATTTATTTCATCAAACCCCGGGTTGCGTTCACGCTTCGATAAGTACTTTTTCTTCGAAGACTATTCACCGGAAGACATGTGTGCCATTGCCATGAACATATTCGGTAAAGAGGGAGTAACACCCGACCCCTCAGTGTGCGATCATTTGAAGAAGTATTTTTCTTTCCTGCACAGCCTGCGCGACAAACACTTCGGTAATGCGAGAACGGTGCGGCAGGTTGTAGGAGAAGTAGTCAAGAATCAACATCTGCGCCTGGCGGGTATGAAAAAAGAAGATCGCACCAAGGAAGTTATGGATGCGATCATCTTCGACGATGTCAAGGAGTTCGAGATCAAGGACGCTGGCGGCCGTCCCACTGCGGTCGGATTCCGCGTAGGCAAAAAATAACACTAAACCCACCGCTCCAACTCTTCACTCTTAACTCTTAGCTCTTAACTTTTATCTTTTATCTTTTATCTTTTATCTTTTAGTTTACCCTCTGCTTCCTTCAGTAAACCCGAAGTATTTCTGCTTCAGTTTGTCGTCCCAGTCATTTGCGTAAATGCTGACGCGGTCAAATGTTGCTTTCACTTCCGATTTGTCCAGCCCTTCCAGTTCGCGAATAGCCTTGATATAGGCCTTATCTCTGAAAATGGTGAAGGCCACGCCGTACAGAGAGTGGTTGATCTCCAGTAATTCTCTTGTAAAACCATTCTGATTGTTTACAGGCACGTCGCACACGAGCGCAAGCACCTGGAAGTACCCGTATTGTGTGAGGTTTCCCTGGGCGTCCTTCGATTGAAATACGTCGGCCCAGATGCTTGCCGAACCGAATTTCAGATTCCACTGGCCGGGCATTTCACCGCGGGCAGCTTTGGGATCGAACTTATAATCACTTAAAACTTCTTCAACCAGGGTGTAGTAGTGGTCAATCGGGTGTTGCATGGGGATTAGTTGATTAAGGGTTGTACGGGGGTTTTCTTTAATGAAAATAGGGAAAATTCAGATAAAAGTTGAAATCAGGTTTTCCTGACAATCTGCGCGGGGATTGGGTTTTTGCTGGTGTTGTTCGGAGGTTTTGCTATTAGATTGGCGAAGAATCTCGAGGGCCATGCTTAGGAATACCATCAACTGTAATACGCATAATGAAAAAACTATTTCTGTTTGCAGAACATATAACCATGGGTGTAGTCTTCTTTGCCATGATCACACTAGGAGCAGTTGGGGTACACAGAGTTGTTCAATGGGGTCAACTTTTCGGACTCAGTCCAATGGCTGTCGAGGCCCTTAACGTGTTTGAATACGCAGTACTTACTCTCGACATAGGTCTCTTTTCAGCATTTCTCTTAAAATCATTTTGAAAAAACTTACTTAAAATATGGAACGATTAGAGAAACAAAAGAATCAAGGCGAGCCTTCGCTGTGGGAAGAAATGAAGATCACTGCGATCGAGGCCACCAGGTTGTACTTCGAACCTATTACCTGGTTCATTGGTCTCATTCGCAAACTGATCAGAAAACTTCGGAAGGAGCTGAAGCAAAATTAGGCCTCGCTGAGCAGGGCACCCGTAACCAGCAGCTCCGCGAAGACCTTAAAACTGTCTTCCCAAAGGACACCCAGCGCAAGCACATCGATCGTCATTGATGCGATGCCCAGAACTATTGCCCCCACCAACAACATTCGTCCGGTACGACGAAGGTGGCGCCATAAGATGAATGAGATCAAACCCCCAACCAGTGCACCCGCAATCACTGGCAACTCGGCAATCAAATGCTGCCGTGCAGGATCTAGCTGGTAGTGGAAAATGATCCTTCCCTTCACACTTTCGTGCAGCATAAATCTTTCATCGAGCGCAAGAACCAAAAAGAAAATGGCAACAACCGACCACGGAAACCACCCCCGCCTCATTCCCAGGATCAACGAGACCGTCGCCGACATGACCAGCAACACACCCGAAGCCCACGTTCCAACGGACGCCTCTCCCGCAATCACATTAGCCGGGTAGTAGGGATTATTCAGAAAGGAAATGATGAAAACAATAGCGAAAAACACGCAGAGAATTCCCACGGCACTGTAGTGAGATGATCTCATGTGCAGTCAGGATCCGTTCCAAAATCAATGATCTGCCACTTGCCATTGATGTTTGCATACCACAGTACCTCGTTCATACCATCGTCGGAAATTCCCTCAAACGTACCCGCCACACCTGCAAAGTCGGGAATCTCGTCACCATCGATGTCAGCCACCCAAACTGCACGGTTTTCACGAACCGCATGGACCCGTTCTACCGACTCCCCGGCATATGGAACGAAAACGAATAGGATGTCATTAGGCTCGACGTTTTCAGCACAAGCAAACTCATAGTAAGGCTGATCCGAGATACATCCCATGCCTTGCGGTGCAAGTTTGAAACTCGTCGAGATAAGTTGCGCGGCCACTGGCCCTTTTTCCGTTATGAAAAACACAGGGATGCGCTCATGGAATGTGTGAATAAGGGAGCCAATGCCCTTGATCTCATGAACGCTTTCATAGGTGTTCAACGCAGGGCCAAAAGTTACAGTGACCGGCCCTGCGGTTTCATGATAGATCGAATTGAAGAAGTAATTCGCATTCTCCGTGATCGAAGTCCCATAATGGCTCTCGGGTTTTCCTCCAGGTCCTGAAAAAGCACCCTCCTTTCTTTCGATGAACGGGGCACCACCCAGGAAGAAAAAATGACCATTTGAAAAAAGACTAGGTAGAGCTGTGGGTAGGTAATCCGCAGTCTTATCAGCCTCACCCGCCGCCCGCGTTGGGTCCGACAGCATCGGCAGGCTACCACTCAGCTTTATGCCGGCCTTCATCGATTTCTGATAAACCAGGATCCGGTCGTACGCCGCATCCACACGCGACATGTAGACGGTACTATCGCGCGGAACCCCTTTTTCCGCTCGCGCAAATCCCACGCTGTCTTTGAAGTAAATTGTTTCCCGCGTTAGAGTCAACAATTCCTCGAGTGGCTTGAACGACGCCAGTTCGATCTCGACATCTTCGTCAATCGAAATATAATAATCGACGATATCCGCTACCAGGGGTTCAGCCTGAACTGCCTCGGAGTTCATCGACGACTCGTCAATCGCCAACGTATCGCCAGATGTCTGGTCTTCGTCTGCGGCGGGCTTACTGCAACTAAACAACAGGATTAACGACAGGCCTAGGCCAACGGTAACGGGAGTGTATTTCATGGAGGAGCGGGATTCCCAAAATTAGGAATTCCGTCTCCATGTTTATGGCTGGACCGAAAAATCTCTCACAGCGATAAACCCGTCAGAATAGATTGCCCCATGCGTTCCGGGAGCGTTGTGCGCACCGGCAATCAGTACGCTTCCATTCCGGAATACGCTGACAAACATCGCTTCACTGCCCCTTTCCTGCGGCCCCTGCGGCAGCTCGATCTCCTTCACCATCTTTCCCTGCGTATCGAGCACAATTGCCGCAGCCTTCCGGGCTTCGCTCACGCTGAGCCCTACCGGATTTTGAGTGTAATCGGTCGTCCCCACCGCCAACGCACCACCACCGGGCAACGGGCTCACATCCCAAAACATATCGCCATCACGAACGTCTATATTACTTTCGTAGATCTCATTGCCGTTCAGATCGGCCGCACACACCCATGCATCCCAGCTGTTCGGTTGTTGCCCAACCTTCACCCTGCCTGTCAGGAAAACACCGTTGCTGCTCACGCGCATGTTCAACAGCTTTTTATACTTGCCATATCCTTCACGTTTCGCAAAGAGCCTTGCACCGTCCGATGAAAACTTCGTCAATATCGCTACACCAAATTCGTAGTTCGCAGGATCAGTGCCCGTCTGAAGATTTTCATTGAAGAAGCGATCGTGATTAAACAGGAGCTCCTCATGACTCGGGACAGCTACATACAGATTCCCATGGTCATCCACATCGGCAAACACAAAAAAGAAACGGTCGCCCTGGTGAAAGTTGTCGAACCCGCCGCCTATGATACCCAATGTGCCCGCATATGACGGTGGTTCCACCCATTCATGCCAGTCGGTCATGAACTGGTCGCCTTCGAAACTCAGCCTGTGTGCCTGTACATCATTGTATCTCCAACGGGCGACCACGAACACGTCCTCACCATAAGCCACGAGTTTCACGCGATCCAGTGAACCCGGGAACACTGGCAGTTGCGGCTCTGTGTATCCTAGTTGTTTGAGTTCCCTTTCAACTACCAACCCATCGGTTTTGATCCGCGACATTTTTATATGCAGACTGTAATCATTAGTACCCCATTCCAGCTTAACGCTAACTGCGCTGACCTGGCCTGACGGATGAACAACGGCATCCAGCAGCGACCAGCCTTCCGACGGTTTGTAATTCGAAGTCTCTAAGAAACTTCCATTCATCCAGGCAATCTCTCTCTTCGGTTGGGTGATGAGATACTGTGATTGTAATGTTTCTTTGAGTGCCACCCATCCAGTGGTATGTGGCAACACCTTGATCACGACCTGGCCTTGTATTGTTGTGGTCGACTCAGCGAAAGGCAACGCAGGTTGATCATCGAAATCGTCCCTGCATGAAGCCAGGACAATAACAACACAAATGAATAACAGGAGAGAGGGTGTTCTCATGTGCGTTTAGACACGAAGGACCGCAGAAAAGGTTGGACAGACGGTTAAATATTTTTAACCGGGTTCACCTTTTCATGATCCTCATTGTCTTTTCGCCTGCGCGGAAAATATAAATACCGGATGAGAGGCTTGAAACTTCAACCGTAAATCGCGGTGAGACATTACCCTGCAAGACGGGTCGGCCGAGCATGTCAACCAACACCCAGGTATCGACGGAAGGCCCGCTGTATTCCACATCGAATGCCCTTTGAACAAGAGTGGGATAGATAACTAGCGAACGGTCCTCTTCGTCACCAATAGCGGTTATAATAGGCGTGCTGAACAACTGCGAGGCCGGCACTACCTGTTTCACGAGTTTGGAAGCACTCCACGACAGGAAGGCGACAGCCTCTCCATCGCTTTCATAGTATTCGACCTTGATCGGGTATCGTTTTTTTTCAAGGCTGATCTTTGCCGTGTGCTCAACCGACGCCTGATCTACCCATTGATCGATCAGCAATGTTGTTCCAATCCAAACCCGTACGCCATCGTCGCTTGTAAAATAGAATGTGTATTCATCGTCGAACTGCGGAAGTATTTCTCCTGTCCATCGCACTGTGTATCGATTGTCGGGGATCGAAGGATCAGGTGAACCATTTCCCCAGTTGAATGCCACCTGCTCGTCAACGCGTGTAAGGGACGGCTCGCCATTGAAGGTCTTTTCCTGTATGAAGTATTCACCCTTAAGCCCGTCACCTTCACCCTTGTCGGCGCTGGTGAACGTCGCGGTGAATGTCTTATCGGCAGCCGGCGTATCGAAAACTATCGTGCGTTCCGAAGACGGCTCCGACCAGTCTTTAAAAACGTACAATGAGTCTTTAAATACCTGCGATAGCACTCCTTCCAGTGTGCGTGTTACACCAACCACGCTGGTGAATGAATATGGTGATGTGATTGTTTGCCCATCAAGAAGGAACTCAAGTCCTGCGGGCACCGTATTTACGTTCATCACCGCCTTTTGCGGGAAGACATCTTTATAGATGGTTTTGCTTAACGCCGGTGTCCCGTGATCGGTAGCAGTCAGATAGATCCGGAACCACACGTTGGAACTCATCTCGCCGGCCTTTGGGATAGGGCACGACAATGATGACACACCGGATGTCGATGCGACCGCAGGATGAAAATGAGAATCATGGTGAAAATTGACTCTCCAGGTCAGATCAGCTGCGGCCAACTGCCCGTCTTCAGCATCGGTAGCCGACCCTGAAAAACTGAGCAAATGACCTCCCTGGTATAACGTAGCCCCATCGGGAAGCGACCACGTGAAATCCGGCTCCGGACGCTTGTTACTTGTCACTGTAAGTGTCGCTGAGTCACTTGTAACACTT
>WUUC01223667.1_pt1 | contig 10828 bp, 8 predicted proteins | sample 6278441 | NCBI WGS metagenome assembly WUUC01 (sample SAMN13675441, study PRJNA597444) | soil metagenome | isolation source: soil | place: USA: Washington | collected 2017-10 | reverse complement strand
CCGTGCCGTTGTTGGTAGCGAAACTAACCCCTACCGCCCCAGCGCTTCCCCCGGTGCGCGTGACGGTGATCGCCGCCATCGGGCCGGCTTCGCTTACAGTAAAGGCCGCGGCAGAGAACTGCAGCGTTCCGGGCGGCGGCGGAGCAGTTCCACTCAATTGAATGACTTTTCCCACTGACGGAACCCCGGAGCCGTTAAGGATAAATAACAGGTAATGCCCCGGCGGCGCCAGATTGCCGGTGGCAGGGGCGGTGACGTTGAGCCCTCCGCTTGCCTGGGAAAAGCTCGGCTCCGCGAGATGCTGGCCCATGTTGAACGCGTGGGTGGTCGACGAAAGCCTGATCATGCGCACTTTCGTGATCGCCGCCGCCTGCGGCGTCTCCACAAAGAACGACTGGCCATACGCGACACTCTCCGGTGCGGCACTGACCGTCGGCCGGGCGCCGCTGAAGAGGTAGGGCGGAGAATAGATTTCGGTATCGGGGAAGCCATTGCCGCCGGTGCTCAAAACGCGCCCGTCGGGCAAGAGCACGGTGGCCGAGTGATAGATGCGCTTGACTTGCGCGGAAGCCATGACGCTCCACGTCTCTGACACGGGATCCCAGAGCTCGGCCGCGTAGACCGCGAGATTGGGATCGGTGTTGTTAAAGCCAGTGCCACGCGTGCCGCCCGTCACCAGCACTTTGCCGTCGGGGAGTAAAAGCGCGTTCAATTGCCGGCGTGCGAAGTTCATCGGCGCCACCGTGCGCCAGGTGGGAGACGCTTGGTTTAAGTCGATCACTTCGGCGCTCGCTTTGGGCGGGTCGCCGCCGCCCATGACGAGGATTTTGCCCGGCGCGTACATGACCGCCGAACCATAGCCCCGATAGCCACCGGGACGGTTGGCAACGACGCTCCAAGCCCCGGTGCCCGCGGTGTCGAGATAGCGCGTAACCGCATCGGGGCCAGGATTGAAGACGCGGCCGTTTGGCGCCAAGATCATCGCCGGATACAGGTCCTGCCCGAGTTGCGCGCTCGTCAGGTCGCGCCACGTGTTGCTTGCGACCTGGAACACCTGCGGCAGCTTGTTGACGCCGATGACGCTGTCGACGCTGCCGGAGACGACCAGCACATTGCCATTGCCAAGCACGGTGGTGGTTGGGTACCAGCGGCCAGCGTTCATGTCGGGGAACGCGTTCCAGGTATTGGTGAAAGGGTTATACGCGGAAGCTTTGGCGAGTCCTTCGTTATTGACGATGTGCCCGCCTGCGACGAACAACCGGCCGTCAGCCAGAAAGGTATGCCCGGTGCAGAATGTGTCGAAGCCCGGTTTGGTTGCTGGCGTGACGCTTTGCGTCGCCGGGTCCCAGAGCCTCGGATCATTGCCGGACACTCCGCCATCGCCCGGCCAGAAAATGACTTTGCCGGTCGGCAAGACCGCGATGTGCACCGGGAAAAACGGCAGCGGATTGACAAGCTGCCACGCGCCTTGCGTCTGATTTGCGTTGCCGCGCATAGACAGCGCAAGCGCGCACGCAAAAAGAAGGAAGCGCAGGAGCTGCGGCATCGCTTTCACCGTTCGGGACGGAGCAAGAAAACGTGCACCGGCAGTTCGTGCAGATCGTGCGAGTGCCCGTCGCCGTTGTGCTCGACCTCCTCCTGGCCGATCGCGAGGATGACGCCGTTGTCGTTGATCGAGACCGCCTGCGTCAGCACGAATCGACCGCGCCCGGGAGTGAGCGCGTTCAAATCCTGCATCCCCTGCGCGCGAGTCCACAGAAACGCGACACTGCCGTGCGGCGTTTGCGAAACGCCTACCACTTCGTCGCTATTGTTGATCCACAGCGCGCGGCTGGTGGGCGCGCCGTCAAGCGTCCCCAGGTCTTCAACTCCGCCGTCGGCGTTCCACAAGGTGGCGTGACGGTCGCGTTGCGGATTCCCCGATGAGCCGACGACATCGCCCTTCTTGTTGATCGCGAGCGCCTCGCTCACCGTATGACCGGAGAGCGCGCCCAAGTCTCTCGCGGCTCCTTCACTCCAAAGTACCGCGCGCGGGCCGCTGGCGGCGACGGAGACGCCAGCCGCGTCGCCCTTGTCGTTCAACGCGAGCGCGCGACTCGATTTCTCTCCGGGGAGTTTGGGGAGCGCCTGGATCGCTCCCAACTTCGACCACACGACGGCGCGGATCCCGCTCGCCCCACTCGAATAGCCAGCGGCGTCGCCCGTACCGTTTACGGTGAGCGCTTCGCTCGCGGTGTCGCCTGGCAGTGTCCCGAGATCGACCTGCGCGTTGGAAGGATCCTGACGAAACGCCCGCACCGCCTTGCCGCGGTTTGCTGAGCCGACGACTTCGCCGAGGTCGTTGATGCCGAACGCGATCGTGTGGTCGCTTCCCGGCAATCCCTCAATCGACTGCAGCGACCTGCCTTTGAGCTTGAACCCCTGCTGCTTGTTGTTAACTCGCGCGCCACCAACAACTGCATCTTGAGCGTTGATACCACGTACGACTCGCACCGAGCCCTCGGGAAGCACTGCGAGCTCTTCGAGGACATACGCGGAATAGGCGGGGAATGCTGGAACAAGAAACGATGCGAACAAGAAAAAGTGTAAGCCTTGCATCTTCGTCCCAGACGTGTGTTTGTCGTTTTGACAGTCCTACCGTAATTACGGAACCAGTCTAAAACTTCAATTCGGGGTGGAACAAGGGACAGGTGTCCTAGGATGAAAAGACTGGACGCGCGGTATCTCGCGCGGCGATCAACGGTGCCTGTGACCGATCCGGGTTATGAAACGAGCTATCGCCGCGCAGAAGAGCGCAGCCTGGGGAACGAAACGAAACGGGCGCAGCCGCTACTGACAGGCGGGCCCTTGGTCTCGCGACTTCCGCAGCTCATCAACGAGGTCGTCGAAAATAAAGGCGCTCAACGTGGGGACATGCATACGCGCATCCGGAATGCCGCTCGGCAAGCCGAAAAGGTTATCCCATAACACTTCGTTCAACAGCGCTCCGCTTTCAGCGTTCGCCAATCGTTCTCTCGCGCAAGCGGACAACGTTCCGACCTGCTGAAGCGAGTTCTCGAGCACCGCGACATCGCTGGCCGTGGTTTCCACTTCGTGGCTGGTTTGCAACATCACTCCCTCAACTGAAGTCGCATTGGTGGAAGAACCGCCGCCGTTTGGGATCGCCAGAACAGGGAGTCCGCTCTGTTCGTCGAACGCGAGAGGAGCGCGGTCGAGCGTCCCAGCTTCGACATCATCCAGCCTGGACGTCTTTTCTGCGGAAAAGCCGCCGAAAATGCCGCCCGCGATCAGATAGCCGCCGCCTCCCGTGCCGGGGTCGATAATGATCAAACCTGCTCCGCTGTAGAGGATGAACTGTACGAGATCGCGGTGCACGATGACGAAGTTTCCCGCGGCGGCGAAGCCCGCGATCTGCTGCTCGACGAAATCCGGCAGGTTGAGTTGCGGTAATACCCTCGAGACATTGTCGGCGTCGATCGCGAAGAGCGGGATTCCCTGCTCGTTCGCTTCAGTCAGAAGCCGCATCGTCGAGATCGACTTGGTATCCTGCGTGATTTCGAAGATGCCATGCTCCAGCGCCGAGCTGAACGCTCCGGTGCCGAAGAAAAATGCGATGCCGTCGTCTGCGTTTCCGGTGCGCGAGCGAAATGCAAAAACGTTGCGGCGAAAGTCCATCGTCATCGCGCCGTGTCTCGTTTCGATCGGCACACCGTCCGCATTGAACGTGAACACCGGCGTGAAAGTCATCAGCAATTCCGCGGGGCGGCGGGAGTAAACGACATTGCGGCGATGTGCCGAAAGCTGTATGTGCGCATCGAGCAGCGCGTAATAGATCTGCGTTTGGCTATGCAGAATTTCGCCGAGCGCATCGTCGAGATTGATGAAGAAACCAGCGCGCGCTTGATCGACTGTAGAGGCGATATGCTGGCGCCGCGCTTGCAGCGCCTCGCTCCCCACGCGCTGGGGATCGAGCCCCACCACCGCGTACGTGCCGGCAGTGATGTAGTGGTCGACGAAGTCACTCGTCCCGTCCGGCTCCTCGAAAAAAATTCGGATGTTTTGCCGTGTCCCCATCGGCACCGCGGACCCCGCGGCGACGGGTTGACCTTGCACGTAAACAACCGGCCGCACGCTCAGAAGATTGGGCGCCGCGCTGTACAGACCTCCACCGTTATTGACGAGATCGAGGTCGGCTTGCGTTGCAGGAACATAGGCGACTGACAGCCGCTTGTTCGCAAGCGAAGGCAGCGAGTGGCGTGTCTCGAGAATTTGCGCGCCGTTTCCGTCGTTCAGTATCAACCGAAGTTGATGGCGGCTCGACGCCGGCAGCTCGCTCGATTGCTCCTGCGGGCGCAGCGTAATTCCCGGTTCGGGCTTGAGCGCCGTTGTCGGGATTTCGGGTTTCATCGCGCCGATCAGCCTTGCGACCGCGCTCTCGGGCGGGCGGCGAGCGATCACATCGTGCAACCGGTCCTGCAGGTCCTTTATCCGCTGTCCGATTGCGCCTGCATCGACACCTGCTACCGAATCGCCGTTAGCGTCGATGTTGGCCGATCGGATGAACGACTCAAAATCATCGGCGTCTAGACCCAGCGCATCGTCGATGTCCTTTGGCGGTTTGAACTCGTTCCTCTTGATCGCAGCATCGACCGGAACCCACTGCTCGGCTCCTGCTTTCGTCACGTACGTTTCGACCCAGACATGCTCGACTCTGACGGCGACGACTTGGTTTGCGTCGTTGACAAGGAATGTCGTTGGCGTGCCGCTCGCGAGTGCGAACAGCGCTGCCGACTCGAGATCGTCGAAGTCTCCCATCGCGCTTTTGAACAACTCGGGATCGATCACCGCCTGCCCGAACGCGTAGCGGGCGGGCACATTGGACGCCCTGAGCAGTGCAATGAGAAGCGATGAAGTGTCGTGCGCGTTGCACTCGCGCGCAAGCCTGCATCCCTCGCTTCCCTGAATACTTCCGAACGTCGGCGTGAAAACGATATTGCGCTTGACCCATCTCAAGATCTTCTTCGGATTTCCGGCAAGGCTCTGCGCAAGCTCGTACACTCCCGCGGTCAACGTGATGTCTTCAGTCTCGGAGAGGTCGGACGCCGACGGTGCTTGCGTCGCTTCGGCATCCGCGCCGCGCGGCGGCAGATCGTGCACATCGTACCGTTCATAGTTGAGCTTCCCCGGCTCAACCTGGCGATGCGGCAGCGTTTGCGGTTCAGCGGAAAAAACTTGCTGCGAAGACGCAGCAATCGCAAACGCGCCAAACGAGAAGCTGAGAGCAGCGATAGCGAACCGCTTCGAATTTTTCATAATGTTGTCAGAGCCAACATCCCGGGGCGCGGTCCGTCCTGTCATGCGACGTCCGTTTTGCCGATCATATGCTATTCGACTACATCAAAGATGCTAAAGGTTCAGCAGCTCGACATCAAATGCCCTTTCCGCCAGCCAGACGAGCGCAAGCGCTGCGATGGCAAGCGACCCGCCAACGAGCGCGCCACTCTGATACGCAGCAGTCCGCCGCAACGCGAATGCCATCGGTAGAAATACCGCGACAATCGCGAGCTGTCCGATTTCTACGCCGAGATTGAAGCTAACCAGCGCGAGTAACAGCGATTCGCGCGGCAGTCCGAGATCGCCCAGCACGCTTGCGAAGCCAAAGCCGTGGATCAGACCGAACGCAAAAGCAACCAGCCATCGCTTTGCCCGCACCACGGGAAAAACGTTATTGAGCGCTGCGGCGAGCACCGAAGCGGCGATCGCGGATTCGACCCAACGCGAAGGCAACGAGACGATTTCGAGTCCGGCGAGCGAAAGCGTGATCGAGTGCGCAAGCGTGAACGCGGTGACAATCTTGAAAACTTCCCAGAATGCTTTTCCGAATTCCGGGCTTGCGCTCCATCGCCCGGCTTGCAGCATCAGTACCGACGGCAGGAGCAGCGAAATGAGGAAAAGGACGTGATCGAACCCGATCCAGATGTGCCAGATTCCTTCCCGGCAGTAATCGGTGAATTGCCGCCATTTACTTTCCTCGCCGAGCACGAATCGCTGCGCTGACTTTTCCGGGCTGAAAACCGCGGTCGTCGTCTGTGCCCCATGCGAGAGCCGCAAGAGCCCGCGATGCTGTGGATCGAGGTCGAACAGCAGGCTGTATTGCATTTGCAAATCCGTCTCAGCGACGCACTCTGCGGAAAACTGCAACACCGCGTACGCACCGTCGCTGTGATCGTCGGTGAGATGCTTGACTTCACCGCGTTCGCAGATTCTTCCATCTGCCGAAATTTGCAGGCGCGGCAGCGCGTAAGCCGCGATATCGCGATGTTTCGCTTTGACTTCGCCCCAGGTGAGAGAGCCATCAGCGTCGCCGTCGAGGTCGATCGCATAATCGAGGTCTCGGAGCGCGATGTCCCACTGCACCGCGATTTGGCCGCGCTCGACATCGAGCGATAAATAACTATCGCTCGGTTTATGCGCGTGTGCTGACGCAAGCGTCAGGAACGTGAGCAGTAAAACTCGAGGCCCGACTAGTGAAGGAGTGAAGTGAAGAAACGAAAGAAACTTCTTGCAGGAAAATAAGAGTGCCACGGGTACGCTCATTCACTCATCACTCTTTCAGCTTTGACCCGCAAGCAACTGCCGCAGGCGTACGTCCTCCAAGCCGCTATCGCGCAAGAATGCGACGACCTCGGAGCCAGCCTGCTGATCATTTGCGGCCACCGCTGCTTCGAGAAAAATTCGCGCATCGGCGGGTTCGCGCTGCGTCTTCCAGTTCTCCTGCGCTAGGGTGAGGGCGTCGTCCGGCTTTTCCAGCAGATGCAACGCGAAGCGCGCTTCCTCTCGAAGATGAACTTTGTCGCCTCGCATCCGGCTTGCCGCAAAGCGTGCAGAGAGCGTGTCGGTATGTTGTTTGGCGTTCGGGTGTCCAAGCGCGCTTTCGGCAATGGCAAGTCGCAACAGCAACGCATCGGCGCGCGTTTCATCGTTGAGCAATTCGATGACCTCGCCGTATCGCTTGCGATCGAGCAAGAAATCGGCGAATGCCGCTTTCGCGTACGCATCGCCTCTCCCGACTGCGTTCCTGTAGTGCGCTTCGGCTTTTTCGAGCTCGCCGATGCGCTCGGCAATTTCGGCGAGCGAAGTATCGATCCAGCTTTGCTGCGACTCGGGCACGCCGCGGAGTGAAAACAGCGCTGCGTACGCTTCTTTCGCCTTGCCGTTCAAGCTGGCAACATTGGCTTCGCATGCGGCTGCTATCCAGTCTGACGTGATCCCGCGCAAACGAGCGCAGCTTTTCGACGCTTCGCCGTACTTGCCTTGCACCTGCAGCACGGTTGCGCGAGTCAACCAACCTTGCGCATTCTTGGGATCGCGTTCGAGCGCGAGAGCGAGATCCCGCAGTGCGCCGTCGAAGTCGTGGACGCTTTGTTTCAGCGTCGCACGCAATACGAGCACTTCGACCGGCGGCGTCTCACTGCTCCACCAGGGTTTGAGAGCAGCTTGCGCATAACCCAGATAGCGCGGATCGGATTCCGCACGCGATTGCTCGATGTAGCGCCATGCGGTCTGGGAAGCGAGCGCAAGATCGTCCGGATTCGCGGAGAGCTGAGCTCGCATCGCCGCCAGCTCACGGTCGCCGCGATCGTTACGCTTCTCGCCAAGACGCTGCAATACCTGCGCATCGTCTGTGGGAATGTAGGGCGCAGACTGGCAAAGCGATGGAGCAACCGCCAGCAATAGTCCGGCAGCGATTCGATTCACGAGCCCGCCGAATAAAAAAGCGGGATGATTTCTCATCCCGCTCGCTGCCGAGCTGCGATCAGGGTGCGATGCCGAGCACGCCATTCTGCTCGTTTGGAGACCCCAGAAGCGGAGTTCTCAGATACGGGAACGTTGTGTCGAAATTTGCCGCGCTCACATCGACGCCGTCCGTAACCGGTGCTGTACCCGCGGGAGCATCGGCCGGTGCACAACCAAATACACTAGGAAAGGCATGGCAGAGCACGCCCATCGCTACGCGAAGCTCGATATCGACGACATCGTCGCCAGGCCGGCGGCCGTTCGGGAATCCGGCAAGGTCGCCAGCGAGCGCGCCGAGTTTGTTCTGCGTCCCCGCCGCAGTTGCCGCAATGGAAGTATTGAGCCTCATCATTTCGGCGGGCCTTACGTTTGCCGGCTTGTTGAGGCCGTCGATTCCGGTGAGAAATGCTGCGATGAGATCGCCGCGCGGGAAGTTGTTGGGCGCGGGCGCTACCGGGAACAGGATTTCGATTATTTCGGGAAGCGTCGGCGTTGCCACGTAATGCAGAAACTGCGCGTCGTCGCTGGGATCGCTGGCATTGAACCGGTCCTTGTCCTTGAGGCCGATCACCGCTTCGTTCACGAGTGGCGCGCTCAGCCGCGAAACCTGAACGAAGTCACCAACCTGTTCGTCGCGTTCAAGTTTCGGCCGCCCCGATCCTTGAGCGTACGAACACGCGGCAGGCTCGTCGTCTGCCAGCCGCCGATGATCGGCTGATCGGCGCTGTCGACCAGGCATGAGATCGGAACTTCGAGCGCGAGCGTCGTGATGTTCTGATCGCGGAGAACGTGCGGCTCGGCGTCGACCGCGCCAACGGGGTTGAGGTTGATCAAGTCAAAAATCTCGCCGACGTTGACGTAGAACGACTCCCTGCGCTGTCCGACGAACAGCTTGCCCGGATCGCAACCCGGAATGTTTACGTTGTAAACGTGCTGGTTCGCGTACGCGGCGTAGTCAGAGATTGATTTCGTGCCAACATTGTCCTTGGGCTTGTCGAAGGTCGCAGAGCCGCCGTTCACGTTGGTGATGCTACCTCTGCTGGTAACGGCGCCGTTGTTACCTCTGCGGATGATATCTACCGTGTACGTCTGGCTGACATTGACGTCCGCATCGTTGACGGTGGTGATCGGCCCGATATTCATGAGCGGCACCGACACCGGCTGGCCGTTTACCGGAACCGTGAGATCGTTCAACGTGTTCGTGAATTTGAAACGGAACGTGATGTCTTCTCGCGCGTTGCCATCATGATCGATGTGCATCTCGTAGCGTGCGTCGGGATCGAGGAAGTAGTAGTTCGGTCCGCCCCAGGGATCCTGAAACGGCACGTAATTCGCGATCAGCGTAACAAAGCCGCTGCGACCCGACTCGTAGCTTCGAAACATATAGAAGTCGGTGCTATCGACTTTGGGAAGCTCAGTAATATTCGGCGCTTCGCGGTGGCCGGATGCGATCGCGACCGACGCCGAGAAACTTGATGCAACAGCCAGCGCAAACAGGCAATGCTTCATTTTTACTCTCCGATGGATGTTATGGGCGACTCCTGTTCTTTACCTGCCAAAACCACGATAAGGCCGCGAAGCGGCCGACAGGTCACGTTGTACTACGCGCAGCAAGAGCATTCGGATGCATAAGTGATAAGAAGTTGCACCGCGCCGGTATCATCCATCTCCGTATCGCGAGGAACGGCGCCATCGATCATGTTGATGCTTTGAAGCATGCGTTTTTCTCTGGGCGCGAGTAGAAGTCGCTCGAAGTCAGCGTGCTATACTCCAAGCGCCTCCGCGGAAATGTAGAACCTATCTGATCAACCCCCACATGATGCGTTGCGGCCAGGAAGTGACGGATGCAAGGCGCGAGGTGCAGCCAATATTCGGATATTGGCCAGTCTCGCAACGCGGCAGGCGTCCTTCTCTGGCCGCAACCCGAAGGGACGGGTGATTTGCTTGAAGGGCGTTGTTGCTCGCTCCTTAAATTGGAATGACCAAATCGCGTCCCTCGCCTAGCCCTTCAAGCAAATCACCTCCGTCGCACATGCGCGGGTTGATCAGATAGGTTCTATGCCACTCGAAACGAAGCTGCGCCAGCTGCCGGAAAAAGTTTGGGTGAGTGCGCTTTTTCTTCTTCTGCTGCTCGTCGCGCTCTGGCTCGGGCTGCGCTGGTTCTGGTACTTCCGCGAAGCACAGTCGGCTTCGCCGGTTGCGCCGCGTGCCGAGAAAGTAAACCTGCAGGCAGCGATCAACACCATCAGCGCGCAACATCTTTTCGGTAAGCCGGCGAGCCAAGTCCAGGCTGGGCCTATCAAGGTTGCCGCGCCTCCACCAGTGAACGTCAAGTTGAAGGGCGTGTTCGCTGCAACGGGAGTCAAGCCGGCGTACGCGATATTGAACGTGGACGGGACAGACGAGGCGGTGAAAATCGGCGATGAAGTCGAGGACGGTCTCGTGCTCGAACAGGTGCATCCCGGGCACGTGGTAATCAGCCGCGACGACACGCAGCATGAGATTTTGCTGGAGGCGGGAGCCATGACTCAGGGCGGGACACCGGGCAGGCCGGTTGCTGCCGCGCCGCCGGTTGCGCCGCGAGCCGGACTTCCCAACATCGCCGGTGTGCCACCGAAACAGCAAGCGCCGGGAAAGCGCCCGGGAGTTGCGGCGACCGATGAAGGCGCTGAAATCAAACCTGCGCCGCCCGCCGTCATCAATCCCGCTGCCGGGTTCAAGATCGACAGCGTGCCGCAGGAAATGCAAAAGCTCGGGCTGAAGAAGGGGGACGTCGTGTCGAATATCAATGGTCAGGTCGTGACCAGCGTCGACGATCTGACGCGGCTTTATCAGCAGTTCAGTCCGCTCGGACAAGTCATCGTCGAAGGCACGCGCGAGGGCAAACCGCTCAGGCTGAGCAGCAGCTCCTGATGCCGCGAAATTTCAAAGCGTCTTTCGCCGGCCTGCTCTTTATGTTCGTCGTCGCCGCGAACGCCGCCGAAGAAAAGGTCACGCTCAACTTTGTGAATGCCGATATCGAGTCGGTCAT
>WUUC01012308.1_pt1 | contig 10828 bp, 5 predicted proteins | sample 6278441 | NCBI WGS metagenome assembly WUUC01 (sample SAMN13675441, study PRJNA597444) | soil metagenome | isolation source: soil | place: USA: Washington | collected 2017-10 | reverse complement strand
GACCGCCGCCTGCTCCGCCCGGTCGAGGACACCGCCGGCAACCCGTCGCTGCTGATCGATTTGCTGCGGGCCGACCCGGCGCGGCTCATCGAGTCCCGGCTCGACGGGCTGTCCGAGCAGGCGCGGGCGCTGCTCACGGTGGCTGCGCTGATCGGCCCCCGCTTCGACCTCGATGTCGTGGCGGCGGTCCACGGTGAGCCGGGCGCTCCTGCCATGAGGTCCGCCGAGGCGGCGGGACTGGTCGTCCAGATCGAGTCCGGCTACCGCTTCGTCCACGACGTGGTCCGCCAGCACCTCGAGCGTGGCCTCAGCGACGCCCGCCGCCGGCTGCTCCACCGCCGCATCGCCGACGCCCTCGAAGCCTGCGGGAGCGGCGAGCCGGCGGTGCTCGCCCACCACCGTTGTGCGGGAGGCGACCCGCGTGCCGCTCTGTCGGCGCTGGCCGCGGCACGGGCAACCGGCGCCATGGGCGCGCTGACCGAGGCGGTGAGCTGGTGCCGGTCCGCTCTGGCCCACGTGACACCCGGGGACACGGCGTTGGAGGCCGAGATCCTCACCGAGCTGGGCCTGGCCCAGCAGCGCGTCGGCAGCGAGGACGCCGCCCCGCTGCTGCTCGACGGCGCGCTCCGGGCCTGGGGCAGCGGCGCCCCCGACCTCGCCGCCCGGGCGGCGCTGGCCTTCGCCGACCTGGTCCACGACCGCCCGGGCGACGACGCGCACCCCCTGGTCTCCGAGGTGCTGGCCGCCCAGGCCCCCACCGACGGGAACGGCCTGTGGGGCCGACTGGTCGCCCGCGACCTCCGGTTGTCACCCTTCCCGGCCAGCGCAGCTGACGCAGCCGCCGCAGCCGCCGCCGTCACGCTCCTGCGGGCCGAGCTCCACGGGCTCGTCGGCCCCGACCACCTCGACCGCCGATCCGAGCTGGCCACCGACCTCGCCACCGCCGCCCGGGCCGCCGCCGACCGCGACGCCGCGCACGCGGCTGCGCACCACCTGGCCACCATCGCCGCGCTGCGCGGTCACCTGGCCGGTCCCCTGCCCGCGCCCCTGAGCGACCACGACAACGACCTGGTCCTCCCTCTCCCCAAGGACGACAGCTGGCTCGTGTCGATGGGCCACCTCGCCCTCGCCGCCGCCGACGTCGACGACCCGGTCCTCGCCGCCGAGCTCTACGCCGAGCTGTCCCCCTACCCCACCCTCACGTGCGCCACCGGCCCCGCCACCTTCGCCGGCACCGTCGCCCTCCACCTCGGCCGCCTCGCCGCCACCGCCGGCCGCTGGTCCACCGCCGAGCGCCACCTCACGACCGCCATCCGCCAGCTCGCGGCCCTCGGCCCCCACGCGCGCCCCTGGCTCACCCTCGCCAACCGGTCCCTCGCCCACGTCCTCCACGCCCGCGCCCGCTCGTCCGACGTCGCCATCCTCCCCCTCGTCCGGTCCGCCTGACGGCACCCCCGGTAGGGACGAACGAGATCGGGTGATCTCCCCGGGGAAGTAGGGGCACCGAGGGCCCGGGAGTGGTGGGTCGGCGGGGACGGGTGTGTCTAAGGTGCGTGAATGGCGGGCGAACCTGCAGGTGGATCCACAGTTCACGCACCGGTCGGCATGGTCGCCTCGGCGGACCACTTGGCGTCGTCGGCCGGTGTCGGCGTTCTCCGCGACGGCGGTTCCGCGGTCGACGCGGCGCTCGCGGCGGGGGCGGTCCTCGCCGTCACCAGTCCGCACATGTGCGGCATGGGCGGCGACCTGTTCGCCATCGTCCACCGGCCCGGCGAGCCCGTGGCGGCGCTGGCCGCAGCGGGCCGGGCGGGCTCCGGTGCCGACGCCCTGCAGCTGCGCTGCGAGGGTTTCGACCTGCACGTCCCGCTGCACGGTGACATCCGGGCGGTCACCGTGCCGGGGTGTGTCGACGGGTGGCTCGAGCTGCACAAGCGCTTCGGCCGCCTGCCGCTGTCACAGATCTTCGAGCCGGCCATCACCTACGCGGCGGCCGGCTTCCCCGCCTCGCCCCTGCTGGCCGCCACGGTCAGCGAGGTCGTCCACCTGCGGGGCGCCCACGACTTCCGTGAGCCGACCATGGCCACCGGCGGGCACCTGGCCCCCGGCACGCTCATCCGCCGCCCGGGCAGCGCCACGGCCATGGGCGCCATCGTCGCCTCCGGGCGCAGCGGCTTCTACCAGGGCGCCTTCGGTGAAGGGCTGGTGGCCCTCGGCGCCGGCCTGTTCGCCCGCGGCGACCTCGCCCGCAACCAGGCCGAGTGGGTCGAGCCCCTCAAGCTCTCGGCGTGGGGCCACGACCTGTGGACCCCGCCTCCCCCCTCGCAGGGCTATCTGACGTTGGCCGGCGCGGCGGTCGCCGCCGAGCTGGGCCTGCCCGAGGACCCGACCGATCCGGCGTGGGCCCACCTGCTGGCCGAGGTGGCCCGAGCGGTCGGACGTGACCGGCCGGAGGTCCTCTACGACGGGGCCGACGGCACCGCGCTGCTCGCAGCGGAACGGCTGGAGGCAGCCCGCGCCTCGGTCGATCCCACTCGTCGTGGTCAGGCCCCGGTGGGAGCCGTCCCCGGCGACACCACCGCCCTCTGCGCCGTCGACCGTGACCGGATGTCGGTGTCGCTGGTCCAGTCCAACGCCTCGGCGTGGGGCGCCCGCATCATCGAGCCCTCCACCGGCGAGTTCCTCCACAACCGGGCCGTGGGCTTCACCCTCCGGGCCGGCCACCCCGGCGAGTACCAGCCCGGGAAGCGCCCGCCTCACACGCTGTCGCCGGCGCTCGTCACCCGCCCGGACGGGTCGGTGCGGGCCGTGCTCGGCACCATGGGCGGTGACTCGCAGCCCCAGATCCTCCTGCAGGTCCTGGCCCGGCTGCTCACCGACGCCGACGCGTCGGCCGGCACCGTCGTCGAGGCGCCCCGCTGGCGGCTCGGCGGCGGCGGCTTCGGCATCTGGGACGGCGAAGGCCCCGCCCACCTCGCCGTCGAGAACGACGCTCCCCCCACCTGGGACGAGGGGTTGGCCCAGCGCGGCCACGACGTCCAGCGCAGCCGCTTCCAACCCGACCACGGCTTCGGCCACGCCCAGATCATCACCGTCGACGGCGACATGCTCGACGGCGCCGCCGACCCCCGCACCGTCACCGGCGCCGCCGCCGGCTACTGACCGCTTTCTGTCTTGGCCGGCTCGCACCCTTGCTGCCCAGCGAAGACAGGACTGCGTGACCCTCTGGCGCTCGGATGCCGACCGGTGCAGTGGGACGACGAGGGCCTACGCTGCCGAGCAAAGATCGCCCACGCGCAGAAGCAATGGCCTTCCCCGATTCCGTAGCCAACGACGATCCCGAGGCGGCCGGCTCCGTCACCGGGGCTGACGGCGCCGTCTCCGGCGCCCTTCCGTCGACCGATCGCACCAACGGCGACAGCGACAACGGTGGCAACGGCACCACCGGCTCCGCTGCTCATGGCGGCCCCTCTGCCCCGACGGAAGCAGGGCGCGGGAACGGTGGGAGCGACCGAGCCGACACGACGGGCCGCCTCGCCGGTCCCCCCGACCTGGCGGCGACCCAGGGCGCCGATGGTCAGCCCGGCGCCGACGGTCGGTCAGCCGGCACGCAGCCCGACGAGGTGTTGCCCGAGGGGCTGACGTCGGGCGAGGCCGCCAAGCTCACCGCCGCAGGGAAGACGAACCGGGCGCCGCTCGAGACCAGCCGGTCGCTGATGACGATCGTGCGGTCGAACGTGTTCACCCGGTTCAACGCCATCCTGGGCGTGCTGCTGGCGATCATCCTGACGATCGGCCCCATCCAGGACGCGTTCTTCGGCCTGGTGCTGGTGCTGAACACGGCGATAGGCATCGTCCAGGAGTACCGGGCCAAGCAGACCCTCGACCGCCTGTCGCTGCTGAACACGCCCGACGCCACGGTCGTCCGTGACGGCACGCGCACCCCGGTCCCCGTCGACGACATCGTGCTGGGCGACGTGGTCGAGCTGACTCCGGGCGGCCAGGTGGTGGCCGACGGCGCCGTCGTGGCCGCCGACGCCCTCGAGGTCGACGAGTCGCTGCTGACCGGCGAGAGCGTGCCCGAGGCCAAGGGCCCGGGCGACGAGGTGATGTCGGGCAGCTTCGTGACCGCCGGGCGGGGTTGGTACCGGGCCGACAAGGTCGCCCACGACGCCTACGCCAACACCCTCGCCCACGAGGCCCGCCAGTTCTCGCTGGTCAGGTCGGAGCTCCGGCAGGGCACCGACCTCATCCTGCGGTTGGTGACGTTCCTGATCGTCCCCACCGCGGCGCTGCTGATCTACAGCCAGCTGCGGTCCGACGAGTCGCTGCCCAACGCCATCCGGGGCACGGTCGCCGGCATCGGGTCGATGATCCCCGAGGGACTGGTCCTGTTGACCAGCCTGGCCTTCGCCGCCAGCGTGGTCCGCCTGGGCAAGCGCGAGGTGCTGATCCAGGAGCTGGCCGCCATCGAGGGCCTGGCCCGGGTCGACGTCGTCTGCATCGACAAGACCGGCACGATCACCGAGCCCATCCTCGAGGTGGTGGCGGTCGAGGCGGTGGCGACCGACGACCGGGTGCCGGCCGCCACCGTGCAGCGGGCGCTCGGTGCCCTCGCCTGGGCCGACCGTGAGCCCAACGCCAGCCTGGCCGCCCTGGCCAAGGCCTTCGGGTCGCCGGGGTGGACGTTGACCTGGCGCGCCGCCTTCTCGTCGGCCCGGAAGTTCTCGGGCGCCGGCTTCGGCCGCAAGGGCGACTGGCTGCTCGGAGCGCCCGACATCCTGCTGGCCCAGGCCGTCGACCCCGACGCCGCCGAGCGGGCCGGCGCCCTCGTCGACGACCACTCCCGCCAGGGGCAGCGGGTGCTGCTGCTCAGCAGGATCAACGGCGAGCCCGGCGACACCGCCCCGCCCAACGAGCCGGTGGCGGTGCTGGCCCTCGAGGAGCGCATCCGTCCCGAGGCCTCCGACACGCTGGCGTTCTTCGCCAGCCAGGGCGTGACCATCAAGGTGATCTCCGGCGACGACCCCCGCACCGTGGGCGCCGTCGCCGACCGGGTGGGCATCGCCGGCGCCGACCACCCCATGGACGCCCGCCAGCTGCCCGACGAGCCCGAGGCCCTGGCCGACGTGCTCGAGGAGACCTCGGTGTTCGGCCGGGTCGCGCCCCACCAGAAACAGGCCATGGTCAAGGCGCTGCAGTCCCGGGGGCACACGGTCGCCATGACCGGCGACGGCGTCAACGACGTGCTGGCCCTCAAGGAAGCCGACCTCGGCGTCGCCATGGGCTCCGGCAGCGCGGCGAGCCGGGCCGTGGCGCCGGTCGTCCTGATGGACTCGTCGTTCGCCAGCCTCCCGTCGGTGCTGGCCGAGGGGCGCCAGGTCATCGCCAACGTCGAGCGGGTCGCCAACCTGTTCCTCACCAAGACCGTCTACGCCACGCTGCTGGCCCTGGCCGTCGGCGTGGCCCACGTGCCCTTCCCGTTCCTGCCCCGGCACCTCACGATCATCAGCAGCCTGACCATCGGCGTGCCGGCGTTCTTCCTGGCCCTGGCCCCCAACAGCCGGGTCTACGAGCCGGGGTTCGTGGGCCGGGTGCTGCGCTTCGCGGTGCCGGCGGGAGGGGTCGCCGCCACGGCCACGATGGCCGCCTACTTCCTGGCCCGCGACACCGAGGGCGTGTCGACGGGCGAGGCCCGGACCATCGCCACCATCACGCTGTTCCTCGTGGCGCTCTGGGCCCTGTCGATCCTGGCCCGGCCGGCGTCACCCTGGCGGGCGGGGCTCATCGCCACCATGGCCGCGATCTTCGTCCTGATCATGTCGGTGCCGTTCCTGCAGGACTTCTTCGCCATCGACCTGCCCTCCCGCCTCGTCACCCTCTCCGCGGTGGGCGTGGCCGCCATGGCCGGTGTGGCGCTCGACGTGGGCTGGCAGGCCAGCGGCTGGATGAAGGGCCTCCTCCACCACCCCCACGACGCCGACGACCCCGACGGCGCCGCCGGCGACCCGGCCGAGCCCACCGACGGCGAGGCCAGGGCCCCGGCCCCCTGACGGCGTTGTCGGCCGGCCCGCGAGCCTTCGGCCACTTCCGACCGGTCGGCTGACCCCACCGGGCCCGGCTCAGTCGTGGACGCCCGGAACGCGGGAGCGGCCGAGGCGTCGTGAGCCCCGGCCGTTCCTGACATCTGAGCGAGCCTGGTCAGTCGTGGAAGACGGGGGCGCGCTTCTCGAAGTAGGCGGTGACCGCCTCGACCTGGTTGGGTTGGCCGATGAGGCTGCCGATGGTGGTGCGCTCGTCGGCGTACTGCTGGGCCAGCGGGACCCGGCCCGACTGCTCGAGCAGCTTCTTGGCGCCCCGGATGGCCTGCGGGCTCTTGGCCGCGATCTCCTGGGCCAGCGCCAGGGCGTCGCCGAAGGGGTCGTCGCTGACCCGGGTGGCGATGCCCAGGGCGTGCGCCTCGGTGCCCGACAGCATGCGCCCGGTCCACGTGAGCTCCTTGGCCACGTCGAGCCCGACGAGGCGGGGCAGGGTGGCCGTGACGGTCATGTCCGGCGTGAGGCCCCAGCGGATCTCCAGCACCGACATCTTCGCCTCGGGGTGGACGATGCGGATGTCGGCGCCCAAGGCGATCTGGAAGCCGCCGCCGAGGCAGGGACCGGACACGGCGGCGATCACCGGCACCGGCACCTCGGACCAGACGTGGGCCACCTGCTGGCCCAGGTGCGTGATGCGCCCCTCGGTCTGACCGATCGCCCCCAGCGACCCGGTGTCGCCGGCGTCCCCGGTGTCGGCACCACTGCCGGCAGGGTCACCGCCGCCCGCGTCAGCGGCGTCGCCGCCGTTCGACCCACCGTCGCCGCCGGCCATGGCCATGAACGACCCGAAGTCGAGCCCGGCGCAGAAGCCCCGGCCCTCGCCCGACAGCACCACCGCCCGCACGGCGGGATCGGCGGCCACCTGGGCCCCGGCCCGGGCGATGGCGGCGAACATGGCGCCGTCGAGGGCGTTGAGCTTGTCGGGCCGGTTGAGGCGGACATCGGCGACCCCGCCGGTCACGGTGACCGTGACCCGCTCGGTGGACGCCTCGGGTGCAGGCTCGGACATGGCGCCGACCTTACGCGTGTACACCAACTTCCGACGGGTCCGCCCCCACCGGCAGGCCGGCGGCCGCCGGCGGCCACAGTCACGGCGCCAGGCACGGCACCGGGCACGGCGCTGGCGCGTCCCACGGTCCGCTCCCGCCGCCACGACGTCGTCGCAGAACCCGGCCAGGTCGGCCGTGGGCAGCGTGACGTCCCCGACGACAACCCCGGGCCTGCGCCGTCCCGGTGCACGGCATCGGCCCTGCGCCGGGAGGCGAGCCGCGTTAGGCCCCCTGCTCACGGCGGTAGCGTCTCGGGCCGATGACCGACGTCCGCGCGCTCACCGTCACCTCCGCCCTGCAGGACTACGCCGTCGCCCACGGGTCATGGCCCGTCGATGCCGTCCTGCGCGATCTGCGGGCCGAGACGAGCGCCCTGGGCTCGCCGGCGGGCATGCAGGTCGGGCCCGACCAGGGCCAGCTCCTGACGCTGCTGACGTCGCTGGTGGGCGCCCGCCACGCTGTCGAGGTCGGGACGTTCACCGGCTACTCCAGCCTGTGCATCGCCCGGGGCCTGGCGCCGGGCGGGAAGCTCGTCTGCTGCGACATCAGCGAGAAGTGGACGGCGATCGGCCGCAAGGCGTGGCAGCGGGCCGGCGTGGCCGACCGCATCGACCTCCGCCTCGGGCCCGGGCTCGACACCCTGCGCGACCTCCCCCGCGGCGCCCACCTCGACCTGGTGTTCCTCGACGCCGACAAGGGCGGCTACGTGTCCTACTGGAACGAGCTGGTCCCCCGGGTCCGCCCCGGCGGCCTGCTGCTGGCCGACAACGTGCTGTGGTCCGGGCGCATCGTCGACGAGGCCGACGACGACGGCGACACCCAGGCCCTGCGGGCGTTCAACGACATGGTGGCGGGCGACGAGCGCGTCGAGCAGGTGATCCTCACCGCCTTCGACGGCCTGATGCTCGCCCGCAAGCGCTGAGATTCTGCGGGAACCCGGGAAACCGCTGGCGGGCGTGGGTTTCCACGCTGGGGGACCGGACATCTGACGCCCCGCTGAGCGCTCGGTGGCGGCCGTGTGACGGCGCCCGGAGGACGTCGGGAGGGTCACGTGATAACGCGCGTCACCGCTATTTGACAACCGTCCAGGAGGCCCGTAGCTTCGCTCTCCGTCGTGGACCTGTGACGGGTGTCACCAGCCGAGACAGGTCTTCCGTGATCACGAGAAGTCGACCGAGAAGGGGGAAAGCGGGTGCGACGCGTTGCTCCTGGCAGCCCATGGCTGGTCCGAATGACGGTGGTGCTCGCGGCGGTGCTCTTCGCCTCCAGCGCGTGCGCCAGCAACGAGAGCTCCTCTGAGGGCGACGGTGATGGCGACGCCAGCACCGAGGAAGACGCCGGGCCTCCCCAGGCCGGCGGTGAGGTGGTCTACGGCCTCGAGGCCGAGACGACCAACGGGTGGTGCCTGCAGGAAGGCCAGCTGGCCATCGCCGGCATCCAGGTGGCCCGCTCGATCTACGACACGCTGACCGTGCCCGACGGCGACGGCAACTTCGTGCCGTTCCTGGCCGAGACGGTCGAGCCCAACGACGACTACACCGAGTGGACCATCAAGGTCCGCGAGGGGGTCAAGTTCCACGACGGCTCCGACCTCACGTCCGAGGTCGTGAAGAACAACATCGATGCCTACCGCGGCCAGTACCCCGCGCGGAGCAGCCTGCTGTTCAGCTTCGTGCTGAGCAACATCAGCGCCGTCGACGTGGTCGACCCGCTGACCGTCAAGGTCACGATGGCCAAGTCGTGGAGCTCGTTCCCGTCGTTCCTCTACAGCAGCGGCCGCATGGGCATGACCGCCCAGGCCCAGCTCGACGACGCCGAGAACTGCGCCAAGAACCTGATCGGCACCGGCCCGTTCAAGCTCGACGAGTGGGTGGTCAACGACCACATGACGCTGCTCAAGAACGAGGACTACTGGCGCCAGGACGAGGACGGCAACCAGCTGCCCTACCTCGACTCGATCGAGTACCGGCCCATCGTCGAGTCGCAGCAGCGGCTCAACGCCCTGGAGTCGGGTGAGATCGACGCGTTCCACGCCTCGTCCAACACCGAGGTGGCGACCATCGAGCAGCTGCGGAGCCTGGAGGACGACGGCCAGATCAACCTGACCGAGTCCGACGACTTCGCCGAGGTCGGCAACCTGATGCTCAACGCCACGGTGCCGCCCTTCGACAACCGGATCGCCCGGCAGGCCGCGGCCACCGCCATCGACCGGGAAGAGATCAACACGATCCTCAACAAGGACATCCCCACCATCGCCAACGGGCCGTTCTCGCCCGGCACCCTCGGCTACATCGAGGACACCGGGTACCCCGAGTACGACCCCGACGCAGCCGCCGACCTCGTCGCCCAGTACGAGGAGGAGACGGGCCTGCCCTTCGAGGTGCAGATCTCGTCGTCGCCGGTCCCCGAGCTGCGGGCCCTGGTGGACATGACCAAGGAGTTCCTCGAGGCCGCCGGCATGACGGTGACCACGACGACCTTCGATCAGTCCGAGCTCATCAACACCGCCATCCAGCGTGACTTCCAGATGATCACCTGGCGGAACTACCCCGGCCTCGACCCCGACAACAACTACGTCTGGTGGTACGGCAAGGGGGCCGACGGCTCGCCGAACCCGGTCAACTTCATGGGCTTCGACGACCCCGAGGTCAACGATCTCCTCGACCAGGGGCGGGCCACGGCCGACCCCGACGAGCGCCAGGAGATCTACGGGCAGCTGAACGAGGAGCTGGCCAAGGAGGACTACATGCTGTGGGCCTCCTGGACCCAGTGGGACGTCCCCACCGATGCCGAGGTGCACGGTGTCGTGGGTGCCCGCCCGCCGGCCGACGGTGAAGGCGGCTCCGACTACACGGGTCTGGCCCTCGGTCACGACCCGGCCCTTCTGTGGAGGGAGCAGTAGCAGGTGGCTTTGGCACGAGAGATGGGCAAGCGCCTCTTGGCGCTTGCCCTCGTGCTCTTCCTGGTGACGCTGTTCACGTCGCTGCTGTTGAGCATGGTGCCGGGTGACCCGATCGACACGCTGGTGCCCCTGGCGTCCAGTGAGCAGGCCGACGCCCGCAAGGCCGAGCTGCGCGAGCAGCTCAACCTCGACGATCCCCTCCCGGTGCGCTACAGCGCCTGGCTGGGCGACTTCGTCACGGGCGACTTCGGCAACTACTACCGGGTGTCCGGCTCCGATCCGGTGGGCGAGCGCGTCTCGTCCGCCCTGCCCGTCTCGCTCCAGCTCATGGTCTACTCACAGATCGTGGCGCTGATCTTCGCCGTCCCCCTGGGGGTGATCACGGCCTACCGGGCGGGGACCCGGTTCGACCGGGCGGCCAACACCACGGCGTTCGCCCTGCTGTCGATACCCAACTTCGTGCTGGGTCTGCTGCTGGCGTACTACGTGGGCGTGTTCCTGGGGTGGCTGCCACCGACGGGCTACGAGGAGTTCGGCGCCGACCCCGTCGAGCACCTCCGCCGGATGGCGTTGCCCACCCTGACCCTGGCCGCGGCCCAGATCGGCGTGTACATGCGCCTGCTGCGCAGCGACATGGTCCAGACCCTGCAGGAGGACTTCATCCAGATGGCCCGGTCCAAGGGCATCTCGGACCGTCGGGTGCTGTGGCGCCACGCGCTGCGGCCCTCGAGCCTCACCCTGCTGACTGTGGGCGGCCTCAACGTGGGCACGCTCATCGGCGG
>WUUC01223230.1_pt1 | contig 10830 bp, 11 predicted proteins | sample 6278441 | NCBI WGS metagenome assembly WUUC01 (sample SAMN13675441, study PRJNA597444) | soil metagenome | isolation source: soil | place: USA: Washington | collected 2017-10 | reverse complement strand
TTTCGATGTGGCTCCGCCGTCTACCGACGCTCTGGGTGGAGGGCGAAGTGACGGAGCTGCGTCGCCAGGATGGCTGGCAGAGCGTCTTCTTCACGCTCAAGGACCCCTCCGACGGCGCGTGCCTTTCCGTGACCATGCCCAGGGCGGGGTTCGACGGCCTCCGTCTCGCCCTGGCAGACGGTGACCGCATCCACGTCTACGGTCGGCCCGACTTCTACGCCGCCCGCGGCGTCTTCCAGCTCCGCGCACTCTCGATCGAGCCTGTGGGCCTCGGCGACGTCCTGGCACGGATCGAGAGGCTGAAGCGCACGCTGACCGCAGAGGGCGTGTTCGACCCGAAACGGAAGCGCCCGCTGCCGCGTTTCCCCCGGTGGATCGGGCTGCTAACGGGCAGCGACGCCGCGGCCAAACGCGATTTTGTCGCCGCAGTAACAGCGCGTTTTCCGGCCGTGAACGTGCTCGTGGCCGAGACATACGTCCAGGGACCGCAGGCGCCCGCGCGGATCGTGGCGACCCTCGGTGAGCTGGCCGACCAGCCGGGCGTCGACGTCATCGTCGTCACCCGCGGCGGCGGAAGCTTCGAGGACCTGCTTCCTTGGAGTGACGAGCGGGTGGTGCGGGCACTGGCGAGCTGTCGCGTCCCGGTGGTGAGCGCAGTCGGCCACGAGCAGGACACGCCGCTCTGCGACCTCGCGGCGGACGTTCGTGCCTCCACACCGACCGCCGCGGCCCGGCTCGTCGTTCAGGATCGGCGCGAGCTTCGCGCGGGGCTCGACGCCCTCCGGGCTGCGCTCGAACGCGATACCAAGCGTGGCCTCGCCCGCTCCCGCGAGCGCGTGGACGGCGACGCGGCCCGGCTCGCGCGTGCGCCGGTTCTCTTCCTCGAGCGAAAGCGGAGCACTCTCGACGCCCTCGCAGGACGTCTGCGAGCGCTCTCGCCGGACGCGACGCTCGGGCGCGGGTACGCGATCGTCAGAAGCAGCGGGAACGTCGTTCGGTCCGCGTCTGCGCTCGAGACCGGTGAGCTCGTCGACGTCCGGGTGTCCGAGGGTCGATTCTCGGCCCGGGTGGACGAGGTCAAGCCGTGAACGCGGAGCCGTCGTTCGAGGAGGCGAGGCAGGAGCTCGAGCGGATCGTCGCGCAGCTCGAGAGCGGCCAGGCAAGCCTCGAGGACTCCGTCGCGCTTTGGGAACGTGGCGAGGAGCTCTACCGGGTCTGCGTCGCGAAGCTCGATGCCGCGCAAGGGAAGATCGAGGAGCTCGGGCGGCGCGCGGGCGAGGTCCGCCCGTCCGGGGAGAGGTCAGACGCCGCCGAGCGCCCGGATGGCGCTTCCCCGCCGACCGGCTGAGGGCCGCGCCACCAGAATCTCTTCGAAGTACTCGCCGCTTCGACGTCCTGTTCGACGGTTCACGTGCCGGACGACGCGATCCTCGAGCTGGAGACCGGCGGCGTCGAGGATGCTCCCGTAGAGCCCACGGCGGTCGTTCACGACGATGACGATGCGGCCTCCCGGACGAAGGGCATCGGCAGCCCGTCCGAGCACTGCTGCAACGCCCTCGCAATACCCGCGCACGCCGCGCCCGATCTCGGCCTCGTCCCTGCGCTCAAGCCCGAGCAGCTCGAAGGCGTACGCATGCTGCTCGTGGTAGTCGATCAGCCCCGGATAGGGAGGGGACGTCAGCACGAGGTCGACAGGCTCGGGGGGATCGAGTACGCGGGCATCGCCGTGGAGCATCAGCGCCGACGACTCAACCCGAAGCACACCGAAGTCGTGGACGCGCTGGGCAGCGTCGCGGACGTACCGGCGGAGGAACTTCGCCGCCTCGCCGACAGGCCGGCACGTTTTTCGGTGCTTGTGGCAGAAGTACTCGCCTGTGACGGGCTCCCTGGGAAAGTCGAGATCGTCGTGTCGCGTGCGCCGGGCAGAGCGCGCCGCCCGCGAAAGGACGACGCTCCAGAGTCCCGGATAGGTCGTGCCCGGCACGCGTGCGCGGAAGGCGAGCAGCTCGCCGACCGTCCGAGGGGCGAACCACCGGTTCAGGTACGGAGAAGCCTTCCGAAGCACGGGCTCGCCCTCGGCCTGCCCGAGGTGAACGACGTCTGCGAGCAAAGCCTCCGGGTCGTACACCGCAGTCTTCGCCTCCGAGAGCATGCAGTTGAACGCGGAGACGTCACATCCCGCAGCCCTCATGCCGAGCGCGTTGGCCTCGACGAGCGTCGTCCCGGAGCCGGTGAACGGGTCCCAGACGAGGTTGCCGGGGGAGCCGTAGCGCAGCAGGAACGCTTCCGCGAGCTGCGGCACGAACTTCCCGAGATATGGATGCAGCCTGTGCACGTGCTTCGTCCGCTCACGCTCGGGAAGGTCGGCTTCCGACCACGAGAGCTCGAGATCGATCTCGCCGTAGAGAGCCGCCTGCGTCCGCACGGCTACCGAGTTCGCCGTCGCTATGACAGGACCTTTCGCCCGTTATGATCCTCGGCCATGGCAACGCAGCCCGCCGAGGCACTAAAGAAGGTGCCGCTTCTCGCCGGCCTCAGTGACCGGGAGCTTCAGCGCCTCGCCGGCCAGCTCCACGAACGGAAGTTCCCTGCCGACTCCACTGTCGTCAGCGAGGGCGCTACCGGAACTGGGTTTTTCGTGATCACGGAAGGCGAAGCCGAGGTCGAGATCGGCAGGCAAGTGCGCGGGAAGCTCGGGCCCGGGGACTACTTCGGCGAGATGGCGCTGATCGACGAGGGCATCCGCTCGGCGACCATCAAGGCCCTCACGGATCTGACCTGCTACGGCATGACGCCGTGGGAGTTCAAGCCGTTCGTCGACGAACATCCGGAAGTCGCCTGGACGATGCTCCAGCACATGACCCGACGTCTACGAGAGGCCCAGTCCGACTGATCCGGTCGTCCGCCGGACGCAGGAACACGGTTTCGTGGGTCGAAGGAGGCCCAGGACCTCGGCATGGGACCCAAGCCTCATGGGTAAGAGGTCTCAGACCCCTACCGAGGAGTAGAAATGGGCATTGGTGTAAGCATTCTGCTTATCGCAGTCGGCGCGATCCTCGCCTTTGCGGTAAACGTCACGACAAGCGGGATCGATCTCGACACGGTCGGCGTCATTCTCATGATCGTCGGCCTGCTCGGTCTCCTGCTCTCCCTCGTCTTCTGGTCGAGCTGGGGCGGGTTCGGCGGTTATCGCCGGGACACGGTGGCTCGTGATCCGTACGATCGTCCGCCGCCGTACTAAGCCGGCGAGATGCGGAACTGATTTCACCAGGGGCGGCCGGAAGGCCGCCCCTCGTGCGCGTCCGCAATCAGGTCGCTGAAAGCAAAAAGCGACGGGCCTCGCCCGTCGCTGTTGGAGTTAGTTCCCGGCCGCGCACCTGGAGGCGCGCGGCCGGTTTATTGCGTTTCTAGAAGACGAACGCGATCAGAAGAACGATCAGGATGATGAGAAGAATTGTGCCGAGTCCGATGTACATATGCGGTCGTCCCTCCTTTCCGTTGCCCGGAGGTTGATTACCCGGCGGGGGAGCAGTCGTAAACCTGGTTCGCTGGCAAGGAGTTTTCGCCGCTGTCCGGACGGGGACAAAAGAAGCATGGGATTCCTTGATTGGTTCAGAGGTCTGAGTGCCACCGAGCCGGAGCAAGCTGCCGACAGGGCCGACCACGAGCGGCACGTCGAGCAGTCGCAGCACGCGACTGCTGCGCCCACGGTGCCACCGGACGACACCGACCAGACGGCCGACGAGGTCGAAGAGGCACGCACCGGTTCACGCGGGGAGGAGAAGTTGCTCGAGACGAAGGGTCGCGACGACCAGGAGCTTCGAGACAGCCGCATCCCACCACGGCAGTCCTAGGCGATCCGGGCGACGCGCTCTTCCAGATCGACGTCGTTCATCTCGGGCATGCCCTTGAGCATGGCGAACGAGAAACCCTCGCGGGCGAGGAACATCAGGCCGAGTCCGACCCCGACGGACGCCTCGATGGCTTGCAGCCCGATGCCGAACGCAAAACCGTGCGGATAGTCGACTCCATACGACAGGAGCGGCAGAGCGACAGCAGCCTGGAGCAAGCCGACGTTCCCCGGCCAGAGCGGGAAGATCGTGGCCAGGTTCATGAGCACGAGGACCAGGGCAGCCGCGCTCAGTGGAACGTCGATCCTGAAAGCCTTGAGCGACGCCCACACGGCAAAGAGCTGGGCCGCCCACCCGAGTAGCTGCAGGACGATTGCGCCGCCGGCGGGGATGGGGCGCTTCAGCACCTCTAATCCGTGTCTTGCGGTCCGAAGTGCTTTCCGGATCGGACCGACCTCCTCGATCGGCACTCGGCTCCTGTAATGGACGAGAAGAACACCGGCGATCAGAGCCCCGACGCCGATGCCGAGCATGATCGCCAAACCCGGCACGGCCCAGTTCGGGATCCTGGCCGCATAAAGGACGTAGACCACGAGCGCGACTGCGGCAAGGACGTCGAACATCCGGTGGGCGAACACTGTCCCGACGATCGTGGCCCAGGTACCCGGACGGCTGCGCATGCGGCGAGTCAGGACGACGACACGGGCGATCTCCCCGACCCGACCGGGAAGAGCGGCGTTTGCGAGCAGGCCGATCGAGAAAGCGGCGAAGACAGTGCGCCGGCGAGGCTTGGGTGGTGGAACAGCCTGGTCGATCACGACCTTCCAGGCAACCGAACGGAAGAGCACAGAAGCGAAGTTGATTGCCACCGCCGCGACGACCCAGCCCCAGGCGACGAGGGCAAACGCGTCCTGGACGACACCCATGTCCGGACCGCGCCAGAGCACGAGCACGACGGCACCGACGAGAGGCGGAAGCACGAGGGCCACCCGGCCGGCTCGGCTCTGGGGGATCCGAGCTTTCACGCCGCGGCCGCGGCGGCACGGGGATCGTCCGCCGCCAAGCCTCCGTAGACCTCGACCAGACGCCCGCAGATCCGCGCCCAGGAGTAACGCTCCTCTGCGACGCGGCGTCCCGCCTCGCCCATTGCGGCCCGACGAGACTCGTCGGCAACGAGTGCGATCAGGGCGTCGGCGAGCGCCTCGTGATCCCCGGGCGGCACGAGGATGCCGGTCTCTGGGCCGGCGACGTCGCTGTACCCCTCGATGTCCGAGGCAACGACCGGAGCCGAGCTTGCAAACGCGCGCGTGAGCACCATCCCGAAGCTCTCCTGCCCTGTCGAGGGTGCGCACAACGCCTTGGCACGCAGAAGCTCCTGCGTGAGCGCCTCTTCGGAGATGGAGCCGAGCAGGTCGACGTTCTCGTGCGAGAGCCCGAGACGGCGCATGAGCCAGCGAACGGAGAGCGGGTCCGCGCCGACGACTCGGAGCCTCATGCCCGTGGCCGCGGTTACGCGGGGCCAGGCGCGAAGGAGAACCGCCAGGCCTTTCCTGGGCTCGTGTCTCCCGATGAAGACGACGTGGTCGTCCCGTCCCGATGCAGGCGCTGCAGGCGGGATCAGGACGCCGTTCGGCAGGATCTCGAACGGTCCGCCGATGATGGGCTCGGCACTCAACCGCGCCCGCTCCGACACGGCAATGCGATAGTCGATGCGGTCGGCGAGGAGGCCCCAGGTGTGGCGCGAGTTCTTGTACCAGGTGAGTTTCTCGCCCGAGGCGTGGGACGTCGACACCACCGGGCACTCGGCGATCGCCAGCGCAAAGGCGGAGAGGATCGGCGTGAAGGGCTCGTGGACATGCACGACATCGAACTGCTCGCGCGCGAAGATCCGGCGCATGCGAAGCATCGACTGAGGGCTGAGCACGAGATTCGGGAGCGAGCCGTTGGCCGGCACGATCACAGACCGACCAACAGGGACGACGTACTCCGGAGGCCGCTCATGGCGGCCCACCCGCGGGTGGAGGAGCTTGGTCAGCCGGCCCGGAGGATCGTGACCCATGATCACCTGCACGTCGTGGCCGAGGTCGATCAGAGCCCGCGCCTGGTGGTCCGCGTGCTCGGGCACTCCACCCCAGAAAGACCACGAGAACGGGACGACGATGCCGATCTTCATTCGCCGAGACTATCTCCAGAGCGACTCCGTAAACTCGTCCCATGACCGAGACCCAGGCTCTGGCGACTCGCTCGGTCGTCGAATCGATCAGCCACGCCGGACTGGCAGAGCTGCACACGCACCTCGGTGGCTCGGTCGACCCGGCGGTCCTCTGGACGCTCGCCCACGAGCAGGGAATCGCCCTCCCGGTTAAGGATTACTGGGACTTCGAGGGACTCGTAACGGTCGACCCACGTGGTGTCGAGGGCCTCCCCCAGCTCGACTCGATCTACAAATGGACCGAGCTCATCCAGTCGAGCCCGCTCGCCGTCGAACGTTCGGTGCACGGGGCGATCGGGGGCGCGTACAGGACCCAGAACATCACGACGCTCGAGCTTCGCTTCAATCCCATGAAGCGAAACCGGGGCGGCGAGCGCGACCTCGACCACATCATCATGGCCGCCGTTCGGGGTCTCGACCGCGCCGGCCTCGAGTACCCGCTCGTCCGTGCAGGCCTGATCCTGATGATGGACCGAACCTTCACGGCCGAGCAGAACGAGGTCATCGTCGAGAAGGCAATCCGGTACGCCTCCCGCGGCATCGTCGGCGTCGACATCGCAGGCCCCCGGCCGGCCCCAGGGCGATATCCTTACGGCCAGCTCGCCCCCCTCGTCGAAATGGCCCGCAGCGCCGGGCTCGGCATCACCATCCACGTGGGCGAGGAGGGCGGTCGAACGGGCGTGGAAGAGATCCGAGAAGTCGTCGAGGTTCTTCGGCCCGATCGCATTGGGCACGGGATCCTGGCTGCACAGGACGAGGCCACAATGGGGCTCCTTCGTGACACGGGGACCGTTCTCGAGATCTGCCCGAGCTCGAACCTGCTGACGCGGGCGCTGGCGGATGAGGATGCGCTCCGCGACACCTGCCGGGCCCTGGCAGACGCAGGCGTCCGCTTCACGATCGCAACGGACGGGCCCGAGATGATGCGGACACACCTCCAGGACGAGCTCGAGCTCCTCCTGCGGATCGGCGCGCTGGAAGAATCCGAGCTCCGCGACGCGAACGCCACCGGGCACGTGACGAGCTTCCTGCCCGATCGCAGCTAGAAGCCGACGGCTTCAAGTTCCAGGGCGCGGGCGCCGATACAGGCATCGCCATGTCGTCTTTCGACTCATTCCAGCCCGACGCCGAGCCTCTTCGAACCACGGATCAGGCCCAGGGCGAGGTCATCTCACCGACCGGCCTCCGCGTCGAGGCTCCGCTGCCCCCGGAGGCCCCGGCTGCCGTTCCTGAAAACGAAGAATGGGCCGAGGAGAACTTTTACCGGGTCGTCCTGAACCTCGAAGCAGGCGACTGGGTCGAGATCGACACCTTTGCCGACGAGAAGTCGGCCGAGGCATGCGCCGCGGAGATCGTCCAGAGTCTTGCCGAGGCGAGCTCGTGGCCGCGTGTCCGGGGCCGCTACTTGAGACCTGAGACGATCATGTCCGTCGAGGTCTCCGAGCGACGCCGCTATACCGGCTCGGCCGCACGCGCGAGCTGGGGCCAGTCGCTCGACTAGCGAAACCGATTCTGACGAGGGCGTAACCGTGAGGCGGGTCGAGGCGTTGACCATGTGTGGCGACCCTGCGGACAATCGCTCCCCCACGGCATAAGGTGCCGCAGCCGCACGCCGGCGAAACGCCCGAGCGCTTGAAGGTTCGCTTCCGAAGTTTTCCAGCGGCACATCTCAGCGCTCGCCTGGTCGCAAACCGCTCGCACAAGCCCCCTCGTTAGCTCAGAGCTAAATATCGGGGCCTTCACGGCCGATGAGAGGACGGCATGCCTGAGAACGTGAAGCCTGACTACGCAGCGGACGACACGAGATCGGTCGGCGCACTGGCCGAGGCCTTCGCATCGACCGACGTCCTCGAACGGATGGCAGGGACGCTCGCCATCCTCCTGTACCAAATGGAATGCTCGAAGGACGGGACCTTCGAATGCACCGCCTTTCTCGGATCTGGTCTCGAGGCGCTGGTCGGGCCGATTCCCTCCCACTACTCGCCCGAAGAGGCCTGGGACGCTGCTGTCCACGACGACGACCGGGCTGCGTACGAGGCCGCGTCCTCCGGGCTGAAAGACGGCCGGCCGGTTGAGGTCGAATACCGTCTGGTGGGCTACGACGGCGTCACGCGCTGGGTCTCGGATCGGATGCATCCCCGGCCAGTCACCGGCGGGCCGGTCGTCGTGGACGGCATCGTGGTCGACATCTCCGAACGGCGACGCGCGGCCGAGCAGCTCGCGGAGGCGCAGGAACGGCTGTCGTACATCGCTTTCCACGACTCTCTGACCGACTTGCCGAACCGAGCGCTCTTTCAGGAGCACCTCGAGAGCGCGCTTCACCGCGCCCGGGACACGGGTGCCGCACTAGCGGTGTTCTTCGTCGATCTCGACAACTTCAAGCTGATCAACGACAGCTTCGGCCACGCCTCGGGCGACGAGTTGCTTTGCGCGGTCGCAGCACGCCTCAAGCACTGCACGCGCACCTCGGACACTGTCGCACGCCAGGGCGGGGACGAGTTCCTCATCCTCGTCCCCGATGTCGGTGCCGCCAGAAGCGTCCCGAAGGGGACGAGTGCGCAGGACTCGGCAGACGATATCGCCTGGAAGATCCGGCGGATCCTGCAGGAGCCGTTCGTCATCTCCGGGGTCGAGATCTACGTCACGGCCAGCGTCGGGATCAGCCTCTTCCCCCTCGATGCCGCCGACCGGGAGACGCTTCTCAAGCACGCGGACGTCGCCATGTACGAGGCGAAGGGCGAGGGACGCGACCGCCACCACCTCTATGCGGCAGAGGCGGACGGCGACGCGCTCCGGCAACTCTCCATGGCCGGCCGCTTGCGACGGGCCGTCGAAGCAGGAGAAGGGCTCGTCCTCCACTACCAGCCGCTCGTGAACATGAAAGACACGAGCGTGGTGGGCGTCGAAGCGCTCATTCGGTGGAGCGACGGCGAGCGAGGGCTCGTCCAGCCAAACGACTTCATCCCCCTGGCCGAGCGGACGGGGCTGATCGGGCCGATGAGCGACTGGGTCGTCGAGCAGGCTTGCCGCCAGGCCGCCGCCTGGCGGGCCGATGGGCTGGATTTGTTCGTCTCCGTCAACTTGCCGGCATCGTTCTGGCAGCCGATGGCGATGCGGCATGTCCTCGGGACAATCGAGTCGTTCGGGCTGAACGCCGACCGACTCATGATCGAGATCACCGAATCCGCCGTCATGGAGGAGCGCGGGGGCGCCATGGGACCGGTCCTGGCCGAGATCCACGAGCGAGGCCTCAAGCTCGCGATCGACGATTTCGGTACCGGTCACTCCTCGCTGGGACGGCTCAGCCAGATGCACGTCACCACGTTGAAGATCGATCGGTCCTTCGTGAGCGGCCTTCCTGACGATCCGAACGCCGCCGTGCTCGTGACGTCGATGATCCAGCTCGCCGACAGCCTGGGCCTCTACCCCCTTGCCGAAGGAATCGAGACGGAGGAGCAGCGCCGCTTCGTGCTCGAGCGCGGTTGCACGCTCGGCCAGGGCTTTTTCTTCAGCCGGCCCGTGCCCGCGGAGGAAGTCCCGGCTCTCTGCTGGGATCTCGCCGGGCGCGCGTAGCCGGCCGCGCCTGCGTCGCGGTCAGCTGGCCCGGCGCAAGTGCTCTTCGACCCGGCGGTAGTCCGGGGTCTCGGGGCTGAGCTTCTCGAGCGCAGCACGGAGGCATTCAGCCGATTGCTGGCGCCGGCCGCGGCGGGCGTGAACGAGGCCGATGTTGGCGACGACCTGGCCTTCGGTTTGCTCGTCGTCCAGCTCCCGGAGGAGCGCAAGCGAACGTCCGAAGTGCGCGAGCGCCGCGTCGTCGTCTCCCCCACGCGCCACTGCGAGCGCAAGGCTGTTCAAGGTGAGTGCCTCCGCTCGCTCGTCGCGCAGCTCGCGGACGATCGCTAGCGCCTCGCGGTGGTGATCAACCGCTGCCCGAATATCTCCGCGCCGGCGTTCGGATGCTCCGCGGGCGTTCAGGCGGGCCGCTTGCCTGCGGCGCGCGGCGACGCTTCGGCGAGGCCGGGGCCGCGCGCGAACGAGCTCCCGGAGCGCCGAGCCTGAGCTGTCCGCGATACGCGAAACCGCGATCCCCCCGACGCGGGCCCGAGGGATCCGTGGCCGCGCTCGCCGTAGACGCGGTAGCGCGATCGCCACACCGCCAAGTACGAGAGCAGCGCCGAAAATGAAGACGAGGAGGACGCCGGCACCCAAAAGAACGACCCTGGCAAATCCGATCGCGGCCAGGAATCCGAGCAGGACCAACGCGAACCCGCCAACGGCCAAAACACGGTGGCGAAAGCGCGCCCCCTCCGGCGTCCGCGCGCAGCCTGTGCGCACATGTGCAGCGAGTCTCTCGTTTCCGAGTCTCATGTTCTTCCCCTTACCGGTCGAACCGCGGTCATTCGCCGTGAGCTATCCCCATCCTCCCCCGGGGCGGTTCTGCGCCCGACGCATGAGGAGCAGGGTAACGAACGCGCACGACTGCGACGAAGGGGTCGTCCGACCTCACACCGCCTCGCTCAGGCACGTTTCATCAGTGCCCGTGAGCGAGCCGCTTCCCGTTCCGGCCACGCCGGCTCGAAGAGACGAGGGGCGGGCGCTGGGCGCTGCGCTCGTCACCGTCGCGCTCTGGGCCTCGGCGTTCGTCGGCATCCGCGCGGCGGGAGAGGATCTCTCCGCTGGGCCGCTGACCCTCTTTCGGCTCGCGATTGGCAGCGTGGCTCTCGGGGCGCTCGTCCTGGCTCTGGCTCGAGGTGAGCCGCTGCCGAC
>WUUC01197014.1_pt1 | contig 10830 bp, 4 predicted proteins | sample 6278441 | NCBI WGS metagenome assembly WUUC01 (sample SAMN13675441, study PRJNA597444) | soil metagenome | isolation source: soil | place: USA: Washington | collected 2017-10 | reverse complement strand
CTGCCGCGAGTTTTTACCACTTAGATCGTCGCTTGATTTGTCACCACGGTGACATCGGAATATTTATTGTTGTGCTATCTTTGGGCTTTCATACTTGCACACGCTAGCGCGCCTCAGGCTCGGCTGCGCCATCAGCACGACCAGCAACGGGCGCGAGACCTGAGAATGCGCAGGGCGTTTGTCGCGACGAAATGCCGAATGATTCGCTGAAGAGGTACAAGCTACAGTTCCCGCACGGCGAGCATGAAGACTGTCGTGCGCTGACCGAACTGACTGCGGAGCACCTGCCGCCCGATGGCTCTCTCGGACGACTCCGCCGCTACCGCCCGAAGTCTGACGTGTGGCAGCCCGACGACCGCGCAGATCGTATCTACTTCCTGTTGCGCGGGCGCGTCGTGATCTCGGCTGGCAGCGCGGACGGCGGCGAAGTGACCGTGAGCGTCGTCGAACCGGGGCAGCCTTTCGGCGAGTTGTGTTTCTGCGGAGGGCCGACCGAGTACCGGCGCACGACGGCGGGTGCAGAGTCGGAGAGCGAGGCGAGGGAGATCAAGGTTGGAGACTTCGTGGATTACGTGCGCGCCAACCGCGAGGTGTTCGCCGCCGTCCTCTTCACGTTCTGCATCCGGCTCGGTGAGGTCGAGAAGCGGCTCGCTTTATTCGCTTACCGCAACGCCGGGGAGAGGTTGGGCAGATTACTATTACACCTCGCGGCGTCCGCGAAGGCGCGGCGGCCATCTCAGGCCAAGACTGATGATGGGAAGGTCACGCTCGCGGTCACGCATGAAGAACTCGCGCGCATGGCTGTAATGAGTCGCCAGCGCGTGACGATCACGATGGGGGAGTTGCGCCGACGTGGGCTGGTGGGCTATGGACGCAACCAACCTCTCGTCGTGAACGTACCGGCGCTCGCAGACTATTTGGCGGATGATCTGACAAATTGACGCTCTGGTTTACGGAGCGCGACAATGAGTCGCGGATGAGTGTGATAATTAAGTCGAGTTGGCTATCATCTCGCATGGTCGGACGCCAAATCTCGACCTGAGAACTTTGTCAGCACAGGGGTTACTTTTCCACCCGGTTGCGCTACTATCCGCCAGCCCCTGAAACCCCGAGACGAACCGCCTGTTAAAAAGTAAGCAGATTCCAATATCTGCTTCGACCTCGCCGAAACGTCTGTCCCATACGAGCCAAGCGCGCGGACTTTTACGAGCGCGCGAACTCCCAAGGGGGAGAAGTACAGTGACTCAAACCTGCCAGCCGCGCTTCAAAGCTCTCGTCTTTTTGTCCGCTGCCTTCATCCTGATCGCCCTCATTGGCCCCGGCTTGTGGAGGGTTCGTGCGAAGTCGCCTCTGTCGGCTCACAGCTTCGCGCTTCGTCTCGCACGCCTCGTCGCGCCCGCCGCCGAGACACCGCCCGCCGCGCCGAGCAACCTGACGATCACGCAGGTCAACAACAACGCCATCGGAGAGGTATCAATCCATTGGGTTGACAATAGCACGGACGAGACAGGCTTTAAGGCCGAGGTGAATTTAGGCTCAGGCTGGAACGAGTTTCGGCGTTCCGCCGCGAACTCAACCTCAATCTCTGAGTACACCTTCTACCTGACACAGCGCGCCACGTTCCGCGTCCGCGCCTACAACTCATATGGCAATTCCAATTACTCGAACGAGGTGACCGCGCCCGTCGTCAACCTCGACCCCATCGCAGACGCCTCGCAGGACGCGCCGGGCAACTTCTACGTTGCCGCCGAAGCCTACGATCCCGAAGGCATCGCCCGCGTCGAGTTCCGCGTCGGTGACTACGCGAACTATCAACTCGCCTTCACGGACGACGACCCCCCTTACACCTTCGAATGGAGGAATGTCCCGAAGGGCTTCAACTACGTTGTCGCCAAAGCGTTCGACAGCGATGGCAACTCCACGCAGTCGGCTAACCGGCGCGTCTGGGTACGAGCGCGCCCGACGGCGACGATCACTTCGCCGCTCGACGGCGACTTCTTCGGCCACGCCGAGAGCATCCAGATCAGCGCGACCGCGCAGTTGAAAAACGACCGCATTGACGAATACCTCACGCGGATGGACTTCTATGCCAACACGACGCACATCGGCACGGTCGAAGGCCCCGGCGCAGCCAGCGGCTCTGGCCGCGTGTACAACTTCACCTGGACGAACCCGCCCGACGGCTTTCACCTCCTGACTACGCGGCCTGTCAGCAGCTACGAATCCGTCGGCACGTCGCCGACCGTCGGTGTGACGGTCGGCGACGCGGGCTTCAACGTGCATGGCCGCATCGCTAACGCAGTGAACCCGCTCTACGGTGTGCGCGTCACACTCTCCGGCGACGGGAGCGCAACGGCGACGACCGACGCCAACGGCGAATACACTTTCACCAACCTCATGCCGGGCGGCAACTTCACTGTGACGCCCTCCGCCTCCGGTTATACTTTTGCCCCGGCCTCGCTCGCGCTCAACAATCTCGGCGAGCACCAGACAGTAAACTTCACGGGCACGCCTGCGCCGCCGCCCGACGTGGACTACAACGCCGCGCCGCTCTCGCAGCAACCGCCCGACGGGCGCGCCACCGAGGGGCCAAGCTCGAAGAAACTCATCGGTAAGCTAATTGACGGGGAAGTGGCCGACGACTTCGATCTCTCGGCCAACATCGAGCGCGTGCGCGTCTACGGGCAGTGGGACGGTTACGAAACGTCGCCCAACCCGCACTACTACGGCGTCTATGTGCGCTTCTACGATGCCATCAACAACGCGCCGGGCAATTTGCAGGCCGAGTACTTCCTCCCGCAGGGCGCGGCGGGCGTCCTCTTCAACGCCGCGAACCCGGCACTCTTCGACATCACGCTCCCGCAACCCTTCCATGCTACGGGTCGCCATTTCATCTCCGTGCAACCGCTCTTCGCAGACGCATGGTGGAACGTCAAGAGCGGCGGCTACTACCCGACCCGGCGCGGCGCGGCGTGGCTCGTCCGCGATAACCTCGCGGGCGGCGTGTGGGGTACGGGCGATTACAACTACACGGCGTCCGACATGGCGATGGAACTCTACGGGTCGCCGCTCATCGCGCCGAGCATCAACACGCTCTCGCAAACGACCGTCACGCGCAGCGGCTTGTTGCGCATCAGCGGCGCACACTTCGGCGACGAGCAAGGCAACAGTCAGTTATTGATTGACGGCAATCCCGCGATCATCGCCGATTGGTCGGACACACTCATCAACGCTTACGTGCCCGAAGGCGCATCGCTCGGCAGCAGGCCGCTTAGTCTGACAACTGCGGGCGGCACGACGAGCACGATGGTTAACGTGACGGCACGCCACGCCGACGGGCGCGTCCGCTGGCGCTTCATGATGGCCGCTGACCGCGCGCACGGGCGCGCCGCGCTCGGACAGGACGGCACGGTCTATCTCAACGATGCCGCAGGCCATCTCTATTCGCTCACACCCGCAGGCGCGCTGAAGTGGGTCTTTCGTGCGGGCACGGGAGGTGCGACCAGCTCTGTCTCGGTCGGCGCAGTTTCGGTCGGCACAGACGGGACGATCTACGTCGGCGGCGCAGTCACGCGCGATGCGACGCAGCCGTGTCAGGAATCTAGCTTCGAGAGCGTCCACGCGGTCTTCGCCGTCAACGCAGACGGCACACAGAAGTGGGTCTTCGACGGGACGTGCGGCGCACTTGCGGCTGGCCCGAACGTCGGCCCCGACGGGAAGATTTACGGCGTCACGGGCGCAGGCGGCATCGGCGCGTTCGCACTCAACCCGGACGGTTCTCTTGACTGGAACGACGGGCAGTACTTGTCGGGCGACGGCGCAGGCGCGGAGATCGTCTTCGGCCCGACTGCGCCTGCGGGCACGCCCGAGCAGCTTTACTTCCAGACCGCGACGCCCCTGAATCCACAAGCGTTTCTCTTCGGCTACACGTTCGCGGGGCAGAAGCTCTTCGAGACGTTGACGGGCATGACGCGACAACCCGCTGTCTCGTCCCTCTCCGGCGATCTCTTCGCCATCACGCTTCCCGATGGCGGCGTCTATCGCCTAAGTGCCTACACGCCACAAGGCACGTCTCGCTGGGAGTCGCCCCTGAGCCCGACGAGCGATCTCTCGACGCCTGACGTTGCGCCTGATGGAACGGTCTACATTGTCGAGGATGCGCAACGCTTGCACGCCGTCGAGCCTTCAACCGGCGCGATGCGTTGGAGCTACGGCGCCCCGCACCTGCTCGACACTCCCGTGGCGAGCAATGACAACCGCCTCGTTCTAATGGGCGGGCGCGTGGCTGCCGACAGTCCCGGCCTCTTCGCCGCCATCGGCGCGAACGGTCAGCTCCTCTGGAAACAACAACTGCCGGACGAGTTGAGCTTCAATCCGCGCGGCCTCGTCGTTCCCAACACACGCGCGCGTTTTACCGCCGACGGAGGGACGGCCTACATCGCCGCAAGAATCCTCAGCGACAGTCCGGCGGCAGCGAGCGTCGCTTACTTCTATTCGCTCGACACTTCGGCGGGCGACGTACAGATCAACCAGCCTCCCACCGTCTCGATCACAAGCCCGACGGGGAGCGCGACCGTACCGATGAACGCGCAGCTTCAAGTGACGGCGAGCGTGCAGGACGACGGCGCGATAGCGCGCGTCGAGTTTTACCGGAGACTCGGAAGTAGCGTGCAGCGCATCGCAACCGACACGACGCCGGAAGCCGGAGGCGTCTATAGCATCCTCTGGGCCCCGACCGAACCGGGCGCATACGACATCTTCGCCGTCGCTTATGACACTTCAAATCTGACAACCGAGTCGCAGCCCATCCGCGTCAACGTCAGCAACGCGCCGCCGCAGGTCGCTTGGGTCAACCCGCTCGATGGCACAACCTTCCCGCAAGGGCAGAGCGTCACGCTCAGCGCACAGGCGAGCGACGCCGACGGTCGAGTTGTCAAAGTCGAGTTCAGCAGCAGCCAACTCGGCCTCATCGGCGAGGACACGACCGCCGACGCAGCAGGGAACTACACGACGCTCTTCGTCAACCCGAGCGCGGGCGCGCACCAACTCACAGCCCTTGCGACCGACGAGAACGGCGCGACGACGAGTGCCGTCATACAGATCATGATTGACGCGGTAGCGACGCCGACGCCCGTGCCCGGCACGCCCTCTCTCGTGTGGGAGCGCACCTTCAACAGTGGTCAGGACAAGGGCGACTTTGATCCGATCTTGGCGGTGGACGGTCAAGGCAACACGGTCGTGGCGGGCAAGAGCTTACGGCCTGCGAGCGGCGCGCAATCCGGCATCACCGTCGTCAAGTACGGCCCGACCGGAAACGAGTTGTGGACGCGTTCTTACAGCGGGACAGGCCATTATGACAACTGGCCTGCGGACGTGAAGACGGACGCGGATGGAAACATCTACGTCGCAGGCACAGAGGGCGGCGTCGTTGATTATAACTTCGTCACCATCAAGTATGCGCCTGACGGCACGCGGCTATGGTTGAAGACTTATAAGGGCTATCGCTGGGACATTGCGACGGCGATGGAGTTGGACTCTGCGGGCAACGTGCTTGTCACAGGCTACTCGGAGATCAAGTATCCAGATGCAGCGTTCGTCAGCACTGAGGCGGCGACTGTCAAGTACGACCCGGCGGGCAACGAGTTGTGGGCGCGTCGCTATTCCACGGCGGGCGTATTGGATCATCCTGCCGACATAGTCGTGGACAGTGCGGGCAACTCATACATCACCGGCCTCGGCCTGACCACGCGCGGCGGGGCGAACATTCAGGACGCCTTCACCATCAAGTACTCGCCCGACGGGCAGACACTTTGGTCGAGGCAGTTCAACGGCCATGCTACACAGCCCAAGAACGATCAGGGGGTGGCCGTCGCGCTCGACGGGCGCGGCGCACTCTACGTCGGCGGTCAGAACTGGACGGGGACAACATCGTTCGACTACCTGCTGCTGAAGTACGACGCCGCGTCGGGAGAGCTTCTATGGAATCGCAACTGGGTCGGGCCAGATAGCGATCAACTCAGAGACCTCGCCGTGGACGCGGCGGGGAACGCCTATCTGACCGGCGCGGCGCAAGACCCTGATGCCACATCGCCGATTGGACAATCCACTTTCGACGCCGCCACGGTCAAGTTCGACCCGGCGGGCAATCTACTCTGGGCGCGCATCTATCGCGCACGTTCACACTTCCCACCGGCGACGGCGCGGCGCGTCCTCTTGGACGCGGCAGGTAATGCTTACGTCGCCGCCTTCTCCGGTGAAAACGACAACACGGACACCGCGGTCATCAAGTATCGTCCCGACGGCACAGAGGCTTGGGTCTTCCGCTATGACAACCCGAGCCACACCGACGACACCGTCGGCGACATGGAGATTGATGCCGCAGCCAATCTCTACGTCACCGGCTACGGGAGCATTGACAACGGCACTGGCACATTCACGTCAGACTTCGTCACCTTCAAGCTCACGCAGTCGCTTTCGACAACGCCAATCCCGACACCAACTCCGACTGCAACACCAACACCAACTCCTACTTCGACGCCCACGCCAACACCGACGGCTACTCCGACACCTACATCAACGCCAACTCCCACACCAACGGCGACACCAACGCCGACGCCAACGCCGACCCCAACCCCAACAGCAACGCCGACACCGACACCTACTGCGACGCCTACGCCAACTCCGACGCCGACCGTTGCTATCAGCGGGAAGTTGACGCTTGCCGGCATCGGACTCGGCGGTATCTCCGTCTCACTGTCCGGCTCGGTAAGCGCTTCGATGACGACCAACCCTGACGGGACTTACGCGTTCGTCAGCCTCTCTGCCGGTGGCAACTACACAGTGACACCCACAAACATCGGTTTCGTCTTCGCGCCGCTCAGTCGCACGTTCGACAACCTTAGTGCCGACGCCACCGCGGACTTCTCGGCGAGTTCCGTCATCGGCCTGCCCGTCGTGCAGTTCGCAAACACCTCTTTATCCGTGAGCGAGGGCGCGGTCGTCGCCGCCGTCACCGTCAAGCGAAGCGGCGACACATCGAAGGCGGCCAGCGTCCGCTACTCGACCATGCCTGACGCCGCCGTGCTGCCCTGCAACGCACAGACCGGCCACGCCTCCGAGCGTTGCGACTACGCGACCACCATCGGCGAGTTACACTTCGCCCCCGGCGAGACGGCAAAGACATTTGAGGTCTCGCTCGTCAACGATGCCTTCATGGAAGGCTCTGAAACGGTCGGCATCGTGCTGTCGAACCCCGCGGGCGCGAGTCTCGGTGGCGCGGACGCGGCGACCCTGACTGTCATGGACGATGACACGACCGCCCCGAGCACCGCGACCAACCCGATCTACGGGCAGAACTTCTTCGTCCGACAGCAATACCTCGACTTCCTCTCGCGCGAGCCGGAGCCGAACGAGCCGTGGTCAGCCGTCCTCGCTCGATGCCCGAACGTCAACGCTGACCCTTCATGCGATCGCCTGCTCGTCTCGCAATCGTTCTTCGGCGCACCGGAGTTCCGGCTCAAGGGCTTATATGCCTTCACCTTCTACCGCGTGGCCTTGAACCGGATCCCCGCCTACGAAGAGATCATTCCGGATATGAAGAGTGTGTCAGGTGCAACGACGGAAGAGGTCTATCAGAAGCGGGCCGCTTATCCCGTCAACTTCGCTAATCGCTCGGAGTTCAAGGGACTCTACGACGCGCTCAACGACACGGCCTTTGTTAACGCCTTGCTTGATCGTTATGGGCTGCAATCAATCACGACGCCTGACCCTTCGAATCCGGAAGGTGGGACGCGTGTGGTCTTAACGCGCGCAGATTTAATCAGTCGGCTTGGCGCATCCGGCGCGCAGACACTCTCGCGGGCGCAGATGTTGCGGGCGGTGGTTGAATCTAACGAGGTCGGAGCTATTGAGTACAACCGTGCGTTCGTGGCGATGCAGTACTACGGCTACTTGAGAAGGACGCCCGAGGAAGACGGCTATCAGGCGTGGCTCAGAGTCATCAACCAAGACCCGAACAACATTCGGATCATGGTCAATGGCTTCATGAACTCGACGGAGTACAGATTACGATTCGGCCAACCATAAAGGGCGGGATCGAGAATCAATAAAAGAGAGGCTACTTTGAGGTGATGCTCAAGTAGCCTCTCTTTTATTGATCGTCCCCTTCTATCTCTAAATTCCGACAATGCTATTATCTGTTTTTGATGGAGATGAGAGAGATAGCGGGCGACGCGAAAGCCTGACATCAACTTTGAAGGGCAACACTACCCATTCAAGCATGAAACATCGGCTCGCACTAAGCATCAAGCTGAGCATTGCGCTCGCGGCGTGGACGTTATCGGCTACGGCATCGGCCCGCCCATCTTCGGCAAAGACAACGACCTCGCAGGCGTCTCCACAGACCCACAGAGAATGCGCGACGCACTCCTGATCGTCCCGCTCGCCTGTCTTTTGAGAGCGTTATCACTGCTGATCGGTGGTCGCAAACTTCAAGCTGAAGAGAGAAACCTGTCGCGTCCGGCCTAACTGTCTCCGTCGCTGTCGTCCTCTTGACAACCTGGTAAGTGATGCATACAGTTTGCCTGTACATGATGAATCCGGTTGAAGCCATCATTCATAATGCGGCAGTCGCCACGACCGACTTTGGGCGGACGAACTTCTGCGCCTGTCTGCACTGTTGTTGTCGCCGTTCGTTGAGCGGGGCGAGGTGTATGGCATAAACGGCCTTCATTTTATGCGCATTTATCTGGCGACCGCTCCTGCGAGCGGTCGTTTTCTTTTGCGCGAACATCACTAAGAAGTGCGGCGAACAAACTGTGAATAGTATTTCCCCAAAAGAATCGCTCAACTCAACCACGGCAAGCCTTGATCTGTTTTCGAGCATCGGGCAGACGCCGTTGCTCCGTCTGCGGCGCGTAGTGGGCGAGTTACCTGCGGGAGTTGAATTATACGCAAAGGGGGAGCACCTGAATCCGGGTGGCTCGGTGAAAGACCGTGCGGCGCGCGCGATGATTCTGGCGGGCGAACAGGCTGGACTCCTGCGTCAAGGCAAAATCATCCTCGACGCGACGAGCGGCAACACCGGCATTGCCTACGCCATGCTCGGAGCGGCGTGCGGCTACCGCGTCACGCTCTGCCTGCCGAAGAATGCCAGCTTCGAGCGCAAACGAATCCTGCGACTTTACGGCGCGGAACTCGTCGAAACAGATGCTGCGGAAGCGACCGACGGCGCACAACGGCAGGCGCGCGCCCTGGCCGACGCCGAACCGGAGAAGTATTTCTACCCAGACCAGTACAACAATGAAGCCAACTGGCGCGCGCACTACGACGGCACGGCGCCGGAAATCTGGGAACAGACTCGTGGGCGCGTCACGCATTTTGTCGCCGGACTCGGCACTTCCGGCACCTTCGTCGGTACGACGCGCCGCCTGAAAGAGTTTAACGCAGCAATCCGCGCCGTCTCGATGCAGCCCGACTCGCCCTTCCACGGCCTTGAAGGCATGAAGCACATGGGAACCGCGCTGGTGCCGGGAATCTATGATGCGACGCTTGCGGATGAGAACGTCGAAGTGAGGACGGAAGACGCGCAGGAGATGACGCGTCGCCTCGCACGCGAAGAAGGTTTGCTGGTGGGTGTCAGTTCGGGAGCAAACGTCTTCGCCGCGCTCAGGCTCGCGAGGACGCTCCAACCCGGTGCGGTCGTCGTCACCATTTTGTGCGACGGGGGCGGGAAGTATTTGAGTGAAAACTTTTGGGAGGAACAACCCTCTTGATCACTCTCAGCCAAAAGCATGAGGACGCGATCCGCCGGCAAGGCGAAGCGGAATACCCGCACGAATGTTGCGGGCTGCTCATCGGGCGCATGGAAACGGACACGCGCCGGAAGACTGTCGTGGAAATTTACCCCGTCTCCAACGCGCGCGAAGAAGAGGCGAAGCATAACCGCTCGCTCATCCTGCCGGATGAGTACGTGCGCGGCGAGCGACATGCGCGCTCGCTCGGACTGGACATCATAGGGAATTACCACTCGCACCCTGACCACCCGGCTGAACCGTCACAGTTTGACCTGGAGCACGCGTGGCCGACATGGTCATACGTCATTGTTTCTGTGGGAGCAGGGCAAGCACGCGAACTGCGTTCGTGGGAGATGCGTGCGGATCGTTCGAGATTCGATGAAGAGGAAATAGCGAAAGGAAGTTAAAGTTATGGCAATCACTATCTCAATTCCGACCGCGCTACGGCAGTTTGCCGGAGGGACTTCGGAGATCGAAGTTGAAGCGACGACGGCGGGCGAGGCGTTGGATCAACTGACAACGACGCACGCCGAACTTCGTCAACATCTCTACAACGAGCAGAACACGCTCAGGAACTTCGTCAATGTTTATGTCAACGATGAAGACGTGCGACACGCGCAGGGCTTGGACACGCCCGTCACAGACGGCGACGCGATCCTGATCGTCCCCGCGATAGCTGGCGGCGCGCCGACCGCTGTTGACGAAGTCGCAGAAGTCGCAGCGGCGGAGCAACTGCCCACGCTCTCAAACGAGGAGATCGCGCGATACAGTCGTCACCTCATCATGCCGGAAGTCGGGATGGAGGGGCAGCGGCAACTCAAAGCGGCGAGCGTGTTGATGATCGGCACGGGGGGCCTCGGCGCGCCGCTCGGCCTGTACCTGGCGGCGGCTGGCGTCGGGCGTCTCGGCATCGTGGATTTCGATGTAGTTGACGAGTCGAACTTGCAGCGACAGATCATTCACGGCACGAGCGATGTCGGGCGTCCGAAAGTCGCCTCGGCGCGCGACCGTCTCTCGAACATCAACCCGCACGTCC
>WUUC01195725.1_pt1 | contig 10830 bp, 7 predicted proteins | sample 6278441 | NCBI WGS metagenome assembly WUUC01 (sample SAMN13675441, study PRJNA597444) | soil metagenome | isolation source: soil | place: USA: Washington | collected 2017-10 | reverse complement strand
CGTCACCAGTCGCGGCGCCGCGGAGCACGACGGACGTCCTGATTGAATCGACGCCCCCTGGTGCGTCGATCCTCCGCGACGGCAAACCGATCGGAGAAACGCCGGCGAAGGTTTCGGTGACGCTCGACGAAGAGCTGCGCTTGGAACGCAGCGGCTTCGAACTCGGACGCGTGCGCGTCGACGAAGCGGCCTTTACCGCCGGCACGGTGGCGGTGTCGTTGACGGCTCTGCCACGTGTCCGCGTCCGCGTCTCAGGCACCTATGCATTTGAGGTTCTATCAGGCAACCGCACGATTTCTGCTGCCGCGACGACGCACGACATATCGGTGTTTGCGGGACAAACCGTGCGCCTGCAAGCGCGCGAGTATCTCGTCAATCAAACGGTGAAGGTCGGGCGCAGCAATCTCGAACTGCAGGCGCCGTTGCTCGGCTCACTCGAGGTACGGTCGAACAATCAAACATGCCCGGTCTTTGTCAGCGGACGAGAGTTTCCGCCGGTACCTCTGCGCGTACGCGTTGCCGTCGGCGACTACAACGTGGAGATTCGCTGTCCGGACGGCCGTAGCGGTCGCACCCGTGCCAGCGTAACGGCAAACGTGCCGGAAGTCGCCAGAATCGACTCGGTGAGGTAAAGGGCATGCGTGGACGCCGCCTTGCAACGCCGTGGTGGACCCTTGCCCTCGCACTCTACATAATTGCGACGCCGCAAGCGCGTCAGTCGCCCGAGGAACTGGCGCAGCGGCAATACCAGACCGGCGTCGATTTCTTGAACGCACAGAAATACGACGAGGCGCTGCGCGATTTTCAGCGCGTCATCGACGCTTACCCGAGCAGCAGCGTCGCTGACGATGCGCTGCTCCAGATCGCGCGCTATCAATTACGCATTGCGCGCAATCTCGAACTGGCGGCGGCCGCCGTCAACACTTTACAAAGCAAGTACGGCACCGGCGATGCGTTGCCGTTTTCGTATGTGTTGAGCGGCGAGATCGCCCTGGCTCGTGGCCGGCAACAGGCCGATATCGATCGGGCGCTTGCCGAATTTGAGCGGGTGCCAAAAAACTTTCCCGGGACTGATGCAGTCCCCGAAGCTTTCCTCGCCCGCGCCCACACGCTGCGGCTGGCGGGCCGCTGCGATGAAGCCATCGACCAGTATTCACAAGTGACCGTCGGCTATCCACGCTCCGCCTGGGCGCCGCAAGCCAATGTCGGTGCGAGCCGCTGCCTGGTCGCGCAAGCGCGTGTCCCCGATGCGATGGCGGGCTTGCAAGCAGCGGCGAGCAACCCAATGGCGGGCGAATATGCCAACCGGGCACGTTCGCTCAATACCGTGCTCTATCGGCTCTATCTGCGACCGCCGCAGCCGCCCTTTGCATTTGCGAACGTGACCTATGGCGGAACCACCGGCCGGTTGCGTGACGTCAAGGCTCTTGCGATTAACGGCGCGTCACTGCTTACCGTCACTGACAACGCGATGTCCGTGCTCGACCTGACCAACAAGGGTGCCATCGTGCGCACGGCCAAACTCGAGAGCGCGCGTGGTGTCTTCGTAGATTCCGAGTTCGACAGTGTCGTGTACGGTTCCAGCAGCATGCTGCGCGGCGGCGCGGTGACGACGCTGCAGGTGCCGAAGGCCGACAAGACTCCGCGGCTGATCGAAGACATTACGGCGATCGTGGGACTGGCAAGCGGAGATTTGATTGTCGCCGATGGCAACGGTCCGGTGATGCACCGATTCAACCGATCACTGCGCGTGCTCGGCACCTTTGGCCGAGGCCGGGCCGATCGGCTCGCGGTCGGTTCGGTCGACCAGGTGGCGGCGCTCGATCGCGACTCCAAGAGCGTCACGATCATGAGCCACGACGGCCGGCCTGCGGGTGTGCTTGCGCAGAAGGGCCAAGGGTGGCTTTTCGACGAGCCAGTGGACCTTGCGTTCGACGCCTTCGATCACCTCTACGTCCTCGATCGCGGACTGGGCACCGTGTTCATTTTTGCGGTGACTCCGGCACCACGACTCTTGACGACATTCACCCTCCCCGAAAAAGCGCCGGGCGCCTTCCGCCGCCCGACCGGCCTGGCACTCGATGCCGAAGGCCGACTCTATATCTATGACGATCGAGCGGAGCGCATCCAGGTATATCGATGAAGACTTTTATTTGTAGCGGTCTTGTAGCGTTCATGTGCGGCGTCATCGCACTACCGATCGCGGCACGGGCGCAAGAGGCGCCCCCTGACGTCCAGTTGATTGAGGCGCGCCGCTTAGTCCAGGAACTGGATTACGAACGCGCGTTGGCGTTGCTCGATCTGTTGATTCCGCGACTCGACCGCGCCACGGACGAGGCCGGGCGCGCGAATCTTGTGGCTGCGCTGTCGCTGCGGGCGCAGACGAATTTCAATCTTGGCAGTCAACAAGGCACATCGGATGATCTGACGCGCGTCTTGACGCTCGACCCGGCACACGCGTTGCCCGCGACGGCATCGCCGCGCCTCGTGACGTTGTTCGAAGAACTCAAGAAAACGCGTGTGGGCACTGTCACGTTAGTGTCCGACCCTCCAGACGCGACGATTCAGGTAGACGGCCGCCCCGCGACGCCCGGCACGGTGATCCCGCTTGCCGTCGGCGATCACCAGATCACCGCGACACGGCCCGGCTATCGCGCGTACTCGGAGCGCGTCGCCGTCACGGGCGGGACTACGCAAACGATCTCCGTTGCGCTGATGCGCATTTCCGCCGCCGTCACCATGATCACATCGCCGCCAGGCGTTGAGATCTTGTTGAACGGGGTGAGCCGCGGCACCTCGGCACCCGGACCGCTGCCGGCGGATTTCGCCGATCTGCCCGGACGCCTGGGTGTCGCCGCTGCCGACATCGCGGCGCCGATGGTGCTGGACGATCTCGTACCTGGAACCTACAACGTCATGTTCCGGCGGCCTTGCTATCAGAACGAACTGCGCTCGCTGCCGATCGACAGTCCACGCGACATTCGGCTCGAGCCCATCGTGCTCAAGCCAGCGGTCTCCAGTCTGCGCGTCGAATCGTCTGACCCCGAGGCTCGAGTGTTTATCGATCGGCAACTCCGCGGCACGGTGCCTCTGCAGATATCGGATCTGTGCGAGGGCGAACACACGGTGGAACTGCGATCGCCCGGCGGTCTCTATCACGAGCGCGTCACCGCTGTGCGCGGCGGCGCCATCAAGATTTCGGGGGTCGTCAAGCCGGCGTTTGCGATTATCTCGGTCGCCGGTCTGCCGCAAGGCTATCGCGGCCAGGACTTGCGCATCGATGTCGAGCGAGCGCTACGGTCAGCGGCACACGTGACGTTTATTGCTCCACCGCTGGATTTTCTGAAGCCGACGATCGCCGCCGAGCAGTTGACAGACGATTCGCTGTCTTTTGACCTGGCCAAGAGACCCCTCGGCAGCGCGGCGCGGATGTCGCCGCAGATTCGCCGCGGCATCGTGCAGAAGATTTCGCAGGCCCTGGACGTGCAGGGGATCGCCACCATTACCGTAATCGGCGGTGAGACGTCTGTGCAGCGCATGGCGGTTAGCCTGTTTGCCAGCGGCGCGGCTGAGCCCGATGTGCTGCTCATTGATCTCCAGGAGCCGAGCACCGTGCTGCGAGCCTTGGAGACGCTCGATTATTCGCCGGCGTTATCGACCGCATCGTTGGGAATGCTCGGGATCGATGTCAGCGACGTCGAAGGGGTCGTGATTGCGCGAGTGGATCCTGGCGGCGCTGCAGCAGCCGCGGGGCTCAAACCCGGCGAGCGATTGGTCCAAGTGTTCAACCAGCCGTTGAAGAACGAAGCCGAGCTGACGCGCTTACTCGAAGAACGGCGCAACGCCGAAAACCTGCCGGCTTTTGTGTTCGATCGCGAGGGCGTACGCCGCGAAGTCGCGGTTCGACCGTTTCCTGCGATTCGGCTGGTCTCGGTTTTCGATCAGACGCTGCCGTTCAACGCGCTCGCGATCCAATGGCGCTCGCGGACACGGCGAACGACGGCCGAAGCAGAGGCCGCGCTGATACGTCTCAACCTGGCCGTCGCCGCATACCGCATTGGCGACTTTCAAACAGCGCGCGACGAGCTCGAAAAGACACAGTTGCCTGACGGACCCGGTATTTCGCAGGGCACCGTGCACTACCTGCTTGGACTTGCGTATGAGGGACTGTCCGACCCGGCGCGAGCGCGCCAGGCTTACACGCGTGCGGCGGCGGCTGAGGGCGCCACGTTGACCGAACAAGGTGGCCGCGTTGCCGAACTCGCTAAACAGAAGCTCGCCATTTTGCGCTAAGTGCGGGTCGCGAATCGATCAGCGATTGGCGATGCGAAATAAGTGGCCCGCGGTTCGGATGATGACGCTGGTGCCGGCAACCGCCGGCGTCGCCATCGTGAATTCATCCAGCCTGTTTTTGGCGAGCAGTTCGTATTTCGCTCCCGCGCGAATCACGTAGGTGACGCCATCCTCGCTGATCGCGAAAATCTTGCCGTTGTAAGCCCACGGTGACGCAGTGAACGCCGCGGCCTCCGGGTCGATGCGCTGTCGCGGATAAATCGCCTCTCCGGTGCGCGCATCGTGCGCAGTAAAGAACCCGCGATCATAGAGTGTGTAGTAATGGTCGCCGTAGACCAGGGCCGACGGATTGTACGCACCGCCTTGTGGCTGATACCACGCCACGAACCCGTTACTGTTGGCGCCTTTAGCGAGCGTGATATCGCCCGCCGCACCCGGCCGAATCGCATAAGCAGGGCGATGCGCGTCGCCGACGTAGCCCGAAGACACGTAAAGCAGGTTGTGCGCGCTGAACGGGGTCGGGATCGCGATCGACGACATGCCTTGCAGCTGCCATAGCAGCTTGCCGTCGAGTGAGTAGGAGCGTACCTTTTGTGTGCCCGTGGTGACCAGCTCAGTGCGGAGATCGTGTTTCCACACAAACGGTGTGGACCAATTGCTGCCTTCGTCCCGTGTCACCCGCCACAATTGCTTGCCGCTCCTCGCATCGATCGCGGTGACGAACGATTCGCGGTCGTTGTCGTGGACTAAATAGAGCCGGCCCTCGTGCAGCACTGGAGACGACGCCGTGCCCCAGCCGTTGCGCATAGGCATGGCCTCGAATCGCTGCGACCAGAGCGGCTGCCCATCAAGGTCGTAGCAAAACAGGCCGACGTTGCCAAAGTACACATACAGACGCTCGCCGTCGGTGACCGGCGTTTCAGACGCATAACTGTTTTTCAGGTGACGCGCGAAGGCGGGCACGGCGCGATGCGCCTCGCGTGTCCAGAGCGTCCGGCCAGTCGCCAGATCGATGGCGTACACAGTCCACCGGTGCTCCGCCGTCGAGGCCGGCCGTTCGCCGCCAAAGTAGAGGCCTTTTGCCGGCTTCTCCGCGTCGCCTGTGTTGATTACGCTGGTAAGAAAAATGCGATCGCCCGCCACAATGGGTGACGACCAGCCCGTGCCGGCAATGGGCACTTTCCACGCGACGTTCTCGGTGGCGCTCCATGTTTCCGGCAGACCAGGACCCTCCGCGATGCCGCGTCCTTGCGGTCCACGGAACTGTGGCCACGGCGCCGGCGCCGCAGTGACCATCGTCATGGTCGTCAAGATCGTAAGGGCGAGAAGCAGGCGCATGGGGTGATTAGGTCACAGGTCCGCGTCTGAGGCAAAACCGTCAACGCTGGGGCGCATAGCCTCGGAGGCACGGCGACACAGAGAAGATTAGTTTTTTCTGTGTGTCTCCGTCGCTACTGCTTTTGTATGCACCTTCTCGCGTCCTCGAAATTACTGCGACGTCATCGCTGCCGCGTGCCGCGCAAGATAAGTCACGCGATCACCGAAGTTGGCAAACCGCGGATCATCGGTCTGACCTTTGACGAAGCGGTAGTAGATCTGTTGAATGACGACGGCGATTTTGAATAGCGCGAAGACCTCGAAGAATCGCAGCCCTGACAGGTCGCGGTTGCTGCGCGAGGCGTAACGCTCGATGATTTCCTCGCGCGTAAACCAGCCGGGACCGGTCGTGACAGTGGTGAGCGCGTCGCGTTGTGTCGGCGGCGCCGTCGGCATCCAGTAAGCCAGCAGAATGCCAAGATCGACGAGAGGGTCGCCGAGCGCGCTCATCTCCCAATCGAACACCGCGACGACGCGGCCCGGATCCTGCGGGTCGAGCATGAGATTGTCGAGTTTAAAGTCACCGTGCACGATCGCTGGTTGCGCAGGATTCGGTGGCAGCTTGTCACTGAGCCAGCGTGCGAGCGCGTCCATTTCTGGCACGACGGCTGTCTGTGATCGCTGCCAGCGCTCGCTCCACCCCCGCACCTGTCGTTCGACAAAGCCCACGGGCTTACCAAGATGCATGAGCCCCTGGCCAGAGACGTCCACCGAATGCAAATCGGTCAACGCATCGATCAACCCTGTGCTGACCCGTCGTCGGACATCAGGGCGGTCGCGCAGCTCGGGGGGCTCCTGATGACGCACCACGAGGCCATGACGACGTTCCATGACGTAAAACACCGAGCCGACGATCGCCGGATCCTCACAAAGCACATAGGCGCGTGGAGCGCGAGGGAATACAGGATGAACGGCCGACAGCCAGCGGAACTCTCGCGCCATGTCGTGCGCGGTTGGTGGGACGGGACCAAACGGCGGCCGGCGCACCACGAGCTCGGCATCGCCGAACCGAATCAGGTAGGTGAGATTCGAGTGGCCGCCCGGAAACTGCGCGACCTCCATTGGGTGGCTGAGATCGAGCCCAGGAATGTGGCAAGACGGCAACCGCTCGCGCAGCCAGTTTTCCATCCGCGCCCAATCGAGCTGCTCGGTGTCACGAACGGCGCGGGTGTCGATGTTCACACGTAATAGCGGACCAACCACTCGGCGACCAGCGCAGGTTTGTCAGCACCTTCGCGTTCGACCGTCACATTCCAGACTGCCTGCACGCCGCCCTCAACGTCCTCGACCGCAATTGGAGTAATTCGGCCACGGATGCGCGCCCCAGCCGGCACCGCGGACACAAAACGGGTGCGATTGAGACCGTAATTGATGGTCATGCGCAAGCCGTGGATGGCGATGGCATTGCGCATCAGCGCGCTGATAAGCGACAGCGTCAAGAAGCCATGTGCGATTGTCGTCTTGTAGGGGGACTCACGCGCTGCGCGTTCCTGATCGAGATGGATCCACTGATGGTCTCCCGTGGCTTCCGCAAACTGCGCAATGCGCTCTTGCGTGACCACGACCCACTCGCTGACCGCCAGTTCCTGACCGATGCGATCGCGCAACTGTAAAACGTCAGCCAGCTCGATCATGCCGGTGATGAATGGAATCCTCGGCCTTCGGCCACGAGTTGTTCGAGCAGTGGGGCCGGCTGCCAATAATCGCCGAAGCGGGTGCGGTATTCCTTGACTCGCGCAAGCACCGTCGGCAGTCCGACCGTATCGGCATAGAACATCGGTCCGCCGCGGTGACGCGGGAAGCCAAAGCCATGGGCGTACACCACGTCAATGTCACTGGCACGAATCGCGAATCCGTCTTCGAGCACTCGCGCGCCTTCGTTAGCCAGTGCCGTCGTGATTCGCGCGATGATCTCGTCGTCTGTAATGGTGCGCCGCGTGACGCCCCGCCGTGCCGCTTCCTCCGCCGCAATTTCATCGACGAGCGGATCTGGAATGCGCGTGCGGCTGCCCGGTTCGTACTTGTACCAACCCGCGCCGGTCTTCTGGCCGTAGCGACCCATTTCGTAAAGACGATCCGGCACCGCCGATTGCGGACCCTCGGCGCGTGTTTGCCCGATGGATTTCAGGTACTGGCGGATGCGGGCGCCGACGTCGATACCGGCGATATCCTGCATGCCGTAGGGGCCGACAGGCATGCCGAAATCGGTGAGCGCCTTGTCGATCTGCGCGACGCTCGCACCCTCTTCGAGCAACAGGTAAGCCTCACGCATGTAATAGGCGAGCATGCGATTGGCGACAAACCCGAAGCAGTTGCCGACCACAACGCCCACCTTATTGAGCCTGCGCGCGAGTTTCAGCGAGGTGGCGATGACTTCGGCGCTGGTTTCACGTCCGCGGACAATCTCCATCAGCTTCATCACATTGGCCGGGCTGAAGAAATGGTGGCCGACCACCTGCGATGGCCGTCCGCTCGCCTTTGCAAACTGGTCGATGTCGAGCGTCGAAGTGTTTGAGGCGAGCACCGCGTCGGGCATCGTCGCGCGTGCGAGCTCGGCGAACGTCGATTTCTTGAGGTCCATGTTCTCGAATACCGCCTCGACGACGATATCGACATCGCGGAAGCCGTCGTAGTTGGCGGTCGGCGTGATAAGCGCCAGGGTTTTCTCCAGCGCATCGCGCGTCATCTTGCCCTTCGACAGCGACGATTCGTAGTTTTTGCGGATGGTGGACATGCCGCGGTCGAGAGCGGCTTGATCCATTTCCTTGAGAATCACCGGGATGCCCACGTTCGCGTAAGCCATGGCAATGCCGCCGCCCATCGTGCCGGCGCCGACCACCGCCGCGCGCTTGATATCGCGCGCGGGCGTGTCCTTGGGCACATCGGGGATCTTGCCGACTTCGCGTTCGGCAAAAAACAAATGCACCATCGCGCGCGATTCGGTCGACAGCACACAGTCCGCAAACAATTCTCGCTCGCGCGCGGAGCCAGCCTCGAAGTCCATCGTCACCGCGGCTTCAATCGCGTCCACCGCGGCGAACGGCGCCCGCGCACCGCGCGCGGTTTTGGCTAGAGCTGCTCGCGCCGCTTCGCACGCGGCCACGCCCGCTTTGCGATCGCCGGATTTCACCTGGCGGTCACGCGTCTTGCGTCGTTCGCCTGCGGTCGCGCGCGCCAACGCAAATGCCATAGCACCTTGCAGCAGGTCGCCCGACACGATCTCGTCGAGGATGCCCTCGTCTCGTGCGCGCGAGGCGCTGATGAATTTGCCCTCGGTGCACAGTTCAAGCGCGGTATTGACCGAGCACAGACGTGGCAGCCGCTGCGTCCCGCCGGCCCCTGGAATGATGCCGAGCGTGACCTCGGGTTGGCCGACCTTTGCGCCACCAACAGCGACGCGGTAATGACAGGCCATGGCGAACTCGAGTCCACCGCCGAGCGCATGACCGTGGATGGCAGCCACCAGCGGTTTGGCCGCGTCCTCGAGGCCTTTCAATCGCTTGTGCACTTCCTCGGAGCGCTGCAGCGACTGTTCGCGCGTCTTGAGCGTTTTGAACACATTGATGTCGGCGCCGGCGATGAACGTGCTACCCGCACCAATCAGCACGATGGCATGGGCGTCGCGATCGGCGCTGGCGCGCGCGACGGCCTCGCTGATGCCTTCAGGAACTCCGGGACTCAGTGCGTTGACCGGTGGATTGTCGACGGTGATGATGGCGACCCTATCTCGGATTTCGTAGCGGACGAGTGACATAGGGCCGCTACAGTATCATGCGCCCCGAGGAGAACAGGTGGACTTCGATCAATCCGCACGAGCTCGCGATCTCAAGCAGCAGTTGACGGCGTTCATGGACGCGCACGTCTATCCCAACGAAGCGAAATTCCGATCACAGATCGCCGATGGCGACCGCTGGCAACCGACCCCGATCGTCGAAGAGCTGAAGGTCAAGGCGCGGGCCGAGGGATTGTGGAACCTGTTTCTGCCCGAAAGCGAGTACGGCGCCGGGCTGACCAATCGCGACTATGCACCGCTGTGCGAAATCATGGGACGCGCGCCGGGGTTTGCCGCGGAGATTTTCAACTGTTCCGCACCCGACACGGGCAACATGGAAGTGCTCGTGCGATACGGCACCGCCGAACAGAAGAAGCAATGGCTGGAGCCGCTGCTCGACGGCAAGATCCGATCGTGTTTCGCCATGACCGAGCCGGACGTCGCATCGTCTGATGCCACCAACATCCAATCGCGCATCGTGCGCGACAGCGATCACTACGTGATCAATGGCCGCAAGTGGTGGACGTCCGGGGCCGGCGATCCGCGGTGCCGCATCGCGATCTTCATGGGGCAGAGCAGCCCCGACGCGCCCAAGCATCAACGGCAATCGATGGTGCTGGTGCCGATGGATGCGCCAGGCGTCACCATCAAACGCATGCTGCCGGTCTTTGGATTTGATGATGCGCCGCATGGACATGGAGAAGTGGACTTCAAAGATGTGCGCGTGCCGGTAGGAAACATGCTGCTCGGCGAAGGTCGCGGCTTCGAGATCGCGCAGGGACGTCTCGGTCCCGGTCGGATTCACCACTGCATGCGGCTGATTGGCGTGGCGGAGCGAGCGCTCGAGGCGATGTGCGAGCGCGTCAAGACTCGCGTCGCGTTCGGCAGGCCGCTCGCCGAGCAGGGCACGATTCGTGCGGATATTGCGGAGTCACGGTGCGAAATCGATCAGGCGCGGTTGCTAACGCTGCGCGCTGCGCACTTGATGGACACGGTGGGCAATAAGGCGGCGCGTTCCGAGATTGCGCAGATCAAAGTCGTGGCACCGCGGATGGCGCTGCGCGTCGTCGATCGCGCAATTCAGGCGCATGGTGGGGCTGGAGTGAGCGACGACTTTTTCCTCGCTCACGCGTGGGCGCATTCGCGGACATTGCGACTTGCGGATGGGCCGGATGAAGTGCATTTGGAGGCGATTGCGAAGATCGAACTGCGGGCTAAGAAATCCGCGGAATAAGCGGATCCGCGGAACTGTGACACTGACAAGTTAATCCGCGGAAGAAGCGGAAGACGCGGGATTATCGCTCGCACAGGACAATCCGCGGAACAAGCGGAAGACGCGGAATTGATTGCTAACAGGGAACAGTCCGCGGAACACGCGGAAGACGCGG
>WUUC01068185.1_pt1 | contig 10830 bp, 7 predicted proteins | sample 6278441 | NCBI WGS metagenome assembly WUUC01 (sample SAMN13675441, study PRJNA597444) | soil metagenome | isolation source: soil | place: USA: Washington | collected 2017-10 | reverse complement strand
GCGAGCGGAGACGGCGCCGATTACGCGAGCGAGTAGTCGACGTCGTCGAGCACAAAGCGCGGCGACGCCTGTGGGAAGACGCGGAGACGAACAGCTGGCTCGATGAGCGTCTTCCAGGACTCGAGACGGGCGCCACGAACCCTTTTGCGATTGCCGACGAGCTCCTGGCGCGAAGCGCTGACATCCTGACGCGGACGAGGACATGACTTCAACCCGGGACCTGACTGATCGCGCCGCGACGCCCAGTGAAGAGCGCGACGCGCTCGACGCGGAGATCGCCGTCTGGCGCCGCCGCTTTCGTGAGAGCACGCTCCGCGACGGCCCGTTCGCCAACTCCACCCGCGAGGTCGAGCCGCTCTATACGGACCGCGACACCGCTGGTATCGATCCGGCAGACGACATCGGCGTTCCGGGTGGGTTCCCCTTCACGCGCGGCATCCATCCGACCGGGTATCGCGGCCGACTGTGGACGATGCGTCAGTTCGCTGGGTTCGGGAGCGCCCGCGACACCAACGCACGATTCAAGTTCCTGCTGGCGAACGGCCAGACTGGGCTTTCGGTCGCGTTCGACTTTCCGACGCTGATGGGATACGACTCCGACCACCTCCGCTCGGAGGGCGAGGTCGGCAAGACGGGGGTCGCGATCTCGAGTCTCGCCGACATGGAGATCCTGTTCGAGGGAATCCCGCTCGACCGCGTCTCGACGTCGATGACGATCAACGGCCCCGCGATCATCCTATGGGCGTTTTACGTCGCCGCCGCCGAGAAGCAGGGGGTATCACCGGAGCAGCTGCGGGGCACGATCCAGAACGACATCCTGAAGGAGTACATGGCGCAGCACGCGTGGTGCTTTCCGGTCGAGCCGGCGCTGCGCCTGATCGTCGACTGCTTCGAGTGGGGCTCGAAGCACGCCCCACAATGGAACACCATCTCGATCTCCGGCTACCACATCCGCGAGGCCGGTGCGACTGCCGCGCAGGAGCTCGCCTTCACCCTCGCCGATGGCTTCACGTACGTCGAGCGCGGAATCGCCCGCGGCCTCGACGTTGATGACTTCGCCCCGCGGCTCTCGTTTTTCTGGGACATCCACAACGACTTCTTCGAGGAGATCGCGAAGCTGCGCGCTGCGCGGCGCATCTGGGCGCGCCACCTGCGAGACCGCTACCGGGCCAAGAACCCACGCTCGTGGATGATGCGTTTTCACTCCCAAACGGCCGGAGTAACGCTCACCGCGCAGCAGCCGATGAACAACATCGTCCGCGTGGCTTACCAGGCGCTCGCAGCCGTACTGGGCGGTACGCAATCGCTCCATACCAACTCAATGGATGAGACACTCGCGCTGCCGACGGAGCAGGCGGTCGAGGTCGCGTTGCGCACGCAACAAGTGATCGCTTACGAGACCGGCGTCCCGAACGTCGTCGATCCACTGGGCGGCTCGTACTACGTCGAACGGCTTACCGATCAGCTGGAACGGGACGCCGAGTCGTTGTTCGAGGAGATTGACGCCGTCGGTGGCGTCGTGCGAGGCCTCGAGACGGGATGGTTTCAGCGACGCATCGCTGAATCTGCCGCTCGTCAGCAGTGGGAGGTCGAGCAACACCGTCGCCTGATCGTCGGCGTCAACGAGTTCGTGACGAACGAGCCGGAGCTGACGATCCCGATTCTTCGTGTCGGTGAGGATACTGACCGCGAGCAGCGGACTCGCCTCGCCGACCTCCGGAAGCGACGTGACAACGCGGCGTGCACGGCACGACTCGCTGCATTGCGCGATGTATGCGAGACAGGTGAGAACGTGATGCCGTTGATTCTCGACTGTGCGCGTGCGTACTGCACGCTGTACGAGATCCGTGCGGCGATGGAAGGGGTGTTCGGCGCGTACCGGGAGCCCGTCTTCTTCTGACACGGCCGTCGTCGAATGTGCACGAGTGGTGGGCCTCGTTCTTCGACGAGCGTTATCTCCACGAGTACGAGCCGCTCTTTAGCCTTCAACGCGACCGCGAGGAAGTCGCGCGTGTGCTCGACGTCGTCGGACTTCCCGTAGGAGCCCGAGTTTTGGACGTGGCGTGCGGCCAGGGCCGACATGCGCACCTGCTCGCCGAAGCTGGCCTCGACGTCGACGGCGTAGACTACTCCGAGGAGCTCCTCGGACACGCCCGGGAGCGCGGAACCGGACCGCGACTGCGCTACAAGCGGGCTGACATGCGCGGGCTTCCGGCCGATTGGACGGACTGCTTCGATGCCGTCCTCAGTCTCAGTACGTCGTTCGGGTTCTTTCGCGATCCGGCGGATGACGTCGCGGCCCTTGCCGAGTTCGCCCGCGTACTTCGGCCGGGCGCGGTTCTGCTCTGGCACGGCGCGAGTCGCGATGGCGTCGTGGCTCGATTTCTCGCTCGCGATTGGTGGACGACAACCGATGGTACGATGATCGCCCAGGAGCGCAGCTTCGACCCGTTGTCGGGGTTGTTGAGCGTGGAATCGCGCTGGGCTGGACCGGCCGGCCAAGCGACGCGGACCCACCAGTTGCGACTCTACACGGCGACGCGGCTTTCCGAGCTGCTGGCGTCGGTCGGCCTCATTGTCGAAGGTGCGTGGGATGGTTGGCTGGATCGGCCGCTCCGTCGCACCTCGAGTGAGATGCTACTCCTAGCACGAAAGGCCGACGAGTCGCGAGCGTTGCCTGAGTTGCCGCGCCGTCGACGCCGAGACTAGCTTTGTCGCCGATGCGACCGATCCGTGTGCTCGTTGCGAAACCGGGGCTCGACGGCCATGACCGCGGGGCCAAGGTGGTCGCGGCTGCTCTCCGCGACGCAGGGATGGAGGTCGTATATACGGGGCTTCATCAGACGCCCGACATGATCGCGACGGCCGCCGTGCAGGAGGACGTCGACGTAGTCGGGCTGTCGATATTGAGCGGCGCCCACATGACGCTCTTCCCGCGCGTGCGTGAGCTCCTGACAGAAGCCGGCCGAGACGACATTCTCGTTACTGGTGGTGGGATCATCCCCAAGGAGGACATGGAGGAGCTTCAGCGCCGAGGCATCGGACGCCTCTTCGGCCCAGGGACGCCAACGACCGAGTTGGTCGATTACATCCGGGCCTGGTTCTCGGAGCGAGAGCGGCAGGAAGCGTGACGTCGCGCCTCCGTCAGCTGGGGGCAGAGCTTCGCGAGCTCGAGGAACGCCTTCGCCAAGGCGGCGGCGCCGAGCGCGTCGCCCGCCAGCACAAGCAAGGGAAGCTCACAGCGCGCGAACGAATCGAGCGGCTCTGCGATCCTGGCTCGCTCTTCGTCGAGATTGGGCTCCTCGTCGCCTACGATCAGTACGACGGGCAGGCTCCGGCGGCGGGGGTCGTCACCGGTCTCGGCGTCGTGTTCAATCGACCGGTCGTCGTCGTGGCGAACGATGCCACGGTCAAAGCCGGCTCATGGTGGCCGGAGACGATCCGGAAGATCCTGCGCGCGCAGGAGATCGCGATGCGCTGCCGAATTCCGATCATCTATCTAGTCGATTCGGCCGGCGTGAACCTTCCGTACCAGGGCGGTGTCTTTCCGGGGCAATACGGCGCGAGTCGCATCTTCTATTACAACTCCATCATGCGTCGCTACCTCCACGTGCCACAGCTCGCGGCCGTCATGGGTCCGTGCATCGCCGGAGGCGCCTACCTACCCGCACTGTCCGACGTCATCGTGATGGTGAAGGGCACGTCCTTCATGGGACTCGGCGGCCCGAATCTCGTGAAGGGTGCCACAGGGCAGACGATCGATGCCGAGACGCTTGGTGGCGCGGTGACGCACACCGAAGTGAGCGCCGTCGCGCACTACGCGGCGGACGACGATGACCGCTGCCTCGAGAGGTTGCGCGACTTGATATCGATGCTCCCGCCCGCGAGCGGAACGCGCTTGGCTGCCATCGGCGCGGCCAGCCCGCCGGCGACCGATGCCGATTCGCTATACGATGTTCTGCCGACGGATCATCGCATGTCGTACGACATGCACGACGTGCTCCGCGCGATTCTCGACGGCGGACGGCTCGATGAATTCCAGGCGGGCCTCGCGCGCGAAATGATCTGCGGCGACGCGCGAGTCGATGGCATTCCCGTCGGCGTCATCGCCAACCAACGCGGACTGATCAAGGGACGAACCGGTGAAAAGCCTCGCTTTGGAGGAATCATCTACGCCGAAAGCGCCGAGAAGGTCGCGTACTTCATCGAGCGCTGCGACCGTCAGCGCATACCGCTGCTGTTCGTTCAGGACGTCTCGGGTTTCATGGTCGGTCCGGAAGCCGAGCATGAGGGCATCATTCGCGCAGGGGCACGCTTCGTCGAGGCGATGGCGACGGCGCGCGTGCCGAAGGTGGTTCTGACCGTGAACCACGCGTCGGGCGCTGGCTACTACGCGATGGCCGGCCAGGGCTTCGATCCCGATTTCATCTTCAGCTGGCCTACTGGGCGCATGGGTGTGATGGAAGGGGAGTCGGCCGTGCAGGCCGTTCACGGTCCGGCGCTCGACGAAGCGAAGCGCGAGCGTCGGCCCGTCCCGGCGGGCGTCGCGCAGGCGGTCGAAGAGATGCGTGCCGATTACGAGCACCAACTGGACGCGCGATACGCGGCCGCGCGTGGCTACGTCGATGCCATTGTCGAACCCGAAGCAACGCGAGCGGTCCTCGGGCTCGCCCTGCGCGCGTCACTGCACAACGAGGGGCCGCACCTCGGTCCCTTTGTACTGCCAGCGCACTTCGACGAAGCGTGAGCTCGAGCGCCGACAAGCGGGTCGTCCGCGTCGCGGCCGGCCAGGGATTCTGGGGTGATGCGCTCGACGCGCCGCGCCGACAGGTGGATGGCGGCCATGTCGACTACCTCATGCTCGACTATCTCGCCGAGGTGACGATGTCGATTCTGCAGAAGCAGAAGGAGCGTGACCCGAACCTCGGGTACGCCCGCGATTTCGTCGGCGCGATGGCGAGCGTGCTGCCTGCGGTCGTTGGACGCGGCGTCCGCGTGATCGCTAATGCGGGGGGGGTCAACCCGCCGGCGTGCGCGAACGCGATTCGCGGGCTTGCGGCAAAAGAGGGTGTCGCCGGCCGCGTCCGGGTTGGAGTCGTGACAGGAGACGACCTGTTGCCTCGTCTCGACGAGCTGCTGGACAGTGGGCACCGCCTCGACAACATGGATACGGGCGAGCCGTTGACGACGATTCGTGATCGCGTCATTGCGGCGAACGCGTACATCGGCTCGGGCCCGATCGTCGACGCACTCAGCCGCGACGCCAATGTCGTCATTACCGGCCGGTCAACCGACACCGCCCTCACGATGGCACCGCTGCGCCACGAGTTTGGCTGGAGCGCGACCGATTGGGATCGGCTCGCGGCCGGTATAGTCGCTGGCCACATCATCGAGTGCGGTGCCCAATGCTCCGGCGGCAATTGCCTGTACGACTGGCGCAACGTACCGAACCTGGCTGATGTCGGCTATCCGATTGTCGAAGCCTCGCCCGACGGTACCTTCGTCGTGACGAAGCACGAGGAGACAGGCGGGTGGGTCACCATTCCGTCGGTCACCGAGCAGCTGGTGTACGAGATGGGTGACCCGCGTTCGTACATCACTCCAGATGTCATCGCTGACTTCACGACGATTCACCTCGAACGCGACGGCCATGATCGCGTGCGCGTTTTCGGAATTCGCGGACGCCCACCGACCGACAAGCTCAAGGTGTCCGTCGCGTATCGGGCCGGATTCAAGGCGGTTGGGACACTGGTATACGCATGGCCCGATGCGCTCGAGAAGGCACACCGCGCGGATCAAGTGCTACGCACGCGGCTGGAGCGCATGGGCTTGCGGTTCGATCACATCCTGACGGAATTCGTTGGCGCCACCGCGACGCACGGGCCGCTCGCCGGTGATCCGGGAGATCCCCCTGAGGTGCAGCTACGTGTCGGGGTTCGGTCCGAGGACAAAGCGGCGGTTGAACGGTTCTCCCGCGAGATCGCCCCACTCGTGTTGAATGGCCCGCCGAGTGTCACCGGCTTCGCCGGCGGACGGCCCAAGGTCGAGGAGATCGTCGCCTATTGGCCGGCGCTCATCGACCGGACGGTCGTGCGTACTCACGTAGAGGTGCTCACGTGATTGTTCGGCTGCTCGACATCGCACACGCCCGCTCGGGTGACAAGGGCGACACGGCGAACGTCGGGGTTATCGCGTTGCGGCCGGAATGGTACGACGTGCTGGCGACGCATCTGACGGTGGAACGCGTAAGGGAACATTTCCGGGATGTCATCACCGGGGACGTGGAGCGCTACGAACTGCCCAACCTCGGTGCGTTGAACTTCCTCCTGCACGGTGCACTCGACGGCGGCGGGACGCTATCGCTCAAGACGGACGCCCAGGGTAAAGTCTTCTCGACGGCGCTCCTTCGCATGAAGCTGGACGTTTCGAACGAGCTCGCCCAGACGTTGGGGCTGCCTGAGGCACGCGACTGAATGTCGATCGTGTGGCTTCGCTTCGGGATCGCGGCAATCGGCCTGCTCATTTGGGCGTACGGATACCGAGTCGACGACACCACGATCCGCTGGGTCGGCATCGGTTTCCTCGCGATTGCCGTCCTGCTGCGGTTTGCGCCTCGCCGCCCGCCCTCCGCCTAATCTGCGGCGAGCCCTTGCTCTTTCGTCACTTGGACCAGGTGGGCGTAACGCCGCTCTAGCGCCGCGTAGCCGAGCTCCTTGACGCGACCGGCGTAGTAGCCGACCAGCTTGAGCGCTTCACCTGAACCGGCACGTGCCAGACCGGGTGCCACCTCGGCAACCAGCCACGCCGCGCCGTAGGGTTCGTGCTTTTCCGCAGCCTCGAGCGCGCTTCGGAAGCGCGTCTCCGCTTCCGCGACGGCGCCGCGGGAGAGGGCTTCGAGTATGCAGAGCGCCTCGGCTAGCTCTCGCCCCTGGAACCACCACGCGCCCGGCCCAGCGAGCAGCTCGGCGACGAGCCGCGCCGCCGATCTCGCTGCGTCTAGGCGCGACAGCTCGAGCGCCGAAAGTCCGGCCCCCGCACGCGCGCCGATCTCGACGTCGGGCTGGCCAATGTGACGGGCGAGCTGGGCGCTCTCCTCGTAGAGGGCGAGCGCCCGCTCGGGGTTGCCCTGGTCGCGAGCCATGCTCGCCATGTTGTACAGTGACGCGAGTCGGTGGGCCTCGTTACGCACCATCGTGAAGAGGCGCAGCGCGTCTTCGAATGCGCGGTGCGCTTCCTCATAGCGCCCGCCGCGCGAGCAGAGGTGTCCGAAGTTCAACGACGCCAGGCCGTCGAGATCTGGTGCGTGCGCCTCGCGCGCGAGCTCCATCGCACGCCGGTACGCCTGCTCGGCCGATTCAACGTCGCCCGCCATCGAGCGAGCGACGCCGATGTTGATGTCGCAGCGTGAGATCTTGTACCGGTCACCGATCCCGGAAAAGATCTCTCTGGCGCGCTGATAACGGCTGACCGCGTCGGCGAGTCGTCCGAGCCGAAGCAGCGTCGACCCGTGTCGGACCAGCGCGTCGGCGAGCAGGCGTGGATCGTCCATGCCCTCCGCCATCGCGATGCATTCGTTGGCCAGTCGTTCAGCCTCGCCCCAGTCCGCGAGACGGCTCTGGACCTCCGAGATGAACGTCAACAAGGCGACACGTTCTCGCTCGTCGCCCGCCGACTCCGCTTCGCTGAGCAATTGGTGACCGGCGGCAAGAATCTGCTGGGCCGGAGCGCCCTGGAGAGCGCGGAGTCGCTCACGCATTCGGCGCAGCGAACGAAGCGTCGGCGACGTGGCATCGGCCGTTCCCACCGTCTCGAGCGCCGCATCGCAGACCGCCTGTCCTTCGGCGTAACGACCCGCGGGCTCGGCGACGCGCGCCAGGGCGAGGGCGGCTTCGACCTCGCGATCAGTCGAGCCGGCGTGACGCAGCGCCATGGAGAAGAACGCGATCGCCTCGTCAAGCGCGTAGACGCTCGTCGCCCGTTCGCCGGCGCGGAGCGCGGCCGTGTGCGCGCGTTCGGCGTCGCCGGCCTGATCGTAGTGCGCCGCAATCTCGGCGACGGCATCCGGCTGGTGCTCCTCCATCGCTTTCGCGACGCTCTGGTGAATCCGCTTCAGGCGCCGGGGGTTGGCGGTACTTCGAATTGCGTCGACCAGCAGCGCGTGTGCGAACGTGAAACGGCTGCTGTCGTTCCGCGCCGAGTCGAGCACTGCCGCCCCAATGGCTTCGTCGACCGCTTCGAGGAGATCATTCTCGCTTCCCGCGCCGGCGGCGACCGCGAGGTCGATCTCGAAGACGCGGCCGATGACCGCGGCGGTGGTCAGGATTCCACGCGTCTTCGGTGAGAGGCGGTCGAGGCGACGGGCCATGAGGTCGCTGACGGCGACCGGAAGCCGCAGCTCCGACGTCTCTCGCCACGTCCATCGGCCGTCGACGTGCCGGATGTCACCCTCGTCGATCAACGAGCGGAGAACCTGCAGGACGAGGAACGGATTTCCTTCGGTGTGACGGTAGAGCACAGGCAACAGCTTCTCACCAAGCTCCTGTCCGTGGGAGGCGGCGGCGAGCCACTGCTCGAGCTCCTCGCGCGACAGTCGCGGGAGCTGGACCTCGTGGAACCGTTCATCGCGCGACAGTCGCCGCCGTCGTGTCTGAGCGTCGCTCGTCACGTCTTCGGCACGGATCGTCAACGCGATGAGGATCCGGTCCTTGTCGAGCTGCGGCAGCAGGTGCTCGAGGGTATCCCAGGTCGCCGAGTCTGCCCACTGCATGTCATCGAGGACGATTACGAGTGGACACGCGGCCGCGGCGAGTCGGAGGTACTCGGCAATCTCGTTGTACAGCGCGTACTTGTTGCCGGAGAGATCGCTCGCCGGCGGCTGCTTCGAGTCGCCGAGCGCCGGCACGAGCCGCGGGAGCTCGCGCCACTCGCGACCGGCTTGGCTGACGCGGGCAGCGACTGCGCCGAGAGCTTCCGCCCATGGCCCGTACGGAGGTTTGACGTCCGCTTCGAGACACCGACCCAGCACGAGTGCCCCGCTGCGGAGTCGAACCTCCGGGAGGAGCTGGCGGAGGAGAGTGGACTTCCCAACGCCGGCCTCGCCGACCACGGCCACGACGTGCGGCGTGCCGTCGACACTCTCCTCGAGGAGCCGTACCAGCTTCCGCATCTCCTGCACCCGACCGACGAATCGATTCAGGCTGAGGTGGGGACGGTTTGACTCGGCTGCGGTGCCGGCAACAGCAACGGCGTTACGGCCGGCCCGCTTGGCGTCATACAGTGCCCGGTCCGCTGCCGCGAAGAGAGCCTCGATGTGCGCCCCCCCTTCGGCTGCCGCAACGCCGATCGACAGCGTCACGCCAACCGTCGCACCTTCCTGGTCGCGCAAGGCAATGCGCTCCTCCTCGACGGCGGCGCGAAGACGGCCGGCGACCTCACGCGCGTTCTCGAGCGGCGTCCACGGCAGCAGTACGACGAACTCGTCGCCGCCGTACCGACCGATGATGTCACCGGCTCTCAGAATGCGCTTGAACACGCGGACCACGCTGCGGAGAACGTCGTCTCCCTGTAAGTGCCCGTACGTGTCGTTGACGAGCTTGAAGTGGTCGACGTCGATGACGAGCAACGACGGTGGTACCTCGCTCGGCCGCAGCCGCGTGAGTATCGCGTTCGCCTGGCTCATGAACCCGCGGCGCAGCGGAACGCCCGTCAGGTGATCGAGGTCCTCCTTTTCGGCGGGGGCGGGAACCGCCGTTGCGACGCGTCCTTGGCGCGGGACGACACGACTGACCACGCGCTCGAACTGCGCGAAGAGCTCCGGATCGAACTGCGAGCCGACTTCGCCGCGCATCATCTCGAGCGCTTGCTCGTGTGATACCGATTTCTTGTAGCTCCGCTCCGAGGTCAATGCGTCGTACACGTCGGCGATGCACAGAATGCGCGCCGTGAGTGGGATGGCGTCGCCGGCAATCCCATAGGGGTAGCCAGCGCCGTCCCATCGCTCGTGGTGCGACTCGACGATCGGACGCACGTCCCAGGGGAACTCGATGTCGGCGAGCATCTGAACGCCGGCGATCGGGTGAGCCTTCACGAGCGCCCACTCGTCGGCGGTGAGACGCCCCGGCTTATTTAGGACCTCTGGCGGAATCGTCAGCTTGCCGACGTCGTGGAGCAACGCACCGATGCGGAACCAGAAGAGCGATTTCTGATCCATGCCCACCGCTTCGGCAAGCGCGCAGGCGAGGTCGGCGACGCGCTCGCAATGGCCCTGTGTGTAGTGATCCTTCGATTCAATCGAATCGCCCCACCGCTGGACCATCTGGAGGAAATCTTCCTCGAGATCCTGCGTCTGCCGATCGATGTCGGCGACGTCACGTCGCGCGTGTAGCTGGGAAAAGAGTCGGTGCGCGCGATTGAGGCATTGCAGCGTATCCCGATTGCGGCCCTGTTGGCGATACAGCTCGGCCATCTCGCGGGCGGTTTCCGCGGCCAGCAGCAGGTCCTGGCGCTGCTCGGCGAGTGCGGCCGCCCGCTCGAACGATTGCTCGGCAGCGGCGTGGTCGCCGGTCTCACGGGCGATGACACCGTAGCACTTGTGCGCCTCGCCGAGTGCGTGCCTATCCTGCGTCCGTTCCGACAGCTGCATCGCGAGGTCGCAGGCGTCGCGCCCACGGCCATACTCCTTGCGCGCGATCCAGTGTGACGCGCGATTGACCTCGAGGAGAATGCGCGTCGGCAGGTCGCCGAGTATCTGACTGATCTCGACAGCCTCCTCGTAGGCGCGCTCACCGGTTTCCCAGCGCTCCATGCGCGTGTACAGCACGCCCAGATTGT
>WUUC01056502.1_pt1 | contig 10830 bp, 9 predicted proteins | sample 6278441 | NCBI WGS metagenome assembly WUUC01 (sample SAMN13675441, study PRJNA597444) | soil metagenome | isolation source: soil | place: USA: Washington | collected 2017-10 | reverse complement strand
GCGACGTGCCGAGCGCGCTGCTCTACGGGCGCGTCGTCGAGCACGTGAGCGTGAGCCCGCAGGAGTTCCAGCGCGCGCTGACACGCCTGGTTCGCCAGCGCGCGCCTTGAACGCGCCATGCGCAGCCGCCAGTTGAAGAGACCACTCGTTCCGTCGGCGCTGCGCAGAGCTCGATCAGGCGGACGCCTCGTCGCTCGTGACTCGCAGGATCCATCGAGTCCCGCCGAGCTCCCCGAGCAGCACCGGGGACAGCGGTGCAAGGAAACGCTTCGCGAAGGGCGGACGTAGCTGTCAGGGCTAAGCGAACCGAGCGCTTGGCCGCAGTTCACGATGGACTCGGAATAGACAAGGGCGACGGCGCGCACCGCTTTTCCTGATGGCTCCCTGGTGCGCGCTGTGCTCGCGCGCGGGACAGCCGTCGGGCGGCGTCGGCGCGCCGTTAGCCTCCGGAGAGACGCATGAATACGCGCCGCATAGCAATTGATCGACCGCGAGACAGGCGCACCGCCATCTGGGCTGCGCTGATATGGCTGTGTGCGGGATGTCAGGGTGAGCCCTACGATCGCAAGCAAGCCGAAGACAGCGTCGCGACTGAGACCGTTGAAGAAGAGCTGCGCTTCGGCTCCGCCGCGCTTCGCGCCATGATCGCGCGTGGTGTCGGCGGCCTCGACAAGTTGAAGGTGCCGGAGGACGACTCGGCGATTCCGCTGCCACCGGACGATCCTGGGCGACCGGGCCGCTATGCCACCACAGAGGCCAAGCGATACCTCGGCAAGCTTCTGTTTCACGACCCGGTGCGCACGACGCGCATCAACGTGAACGAGGGGGTCAACCCACCGATACGCGAGGGCCAACCGCGCGATTTGCCCGCAGGAACGGCCTTCGGAGGGACCGTCCCAGCCTCGAACAGCGCTGTGCAGACGGTGGTCGATGCGACGAAGAGTACGTCATCATGCGGCAGCTGCCACTTGAGCGAAGCCGCAGGCAAGGCCGGAGCCGTGCTGAACTTCGCCTCCGGAGGGGAGGGACGTGGCTACACGGATGCGGACGGCAACTTCATCGTCCGTCGCCGTCCGCAGCGGGGCTTGATCCCTCGTGCACGCAACTACTTTCCGGAGCTGGCCCTGTTCGATGGAGACACAGGCGCCGACGTGTTGCCCACGCTAACCGATTTGTATCGCGTGGGGGGCGCCACCGAGGTCGCCACGCCGGCGCGCCAGAAGGTCGACCCTTTGCCGGAGGCGCTGCTCGCGACAGGTCGCCTCGATCAGCTCGACAGCGTCGCGCGACAATCGCCGTCCATGATCGGCTTCGCGTTCAACAATCGCTTGCTGCTCGGCGGCTTCGCCGGTGAGTCCAACTCGCTCGCCGGCGGGCTCAATCCGTTGAACGATCCCGCGCAGGAGAATCTGACACTGCTGTTGCTCGACGCGCATCGCATGCTCGGCACACAATCGGCCGCGCTCCAAGCCATCCCGGCCTTCGTCGAGCTGTTCCGGCAAGCCTTCCCTGAGGAGGCCGGAGCCTATGATAGGTGCAAGGCAAGCTCGCCAGACGCTCGTTGCCAGGAGCAGCTCGATCTGCTCGTCAACGACGAGACGGCGCTGCGAGCGACCGCCACCTTCCTGCGCACCACCGTCACCCGTGACACGCCGTTCGACCACTTTCTCCGTGGAGGAGAGACGCTGACAGCGCGCCAGCGGCGTGGTGCCGCGCTGTTCTTCACGCGCGCGGACGACGGTGGAGCTGGCTGCTTTACCTGCCACAGCGGCCCCATGCTCAACAAGCAGCCGAACGATCCAGACGTCACCGGCCGTGGCGCCTTCGTGGAGGAGAACTTTTTCAACGTGGGCATCGGCGACCACCCGCTGCAGGTATTGAATGCACTGCAGCGCGGTCACCTTACGTTCGACGCGGAGGGTCGCCCGAGCGCCCACGGCGAGGACACCGGGCGTCAGGAGATCACACACGATCCGCGCGACGCCTACAAGTTCCGCAGCCTCACGCTGCGCCAACTCAAAGAAGCCCGCACGTTCTTCCACAACGGCTCGTTCAGCAGCGTTCGCGACGTCGTTCGCTACTTCAACGAGGGCGTGCCACAGGACGTGCTGTTCGCCGGCAAGGCCTCGACGCTCGATGCTCGCTTCAGCCATCCGCGAGGCGCCAGCGCGCCGCCCGGCCTCGGCTTGCGCGACAGTCAGGTCGACGCTCTGACCGACTTTATCGAGAATGGCCTATACGACCCGGGCTTCGCCGAGAGCTTCCGCCCCAACGCGGACGACCTTGCGTACTCGCGGTACCATCCTGAACTCGCAGCTCTGGGCGCGCTGGACGGACAGCTGCTCAGTGGGCGCGCGATCGACAACGACGACCCACTCTCACGACGCGATCAGGGCCTGGAGTTCTTGGACGTGACCGATCGTGTCGGCGTAGAGCGCGGCGCTAGCCATGGAACAAGCGCACGCGCACACTCGAGCTATCGCTTCACCAACACGAGCGACGACGTCATCGACACTCATTTGCTGATCGTCGTCCGGGGATTGCCCGCTGGTTCGCGTCTACTAAACAGCAGCGGCCGCACGCGCGACGGCCAGCCATATGTGCGGGTGTTCCTGCCGGACGGCGTGCTGGCGCCGGGAGCCAGCACTACCCAGCGTCTCGTGGTCGCCGGTCTCGAGCGACCCTCCTTCTCGAGGCTGCAGTTCACGCTGTTGTCGGGGCAGGGCTCGCCGTGAGGGGGGCGGAGCACAGGCGGCGCCTGTCCTAGGCAACGTTCCCGGCGCGCACGCCGTACCAGCGAGCCTGGAGGTGTGAACATGGAACGGCTGCTACCAGGCGGGCTCGCACTGTGTGCGATCTGGCTGCTCTCGCTCGGCGCACGCGCCGAGCCCGCGATCAACACGAACGGCGGCGCACATGCGTTAGCCGGCTACGACGTGGTCGCCTACTTCACGGACGGGCATCCCGTGCGCGGCGACGCCCGGCACACGAGTACGTGGGCAGGCGCGGTCTGGCTGTTCGCGAGCGCCGAGCACAAGGAGTTGTTCGAGCGCGCGCCGGACAAGTATCTGCCCGCCTACGGCGGCTACTGCGCCTACGGGCTGGCGCAGGGCAAGCTAGTCAGGATCGCGCCCGAGGCATTCACCCTGCATCAGGGCAGGCTGTTCCTGAACTACTCGCTGAACATCCGCGCCCGCTGGCTGGAGGGCCGAGACGCTTACATTGAGAAGGCCAACGCGAACTGGCGCAAGCTCTAGTGTGCTCCTTTTGCACACGCTGAGGCAGTGGTGTAAGAGCCCCCAAGTGGTGGAGCCCTCGATCGACCGCAATGCCGCGGAAGCGCTGCTCGGCGACGATGCGCTGATGCTGGCGGCGCTGCGCCGCGGGGATGAGCATGCGTTCGTGCTGCTGTTCAAGCGCTACCACCGTCCGCTCGTGCGGCTGGCCGTGCGCTACGTGAAGCGCGACGACCTGGCCGAAGAGGTTGCGCAGGAGGCGTGGCAAGGGCTGCTAGAGAGCCTCGCGCGCTTCACGCTCGATGCCTCACTCAAGACCTGGCTGTACCGCATCCTGATCAACTGCGCGCGCGCGCGGGAGCGCAAGGAGCGGCGTAGCGTGCCGCTCTCCAGCCTCGAGCGCGAGGGCGAGGAGGGGCCGGCGGTGACGCCAGAGCGCTTCCAGCAGGAGGGGCACCCTTGGGCCGGTCACTGGTCGAGCGCGCCGCGCAAGTTCGTACTGGACGATCCGGCGATCAGCGCCGAGACCCGCGCGCTGATCAGCGAGGCGATCGACGCCCTGCCCGAAACCCAGCGCGAAGTCATGGTGTTGCGCGACGTGGAGGGGCTCTCTTCGGAGCAGGTCTGTAACATCCTGGCACTCAGCGACATGAATCAGAGGGTGCTCTTGCACCGAGCGCGCGCCAAGGTGCGCACGCTGCTCGAGGCGCGGCTCGGGGGAACGGACTAGTGGGCTTCTCGACACATCTGCGCTGCGATCAGCTGGTGGAGATCGCGAGCGACTACCTGGAGCGGGCGCTGAGCGCGGAGGACGCGGAGCGGCTGGAGCAGCACCTGGTGATCTGCGGCGCCTGCGCGGAGTACATCGCGCAGATCCGGGCGGTGCGTGACGCGGCGCAGCGGCTCGTTCCTGAAGGTGAGCCGGGGCTGGACGCGGCCGGACAACAGGCGCTGCGCGCGCTGCTTGTGCGCATCAAACGTGGAGGCGCCCCGTGATCGCCTACAAGTTCCTCGCCGACACCGCGCTGAGCCGCTTCAGCGAGACGCGCTGGCCGCTGCCCGGCGGCGCGCAGCCCGGGGAGTGGTTGCGCGTGAGTGGGCCGATCTCTCCCTGTCTAAACGGCATCCACGCCATGCGCGCACAGCACCTGCCCTTCTGGCTCGATCAGCAGCTGTGGGAGATCGAGCTCGACGGCGCGTTGATCGAGGGCGAGAGCATGCTGGTGGCTCAGCGCGGGCGGCTGCTGCGGCGCATCGAAGCCTGGGACGCCTCGGGCTGGAACGCGCTGTGTGCGTTTGCGCGCGAGCGCTGCGCGGCCAACGTGGCGCGCGTGACAGAGGTCGCCCCAAACGAGCTGGAGCGCGCGCGCTTCTTCGTGGCCGAGGTCGACTCTTTCCTGGCGCTGGGCGCGTATCCCACCGCCGTGTACGTGGCAGCCGTGGCCGCGCACGTGGCCAGCGCGCTCGCGCCGGAAGCGGCCTATCGCGCCGAGCGCGCAGAGCAAGCGCGCTTTCTGATCGACTACCTACGGCTCGCGGCCTGAGCCGCGCCGGCTTCGTTGCCGCCGGGCCGGGACGCGCGCAACGAGTCGCGCCGGCGCAGGCGGCGCTACGTCTTCGCAGCGCGCCGCGGGATGAGGAGGCGCCGCAGAAAAGATGAGGTCGCGTGTAACGTCGGCGCCCGCCCGGACATTGTTAGGGCACGAGGTCGCGGACGAGCGCAGCGGAGCCGAGTGGCTCCCCATCCCTGCGCCGAACCCAACGCCTGCGCGTGGTGCGCAGGGGTCGAATGCAGCGTGCAACCGCGTGCAGTGACGCACGGGTGCGCCCGCCGCGGGGATCGCATTCTCACGCGACCAGAGAGGACCAGCCGTGCGCAGCGACGAACAACTCATGCAGGCCTATCGCGAGACCTCGGACGCGCGAGCGTTCGCGACCCTCTACCACAACCAGGCCCCCGCCCTGCGCCGCTTCGTAGAGCGGCGTCTGTTCCGCGGAGACCACGTGGAAGACATCGTGCAGCAGACGTTCATGCGCCTGCACGTGGTGCGCGACAGCTACCGCGCCGGTGAGCCGGTGCGCCCCTGGCTGTGTACGATCGCGAGGAATCTGGTGCTGGACCACCTGCGCAAGCAGCAGCGTCGCCCGGAGCAGAGCCTGGACTTCACCCGCTACAGCGCGCACGAGCCGCGCGTCGAGGCGCAGGAGATCGAGGAGCCGAACCAGGCACTGGAGGCCGCGTTCGAGCACCTGTCGGAGATCACCCAGCACATCATGGAAGAGCACTTCATGCAGGAGCGGCCGCTGGTGGAGATCGCCGAGCAGCTAGGGGAGAACCCGAGCACGATCCGCGTGCGCCTGCACCGCGGCTGCCGCAAGCTGCGCGCCCAACTGGCGGGCTGAAGATCTCAGCCGAGGGCGCCGCGGCCGCTCCCGCGCGTCGCCTGCACGACCATCAGCTCGAACAGCTCGCGCTGCGGGTGGCTGCCGCCGAGCCGGAGCATGCGCACCGAGAGCGGCCAGAGCTTGCGCAGCGCGCGCTCGGGCTCGCCCGTGAAGAGCGCCAGCATGCCTTCGCTCAGCGGCAGCCCCAGCTGGCGCCCGACCAGCCCATCATGATCGATGCGGCCGGCGAGCGCCGCGCGCACGCTCTCCACGAAGCCCTGCGCGGCCTGCACGCGGCCTGCGCCGAGCAGCGCCAGCAGGTAGTGGGCATCGGCGAACGCGAGCAGGTGGTCGCCCACGCGCGTCTCGGCCAGCTCGGCCAGGCGCTGCCAGCGATCGCCGACCGCGCGACCGGCCCGCTCCAGGCGATAGAGCAGCGACGCGCAGTTGGCAAGATCGCGGTAGTCGCGCCCCAGTGGGGCGGTGATCTCGCCGTCGTACAGCGCCAACGCCTCGTCCAGCTCGCCTTCGGCGATCGCGAACAGCGCGTGGTGCCAGGCGATATGAGCCACGAAATTGTTGCCACTGGCGAAGCGCTGGCCGCGCAGGCGCACGAAGGACAGCCCCTCGCGCGTACGCGCCTGCATAGTCAGCACGTGCAGCAGCGCGTGATAGGCCCACGCGTCGTGCGGGCAGAGTTCGATCGCGGCGCGCGCGTGGTGCAGCGCCTCGCGGTAGGCGCCGGTCTCTTCCAGCGCGAAGGCGTGACACCCGAGTACGTAGCCGTAGCCGGGCAGCTCCGGCGAGAGCACCTCCAGGCAGCGCTCGAGCGAGCGCCGCATCTGCTGGTGCTTGCCGTGCAGGAAACACAGCGCGTGGTGCAACTTCATGCTGACGAGGCAAGCCGGATGGGTCTCGCAGGCGCGCGCGAGCGAGGCGATCGCCCCGTCGACGTCGTGCGCAAGCCAGGCGCGCAAGGCGTCGGCCAGCAGCGCCTCGCGCAAGGTCGCGCCGCGCGCCGCGCTGCTCGCCTCCACCTGGCGCAGCGCGTCTTGCACGGCAGGCAGCTGATCGGAGCGCGCCAGGAGACGCAGGGCGAAGCCGCGCACCAGCTGCGGCAGCGCGAACTCGGGGTCCTCACGCAGCGCACTCTCGAGCTGGCTGAGCATGTCGGCGCGGTGCGCGAGCAACGAGACGACGGCGCGCTCGTAGGCCTCCACCGCCTTCTGGGACGGGGTGCCGAGCGCGATCCCCCAGCGGTCGCGCAGGCGCGTAACGTTCGGGGTACGGAGGGTGTGCGCGTCTGCGACGCGAGCGAGGGCAGGTTCCATGCAGGCCGTACGGAGCGGCCTGCCGCACCGTTTCACGCGAGCCGTTCGGCCAGGTGGTCGCCCACGCGCAGCGCGTTGGCCATGATGGTGAGCGATGGGTTGACCGCGCCGCTGGAGCAGAAGAAGCTGCCGTCGCACACGTACAAGTTGTCCAGCGCGTGCACGCGACAGAACGGATCGAGCACGCTGCTGGCCGGGTCGCGCCCGAAGCGCAGCGTCCCGCACTGGTGGCTGACGCCCTCGATGCCCAGCTCGTAACCCGCGAAGCGCTGATCGCTCTCGGGCTCTGCGCGCTCGAGCGCGGCCACCAGCGCCGCGCGCAGGCGGCGATAGGCCTCCTCGTTCGTGCGCGTGTAGCTGAGCTTGATCCGGCCCGGAGGCGTGAGCTCGACGCGGTTGTCGAAGCGCGGCAGGTCCTCGGCGGTCAGCCAGAAGTCGACCGTGTGCGCGCTCAGTTCCCGCTCGCTCAACCCGGGTAGCGCCACCGAGAACAGGCCGCGCAAGGTGGCGCGGTCGCTCTTGCCCATCAGCTGAATCGAGCCGAGCGGATGGTCGCTGTCGGGCGCGCGGCGGTAGAAGTCGGTGATGGCGAAGCTCTTCTGGAAGCGCGCGTCGTTCTCGTGCGTGCTGTACATGATCAGCGCGCCGTTATTGTGCGCCATGTAGTGGCGGCCGACCAGATCGTGCGCGTTGCCGATGCCGCGCGGGTGCGCCGCGGGTCGCGAGCGCAGGAGCAGCGCGGCCGACTGGATCGCTCCGCAGGCCAGCACCACGACGTCGGCGCGCAGCTGCTCGAGTCCGCGCGTGCTGCGCAGGCGCACGCCCGTGACCTCGCGCCCGGACGGACTGGTGAGCAGCTCCTCGACCAAGGCGCCGGTGCGCAGCTGCACGTTGGCGTGGCGCAGCGCACCCTTGACGCCGACGACGTGCGCGTCTGCCTTGCTCTCGGTGGGGTCCGGGAAACCGTCGAACGGTCCCAGCGCCAGCGGCGCCTCCCGTTCGTGCGGCGCGCGCAGACCGATCGGCAGCGGGAACGGGTGCAGCCCCACCCCGGCGAGCCGCTCGGCCAGCGCGGCGATGCGCGGCTCGTGCGCGAGGGGCGGGCGCGGGTATGGTCCCGAGCGCGGCGGCTCGAGCGGATCGCAGCCCGCCTCGCCGTGCACGGCGTAGAGCTCCTCGGCGCGCGCATAGTACGGCTCGAAGTCCAGGTAGGAGAGCGGCCAGGCCGGGCTAAGGCCATCGAACGTCGGGGTCGCCGCGAAGTCGTGCGCGCGTAGTCGGAACAGCGCCGCACCGTAGAGCTTGGTATTTCCGCCCACGCAGAAGTGCGTAAAGGGGTCGAATGGCTGCTCGTCGCGATCGAGCCAGCGCTCGCGCGCACGGTAGCGCCCGCGTGTGACGACCTCCTCCTCGAGCCAGTTCTCGGGCTCGCGCGGCAGGAATTCGCCGCGCTCGAGCAGGAGAATGCGTTTGCCGGTCTGAGCCAGGCGCAGCGCCAGCGTGCCGCCGCCCGCGCCGGTGCCCACGATGATCACGTCCCAGTCAGAGCTATCCATGGTCTGTTCCTCAACCATTGCCTTCGAAGCCGGGATAGAGCGTCATGCCGCCGTCCACGAACAGCGTCGCGCCGGTGATGTAGTCGGCGTCGTCGGAAGCCAGGAAGACCACGGCCTTGCCTACGTCCTCCGCCTCGCCGATGCGCCGCTGCGGCACCAGCTTCATCAGCTGCGCGTACGCTTCGGGCGTCTCCCAGGCCGCGCGGTTGATGGGGGTGCGGATCGCTCCGGGCGCGACCGAGTTCACGCGGATGCCGATCGGCGCGACCTCCTGCGCCAGGCTCTTCATGAACATGGCGACGCCGCCCTTGGAGGCCGCGTAATTCACGTGGCCAGCCCACGGGATCAGCTCGTGCACGCTGCTGATGCAGACGATCTTGCCCAACGCGCGCGAGGGCGGGCGCTTGCCACGCCGCTTGAATTCGCGTACCGCCTGGCGCGCGCACAGGAACTGACCGACCAGATTGACATCGAGCACGCGCCGAAAGTCGCTGGCGCTCATCTCGTCGAAGGGCGCATCGCGCTGCAGACCGGCGTTGTTGACCAGGATGTCGAGCGTGCCGAAGGCCTCGCGCACGCGTTCGAACATGGCCAGCACAGCCGCCTCGTCGGAGACGTCCGCGCGCACGGCGATCGCGCGCGCGCCCAGGTTCGCCAGCTGCTCCACGGTGTCCAGCGCCGTGCGCTCGCCCGACACCCAGTTGACCACCACGTTCGCGCCCGCGCGCGCCAGGCACAGCGCGGTCGCGCGCCCGATGCCGCTGCTGGCCCCTGTGACGAGGGCGGTCTGTCCGCGCAGCGGGCGGTGGTGGATGTTGTCGAGGTCTGGTTGCGTTTCCCTGTGCATACGGATCTCCTTCGGACGCTGCCAAGCGCGCCCCTTCGGCGTGCGCGATCGGCCTCAGGGCCGACGCGGGTCGAGCAGCAAGGCGATCAGACCCGTCCAACCCGTCTGGTGCGACGCCCCTACCCCGCGGCCGCTGTCGCCGTGGAAGTACTCGTAGAACAGGCAGTGCTCGACCCAGTGCGGATCGCGCGCGAGCGCCGTGCCGCGATAGATCGGGAGCTCCCCAGACGCGTCGCGCAGGAACAGCCGCGCGAGTCGCGCCGCCAGCTCGTCGGCGACCTCGCCCAGACTCAGGAAGCGGCCAGATCCGGTGGGGCACTCGACGCGGAAGTCGTCGCCGTAGTAGCGCTGAAATTTGCGCAGCGATTCGATGATCAAGTGGTTGACCGGGAACCAGACCGGGCCGCGCCAGTTGGAGTTGCCGCCGAACAGGCCGGAGTCCGACTCACCCGGCTGGTAACGCACGCGCGTGTGCACGCCGCCACGCGTGAAGTCGTACGGCTGCGCATCGTGCACGCGCGACAGGGCGCGCACTCCGTGCTCGCTGAGGAACTCGGTCTCGTCGAGCATGCGCGCGAGCACACGCTTCATGCGCGAGCCGCGCAGGAGCGCGAGCAGTCGCAGATCGCTCTTGCCGGGCTCGCTCCAGCGCGCGACCAGCCGCGCCAGATCGGGCCGGTAGGCTAGAAACCAGCGCAGGCGCTCGGCGAACTCGGGCACCCCGGCCAGGAGCTCCGGCTCCAGCACCTCCACCGCGAACAACGGGATCAGCCCCACCATCGAGCGCACGCGCAGCGGCGTGATCACTCCATCGTCCGTGCGCAGCACATCGTAGAAGAACTGGTCCTGCTCGTCCCAGAGGCCCACGCCGCGCCCGGCCATGTCGTTCATGGCCTCGGCGATGTGCAGAAAATGCTCGAAGAACTTGGTCGCGATGTCCTCGTAGACCGCGTTCTTGCGCGCGAGCTCCAGCGCGATGCGCATCAGGTTGAGCGCGTACATCGCCATCCAGCTCGTGCCGTCCGCCTGGTCGATGTCGCCTCCCGTGGGCAGGGGCGCCGAGCGGTCGAACACGCCGATGTTGTCGAGCCCGAGGAAGCCGCCCTGGAAGATGTTGCGACCGCTCTTGTCCTTACGGTTGACCCACCAGGTGAAGTTGAGCATCAGCTTGTGGAAGACGCGCTCGAGGAAGGGGTAGTCGCCTTCCCCGCCGTTCAGGCGCCGGTCGATCTCGAACACGCGCCAGGTGGCCCATGCGTGCACGGGCGGGTTCACGTCCCCGAAAGCCCACTCGTAGGCCGGCAGCTGACCGTTGGGGTGCATGAACCACTCGCGCGTGAGCAGCACGAGCTGACTCTTGGCGAACTCGGCATCGACGGTAGCCAGCGGCAAACAGTGGAAGGCAAGGTCCCAGGCCGCGTACCAAGGGTACTCCCACTTGTCCGGCATCGACAGGATGTCGGCGTTGTTCAGGT
>WUUC01040595.1_pt1 | contig 10830 bp, 8 predicted proteins | sample 6278441 | NCBI WGS metagenome assembly WUUC01 (sample SAMN13675441, study PRJNA597444) | soil metagenome | isolation source: soil | place: USA: Washington | collected 2017-10 | reverse complement strand
TTTCCGGGACCACTTCATCGACCTGGAGTTCGACCTCTCCGACGTGCTGTTCATCACCACGGCCAACTTCCTGGACCCGATCCCGCCCCCGCTCCAGGACCGCATGGAGGTGATCCAGCTCTCCGGCTACACGCTCGACGAGAAGCTCCACATCGCGAAGCGCTATCTGGTGCCGCGCCAGATCGAGGAGAACGGGCTGAAGCCCTCGCAGATCGAGTTCGCCGACTCGGCGCTGACCGCGATCGCCGACGAGTACACGCGCGAGGCGGGGGTGCGCAACCTGGAGCGCCAGATCGGCACGGTGTGCCGAAAGGTCGCCCGCGAGGCGGCGGAGGGCAAGCTCGAGGGGAAGGCCCGAATCTCGGCGAAGCGCGCTCGGGAGCTGCTCGGCCCGCGAAAGTTCTTCGCGGAGCAGAAGCGGCGGACCAAGGACCCCGGCGTGGCCGCAGGGCTCGCCTGGACCCCGGTGGGGGGCGAGGTGCTGTTCATCGAGGCCACCGCGATGCCGGGCTCCGGGAAGCTGACGATCACCGGTCAGCTCGGGGACGTGATGAGGGAGTCGGCGGAGGCGGCGCTGTCCTGGGTGCGCGGGCACCAGGCGGAGCTCGCGCCCGACCTCCCGGAGGACTGGTTCTCCAAGCACGACATCCACATCCACGTTCCCTCCGGGGCGGTGCCGAAAGACGGGCCCTCGGCGGGGGTGGCGATGGCGACCGCGCTGGCCTCACTGGTGAGCGGACAGCCAGTGGCGAACGACGCGGCCATGACGGGCGAGATCACCCTCACCGGCCAGGTGCTGCCCGTCGGGGGCGTGAAGGAGAAGTCGCTGGCGGCGCAGCGCGCCGGCATCAAGCGCATCATCGTGCCGGAGCGAACGAAGGGCGACGTGGAGGAGATCCCCGAGCACGAGCGCCAGGACCTCGAGTACGTGTACGTGAACGAGCTCGACGAGGTGCTGAACTCAGCGTTGAACGGGTTCGGCCGCTAGCGCTTGCCGTTTTCGGGTATAAGCTCTCTCGGGATCCGAACCAGTTAGGAGAGTTGCTGATGGCGGCAAGGAGCACGCGGGCCCGGGAGTCCGCGAGGAAAGCGGGCGAGGCGGCAACCGCGCTTCGCTCGAACCCCTATGTACAGCGGCTGATCGAGGACGAGGAGCTGCGCGCGAACATCCGCGAGGCGTTCGAGTCGGCCCGCCACGCGTACAACCGGATCGCGAACGGCAAGGGGCCCGCGAAGGCCCTGATGGATGACAAGAAGGTCCAGCGCGATCTGCGCCAGGCGGCCGAGTCCATGCGCGAGGCCTCCGAGCAGCTTCGCGGCAAGCGCAGGCGGAAGAAGGGTCGGCTCGGCCGGCTGATTCTGATTGCGCTGATCGGCGCGGGGCTCGCCCTTCTGCTCAGCGAGGACTTTCGCAAGGCGGTGCTGGATCGGCTGTTCGGCGCGGAGGAGGAGTTCGAGTACACCTCGACGACCTCGCCAGCGCCGGAGACGGCGACGACACAGAGCGGCTGACGGGCCGGGCGGCGGACCGGCGTCGCCGTCTCACTGGCCTGACCGGCTGATGCCAGGGCGCCGCATCCGTGCCCTGGAGCCCGCGATCGGGTTCTCGGGGCACGACCCGCCCATGCGGCTGGGCTGACGCTCCGCGTCGCTTCCGCCTCGACGATTCCCCTGCAAAGGGTTACTCTGCGCGTGGGGGATCACATTGGAAGGCCAGAAGGTCCAGTTGGGGGGCCGGCCCCGGGAGGGAGCGCGTTCAGTTGAGCAATGGGAGGCGCGGTGGAGCTAGACTTCACGCACCGCGGGACCGAGTCCACGGATGGAGGTGGCGGCGGGCAAGGATGGATGGAACGCGAGCTATGTCGTGGGGCGGCACCCCCGAAAGAACGGGGGTCACCCGCCGCGTTCCGCTTCTCAGGCAGGACCGGAACCATCTTGGACAGCCATAAGGCACCGCACCGATCATGTCGATAGGGAACCCGATGCCTAACGTGACGTCGAAGCTGGTCGGCCGATCGGCGGTCGAGGAGCGCTCGCGCCGCTCCGGCGAGACCATCGAGCACCCGAGACCGGCGGCGGACGACGTCGAGCCCCGTCGGCGGCCCTGGCGCCTATCGGTCGAGGTCGGAGAGCTCCTCCTCGACTCCCTGCTGCTGGCCGTCGCGGCACTCGCCGCCGCCCTCAGCGGCCCTGTCGCGGGTCTCCCACCCGTGCACCCCGGGTGGCTGATCGGCTTCTCGCTCGCGGTGATCGCCCTGCTCGCTTACGCCGGCGTGTACCGGCCGCGCTTCGCACCCCACCTGCTCGACGACATCCGCGCGATCGTCGGTTCGACCGCGATCGCCGCGATGGGCACCGCCTTCGTGATCGTCCTGCTCACGGATGAGCGCGCGGCCGCCACGCAGGCAGTCCGGGCATGGCTGTTCGCCGCCACCACTCTGACCGCGGGTCGGGCCGGTGCTCAGATCGTCCAGACCCGCCTCCGTCGTCGGGAGGGAGCCGGCGCGCCGACCATGATCGTGGGTGCGGGACGCGTCGGGCACCTGGTCGCCAAGCGGCTTCGGGACCGGCCCGAGTTCGGACTGCGTCCGGTGGCCTTTCTCGATCCGGAGCCGCTCCTGGTCGAGGATGGCTCCGATCTCCCCGTGCTCGGGTCGAGTTCCGCCCCCTACGAGGGAGGGCTCCCCGCGGCCCTCGCGGCGGGGGTGCGGGAGCTCGGCGTGAGGCATGTGATTGTCACGTTCTCCCTAGCCCCGCACGAGTCCGAGCTCGAGCTCATGCGCCGCTGCAGCGATCTGGGCGCCTCGGTCTCGATCGTGCCACGGCTGTTCGAGGGGGTCCCCGACCAGACAAGCCTCGAGCGGCTCGGCGGCCTGCCGCTGGTCTCCGTTCGTCCGTCGGATCCGCGAGGCTGGCAGTTCGCCGTCAAGTACGCACTGGACCGGGTTTTCGCCATGCTGGCGATCGTGGTCACGTCGCCCCTCATGCTGCTCGCCGCCGCAGGAGTGCTGCTGACGACGGGGCGGCCGGTCCTGTTCCACCAGCGGCGCATCGGCATGGACGACAGGGAATTCGATATGCGCAAGTTCCGGACCATGAAGTCTGTGGAAGACGAGGAACCCGAGCTGCCCGAGGGGATGCTCGAGCGCGACGTCGCCCCGGGGGGAGTGGGGAGCGAGGATCGCCGGACCAGGCTCGGCTCATTCCTGCGCCGCACCTCGACCGACGAGCTCCCCCAGCTCTTCAACGTGCTCCGCGGCGAGATGTCGCTGATCGGCCCCCGCCCGGAGCGCCCCGAGTTCGCGCGCGAGTTCAACCGCGCCGTCTACCGCTACCCCGATCGCCACCGGGTGAAGTCGGGGATCACGGGTTGGGCCCAGGTCCACGGGCTGCGAGGAAAGACCTCCCTGTCGGACCGGGTTGAGTGGGACAACTACTACATCGAGAACTGGTCCCTGTGGCTTGACTTCAAGATCCTGCTGATGACGCTGGGTGTCATGTTCAGCCACGACGCCGAGTAGTCCTGGCGCCTCTGGGGCGGGAGCATGCGGGTACTCGAAGTCACGGAGAGCTTCGCCACCGGGACGATGGAGGTCGTCCGCCTGGTGGCCGAGCGCACGGCGCGAGAAGGTCACGAGGTTGCGATCGCGTACGGCGTTCGACCGGAGACGCCAGTCGAGCTGCGGGGACGAATCGACGCCGAGGTGGACGTCGTCGAGCTCCCGTGGGCCGGACGAACGCTACCGGCACAGCTCCGCGCCGCCCGTGCTCTGCGGCGATTGTGCCGTGAGTGGAAGCCGGACGTGATCCACCTGCATTCCTCGTTCGCGGGCGTGGTGGGCTCGCTCGCGATCGCACGGATGGCGCAGACGGTGTACACGCCGCACGCGTACTCGTTTCTCGCGGCCGGGTCTCGCCTTCGACGCATGCTCTACCGGGCTGCCGAGCGCTTCGTTGCGCATCGGGTGAGCCTCGTGGGGGCGGTCTCGGAGTCCGAGGCCCGCCTTGCTCGCCAGATCGGCGCAGGTGCGGTCGAGGTGGTCTCCAACGGCATCCCTGAGCTCGATCAGCCGCCAGCGAGGCCCCGCCCGCCCGAGGAGCCATCCATGGTGATGGCAATGGGACGAATCGTCCCTCAGCGGCGGCCGCTCTCCACCGCCCGCATCCTGTCGTCAGTGGCGGATATCGCCACGGTCGGGTGGATCGGCGGTGCGGGTCCCGACGAGAGGCTGGAGCATGAGGTCCGAGCGCATGGAGTCCCCGTCACGGGATGGCTCGACCGCGACGCGGCGGTCGACCGGCTCTCGCGATGCACCGTGCTCCTCAACTGGTCGGCGTGGGACAGCCATCCGCTCGGCGTCCTCGAGGCGATGGCCTCCGACGTGCTGGTCATCGCGAGCGACATCGAGGCCAACCGCGACCTGGTCGGCCCGGAGCAGGTGTGCGCAAGCGAGGAGCAGGCGGCGCGAGTCCTCCGCGACGTGCTCACCGATCGGAACCGCCTCGCGGAGCTGCTCGACGCTCAGGGAAAGCGCGGCCGCCGGTTCGGCGCGAGCCGCATGGGCAGCGACTGGCTACGGGTCTACGAGCGGCTGGCTACCCCGCGGGCCGAAGCCGCCGCTACCCCTGCAAAGCCGGCCGGCGCAGGCCGATCTACCCCGTAGACTGGGCGAGCTTTGGACCTGCGGGAACTCCTCTCCGTCGTCTGGAAGCGCCGCTATCTCGTGCTGCTCGTCGTCTTCCTGTGTGGGGTGTTCGGCATCACGTTCGCGCTCACCCGGCAGGAGAGATACGAGTCCACGGCCACGGTCGCTATCACCCCCGACGTCGAGGCCCAGGGGTTCATTCCCTCGGAGAACCTCTCGACGCTGCTGGGCACGTACGCGGAGGCCGCCGAGTCCGACGCTGCCCTGGAGGAAGCGGAGGAGCGCTCGAACCGCCCTCTACCCGCCGATATCAACGCAAGCGCCGAGGAGGGAACCGGAATCCTACGGGTCAGCGCTCGCGCCGATTCCGCCCGGGTCGCGCGCGATGCCGCGCAGGACGTCACGAATGCCTTTCTGCGCAGGGTCGCCCAGGACGAGTTCGTCACCGCTGACCTCGTCGAGCCGGCGGCCACGCCCGACGAGCCCGTTCAGCCACGTCCGCCTCTGATCATCGCCACTTCCATCGCAGTCGGACTGGGTTTCGCGATTCTCATCGCTCTCGCGATGGAGCGCTTCCGGCGGCGTATCGAGACGCCGGCCGACCTGGCGGAGCTCACCACGCTGCCGCTCATCTCCCAGATCCCCCGAAACCGCACCCTTGCCCGAAGCGAAGGCCCGAGGCTCGTCTGGGATGACAACGACCTGAGGGACCTTCAGGAGAGCTTCCGTTCACTGCGCACCAACCTAATGTTCGTCGCCGACCAGAGCAACGCGGCCATTCAGTTCACCAGCGCGGGCGTCGGCGAGGGCAAGTCGACGACGGTGGCCAACCTCGGGATGGCGTTCGCGCAGATCGGTGTCAAGACGGCGATCATCGACGCCGACCTTCGGCGCCCCGCGCAGCAGCGGATATTCGGTGTGGACAGCCGGCCATGGGTGGAGGATCCGACGCGACGCGATCCCGCTAAGGCGTGGCGCAGCACATTCCCGAATCTCTCCGTTCTCCCGGCCGGACCGCCGCTCGACGACCCTGCGGAGGTTCTACACATCAAATTTGCCCGCCTGCTCGAGTCGCTGCGCGACCCCTTCGACCTCATCCTCGTCGATACGCCCCCCGTGCTGCCGGTCAGCGATGCGCGGATAACTGCGGCCCGGGTCGATGGCATCGTGCTGGTCGTGGCGGCGGGACAGGACCGTCCCGCTTCCCTGGACGGCTCGCTCAAAGAGCTGGAGCTCGCCGGAGCGGACGTCAAGGGGGTGGTGCTCAACCAGGCTGCCGGCGTCAGTGTGGGCTACGACTACTACCAACCCCCGGCGGCGCTCCCCGAGCAGGACGAGCGCAGGGCCGCGGCGATCCGTCAGGTGAGGCCCGCTCGCGACGAGCCCTAGAGGCGTGACCGCCCGGCTCCTCGACGGCCGCGCTGTAGCACTGCTGGTCGCCACGGTCGGCGCAGCCGCTGTGGCCTACGTGTCCTCGGTGGCTCCCCTCGCCGCCCTCGCCGCCCTCGCCGCAGCGGTGATGCTCGTCCTGGTCCTCACCTACCCGTTCGGAACGCTGCTCTTGCTCCTCGCCGCGCTTCCGTGGGAGGGGCTGCTCGGATATCCGTCGGAAACGGTCTCGGCCGTGAAGCTGCTCGGGCTGCTCCTGCTCGCCAGCTACCTGATCACGGCTCTGCTGACCCGCAGGCCACTGAACCTGCCGCCGACGAGCCTCACGGTCGGGATCTTCGTGCTCTTGGTCGCCGTCTCCCTGATCCTCTCCCCTGACCCGTCGGCCGGCACCGGAAAGCTGCTTCGCTATGCGCTCTTCGCGGGGTTCTTCTTTCTCGTCGTCCAGCTGCTGAACGACCGGGCCCGCCTGCTCATGGCTCTGCGCGTGCTCACCCTCTCGGTGACCGCTGCGGCGATCTGGGGTCTCGTCCCGTTTCTCCAGGGTGAGGCCGACCGCGCCGGAGGGCCGATCGAGAATCCCGTCGACTTCGGTTATCTGCTGGCGGCGCTGCTTCCGATCGCCGGCTACCTGATACTCGAGGATAGGGATAGGCGGTGGCTGTGGCTGTCCTGCTTTCCCGTGATCCTTGCGGCAACGCTCGCCACGCTGTCCCGCGGAGCGTTCGTAGCCCTCATCGCGGCCTTGGCCTGGGGGGTCGCGACCGGGCGAATCAAGCTCGGGGGCCTGATCGCGACAACGGGGGCTTTGTTTGCGACCGTCGGGGTGGGGTTGCTGCTGTGGGGGCCCGTGATCAACGAGCGGGTCGAGCAGAGGCAGGACATTGCGGACGAGAACGTGGAATCGCGTGTGGCACTTTGGCGCGGGGCCGCATTGATGGCGATGGACAATCCAGTCACGGGTGTCGGACCCGACCGTTACGGAATTGAGAGCGTCGAGTACGTGCGCGAGAATCCGATCGTCATCCAGGAGCCGGTCGCCCACAGCGCTTACCTGGAGATCCTCGCGGAGAATGGGCCTTTCGCGCTCCTGGCATTCGTGGCTTTTCTCGTCGGATCCTGGCTGATGTTGTCACGACACCGCCGTGCCAGCACACGGGCGCAGGACCGAGAGGGGGTACGGCTCGCGACCACGCTGCAGGCGTCGCTCCTGATAGCGATCGTAGGGGCGCTGTTCCTCAGCGAGCAGCTCACGATCCCCTTCTGGCTGGTCGGTGCGCTTGCCACGGTTCTTCCCCGTGTCCTCGACTCCGAGACGTCCGGCGCCGGCTCACCTGCGTGAGGGTTCGCTTCGTCGTAGCCCACCTCGAGCGCGGCGGGCCGATCGAACACACCCTCCAACTGGCAGGAGCGATGGCGCACGACGGCGTCGATGTGGGAGCCGTGTGCGCGAGCGGCGAGATCCTGGAGCGATTTCGCGCCGCGGGAGCCGACGCCACTGAGATCCCGCTCCGTAGCTCGTGGGACGGTCGACGCGCCAGGCAGGTATGGAGCTACGTGCGGGGCTCGGACGTCGTCCACGCCCAGGATCGACGCAGCGGCTTGTGGGTCAGGCTCGGGCCCAGACCCCGTCCGGGTGGACTGCGCATTTACACCGTTCATGGGCTCCCGGACGAGTACCTGCCCTTGCCGGGACAGAGAGCATCGCCGGGAGCGCGGGCCACGCTCGCCTATCGCGGCCTGGACGCGGCCCTGTGTCGCCGCGCCGACGCAATCGTGGTTCCATCGTCGGCTTTCGCGGAGCTGCTCGCTTCCCGGCTTGGCTTCCCGCGCCGCAAACTCACCGTGATCCCGCACGGCGTGGACGTGCCGAAGACACCGATTTCGCCGGGGTCGCTCGTCGGCACGGTGAGCCTACTGGAGCCGGTAAAGGGGCTAGACGTCTTCCTTCGATCGGCCGCGCGGCTCTCTCGTCGCCGTCCAGAACTTCGATTTGCGATCTTCGGCAGCGGCCCCGAAGCGAATCGGCTCGCCTCGCTTGCGCGGCGGCTCGGAATCGGCGAAAGGGTGGAGTTCCCCGGCTACGTGCCGAGAAGCGAGGCACTCGGGCGCCTCGCGGTGTTCGTCGTCAGCTCCTATGTGGAGAGTGGACCCCTGACCCTGCTCGAGGCCATGGCCGCCGGGATACCGGTCGTGGCGACGAGGGTAGGAGGCGTCCCCGAGATCGCCGCGGAGGGGACCGCTCAGCTCGTGCCGCCGGGCGACGACGCGGCTCTCGCCGATGCGATCGCTCGGCTTCTCGATGACACGGGCCTGCGGGAGCGTCAGGCTTGGGCCGCCCGCGAACGCGTTCTGGCCCATTACACGCCGGAAGCGTGCGCCCGCGCGACCCTGGACCTCTACCGGCGGCTGCTCGCCGCGCGCGGATGAGGATTCTGCTTGGAGTCGCGGGGATGGCCGCCGGCGGGGCGGAACGGGTTGTCATCGAGCTGGCGCGTGCCCTCAACGATGGGGGCGAGCCGGTCGCGGTCGCCGGCGACTCGGGGCCACTCGATCCGGCGCTCGCAGAGGTTGGCGTCGCCCGATTCGTGGTTCCCGGTTACGGCCGTTCGCCGGTCCGTACGGCCGAGGGGGTCCTTGGCCTTCGGAGCGCGATTCGTTCCTTTCACCCCGACCTGGTTCACAGCCACAACGTCAAGGCGACGGGGTTGGCCGCTGTCGCCAGGGCATCGATGAGGGTGCGCCCGCCGCTGGTAGCGACGTTTCACGGCGTCCGGCGAGGGGAATACCGGCGAGCGGCGCTCATCCTTCGCGGGGCCAAGCGTGTGGTTTGCGTCTCGCAGGATCTGGCAGAGGGACTGGCGGACGCCGGACTGTCTCCCGAGAGGCTGCGGGTTATACGAAATGCCGTTCCAATTCCCGAGCCGCTGGCGAACGACGTTCGCGAATCGATCAACCGGGAGCTCGGACTCGACGAGGGCCCCGTGGTCTCGCTCGTCGGCCGACTCGTCCCTCAGAAAGCGCCCCAGCGCTTCCTGGCGGCCGCCGCCGGCGTTGCCGCCGAGATCCCGGAGTGCGGCTTTCTGATCGTGGGCGACGGTCCGTTGCGCGATCGGCTCGAGGCGTTGGCGCACGAGGTAGGCGTCGAGGGCGCCGTTCGGTTCACCGGGATACGCCGGGACGCGAGAGCGCTGATCGCGCGCTCCGACGTGATCGTCTTCTCCTCGGACTGGGAGGGCATGTCCATTGTGGCGCTGGAGGCGCTCGCCGCCGGCATTCCCGTCGTGGCGACGGATGTCGAGGGGATGAGGGAGCTGTTGGATACGGGAGCCGGGGTCTTGGTGCCCCGCGACCCGAATGCCCTGGCGAGGGCGGTCGTCGACCTCCTCCGCGATCCTGGGCGTCGTGCCGAGATGGGAAGGATCGGCCAGGAGAAGGTCGCGGCGGAGTTCTCTGTCGAGCGCATGGTCCGCTCGTATCGAGAGCTCTACCGTGAGCTCCTCGACTCCTCCTCCGGCGGCGGGGATCCCACGGAATCCTGAGACAGCGCGGTCGCTGTCAAGCAGGTGATGGCCGCGACGGCGCCTGCATGACCAAGGCGACCATCCATGCATGCCTTCGCAGCCACGGCACCCGATCGAATAGTCGCCTGTCGAGCGCGTGGAGCCGCGTAGCAACCGGAGGGAACCACCGCGAGTTCCGAAGCGGCACCGCCGCCAGCGAGAGCAGGTTGAAGAAGCGAGCGTCCACGCTCTCGAAGAACTGGTTTGCCAGCTCGAGATCGGCGATCCGGAGGGGGTGCTCATCAGGGGTGCGCAACTCAGGGGTCCGGCGTCTGTACGCGTTGATCAGGGGATTGTGGCCAAGCGGCTCGAGGAAAATCGCCGTCCCGTCCTCTTTCAACACGCGGCTGATCTCGCCGTATGACTTGCGGACGTCGACGTGATGGATGATCCCCTCCCCGCACACCGCGTCGAAGCTCCGATCCTCGAAATCGAGGTTCTCGCAATCCATCACGGCGAACTCGGCCCTGCCGTCGATTCCCTCGCGCCGCGCGGTCTCGCGCGCCCTCTCGATCGCCACGGGAGAGATGTCGACCCCGGTCACACCGGCGCCGCCGCGGGCCAGAAAGAACGAGTAGCTTCCCGGTCCGCAGCCGTATTCGAGCACTCGGTGGCCCGGCGCGATCCGCCGCAACTGCTGCTCGTAGAAGTCGTACGCCCCACCCGCGGCCGTATAGAACTTCGCGGCGGGTCCCCGAACGTGATCGCCCATCGCGTAGATGCGATCGTGAAACTCCTGCTCCCGCTCTTGGGCCCGTTCGGTCATGGGCCGCCCAAGGTTATCCCGCGGGCCGGGAGGCTCTGCTAGCAGCGCGCCTTCTTGCGCGTCACCCGTGCCGGCCGGGGCCACTTGGCACGTACGCCGGAATTCTCGTCCCCGGCGGCGATCCGGTACCGGCCCCTCCGGCAGATCGGGATTCGGCCCACGAAGCGCCCGTTTGAGCGCGGCCGAACGGTGACTCGCTTCGCGGTACGGCCCCTGCGGCTCAGCTCGATGATGACCCCGGGCTCGCCTGACGCTTCCGACCTCTCGGCGGCATCGACACCCTTGAGCTTGCCCCTGGCGATGATCTTTCCCCGCTTGACCTTCTTGCCGCCAGGCTCGATCTCGGTGCCGGTCGAGCTCTCCCCGTCGCCGCCGCCCGTATCACCGCCGCAATCCCCGCCGGAGCCATCGCGCACCAGGATCGCGCCGCTCTTCGGGGCGAGGGTGACGCTGGTCACGTGGTCCA
>WUUC01087521.1_pt1 | contig 10831 bp, 7 predicted proteins | sample 6278441 | NCBI WGS metagenome assembly WUUC01 (sample SAMN13675441, study PRJNA597444) | soil metagenome | isolation source: soil | place: USA: Washington | collected 2017-10 | reverse complement strand
TTTCGATCGGAAGCCTTGACGCGCAGCGCCAATTTCTGACGCATTTTTCTGGACTTCCCTTCCGACGCGTGGCGCGGAAGCGGGCAACCTGGGCGCAGAAGCGCCTGGGTAGAACGATTTCCTGCAATGAGGAATTTGGCACGTCAATTGCTGCTAAGACTCGCCGCGCGTCGCGTGACGCAGGCTTCTGCGCGCAAAAATCTGGGAGAAAAAATGCGAACCCTTCGCCTCGTCGCCGGCGCTTTGTCGCTCGCCCTCATCGGCAGCTCTACCTTCGCCACTCCTGTAGAGCTGGAAGAGCCGATCAAGCCCTTGCCGCTGGATATCCGACTCGACAAACGCAAGGTCGAGTTGGGGAGAAAACTGTTCTTCGACACGCGGCTGTCCAAGGACAACACCGTCTCGTGTGCGAGTTGCCATGACTTCAGCCGAGGCGGAGCAGATCCGCGCCCGCGCTCAGTGGGAATGCGCGGGCAGATGAGTGGCGTCAACGCCCCGACCGTGTTCAACAGCGGCTTCAATTTCCGCCAGTTCTGGGCTGGAAAAGCAGTGACGCTCGAAGAGCAGGTCGACATTGTGATCAAGCTGCCCAAAGTCATGGACACCAACTGGGACGAGATCCTCGGCAAGCTGAGACACGACGCGAATCTAGTCGCGCAGTTCAGCGTTGCTTATGAAGATGGGCTCCAGAGCAAGAACGTGATGTCCGCGATTGCGACGTTCGAGCGCTCGCTGATTACACCGTCGAGGTTCGATCGTTACCTGAGAGGCGATGCCGACGCGATCACGCAAGACGAAAAGCGGGGATACCAGAAATTCAAAAACTATGGCTGCGTGTCGTGCCATCAGGGAGTCAACGTGGGCGGAAACATGTTCCAGGTGTTCGGCGTCATGAACGATTACTTCAAGGATCGCGGTGACATCAAGGATCCCGATCTCGGCCGCTATCTCGTCACAAAAAAGGAAGCCGACAGACATGTGTTTAAGGTGCCGAGTCTACGCAACGTTGCAATGACGGCGCCGTACTTCCACGATGCGTCAGCAGCGACGCTCGATCAGGCGATCGATGTGATGTTCAAGTATCAGCTCGGCAGGACCGCGCCTGACGAGGACAAACGATTGATCGCCGCGTTCCTTGCCTCCTTGACTGGCGAACTCAAGGGGGAACACGAATGAAAATATTGCGCGTAACAGGCATTGCGGTCGCAGTCTTGTCACTGGTGGGGTTCCTCGTTTACCTCTACGTGAAGACGCAGGCGGTCAGCCTCGAGCAGCAGAATCGCGTCTCTCAGTACCTCGGCGAATTGCGGGAGCTGGACGCGCAATGGAACCTGGATATTCTGCGATCGCGGCAAGGGATAAACAAAAACTATGATCCGATCACGGATCCCTTGATTCGCATGCGCGCGGTGCAGGACCTGCTCGATGGCGAAGCGTCTTCGCTGCACGGAACGGAAGCGCCGGAAAGTAATGAGAAACTCCGCTCCATTCTCGATGAAAAAATCGAGCTCGTAGACCGCTTCAAGTCACAGAACGCGATATTAAAAAATTCGCTTCGTTATCTTCCAACCGGAGTCCAGGATCTCAAGGAAAGCGTGCTCGAGCTGCAGAAAGGAAGCTCGCAGACGGGCGAAAAATTGGCGACGATCGTCGCTCAGGTCAACGATGCGCTGGGTGAAATTTTGAAGTTCACTCTTCTGCCCGATAGCGCCACTGCCGAGCGTGCAGGCAATCACATTCTGGCAATCGAGCGGCTCCGCGCGTCCGAAGCGTCGCCTCTCGATGAATCGCTGGGAAGTCTCATGAATCATGCGAGGACGGTAATTACGCAACGCGCGGTCGAGGACAATCTACTGAAAAGCATCGCGTCGGTGCCTATGGCGAATGGCATCGACGGAGTTGCGAACGCTTTCAATCTCGAGTTTCAGCGCGCGCTAGGCGAGAAGCAACGCTACCGCAGCTATCTCTTTATCTACTCGACGCTGTTGCTGATCCTGCTCGCGTACGCAGCGTGGCGGTTGATGAAGACGTATAAGGTCATCGCGAAGATCAACAAGGACCTTCAAGTCGCAAACCAGACGCTTGAGCAGCGGGTGCAGGAAAGAACCGCCGAGCTGACAACTGCGCTCGCAAATCTGAAGGAATCTGAGGCGCAATTGATCCAATCCGAAAAGATGGCGAGCCTCGGCCAGATGGTTGCCGGAGTCGCGCACGAGATCAATACGCCGCTCGCGTATGTGAGAAGCAGCCTGGAAACGGTAGATACGCACCTCACCGGGTTCGTTGCCGAGCTGCTCTCGGAGCAAGAGACGCTGCTCACGATGATCAAATCCGGGGACGACCAGAAAGCAAGGGAGCAGCTCTTCAAGGTCAACGAGCTGCAACGAGAATTCTCCGAGAACGAGGTGCTCAAGGAACTCGTAGGGCTGCTCAAGGATGGCATCTACGGCGTCGATCAAATCTCTGAGATGGTGGTCACGCTGAAGAACTTCACGCGGCTCGATCGTCAGAAAGTTGTGGAGTTCGATCTGCACGAAGGAATAAAGAATACCCTGCTCATCGCGAAGAACCTGGTCAAGAACAAAACCGTCAAAACTCAATTCAGCGACATCCCGCGCGTCACTTGCTCGCCTTCGCAGATAAACCAAGTCTTCTTGAACCTTATTTCGAATGCGGCACACGCGACCGCCGACGAACAGGGAAAGATCTACGTCCTCACCGGTCGCCATGACGATGCTTCCGTGAAGATCGAGGTAATCGACAACGGATGCGGCATACCGGAGGACATCCTGCCTAAGGTGTTGGAGCCGTTCTTTACGACGAAAGCGGCCGGGCAGGGTACCGGCCTCGGGCTTTCAATCGTTCGTAAAATCGTCGAGGAGCACGGCGGAAGGATCGAAATCAAATCGAAGGTCGGCGCTGGAACGAGGGTCCGCATCCTGCTCCCCATCGCGCAAGGCGGCACGCTCGCCGCTGCAGCTTGAACTCGCGAGCGAAGATGCTGGCAGACCCCACCCCTGAAATTCCGTCGCGCGTTGCGACGGGTTTTCCGTCGCTCGATGCGCCGAATGACCAGACATCTGCGCAGAAGAGCAAATCCAAAATCCTGCTCCTGGACGATGAGGAGCGGATCCTCAAATCGCTGAACGCGATCTTCAGATTCCGCTACCACGTATTGACCGCGACCGATGGCCATACCGCGCTCCAAATCCTCGAGCGTGAGCAGCCGCATCTCATCATCAGCGATCAGCGGATGCCAAAGATGTCGGGGGTCGAGTTTCTGCGGCAGGCAAAGGCGGTGTGTCCCAATTCAGTACGGCTGCTGCTTACGGGTTACTCCGACCTTGCTTCCATCATCGGCTCGATCAACGACGGCGAAATTTACCGCTTCATCAGCAAGCCCTGGAGCAACCAGGAGATTCAAGCAATCGTCGCGGAAGCCGCTGCGATCGGTGAAGCGATGCAGCAGGATTCGGTTTCAACTGCGCTTCCCACGTCGCCGACGGCAGACCATGGCGTGATCGTCGTCGACGATAACGAGGGCAGCGCGAAACAAATTATCCAAAGCCTGGGCAACGCGTATGCGATCTATCACGCAAAGGATGCGAGCGATACCTTGCGCATCCTGGAAACTCGCCCGGTTGGCGTCATAGTCGTTGACCTCAAGGCAGGCAGCACTGAAACAGACATCTTCTTCCGACTGCTCAAGCGCGAGTATCCGCAGATTTTGACGATCGTGATGGACGATTATTCCGATTCCGCGAGAGCAATCGATCTCATCAACAAGACAAAAATCTACCGTTATCTGGTCAAACCGGTGAAGTCGAAGATGCTCCAGCACTATATCGGTTCTGCGATGGAGCAATTTCACACCTATCGCTTGCGTCCGATGATGTTGAAACAACAAGCGCCTCAAAAATGTGCGACCGATGACGAATCCGCTGTCGGCCAAGGCATCCTGCGGCGCTTGCGAACCTTCGCAGATCGGTTGCTGCGTCTGCCGTGACCACTCGCATCCTTTGGCTTCGGTGTAATACAGCACAAGGCCAACGATGGGCAAGCGAATAGATTATCGCGAGCATCAGCTGCGTCGGTTCGCCGAAGACAGCCTCGATGGAGCTTCGCGATCAAGCGACGAGCGAACTGGCCTCGAAACCAAACTTGAGAGAACGCTCGCGCTTGTCAAAGCCACTCTGGAATCCACGACCGATGGAATTCTGGTGCTCGATGAAGAAGGACGCGTCGACCATTTCAACGAACGATTCACCGAGATGTGGCGGATGCCCGGTTCAGTGGCAGAGAGAAGAAACAGCGATGAGACGCTTGCGCATATCAGATCACAGCTGTGCGATCCCGGCGCATACATCGTGTCGCAGGCAAGCGAGCGCTTCGGAAAATCGATTTCAAATTTCTTTGAAGCGCTGAAATTGAAGGACGGCCGCGTCTTCGAGTGCTATTCCGCGCCTCAGCTCACCGATAACCATCACAGCAAGGGGCGGGTGTTGAGCTTCCGCGATATCACGGTGCGCCGGGATCAGGAAAGAAAAATCACGCACCTCACGCGAATCCACTCGCTGCTCAGCCAGGTGAACTCGGCCATTATTCGCGTCAAGGAACCGCTGCCGCTGTTTGAAGAAGTGTGCAAGATCGCGATTGACGAAGGCAAATTCAAGCTTGCGTGGGTTGGCGTGCAAAAAGAAGGGGCGCAGCGGCAGCTTATCGCTGCGCGGGGCGTCGATGATGTCGATATCAAATCTCTGGCGCGCGGCGCGATGAGCGCCGACCATCCCGCATGGCGAGCGATCGCCGAAGGACGACTCATTGTGCGCGATAGCGGTGACGGTACGACCCCCGTCACGGCATTGCAGACCCCGGACGCGTGCGGGTCGATGGCGGCGTTGCCGATCGCCACGGTGCAGGAAACGTCGTTCGCGCTCGTGCTGCATTCGGAAGATGTCAGTTTTTTCGAAAAAGAACAGCTTACCTTGCTCACGCGTCTAGCCAGCGATATCGCGCTCGCGCTCGACTATATGGAGAAAGATAAAAAGCTTGCGTTTCTCGCCTACAACGATCTCGTTACCGGTCTTCCAAACCGGCTTCTGCTCAATGACCGCTTGAATCAAGCGATCTCCAGCGCCGATCGCTCAGGGCATTCAGTTGCGCTCGCGTTTATCGACCTCGACCATTTCAAATTCGTCAACGACACGCTGGGACACAGCCACGGCGACAGGCTATTGAAGGAGGTCGCAACTCGTCTGCTCATGTGCGTGCGTGACGGCGACACGGTTGCACGTCTTGGCGGTGACGAATTCGTCGTGGTCCTCCCCGGTCAAGAAAACCCTCTGTATGCGCAGGAAATCATGCAGCGCGCGCTCTCGTCCATCATCAACCCATACGTCATCGGTGGAAGAAACGTTCACATCACCTGCAGCATCGGCTTAAGCTTCTATCCCGCGGACGGACGCGACGCCGATACGCTGCTCAAGAATGCCGACGTTGCAATGTACCGGGCGAAGAGCCAAGGCCGGAACAATCTGCAGGTCTACGCGTCGGAGATGAATTCCGAGATCCATCGCAGAGTCGGCTTGGAATCGGGTTTACGCAACGCGCTCGAGCGGGAGGAATTCGAACTGCACTACCAGCCGCAGATCGATCTCGCCACGGGCGAAATTGCGGGAATCGAGGCGCTGATACGCTGGCAACATCCCGACTTGGGGACTGTGCTGCCAGGCGAATTCATTCCGCTCATCGAGACCACCGATCTCATTCTCTCGGTGGGAGAATGGGTGCTCAAGCTTGCTTGTGCCCGGAACAAGGCGTTACAGGAGGAGGGACTAAGGCGTGTTCCGATCGCGATAAACCTCGCTGCGCGTCAGCTGCGCCAAAAACGTATGGTCACGCTCGTCGAAGAAGTGTTGCGCGAGACGCGGCTTGATCCTCAGTTTCTCGAGTTCGAACTGACCGAAAGTGCAGTCATGGAAAATGCCGACGACGTGCTTGCCAAGCTGCAGGAGCTGCGAGCATTGGGAGTCAAGATTTCGCTCGACGACTTCGGCACCGGTTACTCGAGCTTAAGCTATCTCAAACGTTTTCCGATCGACGTCCTCAAGATCGATCGCGCGTTCATAAAAGACATTACCGCCCACGCGCAGGATGTCGCGATCGCGCAGACCATCATCGCGCTGGGCCACAACCTGGGACTAAAAGTCATCGCGGAGGGGGTCGAAACCCAGGAGCAAGCGAAGATGCTCCACAAGTTGGGGTGCGATCAGGTACAGGGCTATGCGTTCGGCAAACCCATCACCTTTGCCGAGTTGAGGCAGCTTTTGAGCAAGCCGGCCCCGTTTTCCCGGCATATAAGCAAAGCCGCCGGCGTCAAAGCCGTAAGCTGCTGATTACATAAAAGCCGCGCGCGGCACCGTTGTCGAGCAGGCCTGCTCGCGATATACGCTTATGGCAGTTCAGGCGCCGCCTATTCCTTCGATTACTTTTCCGGTGCCACTGCAGTTCGGGCACTTTTCACCGCGAAGTTTTCCACTGCCGGAGCATCGGGGGCAGATGTTTTCGCCGGTTCCAGGTGTTCCCTCGGGCGCTTCGTCCCCGGGCCTCATCGGTTGCTGGCGTTGCGGTTTCTTTTCTTGTTCGGGCATTTTGGTCTCCTTCGTTCGCTGCCGCAGGTGGGACTCGCGTTTGCTGGTCGAAGTTTCAACTAAACCAAACTTGGGTATCCGAGTCACACGACGCATAAGAACCCGCAAGAACGGTGACTCGAATCATCGCTTGTCCTCAGTCTTCGTTAATGCGCGAGGAAGTTTCGCAAACGCGCGCTTTACTCGTCCGGGATAGGGTATGCGTGTGGTTCTGCGGGATGATCGCCGCGCTCGCGCTAGTCGCTTGCGATCGAGCGGCAGATCGCTCAGCTGATGCGCAAAGGGGCAAAGAGCTGCTCTGGCAATACGGCTGCGGCGCTTGCCACGAGATCCCCGAGGTCAAAGGCGCGACCGGCAACGTCGGACCGCCGCTCGATAAGATGGCGCATCAGGTCTATATCGCCGGCGTGCTTCCGAACACATTCGAAAATCTCGTCTACTGGATACTCGACCCGCCCAAGGTCGACCCGCTGACCGCGATGCCGGACCTCGGAGTGACCGAAGCGCAGGCGCGCGACATGGCGGCGTTTCTTTATCGTGATAAGCATAAGAAATGACGCGCGCGGTGAAAATCGTGATCGCGTTCACCGTTGCTGCGTTGATTGCGGCAGCAGGGGGAGCGGCGTTCGTTTACTTCGGCGTCTATAACGTCGCGGCGACCGACAATCACACCGCGCCGGTGTACTGGCTGCTCGATGTCGCGATGCGCCGGTCGGTCAAAGAGCGTGCAAAAACGATTGACGTGCCGGCGCTCGACGACGCGAAGCTCGTCGAGCGCGGTTTCCGCCTTTATCGCGGCGAGTGCGAACAGTGCCATGGTGGACCGGGGGTCGCTCCCGATGCGATTGCGCTCGGGATGACACCGCTGCCGGCAAACCTTGTCTATACCGCGCGCGAATGGAAGCCGGCCGAGGTTTTCTGGGTGGTCAAGCACGGGATCAAAATGGCGGGAATGCCGGCGTGGGAATACCGGCTCCCGGAAAGCGACCTCTGGGCGATCGTTGCTTTTGTTCGCAAGCTTCCGACGATAGCGCCGCTCGAATACAAGGCCGCCGCAGCGGCGCTCGCGAAAGTTCCCGCTGAGGCAGTCTCATCGGTCCCCGATTCCCTCGCTAGTGCGGCCGATCCGCAGCGTGGAAAGTCCGCCATCCAGCAGTATGCGTGCGCAACCTGCCATGAGATTCCTGGAATCGTCGGCGCGAGCGCGCCGGTCGGGCCGACACTGGAAGGAATCGCGACGCGACAGTTCATTGCTGGTGTGCTTCCGAACACCCGCGAGAACATGATTCGCTGGCTGATGAAGCCGCTCGAAGTCGATCCGAGAAGCGCGATGCCTGATCTTCGTCTGACGGCTCGCGATGCGAAAGACATTACTGCGTACCTCTACACGCTGGACTGAACCGGCGAGATAGTAAAAGAGTGAATGAGTGAATGAGTGAAGCGAAGCCATTTAACCCACGTTTTCTGCCCTTACTCCGCGTTGCGCAATCGTTCGCTCCTTCACTCGTTGAGTCCTTCACCGCAATTAGCGCGCTTACGCTGACTGCCTGTACCGGAATTCAATCGGCGCTCGATCCCTACAGCGCGCATTCGCAAAAGGTCGCCGAGATATCGTGGGTATTGTTCGCAGGCGCGCTGCTGATATTCCTTTTCGTTACGGCGCTTACCATCTATGCGCTCGCGCGCAAACACAAAAGTTGGATCACGAGCCGGAGTTTCATCGTCGCTGCCGGTGTCGTCTTTCCTGTCATCACACTTTCTGCGCTTCTCATCTACACGCTGATCGCAGCACGCGAAATCACCGCGGCGGCGAACGAAGACGCTCTCAAAATTGAAGTCGTCAGTGAACAGTGGTGGTGGCGAGTCCGCTATCCGGACTATGACGTAGTAACCGCGAACGAGATCCGCATCCCGGTCGGGCAGCCGATCGAGTTGGTGCTCATGACCGCGGATGTGATCCATAGCTTCTGGGTGCCTAACCTTGCGGGGAAACTCGACATGATCCCCGGCCGCGCCACTCGTCTGCGACTGCAGGCCGATCGCGGAGGCGTATTCCGCGGGCAGTGCGCCGAGTATTGCGGCGGGCCGCACGCAAAAATGGCTTTCTATGTGGTCGCGCAGCCGGTTGACGAATTCGAACGCTGGCTCACCAATGAACGCGCGAACGCCCTACGGCCCGACAACGATTTTCTGGCACGCGGCGAAAAGCTTTTTGTCGAGAACGCCTGCGCGACATGCCATGCGATTCGCGGAACCAAGGCGTCGGGGCAGCTCGGCCCCGATCTCACGCACGTCGGTGCACGAGTCTCGATCGGCGCCGGGATTCTTCCCAACAATGCCGGCACGCTGGCGGGATGGATCGCATCGAGCCAGCACCTCAAGCCGGAAAACCGTATGCCGTCGTTCAACACCTTCACTGGCGAAGAGCTGCGCGCGCTGGCGGCTTATCTCGAGAGCCTGAAGTGACGCTCCCCAATCGGCTGCCGCGGCCGGAAGGCGAATACGAGTATCTGAAGAAAATCTGGATGCCGCCGAAAGGAATCCGCTTCCTGACGGTTTACAACAACAACTACATCGGCGTCCTATACGTTGGCACCGCGTTTCTGTTCTTTCTGCTCGCGGGAATGCTCGCGCTCATCATCCGGGCGCAGCTGGCCGTGCCGGAAAACGATCTTCTTTCCCCCGACAGCTACAACCAGATCTTTACGATGCATGGCACGGTGATGATGTTCCTGTTCGCCGTGCCGGCGGTCGAAGCGATGGGAGTTTTGCTTCTTCCGAACATGCTCGGTGCTCGCGATCTGCCTTTCCCGCGCCTGTCGGCGTATGCGTTCTGGGCCTACTTCGTCGGCGGACTCGTTTTCTTTGCAAGCCTTTTCTTCGATCTCGCACCGAAAGGCGGATGGTTCATGTATCCGCCCCTGACGAGCGAAACTTATTCGCCGGGGATCAACGCCGATTTCTGGCTGCTCGGAATCGGCTTCATCGAAATTTCGGCGATCGCGGGCGCGATCGAAATCATCGTCGGAGTGCTGCGCACTCGCGCGCCGGGAATGACGCTGGACCGTATTCCGATTTTCGCGTGGGCGATGCTCGTATTCGCGGTCATGATCATTTTCGCGTTCCCTTCGGTGATACTCGCGACGACGCTGCTCGAGCTCGAGCGCAGTTTCGGCTGGCCGTTCTTCGATGCCGGCAAGGGCGGCGACCCGCTTCTGTGGCAGCACCTCTTCTGGTTCTTTGGTCATCCCGAGGTCTACATCATTTTTCTTCCCGCTGCAGGGATGGTTTCGATGATCGTTCCGACGATGGTGCAAACTCCGCTCATCGGCTATCGCCTCGTCGTCCTCGCGCTGCTCGGCACCGGTTTTCTGAGCTTCGGGCTCTGGGTCCATCACATGTTCTCGACGGGAATTCCGCAGATCTCGCTCTCTTTTTTCTCCGCTGCGAGTATGGCGGTCGCAATCCCGAGCGGAATTCAGGTCTTCGCGTGGATCGCAACGCTGGCGAAAGGCAAACTGAAGTTCACAGTCCCTTCGCTTTTCGTGCTTGGATTCCTTTTCATTTTCGTGATCGGCGGCCTGACCGGAGTTATGGTCGCGGTCGTCCCGTTCGACTGGCAAGTTCACGATACGTATTTCGTCGTCGCGCATTTTCACTACGTGCTGTTCGGCGGCATGGTCTTTCCGCTCTTCGCCGCGCTTTATTACTGGATCCCCTACACGAGCCGGCATGCGCTCTCGGAGAAGCTGGGGCGCTGGGTATTTGCGCTCATTTTTATCGGCTTCAACGTCGCATTTTTTCCAATGCATGCGACGGGGCTGCTCGGCATGCCGCGGCGCGTCTATACGTATCCGCCCGGGCTCGGCTGGGAAAGTCTCAATCTCGTTTCGTCCGTTGGCGCGTTCATGATCGCGGCGGGGGTCGCGCTTTTTCTTTTCGATCTCGTTCGCAAATTCCGCATGGCGTCCGAAGACAACGCGGGGAACGTATGGAACGCTGGAACACTAGAGTGGCTGCCGAATGGCGACTATTCGAGCCGCAGTATTCCGCAGGTCGAGAGCCGCGAGCCGCTGTGGGATAGGCCAAGTCTTGCAGAGGAAGTCGAGCAGGGGCGTCACTACCTGCCGGGTTCGGCAACCGGTGGGCGCGAAACAATATTGACCGATCCGATCAGCGCG
>WUUC01008205.1_pt1 | contig 10831 bp, 10 predicted proteins | sample 6278441 | NCBI WGS metagenome assembly WUUC01 (sample SAMN13675441, study PRJNA597444) | soil metagenome | isolation source: soil | place: USA: Washington | collected 2017-10 | reverse complement strand
CCGAGCGCGCGCAGCGCCGCCGTCATCACGCGGATGTCGTCGCTGTCGAGCACGCCGTGCAGCGTGCTCGGGCCGCGCGCGAGCGCCGCGATGAGCAACGCGCGGTTGCTGATGCTCTTGGAGCCTGGCGCGCGCGCGACCGAATCGAGCGGGCCGCGTGGAGCGATCTCGATCGCGGGCGACGTCATCGGCGGCTCTTGTGCCACTCGCCCTTGCACCCCGCAAGCCCGCTACTCGTTCACGGCCGCGGGATCCGGCGTTGGCGCGCGCATGATCGCGTCGCGCACCCAGGAGAGCGGTGCTGGGCCGAGCGCGCGTCCATCGCGGCCGATGCCGAGCTCGGCGTAGAGCGATGACAGCTCCGGAAACGGCGCATTCGCGATGTGGCGCGCCTCGAGCGCGCTGAAGACTGGCGTACCGGCGATCGCGTCCAAGCGCGCGATGGTCTCGGCCGCGGTCCACGGGCGCGCGGCGCGGCTGCAGCAGCGCGTCAGCTCGGCGATCACCTCGTCGAGCCCGCGCTTGCCACCGCTCGCCTTGCGCAGCTCGACGTCGGCCATGAACGCGTACGTCGCACCGGCCCAGTACACGGGCGCAAAGATGTGCGTCTCGTACATGCTGGCTGCCGCGTCGCGCACGCTCAGCGAGAGCGCCCTGCCCTTTTCGCTGCCTTCGAGCAGGCGGCGGTACGCGTCGTGCGGCGAGTGCAGGCCCGCGCGCACGCGCAACACCTCTTGGTAATACGTCGCGATGCCTTCGGAGAGCCACGCGTCTTCGCGCGCGATGAACGGGTGGAAGAGGTGGCTGAGCTCGTGCACCAACACCCAGTCGCGCGTGAGCGCGGCTTCGTCGAGCTTTGCGCCACCGCGGCCTTGTCCGATCAAGAGGCCGACCGATGCGCCGCCGCCGCGCGTCATCGAGCCGAAGCGCACAGGTTCGGACGAAGCGCCGGACGGCAGCACCACCACCTGCACACGCCGGCGCGGCATCGTGCCTGCCATCGCAGCCGCCGCGTTCGCTTGCACGCGCACCCAACGATCGACCGCCGCGCGGTCGTCGCTCGAGAGCCCCTCGAGCGCTGTCACGTCGAGCGTGTCGCCGCCGACATGGATGCGGCTCATGCTGAGCGCGCCGAATGCACCGTATGCGTGAAACGCAAAGGCGCTCGGCTCGAGCAGGTAGCTGCGCTCGCCGGGCTTGGCGTTCGGGTCGCTCGGCCACGGCACGCTGATCGCGACCTCGGGCGGGGCGACGAAGCGCGCGCGCGCGATCGGGAACTCGCGGTAATCCGTAGGGCGCCACAACACGTGGGCAAGGTTCGCCATGATCCCGCGCCCAGCGCGGCGCAGCTCGGGCGGGCCGAAGCCGCCGCGCGAGGTGCTGAGGTCGAGCTCGTAGGTGACGCAGTCGCCGACCCGCAGCCCCACGAGCTCGACGCCTTGCGCGAGGTCTTCATACGCCAGCGCGCGCGTGTCGCCGGCGCGCTCGATGACGATCGACTTGAGCAGCGCGCGGCCTGCACGCGCGCCCGCGACCAAGCGCTTTGGCAAGCGCCCCGCCGGACACAGCCGCACGCGCAGCGTGTGCAGCTCTGCGTCGAGCTCGAACGTGTAGTCGAGCGAAGCGGGCGCGCCTCTGCTGGGCGCGCCGCGCGAGAGCGCCGCAGACGCCGGGCCTTCAACGCTCGCGGCCGGCACCGCGCTCGAGCACGCCGCGCACAGCGCACCAACGAACGCGAGCCAGCCGATGCGCAAGCGTCAGCCCTTCGAGCCGAGCAAAAGGCCACGCTCGCTGAAGTCCGCGAGCACCGTGCACAAGCCATCGATGAACGCCGCATCCACCTGCAGCTTGCGCGCGCGGGCGACGCGCTGCACCGCCTCGGTCAGCGTGACCGCGCCCGAGTCGAGCTCGAGCATCAGCGCGTACATCGTCGCGTTGAGCACGAACGTGCGCGCGGTCGTGTCCTCGGGCCGCCGGTACACGCACAAGAAGATCTCGCCCGCGCGGTAGCCACCGCTTGCTTGCGCGGCCTCGTTGACCGCGTGTTGCAGCGCGAGCAGCCGGCGCGCCGGAGTGAGAACGGGTGGCGCATCGAATGAAAGCTCGGCCGGCGTCGCTTCGATCCGATCGTCGAGATCGCTCACGGCCCAAAGCGCGGCCTCGTACGCGATCAAGTCGGCCGCAAAGGCAGGCACAGCGGCTTCTGGCTCGCGCGCCGCGATCTCGCGCACGAGCGGCTGCGCGCTGCGCGCGAAGTCGTGCACGATGCCGTGAAAAGGCCGACTCGCGGGCGGCGCGTGCTCGAGCACGTGATCCACCAGCCGATCGAACAGCGCATCGCCGAACGCCGCATGGCTTCGGCGCAGCGCGAAGCGCAGCTCACCGCGCAACCGGTTGCGAACCATCTCGCGGTATAGGCGCCAGATGCGCGCATCGCCCAGCTCCGCGAGCGCGCCTTCGCTCGGCGCAGGCCCGAGGCACAGCTTCGTCGCGTGGCGCTGCAGGTCCGCGAGGCTCATCGCGCGCTCGCTCCGACCGCGGGCAGGCTCGCGCTCGTCGCGCGCGCGTAGATCGCGTCGAGCCGCCGAACCTCATCGAGCAGGTCCTCGAACTTCGCAAAGCCCTGGTCGCGCTCGAGCAACACCGGCACAGGCCCCGTGCGGCGCAGCGCGTGATCGAGCAAGTCGAAGACCTCTTCGCGCACCGCTTCGCCATGCGTGTCGATGATCAGCTTGTCGGCGCGCACGTGGTGGCCCGCGACGTGGATCTGCACCACGCGCTCGACCGGGATGCGATCGATGTACGCGCGCGGGTCGAAGCCGTGGTTCTGGCTGTTGACGAACACGTTGTTCACGTCGAGCAAGAGCTTGCAGTCGGCGCGCTCGAGCACCTCGAGCAGAAAGTCCAGCTCGCCCAGCTCTTGCGCCGCCGGCGGCCCGAGCGTCGTGTAGTAGCTGATGTTCTCGACCGCGATCGGCAGCTCGAGCCGATCCTGCGCCTCGGCGATGCGCTGCGCCGCCGTCGCGATCGCCTCGCGCGTAAACGGCAGCGGCAGAAGGTCGTGGACCATCGCCCCCCCGCTGCCGGAAAAACACAGGTGCTCGCTGTGCCAGGGCACTGAGAGCTCGTGCAGAAGGCCGCGCAGCGCGCGCATGTACGCGTCGTCGGCCGGCTCGGCCGCGCCGAAACCGAGCGTCAGGCCGTGCGTCGCGAACGAAAAGCGCTCGGCCGCACGCTCGAGCACGTGCCGGAAGCGCCCGCCGCGCTGCACGTAGTTCTCGGGATGGATCTCGAGCCAGCGCAGCTCGGGCGCGGTGCACGCAAGCGTCGCCTCGGCCATCGCGTACCGCAGGCCGATCCCGATCCCCTCTACTTTGGCCTTCGAGCTCACTCGTTCCTTGGCTTACGCGGCAGACGCGCCGCCGTTCCATCGAAGCGCGCAACAAACCTATCCCCAAAAACATCAACGCGCCGCGCCACTCCTTGCGGAGGGGGCGCGACGCGTTGAGTTGAGCCATCAGGGCCGATTGGCCCGTATGCTCAGCTGCAGGAACCTTCGCCGCAGGAGCCTTCGCCGCCCGCCGCTTCCGCCGGAGCCGCGCCCTCGGCGGGAGCGCCGTCGACCGGAGCTTCCTCAGCCGCCGGAGCAGCTTCGTCGCCGCTCGTCGCCTCGGTCGCGCCCTCTTCAGCCGCAGGAGCCTCTTCGCCGCCGCAGCCGGTAAGTGCCGAAAGACCCGCGGTGGCGGCAAGGATCAGCAGCTTGTTCTTAAGTCCGGTGTTCATGTTGTCTTTCCTCCAGATGAGTTGCTTGAGGCTCAAAACAACTTCGCCTGGCACCACAAACAGCGGCGAGAAGTTGTTGTTCGGCACGTTCGAATTCTGGATTCGCCAAGCCGTCCACAACGGAGAGCCCATCCACAGCAGGCGGCACTCTGCCACAGCTCTTTTACGAATGGGAGACTTCATTTTCCCGGCGGTTTTGGCCCTACGCCATTCAGGGAGCGCACGAATGCGCATGCCATACTGGTGAGCGTGTGGCCGAAGCAGCGCGCCCAACGAGTGCTCTTGAGCTGCGTTGCAGCGCTGACGCTCGGCGGTTTGGTGGGGCAAGCGTTCGCGCCGACGCTGCTCACGTACTGGCCGCTCTTGCTGCTCGCGCTCAGCCCGCTGCCGCGCCACTTGGTGCTCGTGGCGCCGATCACCGACGCGGTGCCGTTCGTCTTGGTCGCGGGCCTTCGACGCTTCGTCTCGAGCACGCTCGGCTATTACTTGGGCCTTACGTACGGCGAGCAAGGCTTCGCGTGGGTGGAGCGCCGATCGGCACGCGCGGGGCGCATCGCGCGCTTCTTCGAGCGCTGGATGCGACGGCTCGGCGCGCCAGCGCTGATCGTGGTGGCGAGCCCCGGCCTGTGCGCGATCGCTGGCACCGCCAAGATGCCGGCGCACCTCGTCCTTCCATGCGCGCTGCTCGGGCAGCTGATCTACGCGAGCGTCACCTACGCGCTGGGCGAGGCGCTGCGGCAATGGACGGCACCGATCTTGGTCTTCGTGCGCGAGCACGTCTTCGAGGCGACGCTCGCCACCGCGAGCGCGATCGCGATCTACGAGCTGAGCCGGCGCCGCAGGCAGCGTCGTGCGGGCGAGCCCACCTCGCCGAGCCTGCCCGAGGTCTGAGCGCTTGCGACCGCGCACGTTCATAGGCTTGTGTCGATCGGCCGTGGTGCTCGCGCTTGGCTGCGCGTCGGCGTGCGGATCGGTCGCAGGGCCGCCTCAGCTCGCGCAAGGCGAGCGTCCGCCGAACACCTCACAGCGCACGGCGCCCGAGCCGAGCGCCGCCACGCCCGAGCCCGCGCGCAGCTTCGACGCGGGCAAGCCGGACGCCGGCACAACGAGCGGTGGTGCAGCGCGAGCGACGGCGATCGCGCCTGCGGTCGACCCCGTGGCCGAGGTGCTCGCGCTTTCGTCGCTGCACAGCGCATCGCGCGGGGCGCCGGCCTACGGCTCGCTCGAGGGCGCTGTGGCGCTGCCGGATCTCGGGCCTGGCTTTCGGCACAACGATAAGCGTCCGTATGAAGCGCGCTTCGGCACGGTGGAGCTGGTGCAGGCGATCGTTCGCGCTGCCGGCAGCGCCTCGCAGAGCGAGCCCGAGAGCGCCACGGTGGTCAACGATCTGAGCCTTCAGCTCGGCGGCCCGATCGCGCAGCACGGCTCGCATCAAAACGGCCGTGACGTCGACATCTTGTTCCACGTGCTCGATCGCCGCGGCCAGCCGCTGCCTTCGGTCGGCGTGCCGATCGATCCCAAGGGCCTTGGCTGGGACTTCAAAGATCTGAGCGTCGCGCACGACGACGTGCGCGTGCGCTTCGATGCCAAGCGCACCTGGCGCTTCATCGCCGCGCTGCTCGAGGCTGGGGGCGACGAAGTGCAGCGCATCTTCATCGTCGAGCACCTGCGCAGCATGCTGCTGGCAGAAGCCGAGCGCGTGCGCGTCAAGCCGCGCTTGCGCGAGCGCTTCGAGATGATCACCTGCCAGCCCGAGACGCCGCACGACGATCACATGCACGTGCGCTTCTTCTGCTCGGCCGAAGACATCGCGCTCGGCTGCGTCGATGGCTCGCCGATGTATCCGTTCCGGCGCGCTCAGCTCAAGGCGCTCGGCGTCGCGCCGGTGCTCGAGACCGCCGCCAACCGCCGCGCGCGCAAGAGCGATGACGACCGCACGACGAGCCGCGCGCAAGCGCGCAAGAAGGCCGAAGCGCGCGCGCCGATGCATGCACGCGTGCGCGCCTTCCTGGACGAGCGTGAGGCGTGGGCGAAGAAGCCTTCGGTCGGCCGGCTGTACTGCAAGTAGCGGCTACTCGCTGTCCAACGTTTCGCGCACTTTGTCGGTGAGCCCGCTTGGGCTGAACGGCTTCTGCAAGAACGCCATCTCCGCGTGCGAGATGCCGTAGCGCACGATCGCATCGTCGGTGTAGCCGCTCAGGTAGAGCACTTTGAGCTCGGGACGCTGCTCGTGGACCTTCTCGGCGAGGTGGCGGCCATCCATCTCCGGCATCACCACGTCGGTGACCATCAGGTCGATCTCGTTCTTGTGCACGGCGAAGACCTCGAGCGCGTGCACGCCGTCACGCGCCTCGATCACCGTGTAGCCGGCGGCCTTGAGGATGCGCACCGAGACGCGACGAACACCCGCGTCGTCTTCGACCAAGAGGATCGTCTCTTTGCCGGGCGGCGCAGGCGCGCGCCCGGACAGCGCCTTGGTCTGCGCTTCGGTCAACGTCGGGAGATAGATCTCGATCTCGGTGCCGATGTCGACGCGGCTCGACAGCTCGATGAGGCCGCCGAACTGCTGGATGATTCCGTGCGTGACTGACAGCCCAAGGCCCGTGCCCTTGCCCACGCCCTTGGTGCTGAAGAACGGCTCGAATGCGCGGGCCTTGATGTCGTCGCTCATGCCGCTGCCGTTGTCTGCGACCGCGAGCAACACGTACGCGCCGGGCTCTGCCCCGGGGTGACGCTCGCAGAACGCGCGATCCAGGCTGACGTTGCGCGTCTCGATCGAGAGGTGTCCTCCCTTGGGCAACGCGTCGCGCGCGTTGACCGTGAGGTTCATCAACACTTGGGTCAGGTAGGTCGCGTCCGCCTTCACTCGGCCGAGCTCGGCGCCGAGCCGGACGTGCAGCGTGATGTCCTCGCCGAGCAAGCGCCCGAGCATGCGCTCGGCGTCCTTCACGACCGTGTTGAGCTCGATCGCTTTGAGCTCGACGACCTGCTGCCGACTGAACGCGAGCAGCTGGCGTGTGAGGGAGCTTGCGCGATCGACCGCCGCGTTGATCTCCAAGAGCAGCTCGCGCGCTTGGCCGTGGCCCACGAGGCCCGCAAGCTCGGAGGTGCAGCCGCCGACCACGGTGAGGATGTTGTTGAAGTCGTGCGCCACGCCGCCGGCCAAGCGCCCGATGCCCTCCATCTTCTGCGTCTGGAGCAGCTGCGCTTCGAGCCGGCGACGGTCGGTGATGTCTTCGGCGATGCCCGCGATGCGGATCACCTTGCCGGCCTCGTCGCGTACCGGCAGCGCGACGTCGCGCACCCAGCGCACCGTGCCGTCGAGGCGCACCAGGCGAAACTCTTCCGCGTAGCCGCCGGCGTTCGCTTGCGTCAGGAACGATTGCTTTACGCGCTCGCGATCCTCGGGGTGGATCGCCTCGATCCACTGCATGGGGTTTTCGTAGAGGCTCGCGCAGGAGCGGCCCCAGATCGCTTCGTACGCAGGGCTCACGTACAGGACGATCATGCCCGTCACGTCGGTCAGCCAGAACACCTCGCGGATCGTGTCGGTCAGCTGGCGGAAGCGCGCTTCCGAGTCGCGGAGCTCGTGCTGTGCGCGCAGTGCGTTCTCGAGCTCCTGGCGGCGCTCGGTGACGTCGCGCAGAAAGCCGGACCACAACACGCTGCCATCGCGCTCGCGCTCCGGCGCCGCATGGCCCTCGACCCAGATCTCCTTGCGCACCGGATGATTGACGCGGAACTCGTCGACCCACGCGCTGCCCGTGTCCGCCGAGGAGCGAATCGCGGCGGCGACCCGCTCGACGTCGTCGCGGTGGATGCGCGCGAACATCGGGCTCGCGTCACTCAAGATCTCCTCAGGGCGCAGGCCGAAGATCTCTTCGATGCGCGAGGTCGCAGTGGGCACCGAGAGCGAGCCGTCCGTGCGCATGCGCATGGTCATCAAGACTGCCGGCGCCATCGCCACGAAGCGCGCCAGTTGCCGGCGCAGCGCGTCGCGCTCTTGGATCGCGAGCTCGCCTTCGCGCAGCTTGGCCGCGAGTAGCTCGGACGCCACGTCTTGAGCTTTCTGCTCCAAAGGCGATCTCTTCCCCCTGCTGATTTCGAACGACGACGGGCGCGATCATCTCAAATCGACCCCCATACGGCAACGCGGGGTTCTAACCAGCGGGATACAAGAGCGCCTCGAGCGCGCTCAGCCCGTCGGTGAGGCATGCCGGACCGGGCTGTAGGATGATCGCCGGGTCGAGCTCGTGAACGCGACCTGTGTGCACGGCCGGCAACGTGTCGAAGCCGGGTCGGGCGAGCGCAGCGCTACGATCGAATGGCTTGCCGCACCAGGACGCGAGATAAACCTCGGGGGCTCGCGCGACGACCTCGGCCGGCTGCACGAAGCGCTCCTTGGCGAGCTTGCCCTTTGCGCGATCCGCGAAAATGTCACGCCCGCCGGCGAGCTCGATCAGCTCGCTCACCCAAGCGATGGCGCTGATCGCGGGCTCGTCCCACTCCTCGAAGTACACGCGCGGGCGATGGCTGCGTGCGCGCGCGCGCTCTTCGGCGGCAGCGAGGCGCGCGACGTAGCCGCGAACGAGCTGCTCGGCGCGCGCCTCGGCAGAGACGATGCGACCGAGCACGAGGATGCAGTCCAAGATCTCCTGCACGCTGCGCTGATTGAAGATCAGCACCTGCAGGTTGGCTGCGATCAGCTCGCGCGCGAGGTCGGCTTGGATATCGGAGAAGCCGATCACCAGGTCCGGCTCGAGCGCGCGGATCTTGCTCACGCTGCCCGAGATGAACGCCGAAACGACGGGCTTGTCGCGCTTGGCCTGCGCTGGACGCTCGGTGTACGCGCTGATGCCGACGATGCGCCGCTCCTCGCCGAGCAAGTACAGCGTCTCGGTCGGCTCCTCCGTCAAGCAGACGATGCGCTCGGGCACCGCGCGTAGCGCGTACGTCATCGAGCTCCTGTTTGTCGGCTAGCGGTTCAGCTGTCTGTGTGCTGCGCGTAGTGGTCGAGCGCCTCGCGGACGTGCGTGCTCTCGACGCCGAGCTCCGAAGCGACGGCTTGCAGCCAGCTCGGCCGCTCGGACGCGCACACCGAGATCGGCCGCGACAAGCCCGAGAGCTGCGCCGCTTGGCGCGCGAACACGCAGGCATAGTCGGCCGGGCGGATGTCGATCGCCAGCTCGACCATCGCAAAGGGATCGGGGGGCGCTGGACGGCTCGCGTCGACGAACGGCACGAACGGCGTGCTCGCGCCCGAGCCTCCGCCCGCCAGCCCCGGTCCGTCGCGCAGGATCGCGCCGCGCACGAGCTGCGGCCGACCGCCCGCCGCCAAGAGCGCGATGTACGCGCCGAGGCCTCGGCCCATCAGCGTGCACGCGCCGAGGTGCGCGAGCGCCGCGTCGACGTCGGCCAGCAAGATCTCGCACGTGTAGCCGCCGCCGCGCGGCACGGTCGAAGCGCCGTGGCCGGTAAAATCGAGCGCGTGGATCGGGCCGAGCCAGCGCGTCAGCTCGACCGGGGCGTGCTGCGGCGCGCGCTCGCCCAAGCCGTGCAGGAGCAAGAGCGGACGCACGCGCGCACCCGCAGCGCCGGAAGGCCCGCGCAGCGCGTGAAGCGCGAGGCGAATGCGGTTGTGTTGGAGGTACGCGATGGTCATGGCGTTGCTACTTCCGAGCAGGCTTTCGCTAAGCCCACTGCGGGCTCGAGGGCGTCGAGCTCGGCGCGCGCAGGAAGTCGAGCACCATCGCCGCGGTCTCGTGCGGCCGCTCGATATGGATGAAGTGGCCCGTCTCTTTCATGACCTCGAGCCGCGCGCGCGGCGGCAAGTACGGTCGCAGGTTGTCGGGCGTGACGCCCCAGCCCATCGGCTCGCTCTCGGTGCCGAAGATCGCGAGCATCGGCACCGGGAAGCCCGGCAAGCGTTCCGTCAACCAGCGCGAGCGCCACGGGCCGAAACCGCCCATGCGCAGCGACGGATCGATCTTCCAGCGGTAGCCGTCTGCATCGTGCCGGGCGCCGACCGTGACGAGGTAGCGCAGCCATTCTTGCGACAGCCGCGGGTTCATCCGCGCGCGGCGCTTGGCCAGCTCGTCGAGCGTGCCCGGCTTGCGGATCAGCGCGTGCGCGCGGCGCCGATGCTCGAGCCAGCCGACCATCTCCTCGCGCGCCATCACCGTGCGTTCGCGCTCGGCGACGTCGGGCGGCGGGCTGCGGAAGGGCAAGCCGTCGATCGCGACGTAGTGCGTGAAGCGATGCGGGTTCGAAGGGATGAAGCCGACCAGCATCGAGCCGCCCTTCGAGTGACCGATGGCTGGCAGCGGCGCGTGGCCGATGCTGTCCATCACCGCCAGCATGTCGCGCTCGTCGGCCGGCCAGCTGTAGAGCTCTGCGTGCTTGGAGTCGCCGTGGCCGCGGTGGTCCCAGCTCACCACGCGATAGCCCGCGTCCGCGAGCAGCGGCGCGAACACATCGTAGGTGCGCGCGAAGTCGAAGCCGCCGTGCACCAGCAAGAGCGGCGGCGCGCTCGGCTCGCCCCACTCGTAGACGGCCAGCTCGATGCCGAAGGCATCGACGGTGCGCCGCCGATCGGGCGGTCGCGCTCCAGGGAATGCGATGAGCGTGCTGTCCATCGTGGACTCTTCCTTCGCACGCCGCTGCGGGTGCGAAAAGCAGAAACCCTCCCGAGACATCGTCTCGAGAGGGTTTGCGTTACGACTCGAACGAACGCTTCAACGACCGCGCTGCTTGGCCTTGCTGAGGTCGCTGATCTTCGCCCAGTTGGCGGCGACGTCGTCTGCGGTCGCCTTCTCGCCGAGGTTGACCATCTCGTTCTCCATCACCGCGGCGACGTGGAAGTTGCCGCCCATGGCCTGGAGGATGGTGCCGTTCGGCGCGTCCTGGCTGCACAGGAACACGACGCCGGCGGTGACGAGCTCGGGGCCGAGCTTGTCGAGCATTTCCTTGGGCATCAGGCTCTCGGTCATGCGCGTCGCGGCGACCGGCGAGATGGCGTTGATGCGGATGTCGTTCTTCTTGCCCTCGA